>Ga0157369_10008182_pt1 | contig 11999 bp, 10 predicted proteins | sample C25metaG_FD_113461 | JGI IMG/M metagenome (GOLD analysis project Ga0157369, IMG submission 113461) | Corn rhizosphere microbial communities from Kellogg Biological Station, Michigan, USA - C2-5 metaG | ecosystem: Host-associated > Plants > Roots > Rhizosphere > Soil | place: USA: Michigan...
CTACCCGGGGTTGCCATCACACCCGCAGCACGCCTTGGCGCGCTCGCAGATGAAGGACTTCGGGACCATCGTGAGCTTCGATCTCAAGGGTGGACTCGAGGCCAGCCGGAAATTTGCCGATGCACTCGAGTTCTTTGCGATGGCTGCAAGTCTCGGATCCACCGAGTCGCTGGTGGTCACGGCACAGATGATGGGCGGGCGCGATCTGACCGCCGACCAGCAGGCGCTCTCGGCGGTAACGGAGGGGACCGTACGCCTCTCGATCGGGCTAGAGGATATCGATGACCTGCTGGCTGACGTGACTCAGGCGCTCAACGCCTGAAGATCCAGGCCAGCACCGAGAGGACGAGGCTGAGCAGCAGCATCGTCGTGATCGGGAAGAAAAACTTGAAATGTGGCCGGTCGATGACGATGTCTCCCGGCAGCCGGAAAAGCGGCAGTCGGCGCGCCCACGGCCAGAGGAGGCCGAGGACGATCAAAACAGTGCCGAGGATGACGAGCAAGCGACTCATACGTTCCGGAAGTTTAGCGCCTTTTTAGGCACTGCTTGCGACCCTTACACGGTGTGGATGGTAGGGCAGGACCTCGAGCACCTCGCCCTCGGTCAGCCGGCGCTGGACCTGCTGCCAGAACCGGGCGGTGAAAATCTCGCCGTGCGTGCGCAGGAGCGCGGCGCGCTGCGGCGCATCGAAGGCGATGAAGTTGACGAAAGTCTCCGGGAAGACATCGCTCTCGCCGACATAGAACCACGGCTCGCCGCGCATCTCATCCTCGATGTTCGCGGGCTGCGGCAGGTCGCGGAAATGGCAGTCGGTCACCAGGCAGAGCTCGTCGTAGTCGTAGAAGATCACCCGTCCATGGCGGGTCACGCCGAAGTTCTTCAGCAGCAGATCGCCCGGGAAGATGTTGGTATGGGCGAGATCGCGGATGCACTGGCCGTAGTCGAGAGCGACCTGCCGGGCGGCGGCCGGCGAGGCGGAGCGCAGGTAGAGGTTGAGCGGGGTCATGCGCCGCTCGATGTACATGTGATCGAAGACGAGATGCTCGCCGGCTTCGTGCACGGTGAGCGAAGTCTCCGTCAGGAGCTCCTCGAGCAGCTCCGGGGCGAACAGCGCCTTCGGGAAGCGCAGCCGGCGGAACTCCTGTGCATCGACGAGCCGTCCCGCGCGGTCGTGGCGGAAGACGAGGCGGTATTTCGCCAGCACGTCCTCCCGCAGCACGCTCTTGGGATAGGGGAAACGGTCGCGGATCACCTTGAAGACGACGTCGAAGGAGGGCAGCGTGAAGCACACCATGACCAGGCCCCGTTCACCCGGCGCGTGCACGAAGCGATCGGGGGTTCCGGCAAGATGGCGCATGATCTCGCGGTAACGCTCCGTCTTGCCCTGCCGGGCGCGCCCCAACACCGTGAAGAGCTCGCTCACCGGCTTGCGAGGCATCAGGGACTTGAGGAACACCACCGCTTCCGCGACGTGCTCGAGATCTGCATGGAAGTACGAGCGCGAGAAGCTGAATACGATGCTGACATCGCCCTCCGCGAGCATCACCGCATCGACGAGCATGCCGCCGTCGGAGTTCTTGAGCGCTATGACCAAAGGCACCAGGAAGTTGCGTCCGATCAGCCGGCCGACGATGTACGCCCGGGAGATCTGATAGAAGACCGGTCGGATCACCTCGACACGCTGTACCGCGCGCTGCTCGCGGCGGCCCGCGAGGTGCGCCAGCACTTCGCTGGTCACGTGGCGGATGCTGTTGTCGAGGTCCTTCCACGGGGAGCGGAAGCGCAGGTCACCGAGTACGTCCTCGAAGAGCAACGCCAGTGAGCCGTGGTTGATGTAAGTGTTGGTGACCACGGTAGTGGCGACGTGCGCGAGCGGATCGAGATCGGTTGCGACGAACTCGATGTCCGGGGCCACCCCCACGGTGCCGAACAGCCGGCGGCTGATGGAGCTGAAGAAAGTCTTGATGAATTCCGCATCGGGTACGCCCTCGATACGGGCGGCGAAGTCGGCACGAATGCTCATCCAGAGCTCGCGGTTTTCGGCCTGCGTCCCCAGCAGCGCCCGTAGCTCCGCGACGGTGCGGGCGACGAAGCTGTCGTAGAGCTCGATGCGCGCCACTGCATCGCGCTGTCCGCCCTTCCAGTCGCGGGTATCGAACCGTACGGGCGCCCGCCGCGTAATGGCCCGGAATTCCGCGTTGTATTCGGCGAAGGCGCCGGCGATCCGGCGGGCGGCGAGCGGGACGGCGTCAGTCAAAATCGGTCGGCAGCTCCGGATGGAGGTGATGTTGGTGGAGCCGCTCGATCTGCGAGGCGAGAGCTCGGCCCGTGGAAAGCTCCGGCAGTCCCGTGACGGGGAAGAACTCAACGGCATCAGTCTCGCCGCTCACCGCGGGCGCGCCGCCGGTACGCTCGCAGAGGAAGAACAGCTTGAAGATGTGGTGAAGCCCGGGCGGATGCGGATGAAGGCGCTTGTCGAAGAGCGCCGCGAGCTTCACCGCCCTCGCGCGATAGCCCGATTCTTCGAAGACCTCCCGCACGACGGCTTGCGAGGGCGAGTCGTTGATGTCGACCCAGCCGCCCGGCAATGTCCATTTGCCATCGGAGCGCTCTCTGACGAGGAGGACTCGATCCCCCTCGAAGATCCCGCCGCGCACATCCACCTTCGGCGTCACGTACCCTTCATCGCCGCCCCAGAGCACCTTCGCCTTCTCGAGGGGGATCTCCAGCTCCGTGGAGAGCAGAGTGGCGACGAGGTCGGTGAGCTGAGTGAAGCGCTCACGGTCGAACGGGTCCCTGGTGAAGGCGAGCCCGTTCTGGGCGATCGCCTGCACCTTGCGGGCCCAATCGAGCAGTGTCGTGGTCACATGTTGCGGATCAGTGCATCGCCGAAGGCGGACGTCGAGACCTCGCTCGCGCCCTCCATCAGCCGGGCGAAGTCGTACGTGACGGTCTTCTGGCCAATCGTCTTGTCCATTGCCCGGATGACGGCATCGGCGGCCTCCACCCAGCCCATGTAGCGGAACATCATCTCGCCGGAGAGAATGACCGAGCCCGGGTTCACCTTGTCGAGGTTGGCATACTTCGGGGCCGTGCCGTGGGTTGCCTCGAACACTGCGTGCCCGGTCATGTAGTTGATGTTGCCGCCGGGGGCGATGCCGATGCCGCCGACCTGGGCGGCGAGCGCATCGGAGAGGTAGTCGCCATTGAGGTTCAGGGTGGCGATGACGTCGAACTCATCGGGCCGGGTCAGCACCTGCTGCAGCGTGATGTCGGCGATCGCGTCCTTGACGATGATCCTGCCTGAGCGCTTCGCCTCCTCCATCTCGGCGTTGGCCGCCTTCTCGCCGGAGGCGGCCTTGGTGCGCTCCCATTGCTCCCAGGTGTAGGTGGCGCCGGCGAACTCACGCTCGGCGAGCTGGTAGCCCCAGTTGCGGAACGCGCCCTCGGTGAACTTCTGGATATTGCCCTTGTGCACCAGCGTGAGGCTGCGCCGCTTGTTCGTGACGGCGTACTGGATGGCGGAGCGGATCAGCCGCTCGGAGCCGTCTTTCGATACCGGCTTCAGGCCGATGCCGGAGCTCTCCGGGAAGCGGATCTTGGCGTAGGCCTTGGGAAAGTGCTGCTTGAATAGGGCGAGGAATTCCCGGTTCTCCGCCGTGCCCGCCTCGAATTCGATGCCGGCGTAGATGTCCTCGGTGTTCTCCCGGAAGATCACCATGTCGACCTTCTCGGGATGCTTCACGGGCGAGGGCACGCCCTTGAACCAGCGCACCGGGCGCAGGCACACGTAGAGATCGAGAAGCTGGCGCAGCGCCACGTTGAGCGAGCGGATGCCGCCGCCCACGGGAGTGGTCAGTGGACCTTTGATCGAGACCAGGTAGTCGCGGCAGGCGGTGACCGTCTCATCCGGCAGCCAGCTGTTGAACTGGCGGTTCGCCTTCTCGCCGGCGAATACTTCCATCCAGTGGATCCTGCGGCGGCCGCCATAGGCCTTCTGCACGGCAGCATCCATCACACGCACGCTCGCCCGCCAGATGTCCGGGCCGGTCCCATCGCCCTCGATGAACGGGATGACGGGGTTGTCGGGAACGACGAGTTTGCCGTCACGCAGGGTGATTTTGGCTCCCTGGGCGGGCGGCGTGAGCTTCAAGGGGGCGGCCGTGGACATTGCGTGGACTCCTCGCGGGAATTCGGCCGGCGGCACGGCGCGGGGCGCTGCGGCCGGGCAGCGAATGCTAGCACAGGTGGTTGGGGCCACTTGCCGGGCCGCCGGTGTCTTCGCGGCGACTGACGAGCCCGTTGCGACGAAGCGCGCGGCCCGCGCGCGGCTTTGCCTGCGCGAACCGGGTGAGTGTGCGAAACTTACGTCGATGTACAACGCGACCGAAGGCGGCGCTCCGCAGCCGATGGCCAAGCCTTCCCTTCTGGGTAAGCTTTTCGCGATACGCGCGGTGCAGGCGCGAGACCAGGCGGGGGCAGATCGCCTCAAGCAGGCGTTGAGCGCCTGGTCCCTCATATCTATCGGCGTTGGAGCCACCGTCGGGACGGGTGTGTTCGTGCTCACTGGCACCGTGGCAGCCAACCAGTCGGGTCCTGCCATCACTCTGTCGCTGCTCATTGCCGCCTTCGGAAGCGCGCTCGCGGCGCTCTGCTATGCGGAGTTCGCAGCATTTCTGCCAGTCCCGGGCAGCGCCTACAGCTACACGTATGCCACTCTCGGCGAGTCGATCGCCTGGTTCATCGGCTGGAATCTGCTGCTCGAGTACGGCATATCGGCTTCGGCGGTCGCAGTGAGCTGGTCTGCGTACGTGGTCAACCTGCTTGGGCAGTGGCACATTCACCTGCCGGCGATACTGGTCAACGCTCCTTTGGACCAGAGCGATACCGGACACCTGGTGGCGACCGGAGCAATCATCAATCTGCCGGCGGTGCTCATCATCGCGGCGATGAGCTGGCTCTGCTACGTCGGCATCCGGGAGACGGCCAACGTCACCAACATCATGGTGGCCCTCAAAGTGGGCGTGATCGTGATCGTCGTGGTGTCCGGACTCGCGTTCATCGATTCGAGCAACTGGCATCCCTATATCCCGCCCAACACGGGCACTTTCGGCCACTTCGGCTGGACCGGCGTGCTGCAGGGCGCCGGGATCATCTTTTTCTCCTATGTCGGGTTCGATACCGCATCGACCACGGCGCTCGAGGCGCGCAATCCGCAGCGCGACCTGCCGATCGGGATCATCGGGACGCTCATCATCTCGACGGTGCTCTACGTCGCGACGGCGGCCGTGGTCACAGGCATGGTGCCGTACTTCAAGTTGAACAACGCGGAGCCCGTTGCGGTGGCGCTCGAAGCGCACCCGGCGCTTTCGTGGCTGCGCGGTTTCCTCATCCTCGGGATCATCGTCGGCATGACCTCGGTGATCCTGACTTCGCTCCTCGGGCAGCCGCGGATCCTGCTGTCCATGGCCGATGACGGGCTGCTGCCGCCGGCAATGAGTCGCTGCCATCCCCGGTTCAAGACGCCGCACGTGTCAACTGCGGTCACCGGTATCGGGGCAGCACTGATCGCCGGCATATTTCCGCTCAGTGTGTTGGCAGACCTGATTTCCATCGGGATTCTGCTGGCGTTCGCAGTGGTCTGTATCGGGGTGCTGGTGATGCGCTTCACCCGTCCGGATGTTCACCGTCCGTTCCGGGTTCCGGTGGCCTGGCTCACCTGCCCGCTGGGAGCGATCGTCTGTGCCGGCATGACCTACTTCCTGTCGAACGCGACCTGGATCCGGCTCGCCGTATGGACCGTGGTCGGCATGGCGATTTACGGGTTCTACGGATTCAAGCACAGCAAGCAGCGTCCATGACCGGTGGGGGGAGGGTCGGCCCGCGGGGTGAGTACGCCCGCGCCGGCGATCAGACGACTGCTGACGTACAGAGTCAGCCGCCTGCCGCCGAAGGCTTCTGGATGCCGGCGGAGTATGAGCCGCACGCCGCCACCTGGCTGCTCTGGCCGGCGCGTCAGGACAACTGGCGTGAGAGCGCGAAGCCGGCGCAGACGGCGTTTGCGCAGGTTGCATCGGCGATACGGCGCTTCGAGCCGGTGCATGTCGGTGTGATGCCGGAGCTCGTGGCCGAGGCCCGTGCTGCGCTGCCGCAGGACATCGAGGTCCACGGCATGGAATACGACGACTGTTGGATGCGCGATGTCGGCCCCACCTTCGTGGTGAGCGAGCGGCCGCAGACGATTCGCGGAGTGCAGTGGCGCTTCAATGCCTGGGGAGGCCTCTACCATCCCTGCGACCGCGATCGGCGCGTCCCGTTGGAAGTGCTGGCGCGCTCGGCCGGGCTGCCGATGCGGGATCGCTACCTGGCTCCAATCACCCTCGAGGGTGGCGGACTCCACGTGGATGGCGAGGGGACGGCACTCCTCACCGAGGAATGTGCGCTCGATCCCAACCGCAATCCTGGCATCACGCGCGACCAGGTGGAGGCGGTGCTGCGCGAGCACCTCGGTGTCAGCCATTTCATCTGGCTGGGCAAGGGTGTCTTCAGCGACGAGACTCGCGGCCACATCGATAACCTCGCCTGCTTTGCCGGACCGGGCAGGGTCTGTCTCGCCTGGACCGATGACCGCAGCGACCCTCAGCACGCGATCTCTCTCGATGCGTTGCAACGCTTGAGTGAGGCGCGCGATGCCCGGGGCCGCCGACTCGAGGTCTTCAAGCTGCCGATGCCGGGACCGCTCTACATGAGCGCGGAGGAGGCGCGTGGGCTGGTGGCGGGCGAATCCATGAAGCCGCGCCACGCAGGGGACCGACTCGCAGGGAGCTATGTCAATTTCTACTTTGCCAACGGCGCGATCATCATGCCGCTACTCGATCCGCGCACGGATGATCAGGCCGCTGCGGTTCTGAGGGAGGCCTGTCCGGGGCGTCAGATCGTCGGCGTACCCGCGCGGGAGATTCTCCTGGGCGGCGGCGGTATCCATTGCATCACGCAGCAGATTCCCAGCTGGGATCTGACACGTCAGCGACCCCGTTGACCGGGCCGGCCGCCGGGCCGAGACCCCTCAGCCTGCGATTCTTTCCGCAGCGTCCAGCCAGACGCGCTGTGCGCGCCGGTAGTGGCCTGGAGCGATCCGCGCCTGCTCGAGCAGGTCGCGTGCGACCTTGCGCGCCTCGTCCTTCTGACCCTGGTTGTCGAGGAGCTGCGCGTAGCGGACTGCGGCCTCGGCACCCGGATAGGAGTTGGCCAGCAGGCGGTATTGCTCCAGCGCCTTCGCCATGCTGCCTTCACCTTCGAGCGAGCGTGCGTAGAGAAGATGGGCTTCGGGCGAGAGGAAATCCAGATTGTGGCGAAAGAGCTCCTCGAGCGTGCCGCGCGCCGCGGCCGCTGCTCCGCTGCCGAATTGCGCGCGCGCCAGGCCCAGCATCAGGTTGGGATCGTGCACGTAGAGTCCGCTGAGCGCCTGGCGGTACTGGTCGATCGCCTCTTCGTAGCGGCCGTGCCGCACGAGCTCATCGGCGTAGCGTTGCCGTGCCGCGACGTTGCCCGCGAAGCGCGCCTCGTTCTCGAAGCGACGCAGGTCCCCGAAAGGATCGACGGCGCGCTTCAGGCCCCGGGCCGTGCGCTGAGCCGTGCGGCTGCGGAAGAGGTCCGGGATGATCTCGACCGCGACGTAGGCCAGCGCGCCGGCCCCCGGCAGGAGCAGCAGCACCCAGACCCAGAGCCAATTGCGCCCGGTCTTGATGCAATGGACGATCAGCGCCGCCTGAATGGCGTATGAAAGGATGAGAAAAAGCATTCGCCTATTTTAACGCATCTCGCCGCGGCAGCCGCTGCCGGGCCTCGGCGGCTGCTCGATGCGATATGCTCGGTTCCATGGGGTGGTCACGATCGGAAGGGCAGCGCCGGAGGGTGCGAGTCTCGCGCACACGGGCCTCGTGGGTTCTTTTATGGCTGGCGCTTCCGGTGGTGGCCGTCGCGCAGGAGGGCGTCGTGCCGCAGTCTGCGGCGGCAGCCGCTGCACCGCCAGGCGCGGCAGCGCCGCACCGGCTGCGGATCGGCCTCGTGCTCTCGGGTGGTGGCGCGCGCGGCATTGCGCACGTCGGGGTGCTGAGGGTACTCGAGCAGCTCCACGTGCCGATCGATGCCATTGCCGGCACCAGCATGGGTGCCGTGGTTGGTGGCCTCTACGCCAGCGGTCTCTCGCCGGATGAGATCGAGCGGACGATCCGCTCCATGAACTGGCAGGAGGCATTCCGCGACCGCCCGCCGCGCGAGGACCTGACGCTGCGGCGCAAGCAGGAGGATGAGAACTTCCTGGTCAAGTTTCCGATCGGCATCAAGGGTGGCAAGCCCGTGCTGCCGATGGGGCTCATCCAGGGGCAGGGCCTGACGGAGATGCTGCGCCGCCTGACACTGCCCGTCTCGCGGATCACGAGCTTCGATGACCTGCCGACGCCGTTTCGAGCCGTGGCTACCGACCTCGAGAGCGGCCAGGAGGTCATCATGGGCTCCGGCGACCTCACGAGCGCGATGCGCGCCAGCCTCTCTGCGCCGGGTGTGTTCGCTCCTGTGGAGCGAGGGGGACAGCTGCTCGTCGATGGCGGTGTTTCCGACAACGTGCCGGTGGATGTTGCACGCGCCATGGGTGTGGATGTCGTGATCGTGGTGGATGTCGGCTTCCCGCTCCTGCCCCGCAACAAGCTGACCAGCGTCACCGCGATTTCCAACCAGATGCTCGCGATCCTGATGCGGCGCAAGTCGGAGCAGGAGCTCGGACACCTCGGGCCGCATGACATTCTCATCCGTCCGGCGCTCGGTGATACCTCCTCGTTCGATTTCGGCAATGTCAATCGCCTCCTGGGTGTCGGTGCGACCGCTGCATGGGACATGCGCGCGCAGCTCGCGGCGCTGTCGGAAAACCCCGATCAGTATGCGGGTTATCAGGAGCGGCGCCAGCTGCTGCGCCAGCCGCCGCCGCGCATCGAATTCGTGAGGGTGCAGACGGGCTCTGAAGTCTTCTCGCAATCGATCGAGAGCCTGTTCAGGGACATGGTCGGCAAGACCCTCAACCCGGATGCGGTGGGCCGCCGCATTACGACCCTCTATGGCGAGGGCGGCCTCGATACGCTCGACTATCGGGTCGTGCAGCAGGATGAGCGGTACGGGCTGCTCGTCGATGCACGCGGCAACTCCATCGGCCCCAACTATGTGCGCTTCGGGCTGAGTCTGCAGGATGACTTCGAGGGCGACTCCAGCTACGACGCCGCCATGCGCTATGTGATGTCCGACATCACGCGTACCGGCGGGGAATGGGTCACCGACGCGCAGATCGGGCAGAATTCATTGCTTGCAACCGAGGTCTTCCTGCCGCTCTCGCAGTTCTCAGGCTGGTTCGTCATGCCGCACATCTCGGTCGGCTCGCGCAACCTGCCGTTCCTCATCGGACAGAGCGAGCGCGCACAGTATCGGGTGCACACGTTCGACTACGGCGTCGATTTCGGCAAGCAGTTCGGCAACTGGGGGGAGATCCGCGGCGGGGTTTATCGCGAGGAGGGGCATTCGCGCCTCACCATCGGCGATCCGAGCGATCCGAAACTGTTGTTTCCCGCCTTTCAGAGCTTCGGCTCGCGCACCTACTTCACGCGGTTGAGCTACGACACGCTGGATGACATCAACTTCCCGCATTTCGGTGAGCGCGCAATGCTGCAATGGAGCGGAGCACGCAACGTCGTGGGTGGGCAGCCCAACTCCAACGAGATCACTTTCGACTTGCTCGCGGCGCACACCTGGAGCAATCGCAATACGCTCTCGCTCTCGCTGTCGGGTGGCAGCATTCTCAACCGCGTGACGGACCTGCGGCTCGACTTTCCGCTCGGGGGGTTCCTCAATCTGTCGGGCCTGAAGCAGTACTCGCTCTACGGGCCGCACTACGGTATCGGCCGGCTGCTGTTCTATCGCAAGATCGGGCGTGGCGGGCCGGGATACTTCGACGTGCCGGTGTATCTCGGGATGTCGCTCGAGGCGGGCAACGTCTGGCAGAACATGAGCGACGCCAATTTCGACAACCTGCACAAGGATGCGAGCCTGTTCCTGGGGCTCGATACCTTCCTCGGGCCGGTCTACCTGGGGAGCGGCTTCGACGATCATGGGGACCAGGCGTTCTACCTGTTCCTCGGCCGGACGTTCTAGATTGGCGCAAATCGCTCCCGGCGATTTGTTCGGTCCATCCCTGGCCTCACCCCTTCGGGGCTGGCGCTGCGCGCCATCCAAAATCGTTCGCGACGATTTTGTGCGCGGCCAGCCATCTCACTGGTTTTGATCCCGCGGCCCAGGGAACGGCCCTGGGCCGCTCACGCATTTGCTTTCGGGCTAAAACCCTAGCCTACAGCCCGCGGCTCTCGGCGAGGTTCTCGATCTTGTCGAAGACCAGGGAGGGCCGGTCGCCGGCGCGGGAGTACTGGTGGCGGCGACTCATCTCGGCCAGCGCGGTGTCCCGTTCATCGGGCGTGGGATACCAATGAATGCGGTGCCACTCGGGTCCGAGGATTTTGCGGAAGGGATCGCCGGGCGGAAGGCTGATGCGGATGCCGTAGGGGCGCTGCTTCTCGAGCACCGGCGCGCTCAGGTTCTGTGGCTGGCTGATACCCATAGGGGCGGCAAGCTTAAGGTGGGGGCAGCCCCGGGTGCAAGGACGCGGTCGGCTGCGCTTGAGTTGCCTACCTGAGGTCCCCACACTGGGTACAGGTTACCCGGGAGATCTCGCCAATGGCCCTCCTTCGCAAGAAGACCACGATGCCGACCGCTGCGGAAGCGCCGCCGGGCCGCAGCACCCCTATGGAAGTGCCGCAGACGCACTACGTCAGCGGCCATCGCATCGTCCCGCCATTCCCGTCAGGCCTGCGGGAGGCCGTGTTCGGCCTCGGCTGCTTCTGGGGCGCGGAGCGGCTCCTCTGGCAACTCCCAGGCGTCTACTCGACGGCAGCGGGCTACGCCGGAGGCTTCACCTCGAATCCAACATACGAGGAAGTCTGCAGCGGCCTCACCGGCCACGTGGAAGTGGTGCGGGTGATCTACGATCCCGAGAAGATCGACTACGAGGATCTCCTCAAGGTGTTCTGGGAGCAGCACGATCCCACCCAGGGGATGCGGCAGCAGAACGACATCGGTACGCAGTACCGGTCGGTCATCTACGTCACCGACGCCGAGCAGCGTCAGGCCGCGGAGGAATCGAAGCGCGCCTACCAGGCCAAGCTCACCGCGGCAGGCAAGGGGGCAATTACCACCGAGATCCACGAGGCACCGCGGTTCTACTATGCCGAGGACTATCACCAGCAGTATCTGGCGAAGAATCCTGGCGGGTATTGCGGCCTGAGAGGCACCGGAGTCAGCTGCCCGATCGGCGGCAGCGCGCAGGTTGCCGCGCACGGATGAGTCTGGCTCGAGCGGGCCTGCGCCGGCGCCGCTTTGGCCCTCCACCGAGATGTTGTAAGCTATTGTTTTTATTGACTGTGCACGAGAGGCCTCGCGGCTGGCCTCGCCGCGGCTGGCCGAGCTGCATGGCGCCGTCCATCCACCGGCATCTGCACTTCACAAAGGTGGCACGCCACCATTGAACTTCTGGTGCCACCTCTATAGGATGCCGGCCCCTTCTGCCCTCGACCCCCCGGAACTGCCAGCGCCAGGCATGGGATCGAGGAGGGCGCTGCTCCCTTCAGCGCAGACCATTTTGAATACATGAGCCGGCCAGCACGCCTGCCCGACTACCCGACAGTGTGAACCGAAAATTCGTAACGGAAATTTGTCATGGCCCGTACAACCGCTCTCTCTGATATCCGCAACATCGGCATCATCGCCCACGTCGATGCCGGCAAAACGACGACGACGGAGCGCATCCTGTATTACACCGGGCGCAAGCACACGATCATCGACATTCATGACACCAAGGATCTGAAGACGTCGACGACGACGGACTACCTCGAGCAGGAGCAGAAGC
>Ga0157369_10008188_pt1 | contig 11994 bp, 11 predicted proteins | sample C25metaG_FD_113461 | JGI IMG/M metagenome (GOLD analysis project Ga0157369, IMG submission 113461) | Corn rhizosphere microbial communities from Kellogg Biological Station, Michigan, USA - C2-5 metaG | ecosystem: Host-associated > Plants > Roots > Rhizosphere > Soil | place: USA: Michigan...
TATGAAGCGGAACAGGGAATAAATTCTTCGTATGAGGGAACTTACTTTGCCAGCTTGCCCTTAGATCAAACTTTCTAAAGTTTTTCGTCACCTTGTCGCGAAAACGACTCTGATTTTCCACTAATACTCAGAAGCCAATTGAGGCCGACCTCCGGGTAGAATCCACGAAAGGCTACGACCTCAGTTGAATTGGTGACACGTGGAGATCACTCCACCTAATGCCTCCGCCCCGTCCCGCGCGGCTCAGTATGTTCATATATCGACTGAACATCAGCAGTATTCGCCGGAGAAGCAACTGAATATCATCCGGCAGTATGCGGCTGACCACAACATGGAGATCGTGCAGGTGTACTCGGACCACGGACGAAGTGGCCTTAACATTGCCGGCCGGGACGGTCTCAATCAACTCATGGGCAACGTAGAGAATAAGCGGGTTGATTTCACTTCCTTGCTTGTCTATGACGTGAGCCGTCGGGGGAGGGCTCCAGGATGTGAATGAGAGGCGCATATATCGGATAGATCCAGCGCTATCGGTGGGGCATTCTTGACAGCAATGCAGGATGAGGACGATACAACTATTTCAGGCGATAGCCAGATGGCCATTCTGCGATCTCTGCTGACCAACTGTAATGTGGCACTCTTCTATTCCATTGACAGCCACTGTTCAATCGAGCGTTGGAATCCCGCACGAACGAAGGTATCGAACGTGCCATCGTAAAACACGCAGGTTGCGTATGGTCTGACCATCACCTTTGGAGCAAGGAGAACCATCCCCTGTCGAGCCCGAGTCAGGATCACTCGATAAGCATTCTTTAGATAAGTCCGTCTGGATACGTCATAGACGGAATGCCACTTTGTGCCTTCGAAGGCCTGGGAGACCGACTTTCTATTTCTATGATGGAAATCTTCGTCCCAACATACCCCGGCACAGTCCAACTCAAGACCTTGGACCGCGAACTCGCTCGCCACATGTTCTAGGTAGTAAGAAGATCGGACATCCGTGCTGGAATTCAGAAACCAGTTCGCCGGCTCGAGTTCTGATTTGATATGGATCCCTTCCGGCCTACAACGCTGAGCGCCTGAGGATGCGACCAATCCACAACGCTCCATTCCGCGGGTGCGGTTATTGGTCAAAATCACGGAATGCTGGCCCGGAATTACCAGCGGTTGAATAAGAACCTTCGCTCTTTGCTACTGCGCCACAACCTCATTTACTGCCCATTCCTGTTCGCTGGGTATAGACTGCGGGTATAGAGCAATGCACCCATCCACTCCCCGCGTGAGAAAATAGCCACTAGCTCGATTCACAATTTCGAATAACCCATTCCCTCTAGGTCTTACACTCCAGCGTTGTCGTGCGTCAGACATCGTGTCGGTCAGCCCTACAGACTCAACGCCCGTAGCTGTAGTCATCATATTAGCAAGAAAAGATCCTTCGCTTTTCAGACCATAGAACCCATCTGTGCCCGCCTGTAAACTCCATTCGCCAGTCATTGCGACTCCAGCCGACGAGCACGTTTGATTGCTTGTAGAACCAATTTGACTATTAGTTGACGGTGGCCTGATCGCGTAAACGCTAGTTAGAGGGGAATCCTGCTTTGGCAAAATACGTATTCCAGTCTTTAGCCTGTCCAATTCTAATCGACTCATCATTATGCGGGTTTCTGAGTTGAGCGGGGCTACGTTGGGAATAGGATATTCTATTCGCGCTTGCGCAAACATGTGCTCTATCCAGGATGGTGTAGGAGCGACGTCAGGGCGTAGAGTAGGAGAGCCATTATTTACTACTGCGTAGTTAGCAACTCCACTAACGATTCCCAGGCCATCCTGCTCATCAACCATATCTTTCCCGGATATCTGTATGGAATCTGCCACGAATGTCCGTGTATTAGCACTTTTATCAATAGTGAGGACGGAATCAGTCGCCACGCCGAGGATGCTAATCTCCCCGGAAAACTGGTTCGCCATCATACCTGTCGCATATGTATAAATAGTGCCTCCCTGGTGGGTTATTCGGCCTGATCCATCTAAGTTGAACTGGACAGGCCCTTGTCCCCCATCGTGCCATCCGTCTTCGATCAGGAAATGGCCGTTATTATCAACCTCATACGCATCAGAGCTAGTCATGAATGCATCGACTCTACCCAGCGTTTGATATTGCGCAACACGTTGTGGTCCGCCCTGAATAGATGCTCCGAGATTTACTGCATTGAGCGCTCCTATGCGGATCTCGATAGAAGCTTCATCGATCCCATCGGACTCGACACCAACTACCGCGGCAGCAGTTTTGCATTGATCGCATTGGACTACGGTAGAAGGCACATCATCTACCAGGAGCTCTAGTCCGATATTACTTGGAGAAGATGTAAATCTAACATTTTCCAGAGCAACGTTTGTACCTTCGACACTCATGATTGGGCCGTTGAGAGATTGCCCCCCCACCAGGGCAGATACAGGCCCATCGCCGACTATAACCAACTTTGCAGCATCTGGTATATGAAGGGTTTGATCAATCACGAAATTTCCTAGCGGGAGATGCACTACGGCACCGCCCTGATTCATAACAGCCGCATCAATTACCTTCTGAATTGCACCTGACGTGGATCCGTTCGATATCTCATAAATGGGAAGGCTACTATGTCCTGGTATATAGACCTCTGCTGGAATATTGGGGGTGACAGATGAATCTGATGCAGAAGGTGCCTCATCAATACTGGTCACGTTCCCCAAATGCCCTCCGAAAGGCGCATTAACCGTAAATGAATTTCCCAGAGAAAACACTCCAAGGGGATGGTAACCATCTCCAATGACCATATGGAACGAGGGGTCCATACGTATAAATTCATTGTCCACCAACATAATTGGTCCCGGAGTACCGATTTGGATGGGATTTGTCTTCGGGTGAATAATGGTATTTGCTTGGAGAATGATGTTTGCTGCTGCACCTATTGGAGCGGCCACAAAGAAAGCTTTTGAGTCGATCGAGATATTTTGCCGTTCTGAAAAGGGACCTGTATTACCCATCGCCATGTCTGCCGTCTGCGACCTCACAAACACGCTATTTGAAACATTGAACGCTCCTTCTCCATACCAGTTCGTTACACCAAAATTACAGTCAGTGAAGAGCGAATCGATGACATTGAAATTGAGAGCGTTCCAGTTCTCCAGGCTGATTCCCGCTTTAGTATTCCTGTCGAAATGTACCCGCTGTACTGTTGTCTCTCCAGCAAATTCAATCTTGAGGCCAATACCAACATTACTTATCTTCTGGTCATGGATCGCGTCGAATGTGGGGTAACGTTCGCCATTCTTCAGCGTGGAAGAGATATCAATTGCTACCGCTGCTACGCCCAACCCGTCCCAGGAGAGGCGGCCAACGCGAAACCAATTGCAGCCTTCTATATTCATCATCGTTCCCCCAGTAGGCCCCTTCCACAGAATCGATGTATTGCTCGGATCTTCACCGACTATTGAAAAGGTTCCTGTGGATTGTAGATGGAGCGATTGAGTAATTACATATTTTCCATGTGGAAACCAGAGTGTCGCAGGTTTTGAGACAAGTGAGTCCAAAGCACGCTGGATAGCCTCTGTGTCATCCGTGATACCGTCCCCTTTGACCCCAAAAATGGTTTTAACGTTTATCCAGGAAGGAAAAGGTCCATAAAATTCTTGCTCCGACTCCGTAAAGCCCGCCGGAGGAGCGATTCGCTTCAGAATGCAATTAAATGTTGCATGAGTTACTTGCGACCCCAATTGGGCGGATATCGTCGCATCTCCGGCAGTATTGCAGAACACATGTCCAGGTGCTTCGATATAGGCCGTGGGAGTTTCAGAAGTCCAGGTTGCGGCACTTGTCACATCCTCGATCGTTCCGTCTGAATAATCTGCTAAGACGCGAATTACCGGAGGATCTTCCGATCTGACGAAATTGGGAACGCCTGCAAATCTGATAGCAGTAATCACTCGTAAAGGTATACAAGTTATTTTGGCACCTGCGACCGCCGGGCCAAGGGCAGCATAAACGTCGAATGTACCGACTTGCTGGCAGGTTACGATTCCGTTATGGACTGATCCGGTGTGACCGGAAACGCTCCAGATTGCAGATGAGGCCAAGTCGCGAGCATCCGGCTCCATATCTTTGAACGCCAGATGCATCTGCATGGATTGGTTGACATTCAGGCGAGAGGTTGAGGGGGTCAGTGTAGCTACAGGTAAGCTCCCGCCGCGGCCGCACCCAATTGGAGCCATTAACAGACAAAGAAAGAACGAGAATACAAACTGGCGATATTGGACGAACACAGGCACTCCACACCTGTTATCGGCAAACAAATGTAACCATTCAGTGGAGTGCTGTTATAGGACTGCAGTAATGTTCGTTTTTAGGAAGAGCTGGGTCTCTCTGTGCCCCATTCGGGGATGTGCAGACTCGGATGGATGCTATCGAGACCGAAAAACGATCTCGTTGTGGCTCTTCTGCTGTTTACTACCACGCCATCTCTCTATGCATCAACTACTACTATCGAAGTTGGCTCGCCGCACTCGAAGCGGCATATTATCCGGGCACACAAGCCCTGAGAACGCTATCATGATGAAGCCCATCGACAGAAGACGATAGAGCGTCGGTAAAGCTCGAGCCGCCAGAAAAGCCTGCTCACTTCTTCGTACAGGAAAAATTCTGCGCTTGCCCTCCCAAGTGCGGTTCATGAAACGATATGCCTTGGTGGATAACTAAATCGGTTCAAACTCTGGGCCAGATACTTGGGATGGCGAACGATAGCCGATTTTCGAATTACAATTTTCAGGGCTTCGCCACGCCGGCTCAGCTCGGGGCCAGCAGCTTCCTACCCCGGTTCTCGTCTTCCATCGCCTTCACCGGCTGCATTTCGCTCACGTCGATCCCCCGAACTCATGCTTACAGCCGTAGAACGTGGCTGCGCAGATCCATCCTCACGGCATAGGTTTCCCGTCTTTACTCCAGCCTGATGCCGCTTCCCAGTGATTTGCTCTTACGTGTATCAGCTCTTTTCATTCTTCGTCCTCCCATCAATTTACGAGATAACTCCAGGTCTGATTGGCAGAAATTATGGGAGGCAGGTCAATGGGTGTGTACGAGGTACACATGGCGCCGAAGCTTGGGCTCGGACTATCAGGAGGAAATCAGTAGTCCTTTATGCCCCATTTGGGGGATATCTAATCGTGGGACAATAGTGCAAATTTGAATCGATGTTCACCGTCACGAAAAGAAACGGTCTTATTGCTGGCCTTCTATTTTTAAGCACGCTGCTATCGAACGCCTCGACCACTACCATCAGACCCCATATAGACCCGACAAAAGGAAGCATTCGGGCGCAAATCTCTGAAGATGCTAGTTCGATATTCGAAAGCCTTGAGAAGGACGTTTCTAGACATCCTGACGATTTCATCGTTTTTGAGACTCGAATGAGTGCCGATGAATTCATTATGGCGCATAAAGATGAGGCCTATTATGAAACCGAACAAAGAGTCGTCATGCGGGGAATATTAGGGTACTGGAGGGGGAAAACCATAGTTATCCTACCCAGGATTTCAGCCGGTATCACTTGGTGATTCGAACAAAGATAAGCATATTTCCGTGGGGTGTCTGACTGCTCACGTGATCTCCTCCGCGTTTCCTGTGTGGACACAGGAAAAAGTTCCGAGCGGGTTATGCTTGATGATTGTAGGTCTTAGGACGAGGATTTGAGCGAAGGTCTATTCCTGAGGGTTCGCTTATTACCGAATGGGCTTGTTCTTTCGGAAGCTATCTATCACCCCAGAATGCTGCAGAGATGAACCTCGGTCGTGAAATTGCTGTTCTATTCGTTACGATCACCGCAACTCAGAAAGAAGCGGAACTCAAAGGAGTAAACAAACCACACAATATTGGGTTGACATTTTTGCAGTTGATATTTTTCATCAGATAATCACTTGCTATCCAATTTTATTGCTGTCATCACTTTGGAACGCTGAGTGGCTCACGAGCAAGGACACCTAGTCCCTTGTGACAACCGGCTGCCCATTATTCTGCCGAGGTAAGATGTCCGTTCACAAATCCCTGAAAAGCCGCGAAACTGTATGCATTTCTGGTTCTGCAAATTCTTTCGTTCATGCCCAACGATTCATTCGCAGGATGCATGGGGGATCCCAAAGCATCCTGGTACAAGGAGAAGACGAAGATTTATACGTAGTTAAGCTGAATCACAATCCGCAAGGGCCGAATGTTCTGGCTAATGAGCTACTGGGATCTGAGTTGTTGCGGATACTGGGGTTGCCAACGCCGACGTGGCGGCCAATCTACATTTCGAAGGAATTCCTTGACGCGCACAGCGGCTTACACTTTGAACATTCTTGTTCCCTGAAGAGGATACCTCAAGGTTTGCACTTTGGTTCAAGCTTTGTGCAGGAGAAGAACGGTGGCGATGTTTTCGATTTTCTTCCGAGCAGTTTTCGTCATAGGATCAGGAAGCCGCATTTCTTTTTGGGTATTTACATTTTTGATATTTGGGCAAACCATCTCGATCATCGGCAGGCGCTGTTTTCGTCTCCTCCAAACAGTAGGACAATTACTGCTCAATTCATTGACAATGGCCATTTGTTCGGTGGCCCCAATTGGAATATTAATGGTAAACCCGGTGCAGCAATGTGTTTGGACCGGAATGTCTACACCGCTCCATGGGACGATGTATCTGTCAGCAAGTGGATTTCCCATTTAGAGGAATTAATTCCACCAAATTTATCCAGAGTCGTCAGACAGATACCGGCGGACTGGTATCAAGGCGACCTTAAGCGTTTAACGGAGTTCCTTCTCATTCGTTTAGGTGATCTTCATCAATTGTTTCAGCACGAACTTCGATTCAACCGCCGTGTAAAATCTATAGCCCACACGAGTACAAGCAATGCCGCTATGCCACTTTGTAGTCCTCGATCATTGTCCATCCGAGCTATCTCTGGATTGCGCTCCGCTCTTCCTGCTCCTTAACATTCATCGGGGGCCGTCCATAACCGATGTAAAGATCTTTGCTCTTTCAAATTTCCAAGAATTGCTGAGGGGGATGCCGCGCCAGAAGCGCGATTGGATAGTGGGAATGATTTCTGATTTCCAATGCAATCTTTGCGGCATCGGGAGACCAGATGAACACAATTTGGCTCAGTTTCGCTCTCTCGGCGTAGGACCTTTAAGAACGGCATTCACGGGTTCTATTGATATTGACTACAAAGAAAATATAATTAAAGCGATTCGCACATACATTCAGGAGGCAAACCCCGAAGGCCATCAAAAGCAAAAGATTTCTTCTTTGGCTCAGTTTACCGAGATCGCAGATGGCTTTATGAATGAATAGCGAAAAACATCAACTGTTGCGGCATTATCTATCCAAATAGTAGACACGTAATGGGTGGGCTGTCGAATCGACAATAGCACATTGATTCGATCACCTCGTGAGTACAGCATCTGTGCGGCAGAAACCAGCGATCCTGCGGGAGAATGGTGCTTCTGCTAAACGTTGGAAGCCAGTGATGCTGTACCGTAGCAACGGCCCAGTTGGATGCGGAAATATATATCGTCAGCATTTCCTGAGACCGAAGGCTTCCTATAAATCTTCGTCGCCGTGGGTCGGCCCGCAATCGCTCTGATTCTTACCGAACGCTCTGATCTCAAAATGAAGATCAAAACCCGTGATTGCGGTTCCACCAGATCTCGTCCGCAGCATTCTCTGAGCAACACCAAATCCCATCTACCCCAATCATTCCAACGGTGGGGCGGCTCTGTCCCTTGCATTGCGAACAGGGACAACTTGCAAACTCGGGAGATCTTTTGGACATTTGGCATGCCCTCTGAACAATCGCCCAAATCTTCATGCTCGATAGTCCTCCAGCACGATAGTGCGCTATTTATGAGGATAGCAAATAGGGCGTTCTGCCGTTGGTGAGGTTCTTGCAATTAGGCTCTGTATCCAGGTTGAATTCTGATCACAATCAGATATCCGAATCGCCCATGACGTTCTTTGAATCCTCGACCAGGCAGCTTAGGCAAAGAGTTCAGGTTCCCCACGCATTTAGCTGAATATCAGCTCATGGCCAAAGTACACATACAAGATTGGGACACCACACGCGCCTATACAGACGTGTGTGGCCCGAAGAAATTCTGTACTCAGTGGATTTGCGTGTCATCTAATTTCCGGAATATCGAGGTTCTTTTTTCAATGGTTAAGCAGTGACGAACGAAGGCCCTTGTTTTGATCGGTTGGAGGGCAAAAGCTGAAAGCAGCCTGATCTCACGACCAGAACCAGTATTGGTATGAATAGTCTCGCGTCCGCAATTGAGCGGTCAAGGAGTGTCCAAAGACCCGACGTAAAAAGGGCCCTCCGAAGAGGGCCATGCTTGATTGATATAAAGGTATTCGGTTGCAGACTCTACTATCGCAGAAAGCGATTTGAATTAGAAGGACAAACGTACGCGGCCATCTGGAAATCGCGGCATCTGGTCCAGTCCGAGAACTCCGCATTTTGGGCATCTCGGCCGCCGCGGCAGTAGAGTAGAAATTTGTCGTTCCGAAAGCATTCTCCAAGCCAATATGCCAAATCCTTATCTGATGATAAAAGCTGCGGGCCGCGCCCAATTCTGAAATTCAGCCGGGGGTATGCTGCGGCTCTTGCAGAATTAACATGCGTCAGATCATATATGCCGCGATCACCCCGAACTCGACCACCGCCCTGGGTTGTCACAACTTCCTCAGATGTTCTCTGTTTCTCCATCGCTCAAGAATTAGGTCCAGAAAGAAGCAAGGCAAGGGCTCTACTGTGAGGTTCTTGATTACGGGGAATGTGCTCGCAAACCTCCGACGATTACTGCCTATCGCTGGCGGGGGCGGCGGCTATGCTCGCTAGGTCTGATTTTCGGTCGGAGCCGCCGTCCACCCATGCCAGTAGTCCAGACAGAACACCCCGAAGAAGAACACGCCGCTCAGGAAAAATGCCGTCCACGTCCACACTGGCCACCGGCTCGGCCACGGCTTCTTGTACTCCTTCTGCCCCCACTCGGCCATCGCGCTAGACCTCCTCCGGCTGGGCCGCGCTCACCGGCTCCGCCGTCGCTCGATCCGCCCCCCACGCCAGACGCTCTCGCGCTCGCTCGCCCTTCACCGCGTCCGCCCGCTCGATCAGGCTCCGCATCTCCGCATCCGTCAGCGGCCCCTTGTCCGCACGGAAGTGAAGATTGAGCATCAGCGACCGCAGCGCCAGCAGCTCGGCCAGCACGATCTCCCCGGCCAGCTCCGCGCCTGGCTCTGCCGGCGCGGCCAGCAACGTCTCCCGCACCCACTCCGAGAGCGTCAGCCCGGCTGCACGCACACGCTCCTCCAGCACAGCGAACTCCGCATCGCTGACCTTCGTGCCCACGGATTTTGTACGTAGCGGCGGCTTCACACAACACCGCCAGAGGGATCGGGGCCGCACACCGCCTCTGCGTTGCTCAACAGCGGGCAGCGGGCCGGAAGCGAGCTAAGAGGGCTGGAAGTCATAGGGTTCCTCTTCAGCAACCTGCGTTCGCCTTCAGAGTACCCCATTTGCATTGGCTTTTTCTCTTAGCCGCCTGTTTTCAGCAAGTTCCCGCACAGTAACCGCAGGTTATTGCACAGCTCCCATTCTGGGGTGACGTGTCACCCCCATCCGCTGCCACAGGCAGCGCGCTTTTATTCCCGACGGTGATTTCACGTTTTCCATCTTCCAGATGCCTCTAGCGACGGGCCAAGGAGACCGTCGCACATGGCTCTCGCAGCTCTGTTGGCCGGCATCGGCCAGCTCATCGTCGGCAGCATCGCCCTCGCCGTCGCCATCGTCGCCCTGCGTCGCAAGTAGGCCCCGGCATCAACCCACCACCCCGAACGCTCCACAAGGCCGCCTAGCGGCGGCCTGTGAGGGCTCCTGGGGGCTGCTACTTCGCGTTCACGGTCTGAGTATCCAGCTACACCTTCGTGTACTGGCTAGGAGCCGCCGCCTCGTTCAACGTGCCGACCGCGACAACGACTTTGTCTAACAGCTTCCGTGCGTTGGCGACCTGAGGCTTGGGGATGTAGAGCTGAAGCTCCCGTACATCCTTCACCGGGTCCAAGCTCGCACTGCCATTCGCCTCAGCGTTCGCAGTCGGTTGAACGGAGATGGGACTTCAGCACCAAGATTGTGTCTCGCCCGTCCTTGGAAGGCGTTTCTCCATAGCCAGGTGGGCCATACTCTTTCCGCTCGGTTAGAGTCCCCTCAAGGCGGACTCCAGCCGTGTCATATCGGTAAGAAGCAGCAGCTCCAGCCGGAGACACCTTCTGGGCTGAGCAGGCTACCGGACATCCCGACAACAGGATGGCCAGCCCCAGAACGGCGGACGAACATTTCATGCTACGGATCACATCTGCTCCTTGAGCTTAGAAGTTGGTCGTAACCGATATCGAGTAATTGCCTCTAGCGGCTGCCCCCTCATAATGAGCGATGCCATTTTCCACCGCATTCATCTGGCTGGGTGAGAGCGACGAGAGCGGCGTGTTCCCACTCACACCAACCACGTTCTGCAAGAACTGTGCATACCCCGCAGTGTTGTTCTCGAAGGCAGGAGCATATTTTGCGACTGCGGCATTAACGCTAAGACTGCTATAGGCCGGCTGCGAAGTAGAGCATCCAACGCGGCTCTGCCTTGTCCAGCCGAAGGGAACACGCCGAACCTTCCGTCAACTCCGAGCGCCCCGTGCCGATTCACGAACCCGCCAGAGACGATGTCGCTATTCGCACGATTATCAAACCGCCGATGCCGAAATATAACCAAGCTAGAGTCTCTCTTGTTGTAGAGAAACTCACAATTCGACCTGAGAATTGATTTGCAGCATCGTTCTCTAACGCTGAGAATCTTGCCTTTAATGGCGAGGTTCTCGGGCATTGAAATCGATACTCAGCAGGAGTGAGAAAGAGAAACGACGAAATGGCGGAGGGAGAGGGATTCGAACCCCCGTTACCTGTTAAGGTAAAGCGGTTTTCAAGACCGCCTGTTTCAACCGCTCACACATCCCTCCGCGTGGGCGAACTCGCTTCTTCGTTATTGTACGACGGCCATCCTGCGGTCTCCAGCATTGCAAATACTTTGGACGTCAGTGCACCAGCATGACCGGATTGACCCAGAACGCGACCCGATGGCCTGCCGGGTCGAGAACGCTCACCTGGCACTCGTACCTGCCGGGCGTCAGCTTTCCGAGGCTAACGTTAAAGCTGAAAGGAACCACGCCCAAACGGCTGGACGGCAGTGGCATGGCGGCTATAGAAGGAGTCTCCAGCACCTTCTCCTGCTGACGGTAAAGGCTCACAAAAGCAACCAGCGGCGCAGCACTTCCTGCAGTACTGCTCACGGCACTGCCGGTCTTGGCCTGAGCAGTAGCAGTCGGGCTACCCCGATATGCCTGGAGATACACGTATAACTCGCGGTCCGTGCTGAACACGCGGGTAACACTGGGGATCAGCTTGCCGCCATTCTCCACCAGCGGATTCGCCGCTACATTTTTGGCCTGGTTCTTGCCCTTGACGGCATCATAGAGCGAATCTTTCAGATCGACGCGCTGGCTGCTCAGTACGACTGAGCTGATGGGGACGCGCTTTGTCTCCTTGTTTAGGTTGGGAATAACAAACGTCGTCTGGTAGGTACCGATCCTTCCGGTCTCATCATCGCGCGCAAGGAATTTAATGCTGTACCTGCCGGGCATGAGGGTAAAGCCGGTGTCGTACTCGATGGGCCGCCGCGCCAGTTCAGCCGCCGTAGCGTCGCTCAGCTTGATGTTGACGTTGTCCCGAACATTGCCCACCGTTAAGCCGCTTACTTCGTCCTTAATCTCGCAAACAAAGTCGATCAGCGTATGCTCGGCGCCAAACCGCTTCGCCAGCGCGAGTTCGCGCCCTGGGATCTTTACAACGATGGGAACGAAATATTCTGCGCGGTTGAGCTGAAAA
>Ga0157369_10008190_pt1 | contig 11992 bp, 12 predicted proteins | sample C25metaG_FD_113461 | JGI IMG/M metagenome (GOLD analysis project Ga0157369, IMG submission 113461) | Corn rhizosphere microbial communities from Kellogg Biological Station, Michigan, USA - C2-5 metaG | ecosystem: Host-associated > Plants > Roots > Rhizosphere > Soil | place: USA: Michigan...
AAAGCAGCAGGGATTCGCGGCGCGTGGCCAGCGGCTCGGGATCGGCCACGCAGAGGCCTCGGGCGCGGTCGGCAGGCGTGGGAGTTTAACCCTCCGGCGCGATCGCGCCAGTCTTGGCCGCTCGGGCTTGGCCGAAGCGAGACCTCCACCGCGCCGTCAATCGCCCAGCCTGAGCAGGAGCTCGTCAAAATTTCGTCAAGGACTGCTCTGGTTGCGACGTCAGCACAGGCATGGGCGGCAGCCGCCGCTTGCAGTAAAATCCAGCACCCTTGACCGCTCCAGTGCCGTATTCAGGATGTCCCATGGCTCACCGTGACGCTCTGCAGATGCTTCGCACCTACCTGACCAGCCAGATCCTTGGCCAGGAAACCCTGGTGGAGCGCCTGCTCATCGCGGTGCTGGCGGATGGTCATCTGCTGGTGGAAGGTGCCCCGGGGCTGGCCAAGACCAAGGCCATCAAGGACCTGGCGGAAGGCCTGGAGGCCGATTTCCACCGCATCCAGTTCACGCCCGACCTGCTGCCGGCCGACATCACCGGCACCGAGATCTATCGCCCGGACACGGCGACCTTCTCCTTTCAGCAGGGGCCGATCTTTCACAATCTGGTGCTCGCCGACGAGATCAACCGGGCGCCGGCCAAGGTGCAGTCCGCGCTGCTGGAAGCCATGGCCGAACGCCAGGTGAGCATCGGCCGCACCTCCTATGCCCTGCCCGACCTCTTCCTGGTGATGGCCACCCAGAATCCCATCGAGCAGGAAGGCACCTATCCGCTGCCCGAGGCCCAGCTCGATCGCTTCCTGATGCATGTCAAGATCGGCTACCCCGACGCCTCCGTGGAGCGTCGCATCCTGGCCCAGGCCCGTGGCGAGGCCCTGGACGGCGAGACCCTGCCAACCGAGCGCGTCACCCAGGCGGAGATCAATGCGGCTCGTCGCGAGGTGCTCGGGCTGTACATGGCCGATGCCGTGGAGGAATACCTGGTCCAGCTGATCATGGCGACCCGCACCCCGGGGCGCTTCGACCAGGACCTGGCGCACTGGATCACCTATGGCGCCAGCCCGCGTGGTTCCATCGCCCTGGATCGCTGCGCCCGCGCCCATGCCTGGCTGGCCGGGCGGGACTTCGTCAGCCCGGAGGATATCCAGGCGGTGGTCTTCGACGTCCTGCGCCACCGCGTCATCCTGTCCTTCGAGGCGGAAGCCGCCGGCATCGATCACGACCGGGTGGTGCAGCGCATCCTCGATCTGGTGGCCGTGGCCTGAGATGGCCGAGCGCAACGGCGTGACCCTGAGCCTGGCCGAGCTCATCGAAATGCGCCACCGGGTGGTCGAGGTGCAGCTGTTTTCCGCCGCCGGACGCCGCAGCCCGCTGATCGGCCTGCACCATTCGCGCCTGCGCGGCCGCGGGGTGGATTTCGACCAAGTGCGCGCCTATCAGCCCGGCGACGACGTCCGGGCCATCGACTGGCGCGTCACCGCCCGCACCCGCGAACCCCATACCAAGCTGTTCCATGAAGAGCGCGAGCGCCCGGTCTATCTCCTGCTGGAGCAGAGTCCACGGACCTTCTTCGGCACCCGCCAGCAATTCAAGTCGGTACTGGCCGGGCGGCTGGCCGCGCTGATCGGCTGGGCGGTGCTGGAGCATAACGACCGTATCGGCGGCATGATCTTCGGCGGCGAACGCCTGCACGAGGTGCGCCCGCGACGCAGCAAGCAGAATCTGCTGCGCTTCTTCGATCACCTGATTAACGCCAATCGGGCGCTGCAGGACCCGGCCCTGGCCCAAGTGCCGCGCATCACCTTCAACCAGGTCCTGCGCCGTGCTCGCGAGGTGCTGCGTCCCGGCAGCCTGGCGCTGGTGATCTGCGACGAGCGCAGCCTGGACGTGGCCACCGAGCAGCACCTCACCCTGCTCTCGCGGCACAGCGACCTGGTCCTGCTGCCGCTTTCCGATCCGCTGGATCATGCATTGCCCCAGGCCGGCCTGCTGCGTTTCACCAGCGGCCAGGCCGAGGTCGAGCTGGATACCGATCGCGCCGACGTCCGCCAGGGCTATGCCGAGCAGGCCGCGCAGCGCCGCGAACGCTGGACCGAACTCAGCCTGCGCCTGGGCATTCCGCTGCTGCCGCTGTCCACGGCGGACGATCTGGTCGAACAGCTGCGGCACCTGTTGCGGCAACATCGCCCGGGGTACACCTCGTGACCCCCGGCCTGCCGACGCTGGAGCCGCTGCAGCTGCCAGCGGAACCGGCCTGGTGGCCACCGGCGCCGGGCTGGTGGTTGCTGCTGCTGGTCGTGGTGGCCCTGGGTTTCTTTCTGCGCCACCGTCGCGGCCGGCGGCCGCTGGACAGCGCGCTCCCCGTCGAGGCGACCACCGAAGAGGATCTGCGTACCACCGCCCTGGCCGAACTGGCCCGCCTGCCGCGTCCCTATGGCGCGCCGGCCGGACCCTGGCTGCAGGCGCTGAATGCGCTGCTCAAGCGCCTCTGCCGCGCCAGCTATCCGGATCAGCTCAGCCAGACCCTGAGCGGCCGCGACTGGCTGGCCTTTCTCGATTCGCGCTGCCCGGCGGCCGGCCTGACGCGCTACATGATTCTGGTGGACGGCGGCTATCGCCCGGACTGCCGCCTGAATGACCGCGTCATCGACGGCCTGCAGGACGCCGTCGCCACCTGGATCCGCAAGCATGTTTGAATTCGCCTGGCCCTGGCTGTGGCTGCTGTTGCCGCTGCCCTGGGCGCTGCGCGTGCTGTTGCCCGCGGCCGACAGCGGCCAGGCGGCCCTGCGCGTGGAATTCCTCGGCGAACTCGAACACCTGGGCGGACGCATCCGTCACACCGGCGGCCTGAGCGGCACTCGCCGCCTGCTGCCCTTTCTGCTGGGCTGGCTACTGATCCTGGCCGCCGCGGCGCGCCCGCAATGGGTGGGACCACCCCAGCCGCTGGACGTAAGCGGGCGCGATCTCCTGCTGGCGGTGGACGTCTCCGGGTCCATGGACACCCCGGACATGCCGCTGGGCGACGAGAATGTCAGCCGCCTGACGCTGGTCAAGCAACTGCTCGGCCGCTTCATCGACAGTCGCCAGGGCGATCGTGTCGGCCTGATCCTGTTCGGCTCCCAGGCCTATCTGCAGGCGCCCCTGACCGCCGACCGACGCACCGTGCATGCCCTCCTCGAAGAAGCCCAGATCGGCCTGGCCGGGCGCAACACGGCGGTGGGCGACGCCGTGGGTCTGGCGGTCAAGCACCTGCGCAAGCGGCCGGACAACAGCCGCACCCTGATCCTGGTCACCGATGGCGCCAGCAACGGCGGCGTGGTGACGCCCGAGGTGGCGGCCAGCCTGGCGGCCAGCGAGCGGGTACGCGTCTATACCCTGGGCATCGGTGCCGATCCGGACACCCTGGGCGCCAGCGCGACACCCAGCGATCTCGACGAACCCATGCTGCGTCACCTCGCCGAGGTCACCAACGGCGCCTATTTCCGGGTGAGATCCAGCACCGAACTGGCCGCCGTGTCGCGCCAGCTCGATCGCCTCGAACCCATCCGCCAGCAGCCGGACCAGGCCCGTCCCACCCGTGAACTCTATCCCTGGCCGCTGGCCGGGGCGCTGCTGCTCGGCCTGGCCCTGGCGCTCGGCCGCCTGCCGTGGCCGCAGCGCTGGCAGCGTGGAGGCAAGACCCGATGAACGACTGGCTGCCGCTGTTCCTGCGTCCCGGGTGGCTACTGGCCCTGGTGCCGGTCGCCCTGGTGATCGGCTCGCTGCGCCGACGCCGGCATCGCCACGGGCACTGGCAGGCGCTGCTGCCTCCGGCGCTGCAACCCTGGCTGCTCAGTGACAGCGATCGCCAGCGCTCGCCCCTTGGCCTGGTGCTGCTGGGCCTGGCCGGGGTGCTGGCCTGTCTGGCGCTGGCCGGCCCCAGCTGGCAGCAGGGCGAAGCGCAGAGCTTTCGCCGCAACGATCCGCTGGTGGTGGTGCTGGCGCTGACGCCCGACCTGCTCGCCACCGACGTCACCCCGAACCGCCTCCTGGCCGTGCAGCGCAAGCTGCAGGATCTGCTCAAGGCGCGCCAGGACGGCGAGACCGCCATCGTCGTCTATGCCGGCAGCGCCCACACCCTGGTGCCCCTGACCGACGACCTGCCGACCATGGACAACCTGCTCAAGGCGCTGCGGCCGTCGATCATGCCGGTGCCCGGGCGGCGCGCCGACCTGGGCATCGCCCAGGCCCTGGAGCTGCTCGGTCCGGCGCCCAGCGCCAGTGCCCGGTTGCTGCTCATCGCCAGCGACCTGGACGACCGCGAGCGCCTGGGTATCGAGCGCCAGCTGCAGGGTCGACTGCGCCAGCTGGCGATCCTCGGCCCGGGTACGCCCCAGGGCGCGCCGGTGGCCGCCGAGACCGGCAACTACCTGAGCGACGCCGCCGGCGGCATCCGCATCGCCCGACTGGACGAAGGCCACCTGCAGGGCGTCGCCCAGGCACTGGGCGGGCACTATCAGCGCTTGCAGCGTGACGACGGCGACCTGCGCCGTCTCGGCCTGCTGGAGCGTCCCGGCGCTGTGCGGGCCAGCGACGGCCGGGCCCCTGCGGACTGGCGCGACCAGGGTTACCTGTTGCTGCTGCCTCTGCTGCTCCTGGTCGCCTGCGGCGCGCGCCGCGGCTGGCTGCTGAGCCTGCCCTTCTGTCTGCTGCTGACGCCCCCTCCGGCGCAGGCCGGCAGTTGGGACGACCTCTGGCTACGGCGCGACCAGCAGGCCCTGCAGCTGCTGACCGACGACCAGGCTGGCGCGGCCGCCGAGCTCTTCAGCGACGAGCGCTGGCGCGGCGTGGCGCTCTATCGCGCCGGCGACTTCGGCGGCGCCGCCGCGGCCTTCGCCCGGGATCCGTCGGCGGACGGCCACTACAATCGCGGCAACGCCCTGGCCATGGCCGGACGCCTGGAAGAGGCCCTGCGCGCCTACCGGGCGGCACTGGTGCTGCGCCCGGATCTGACCCCCGCCCTGCGCAATCGCAATCGCCTCGAACGTCTGCTCGCCCAACGCGCCGCAGCCCAGGCCGAGGCCGCCGCCCGCAGTCGCAAGGCGCAGAACGCCAGCCAGAGCAGCACCCAGGCGGACGAACCGGCCAATAGCGGTACCCCGCCGTCCGCTGCAACCGCCGCGGCCAGCCCGCAGCAGCAGGCCCAGGCCGGCGCGGACTGGCTCGTCAGTCCCGCCTATGCCGAAGATCCCCTGGCGGAAGAACAGCGTCAGGCGGCCGAACAGTGGCTGCGGGAGATCCCCGACAACCCGGCCGAGCTGCTGCGCCGCAAGTTCTGGTACCAGCAACAACAACGCGAGGAGAACGCGCTGCAATGAAGTCCTATCCGTTGCTGCTGCCCCTCGCGCTGCTCGCGCCCCTGCTTCAGGCGGCGGATCTCAGCGCCCGTCTGGAGCGCAACCAGCTCAGTCAGAACGAGACGCTGGAGCTCATCCTCGAGACCACCGACCCCGCCCAGTTCGGCAAGCCCGATCTCGGCCCGCTCGAGCAGGACTTCCGCGTGCTCGGGGTGCGGCAGAACAGCCTGCCGCCCGGTGAGCGGGTGACCACGCGCTGGAACGTGACCCTGCAACCCAAGGCCAGTGGCGCCCTGACCATTCCCGCCCTGACCCTGGACGGCGCCCGCAGCCAGCCACTGACCGTTACCGTGGAGGCCACCGCCGCCAGGCGCCAGACCCGCGACCCTGTCTATCTGGAAGCCGCGGTGGAGCGCACCCGGCTCTATGTGCAGGCGGAGACCATCCTGACCATCCGCCTCTACCACGCGGTGGCGCTCTATGACGACCATGTGCTCACCCCGCCCAATCCCAGCGATGCGCGGGTGGATCTGCTCGGCACCCCCCAGGTCTACGAGCGCGACGTCGAGGGGGTACGGCATGGCGTGATCGAATGGCGCTACGCCATCCATCCGCTGCAGAGCGGTACCCTGGTGCTGCCGCCCCAGACCTTCAGCGCCACCCTCGCCGGTGGCCTCGACGACAGCTCGCGCGCTGGCCAGCCGATCCAGCTGCGCACCCCGGCGCTGACCCTGGAGGTTCTGCCACAACCGGCCAGTTATCCGGCGCAGACGCCCTGGGTGCCGGCGCGCAGCCTAACCCTGACGCAACAATGGAATCCCGCGCCGGAAGACGCCCGCGAGGGCAGCGCCCTGACCCGCACGCTGCAGCTGCGTGCCGAAGGCCTGGCACCCGGTCAGCTCCCCCCGCTGGTGCTGCCCGAGATCGAGGGCGTTAAGCGCTATGCCGAGCAACCGCGGCTGTCGCTGCAGACCCAGGCGCGCGGGCTGGTCGGGCAACGCGAGGAACGGGTCGCCCTGATTCCCACATCCACGGGTGACAAGGTCCTGCCGCCGGTGGAGGTGGTCTGGTGGAACACCGAGACCGATACCCTCGAACGCACCACCCTGCCCGCCCAGCCCCTGGTGGTCGCCGAGGATCCGACGCTGCAACCGGTGGCATCAGCGGCGGCCAAGATCACCGGCAGTGACCGGGGACTCTGGCGCTGGCAGCTGGCGACAGCCTTCTTCGCCCTGACCACCCTGCTCGGCTTCGGCCTCTGGTGGCGCGCCCGCCGTCAGCCGGCGGTGTTGCCGACCGTGCCCGATCTCGACAGCCGCCTGCAGCGCGAAGAGCTGCGCCGCGCCTGCCAGAGCAACGATCCCCACGTCACCCGTCATGCCCTGGACGCCTGGGCCCGACAGCAACCGGAAACCCTGGCGGCCATGGGGGCACGTTTCGAGCCCCTGGCCGCCGCGCTCGACGACCTCAATGGGGCGCTCTACAGCGAAGCCGGTCAGCGCTGGCAGGGCGAGACGCTCTGGCAGGCGATCAATGCCCTGCCGCCGCTGACGCCGGCAGCCGTGCACGACACCCTGCCACCGCTCTATCCGCGCTGAGCGGCTTCTTCCAACTGCGCCAGCCGCTCTTCGAGGGCGGCGATACGGGCTTCCAGCGCCTCCAGCCGGCCTTCGCGTCCGCCGGCAGGGGTAGCGCTCTCGGCGGCACTACCCAGCTGCGCAACCTGGGCATCGCGTTCTGCCGCGTTGCCGAACAGATGCAGATAACGCTCTTCGCGCTGGCCAGGCTGTCGCCCCAGGCCGGTGGCCAGGCCGCGGGCGATCAGCCGCTCCAGATGGTGGCGCACCTGCTCGGTATCATCGAAGGCGTGCATCCGGCCGCTGCGGGCCAGCAATTCGCCCAGGGTCTGGGGCCCGCGCAGGAACAGCAGGGCGCAGAGCACCCACTGGGGTGGAGGGATTTCCAGGGCCCTGTCCAGCCGCTGTTCCCAGCGATCCGCCCGGCTGCCCATGACCAGGCGGGCCAGGCCGCGTTCCTCCAGACGTCGCAGTCCCTGCCCCACTTCGCCCGGGGTGAGGTTGAGCACCGGCTCGCGGCTGGTCTTCTGGTTGCAGGCCAGCACCAGGGCATTGAGGGTCAGGGGATAGCTTTCCGGGGTGGTCAGCTGCTTCTCGATGAGACTGCCGAGGACGCGGATCTCGGTAGCCTCCAGCGGCTCTTCGGCAAAGGCGGGGGTGACTGCTTGGCTCATGGCGGACTCCGCTTGGATGACGCGCCAGCCTAGCCTGCTCTCAAAGCCGTCGCCACTGCGGCAGCCCGATCAGCACCACCGCGCCCACGATGACCAGCATGGCCAGCGCTTCGGCCGCACCGATCCGTTCGCCGGCGAACAGGGTACCCAGCAGCACCGCCACCACCGGATTGACGTAGGCGTAGCTGGTGGCGGCCGCCGGCCGTACCCGCCCCAGCAAATAAAGATAGGCACTGAAGGCGATCAGCGAGCCGAACACCACCAGATAGCCCAGCGCCAGCCAGCCACCCAGGGCCGGCCAGTGCTGCAGGCGCTCGCCGCTGAGGTAGCTGGCGCCGAGCAGCACCGCGCCCGCCACCAGCATCTCCACCGCGCTGGCCATGGCGCCACGCGGCAACGGCAGGTAGCGACTCCAGATCGAGCCGAAGGCCCAGGCGGCCGCGGCGAGCAGGATCACCGCTGCCCCGAGCGGCGTGGCGCTCATGGTATCGCCCAGATTGAGCAGGGCGATCCCCACCAGGCCCAGGGCGATGCCGGCCCATTCCAGCAGGGTATTGCGCTGCCCCCAGAGCAGACCGAACAGCAGGGTGAACAGGGGGACCGTGGCGATCGACAAGGCGGCGATACCGGAAGTCACGCCCCAATGCTCGGCCAGGGTCACCCCGCCGTTGCCGACGCCCAGGAGCAGGATGCCGATCACCGCGGCCGCGGCGGTCTCGCGCGCCGTTGGCCAGGGTGCCCCGCGCCAGCGCAACCAGCCCAGCAGGAGACTCCCGGCGATGAGAAACCTCAGCCCGGCCATCAACAGCGGTGGCCAATGGGCTACGCCGATGCGAATCACCAGATAGGTGGAACCCCAGACCACATAGAGCGCGAAGAAGGCTGCCAGCAGGGGCAGCCAGCTGGGCAGGCGTGGCGGCGCGAGGCAGGGCGAGGCGGAGGTGTCCATGCGCGAGAGCTTCCTGAGGGGTCAGGCTGCCATTGTAGAAGCGCGTGATGCGCCGGCTAAGATACAGTCAAGAGAGAAACGGCCGACCAGCCTTTGATTCAGCATACTTTAGGGATGGAGACCTTCGATTCGAAGGCAGGGAAACGGACATGGACCATATTGATCGTCGGCTCATCGACCTGCTGCTGGTGGACGGCCGCGCCAGCTACGCGGAGCTGGGTCGCCGGCTGGGCCTCTCCGCCCCGGCCATCGCCGAACGCATCGCCAAGCTGGAAGACGCCGGCATCATCACCGGCTATGGTGCCCGTATCGACCGCCGCGCCCTGGGCTACGGCACCGAATGCCTGATCTCGCTGCGCCTGCACAGCACCAGCCAGGGCCCGGTATTGAAGAAACTTGAGGCCCTCCCCCAGCTGCTCGCCTGCTACCGGGTCACGGGCGACGACTGCCTGATGCTGCGGGTCGCCGTACGCGACATGGGCGAAATGGAGAGCCTCATCGATCAGCTGACCCGATTCGGCATGAGCCGGACCGTGGTGGTGCTGTCGACGCCCTTCGAGCGCCCGCTGCCGCTCATGCCCAGCTGAAGACGCGCATAAAAAAGCCCCGGCGCCTCGCGGCACCAGGGCTGGCGGAGTACGACCCCCTAGATGAAGGAATCGTCGTCGCCACTGTCGTCGAAGAAGCCGCTACCACCGCCGGTATCGCCATAGTCGGCGGCGTCTTGGAAGCCGGCGTTATCCTGGAAACCACCGGCATCCTGGAAACCCCCGCCATTGTCGTAGCTGGCGTTGTCCGCCCAGCCTCCCTGGGAGCCGGCATCGGCCAGGCCCTGGTCGGCGGTCGGGGTCTCGTTGATGACGTTGACGATCTCCTCGGGTTGCGAGTGATGGAACAGGCCCGAGATAGCCTGGGCCGCCAGCACGCCACCGGCGACCCCGGCCGCGGTCTGCAGCGCACCGCCCATGAAGCCGCCCATGCGGGAAGGCGCGGCCTGGGGCGCGCCATAGCCGGGTGCGGGCTGGGCATAGCCGGGATTGGACTGGGCATAACCCGGATTGGCGGGACGCGGCGCTGCCGGACCCGGGTCATTCCAGCCGCGCGACGGCGCGGCGTTGGCCGGTGCCTGACCGCCCGTTGCCTGGCTGCTGCCACCGCCGAACAGGCTGGAGAGGAAGCCACCGCTGCTTGGACGATTCTGCTGGACCTGGGCCATCTGGCTTTCCAGCTCCTTGACGCGCTGATCCAGCCGCTTGATGGCGGCCTCCTGGATCAGCATCGCCTGGGCCATGTAATAGGGAGCCGCGGGCTGCTCGCGCAGGCGCTGCTGGATCAGCGCCTCGGCTTCCCGGTCACGGGGTGCGGTCTGGGCTTCCGTGGTCTTGAGACGGTCGAACAGACCTTCGATCAGCTGGCTTTCTTCGCGTTGCATGATGACCCTCCCGCAGACGGTCTACTGGCGGCCTTCCCCTGGGAACGGCCTGGATATCGAAAGGCGCAGCAGCCTGCGCTGCTATGCCAGATAGAGGCGTTGTAGCAGCTTTTCAAGCAGGACACGCGCTATGTTCAGCGCGGATTCAGCCAGCCCTCCCCGCCTTGGCATCACTCTTCTGAAGGGACAGCGGGGTGACGAGTTCCAGCGCCGCGCCGGTGACTGGACAACCGGCCTGTGCTGGGGGAGTCTGCCGCTTTGCCCGCGAGACTCGCCCATGCCGCCGCTGCTTATCCTCATCGACCAGCAACAGGGGATCCGCGCGCCCCATCTGGGCCCACGCAACCACCCGGACGCCGAGCTGCGCATGGGCGACCTGCTGGCGGCCTGGCGCCAGGCCGGAGCGCCCTTGCTGCACGTCCGGCACCTGTCGCGCAGTCCGACTTCGGTGTTCTGGCCGGGACAGCCCGGCGTGCAATTCCAGCCGGCGCTGGCGCCGCTGCCCGGCGAGACGGTGTTCGACAAGCAGGTCCCCGACGCCTTCGCCAACAGTGGCCTGGAGCACTGGCTGCACCAGCGCGGCATAGCCACACTGCTGATCTGCGGCGTGGCCAGCGAGAACTCGGTGGAGGCCACCGCGCGCAGCGCCGGCAATCTGGATTTCACCACCTGGGTCGCCGAAGACGCCTGCTACACCTTCGCCAAGACCGACTTCGCCGGTCGGCCGCGCAGCGCCGAGGAGGTCCATGCGATGGCCATGGCCAATCTGCACGGCGAATACGCCACCGTCACCTCCAGCGCGGCCATGCTCGAACGTCTGCGGACGAACGGGTCGCCCTGCTAGACTGCCCTCCTGCCCGTATGGAAGAGCTGCATGAACCCTGTCGATATCCTGCGCGACTCGCTGTCTTTCTTTGCCCGCAATCTGCGGCCCCTGGCCGTCCTCACTCTGCCCTGGCTGCTGCTCGAAGCCCTGCTGCGCTATCAGGTGCTGGAACGCTTCGGCGCCAGTGGCGGCCTGTGGGACATGCTGGTGAGCCTGCTCTGCTATCCGCTGTACACCGCCGCCCTGCTGATCTTTCTGGAGGCACGCACCCAGGGTAATACCCCGCGCCTGAGCGGCGTCTGGGGCGCCGCCCTGCTGCTCTGGCCACGCTTCGCCCTCCTCGCGGCCTTGACCTCGGGGCTGGTGATGCTGGGCTTCTCGCTGTTGATCGTGCCGGGCTTTCTGATCATGGCCAAGCTGGCTTTCGCCGAGAATCTGCTGGTGCTGGAGGGACGGGCGCCGCTGGACGCCCTGCGTGGCAGCTTCCGGCTGAGCCGCGGGCACTTCTTCACCCTGCTGGCGTGCATCCTGGCCACGGTCCTGCCGGCCTGGCTGCTCGACGCCTGGATCACCCGGCATTTCGCCGAGGCCGCGGTAACGGAGATCGCACTGCAGACCCTCTCGGGCTTCCTGCAGCTGATCCCCAGCATCGCCGTCTACCGCATCTACATGCTGGTCAGGCAGAACGCCTGACCTGGCCACTTACCACATCAGGTCATCCGGAACCTGATAGGCGGCATAGGGATCGTCCGGATCCGGCTCGCCGCTCTGCACGTTGAGCAGCACCACCCGCTTGGGATCGCGCTCCTGGATGCGCTCGGCGGTAGCCCGGGGCACCACCTCGTAGCGGCCTTCGTAGCGCACGATGGCCAGACTGCCCTTGCTGAGCTTGTCTCTCATCATGACGTTGACCGACAGGCGCTTGACCTTCTTGTCGTCGACGAAGTTGTAGTAGTCCTCGGTGCTCAGCTTGGGCAGGCGGCTGGTTTCGATCAACTGCTTGATCTGTGCCTGCTCGGCCTTGCGCTTCTTCTTGTCTTCCTGAGCGCGATTGAGTTCCTGGTCCTTGGCCAGCTTCTCGGCCTGGGCCTGCTGGACGGCCAGCTCCTGGGAGCGGTCCTTTTCCGTCTGCCCGCGATGCTCCATGCGGGTCTGCTTCTGCTTCTGCTTGACGGCCTGCTTGGCCTGCTTTTCATTGACC
>Ga0157369_10008193_pt1 | contig 11990 bp, 10 predicted proteins | sample C25metaG_FD_113461 | JGI IMG/M metagenome (GOLD analysis project Ga0157369, IMG submission 113461) | Corn rhizosphere microbial communities from Kellogg Biological Station, Michigan, USA - C2-5 metaG | ecosystem: Host-associated > Plants > Roots > Rhizosphere > Soil | place: USA: Michigan...
ACGCTCCCTGCTTATCACGTGCAAAGTGTGCCATCAGAAATTATGCTAACGTAGCGCCAATTCATGCATTGAGCCGTCCGCGAGCCCTGGTGATACGATTTGCCGTACTCGTCGCCTCAACTGCCGATCATCGGCAATTCAGGCCAAAAAGGAGCCAATTCGGGAGATTTTGACCGCCTTTAGACAGGAAAACTGCTAGTCCAGGATACGAAATTTTCTTGGTCGGTCGCCGGCCTTGTACAGACACCGATGTTACGTCCCTATATAACCGTTAAGGAATCATAAGGTACCGTGCGGGGTACCATGCGGTAGGAGGTATATCATGGCTGAGCGAAAGCCCGTTCTGGGACCTGCGCCCGCGCATCCGGAGCTTGATCAGTTGCTAGAGCAAACGAGGACCATTGCTGTTAGTGAGGCCGACTTGCAGGAGCAACGTATCAGCTTTGCTTACGGTAACGCGCCGCAGGCTTCGAAGATCACCAAAGAATCCATTCGAGATGCTTCGAAAAGCATCCTGATGACACGCTAGATGGGGAGCCCGGCAACGCCGGGCTTTTTCTTATGTTGGTGCTCGAAAAGGACGATCCCGAACTCTACACAAAAATTCAAGAAAAGAACCTCATTCGCCAATACGATCTTCTGACCAACGATATTGAGATAGGGCTAAAGCAAGGACCGACATCCTTCGACAAATACATGCTCTGGGCGCTCAACCACGTTGCCGTAGCGAATATCTCGCAATTCGGTGGCCGATTCCGGAGCGAGCCAATTTACGTCGGAGACCATGTACCTCCACATTTCAGAGACGTGCCTGAGTTGATGGATCGGTTCATTTCCTTCATACACGAAAACTGGTACGTACTCACGCCGACGCAACTTGCGGCCTATGCGCTGTGGCGCATGCTTTGGATTCACCCGTTCATCGAAGGAAATGGGCGGACGGCACGAGCAATCTGCTACTATCTTCTTTGCGTGAGGATTGGGCGACTGCTGCCGGGAAAAATCATTGTTCCGGAGCGTATTCGAGACAACCGAGCTCCGTATTATGCCGCTCTGCGCAAGGCTGATGAGGCCTGGGAAGGCGGGAACTACGACATCAATGATTTGGCGATTTGCCTCGCTGGATTGTTAGAAGCGCAACTTCGCGATGCTGCTCTCGGCAACTGAGCTTGTCTACTTCAACGTTCGCAATTCGCTGGCCGCACATTTTTGCACGTGTGCAGCCTGAGCTGGTTGCCAGAACATCTGACGGGCAAGTTCGATGAACAAGGGGGCTGGTGCTGCAAAGCTACTGCCCTTTGAGAGAGGCGATCGCCTCGCGGACATCGGGATCGAGGCCTGCGCCGCCGGCGGCGAGGTGCGCGTAGATTTGCTTGCGCATCCTCGGGTCCCAGAATTTCCGGATGTGATCGGCGACGCCAGGCACGGCCTTGTCGTGGCCCTGGCTCTGGAAGAACTTGCCGATCTGGTTGGCCATATAGACCAGGCGTTGCTCAGGCGACGACGACATTGGCGGCCTCTGTGGCTGATGCATCCGCGGTGATCCGCTCGGGATGCGTGAAGATTTCAAATCCATCGCTGCGCGCGATTGCGGCTAAGGTGATGCCGGCGGCTTCCGCGGTGCGTACGGCCAGCGCGGTCGGCGCCGAGACCGCTGATATCAGCGGCGCGCCGATCGCTGCCGTCTTCTGCACCATCTCGACGGACACGCGGCTCGTCAGCAGCACCATGCCCTCGCGCGCATCGATCCTCTGCTGCGCCAGCGCGCCGGCGAGCTTGTCGAGCGCGTTGTGGCGGCCGACGTCCTCGCGGAGCACAACAATGCCGCGAGCAGGGGTCCAGAACGCCGCGGCGTGGACGGCGCGGGTCTCGATGTTGATCTTCTGCAGGGGCGCGATGGAGGCCATCGCCGCCATGATCTCGCGCGGCGAGAAGGCGCGGCCCCGTGTCACGACCGCCGCCGGCCGCACGGCTTCGGCAATCGACTCGATGCCGCAGATGCCACAGCCGGTGGGGCCGGCAATGTGCCGGCGCCGCTCTCTCAGCAGCGCCGCTTTCTCGGACGACAACCACATCCGCAGCTCGATGCCGTCATCGAGTTCGACGACATCGAGCGTTTCGATATCATCGGGCGATTGCACGATGCCCTCGCTGAGGCTGAAGCCGATGGTAAAATCGCGCAAATCCTGCGGCGTGCCCATCATCACGGCGTAGGTGCCGCCATTATAGGTCAGTGCCAGCGCCGTCTCTTCCGGGATCAGCCGCGTGCTCTCGGCGAGACGGCCGTCTCGCCAGGCTTTGCGTTTCGCTGGGCTGACCGGACGTCGCATCGTTATTCCGCGGCTTCGGCGGGCGCGATACGGCGGGAATGGCGCGCCTGCGCCTCATACGCCTTCTGCCAGTCGGACGGGCCGTTCGAGGGCGAAATCTGCACCGCCGTGACCTTGTATTCCGGGCAGTTGGTCGCCCAGTCGGAGAAGTCCGTGGTGATGACGTTGGCCTGCGTGTCCGGGTGATGGAAGGTGGTGTAGACCACACCCGGCGCGACGCGGTCGGTGATCAGGGCGCGCAGCGTGGTTTCGCCGGCGCGGCTTGCCAGCCGCACCCAGTCGCCGTCGCGCACGCCGCGCTGCTCGGCATCATGCGGATGGATTTCGAGCCGGTCCTCATCGTGCCAGACGACGTTCTCGGTGCGCCGCGTCTGTGCGCCGACATTGTACTGGCTGAGGATGCGCCCGGTGGTGAGCAGCAGCGGGAAGCGGGGGCCGGTGCGCTCGTCGGTCGGGATATATTCGGTGATGATGAACTTGCCCTTGCCGCGCACGAAGGTGCCCATATGCATCACCGGCGTGCCTTCCGGCGCCTTCTCGTTGCACGGCCACTGCACCGAGCCCAATTCGTCGAGCTTGGCGTAGGAAACGCCGGCAAAGGTCGGCGTCAGCGCCGCGATCTCGTCCATGATCTCGGAGGGATGATTGTAGTTCATCGCAAAGCCCATGGCCTTGCCGAGCAGGATCGTGACCTCCCAATCGGCATAGCCATTGAGCGGCGTCATCACCTTGCGCACGCGCTGGATGCGCCGCTCGGCGTTGATGAAGGTTCCGTCCTTTTCGAGGAAGGTAGAGCCTGGAAGGAAGACATGCGCGTAGTTGGCGGTCTCGTTCAGGAAGAGATCATGGACGATCACGCATTCCATCGCCGACAGCGCGGCCACCACATGGGTGGTGTTGGGGTCGGATTGCAGGATGTCCTCGCCCTGCACATAGAGGCCCATGAAGGTGCCTTCGATGGCGCAGTCGAACATGTTGGGAATGCGCAGGCCCGGCTCCTTGTTGAGCTTGACGTCCCACGCCGCCTCGAACTGCTCGCGCACCGCATCGATGGCGATGTGCCGATAGCCGGGCAGCTCGTGCGGGAACGAGCCCATGTCGCAGGAGCCCTGCACGTTGTTCTGGCCGCGCATCGGGTTCACGCCGACGCCGGGGCGGCCGATATTGCCAGTCGCCATCGCGAGGTTGGCGATCGCGATCACGGTGGTGGAACCCTGGCTGTGCTCGGTGACGCCAAGCCCGTAATAGATCGCGGCATTGCCGCCGGTCGCATAAAGCCGCGCGGCCTCGCGCAGCGTCTTCGGATCGACGCCGGTCATGATCGCGGTCGCCTCCGGGCTGTTGTTCGCCTGCGAGACGAAGCTGGCCCAGTCCTCGAACTCGCTCCAATCGCAACGCTCGCGCACGAAGGCCTCGTTGACGAGCCCTTCGGTGACGATGACATGGGCGATGGCGGTGAGTACGGCGACATTGGTGCCGGGCAGAAGGGGCAGATGCAGCCCCTTCACATGCGCCGATTCCACCATCTCGGTGCGGCGCGGATCGATCACGATCAGCTTGGCGCCCTGGCGCAACCGCTTCTTCAGGCGCGAGGCGAACACGGGATGCGCGGACGCTGGATTGGCGCCGATGATCATGGCGACGTCGCAATCCTCGACCGAGTCGAAATCCTGGGTGCCGGCCGACGTGCCGAAGGTCGCCGACAGGCCGTAGCCGGTCGGCGAGTGGCAGACGCGGGCGCAGGTGTCGACATTGTTGTTGCCGAAGCCGGCGCGGATCAGCTTCTGCACCAGATAGGTTTCTTCATTGGTGCAGCGGGAGGAGGTGATGCCGCCCACGGCGTCGCGGCCGTATTTCTGCTGGATGCTCTTGAACTTCGCCGCGGCAAAGCCGAGCGCCTCGTCCCAGGACACCTCGCGCCAGGGATCCTCGATCCGTTCGCGGATCATGGGCTTGAGGATACGTTCCTTGTGCGTGGCGTAGCCCCAGGCGAAGCGGCCCTTGACGCAGGAATGGCCGCGATTGGCCTTGCCGTCCTTGTAGGGAACCATGCGCACGACTTCCTCGCCGCGCATCTCCGCCTTGAAGGCGCAGCCGACGCCACAATAGGCGCAGGTGGTGACGACGGAATGCTCGGGCTGGCCGATCTCGATCACGGATTTTTCGGTGAGCGTCGCGGTCGGGCAGGCCTGCACGCAGGCGCCACAGGAGACGCATTCGGAGCCGAGGAAGCTCTCGCTCATGCCGGGCGAGACCCGGCTGTCGAAGCCGCGGCCCGAGATCGTCAGCGCGAAGGTGCCTTGCACCTCCTCGCAGGCGCGGACGCAGCAGGAGCAGACGATGCATTTCGAGGGATCGTAGGTGAAGTACGGGTTGGACTCGTCCTTCGGCATCCAGTTGTCGCTGGTGCAGCCATGCGCCATCTCTTTAGAAGATTGGGCGAATACATGATTCTCGCCCTGATAGCCGTAGCGAACGTCGCGCAGGCCCACGGCGCCGGCCATATCCTGCAACTCGCAATCGCCGTTGGCGGCGCAGGTGAGGCAGTCCAGCGGATGGTCGGAGATGTAGAGCTCCATGACGCCCTTGCGCAGCTTCTTCAGCCGCTCGCTCTGGGTGCGCACGACAAGGCCGTTCATCGCAGGCGTGGTGCAGGAGGCCGGCGTGCCGGCGCGGCCCTCGATCTCGACGAGACAGAGCCGGCAGGAGCCGAAGGCGTCGACCATGTCGGTCGCGCACAGCTTCGGGATCTGCGTGCCGGCTTCTATCGCCGCGCGCATGATGGAGGTGCCCTCGGGCACGGTCACGCTGTTGCCGTCGATGGTGAGCGTCACCACGCCAGTGGATTTGGAGCGCGGGGTGCCGAAGTCGGTTTCTTCGATGAGCGACATGGTCAAACTCCCTTATTCCGCGGCCTGAAGGCGCGCCGGCGCCGGGCCGAAATCTTCGCTGAAATGCTTCAGCGCGCTCATGACGGGGTAGGGCGTGAAGCCGCCCAGCGCGCAGAGCGAGCCGAACTTCATGGTGTTGCAGAGGTCTTCGACCACGGCGAGATTTTCCGCGACGCGTTCACCGTTGCGAATCTTGTCGATGGTCTCGACGCCGCGGGTCGACCCGATACGGCAGGGTGTGCACTTGCCGCAGGATTCGACCGCGCAGAATCCAAAAGCAAAGCGCGCCTGCTTCGCCATATCGACCGTGTCATCGAACACCACGATGCCACCATGGCCGATCAGGCTGTCGCAAGCGGCGAAGGCCTCGTAATCGAAGGGGGTGTCGAACAGCGCGCGCGGAAAATACGCGCCCAAGGGACCACCGACCTGCACCGCGCGCACCGGGCGGCTCGTGAAGGTGCCGCCGCAAATGTCGTCGACGAGCTCACCCAGCGTCACGCCGAACGCTGTCTCGAACAGGCCGCCGTACTTGATGTTGCCGGCGAGCTGGATCGGCATGGTGCCGCGCGAACGCCCCATGCCGAAATCGGCATAGGCCTTGGCGCCGTTGTCGAGGATGAAGGGGATCGCCGCGAAGGAGAGCACGTTGTTGATCACGGTGGGCTTGCCGAACAGGCCCTTGTGCGCCGGCAGCGGCGGCTTGGCGCGGACCAGGCCGCGGCGGCCTTCCAGGCTCTCGAGCAGCGAGGTCTCTTCGCCGCAGACATAGGCACCGGCGCCGACGCGCACTTCCAGGTCGAAGCTGTGGGCGGAGCCGCCGATGCGCGCGCCGAGCAATCCGGCACGCTTCGCCGCTGCGATCGCCGCGTTCATGGCGATGACGGCGTGCGGATATTCGCTGCGGATGTAGATGTAGCCTTTGGTGGCGCCAACGGTGATGCCTGCGATCGTCATGCCTTCGATGACGACGAAGGGATCGCCTTCCATGATCATCCGGTCGGCAAAGGTGCCGCTGTCGCCTTCGTCGGCGTTGCAGACGATGAATTTGCGGTCGGCGTTGGTATCGGCAACCGTCTTCCATTTGATGCCGGTCGGGAACCCCGCGCCGCCGCGGCCGCGTAGGCCGGAATTGGTGACGTCGGCGAGGATCGCTTGCGGCGTCAGCGACAGCGCGCGCTCGAGACCCTTGGTGCCGCCATGAGCCCGATAGTCCTCGACCGAGCGCGGGTCGATGACACCGCAACGCGCGAAGGTGAGGCGGGTCTGCCGCTTCAGCCAGGGGATTTCATCCGCTAGACCGAGCCGCAGCCTGTGTGGTCCATTGGACGACATGGCGTCCAGCAGGGAGGGCACATCGGCGACGCCGACCGGACCGAACGCGACGCGGTCTTGCGCCGTTGCCAGCTCGACCATCGGCTCCAGCCAGCACAGGCCGCGCGAGCCGTTGCGAATAATTTCGATGGAAATACCGCGCGTTGCAGCCGCCAGTTCCAGTTGAGCTACAACTTCATCTGCGCCGACCGCGACCGCCGCGGCATCACAGGGAACGTAAATCCGCATCATCGTTGCGCCTCCGCGACCAGCGCATCGAGGCGCGTTTCATCCAGCCGTCCGACCACGCGTCCGTCCAGCATCGCCGACGGCGCGGTCGCGCAAAGGCCGAGGCAATAGATAGGCTCGAAGGTGACGCGGTCGTCCGCGGTGGTGTTGCCGATCGCAACCCCGAGCTTCTTCTCCGCCCGCGCGGCGAGCGCATCGCCGCCCGCCGCCTGGCAGGCTTCGGCGCGGCAGAGTTTCAGCACATGGCGGCCGGCGGGTCGCTTACGAAAATCATGGTAGAAGGTGAAGACGCCGTAGACTTCGGCGCGCGACAGATTGAGTGCCTCGGCGACCATTGGAATCGCCGGCTCCGGCACGTAGCCGAAGGCGTCCTGCAACGCGTGCAGGATCACCAATGTCGCGCCTTCCTGCGTAGCATGTTCGGCGATGATCTCGGCGCCGCGTTGCTGGTCCCAAGGCTCAAAACACGGCTCAGAAGGCGACGTCATTCGCGTTCTCGTTGTATGGTTTCCTCCCCCCATGACAAATCAGAACCATTCGAAATATCAATAAAGCAGTCCCGTGAGCCGATAGGGAAAGGCGATTAATAGGCCTGTAAAATCAGGCGATTTGAAAATGAGATTGATGTACTAAAGCGCTCGTCGGACGCATTTTTAGGACTTGTTTGCACGACCGCGGTTCGTGTTATGGATGGTGAATGATCGACAAACTCGAACTTCTTTTGGCGCTCGCCAAGGAACGGCATTTCGGACGGGCCGCGGAAGCCTGCGGCGTCACGCAGCCGACGATGTCGACCAGCATCAAGCAGCTCGAGGAGTTCCTCGGCGTCATGCTGGTGCAGCGAGGCTCGCGCTTTCAGGGATTTACGCCCGAAGGCGAGCGCGCGCTCGACTGGGCGCGCCGCATCGTCGGCGACGCCCGCGCGATGCGCCAGGAGATCAACACGCTCAAGGAAGGTCTCTCCGGCGAGATCGCGATCGCGGCGATCCCGACCGCGCTCGGCATGCTCGCCTCGCTGACGACGCCGTTTCGCGCGCGCCATCCGAACGTGCGTTTTCGCATCATCTCCTCGACCTCGATCGCCGCGCTCGCGCTGCTTGAAAATCTCGAGGTCGATGCTGCGCTGAGCTATATCGAGAACGAACCGATCGGCAAGGTGCGCACGGTGCCGCTCTACAATGAGAGCTATCGCCTCTTGACCTCGCCGGAAGGCATGTTCGGCGACCGCGAGCAGGTGACGTGGAAGGAAGTGGGGCAGGTGCCGCTCTGCCTGCTCACGTCCGACATGCAGAACCGGCGCATCATCGATCGCGCGCTCAAGACCGTTGGCGTGGAGGCGACGCCGACGCTGACCTCCAATTCGATCATCGTGCTCTACACTCATGTGAAGACCGGACGCTGGGCCAGCGTAATGCCGGCGAAGCTCGCCGAGACGTTGGGCTTCTCCGACGCGGTGAGGGCAATCCCGATCGTCGATCCGATGGTGAGCTACAATGTCGGCCTGCTCGTGCCCCAGCGCGAGCCGTTGACGCCGCAGATCGCAGCGCTGGTTCAGGTCGCGCGTGAAGTCGCGCCGACATTGGAGACGTGAGGTCAAATCGGCGCACGGCGTTTCCGCACGGAATTCGAATCATTTTTGGTGGGAACCGCCGCTGGGCCACCCTCGATACCCGAAAATAGTTGAAGCGCCGGCGAGCGCCGCCACACTGGTTTTCCCGGTGCCCGCGGCGTATAACTTTCAGGGGGTACTTGGCGGTAGAAGAAGAAAATGTCTGGTTTCTCACGCGGATTCGGTCTCGTCGTGGCTTTGGCGGCGCTTTGTCTGGGCGGGCGGGCGGCGCACGCCCAGGCCGGCCCTTTGGGCTATTGGGCGCCAGGTCTGCCCATCGGATTCGGCGCCGGCCTGAGCGACGGCCAGGTCGCGGACACCTACGGCAATTTTCCGAGTTTTGACGGACGCGATGACGACGGCGGCTTCCACTACAAGTTTCCGAACGGCTTTTTCGTCAACAGCGGAAGCAGTCCGACGTACGGCCTGAGCGGCATCGGCCAGGGTGGGGCGTTCGGCAATTTCTCCACCAACAGCGTGCAGTTCGGCTACAACTTCCAGAATTCTCCGCTCAGGGTGTTCGGCGGTTTCGATACGCTGAAATATGACACTGGCTTCGGCCCCGGCAGCCCGTTTGCTGCCTTCGATTCCAATTCCAGCCAGACCGCCGCTTTTGGCGGCTATGCGGGTGTCGAATACAAGCCGACGTCGAATGTCAGCCTGTCGCTCGGGGTCGGTTACGCGCAGTCCGGCGACGCCAATTCGTATGTGCTGCCGGGCGCCTCTCCGTTTGCGCCTCGCCGCTGAGGCGCGGCAACTCCGTACAATCGGGCCGTCATGCTCGCTGCAATCGACCTATCGTCCACGAGGCGGTCCAGATCAGCACGAACAGCGCGATGACGAGATAGCCCAGCGCACCGAGATTCTCGCTGGCCGCCGCGAAGACGCGCCAGAAGCCGCCGGCAAGATTGAGCCTGTCGCCGATCAGGCCGAGAGCCTCGATACCACCGACGAACAGCGCGATCAGCACCGATACGAGCGTCACCACGAAATTATAGGTGAGCCGGCGGACCGGCTGCTCCAACGCCCATCCATAGGCACCGATCATCAGAAATCCGTCCGCGGTGTCGATCAGGCTCATGGCGGCGGTGAAGAGTGCGGGGAATAGCAGGATCGACCACAGCGGCAGGCCTTGCGAGCTCTGCGCGGCGGCGATGCCGAGCAGGGCGATTTCGGTTGCGGTGTCGAAGCCAAGCCCGAACAGGAAGCCGAGCGGATACATCTGCCAGCTCTGGGTGATGAGCTTGAAGCGCGATCCGAACAGACGCGTGATCAATCCGCCATTGGCCGCTTCGAGCCCGGCCAGCTCATCCTTGTCGGGGGATTGGCGCAGTCTCCGCCAGACGGAGATCAGGACGATGAGATTGGCGAAGCCGATGATCAGGAGAAACGTCGCGGAGACCGCGGTGCCGATCACGCCGCCGATTTCCCTGAACGCCTCAAGCCGCCATTGCATGGCGCTGACGGACACCGCGATCGCGACGGAGGCGGCGAACACCACCGTCGAGTGACCGAGCGAGAAGAACAGTCCGAGGCCGAGCGGCCGCTTGCCCGCCTGCATCATGCTGCGCGTGACGTTGTCGATGGCGGCGATGTGGTCGGCATCGACGGCATGCCGCAGGCCAAGTGTGTAGGCCAGCATGGCGGTGCCGATCAGCAGAGGACGCTCCGCGAACACCAGCAGGGCCAGCATCCAGCAAGCGAGGTTGGCCGCGATCAGCGCGGACAGGATGCCGATCCCTCTCGTCCAGAGCGCGCGGGAGCCGATCGTGGCAATGTTGGAAGCCGGCTGGGACACGTAAAACCACTAAGGCAGGCTGCTGACGCGATGAAAGCGGGCAGTCCATGCTAACCCGGCGGTAAAAGCCTAGCGGGCCTCTTATGCGAAATAACGTCAGTGCGCCTCACGCCGCGGCCGGCATCTTCGGTACGCTGGTGCGGGGGTCGCGGGGGAGCGAGACGCGGACGACGGTGCCGGTGCCCAGTCTCGAGCGCAGCCGCATCGAGCCGCCGTGGAGCTGGGTGAGCGAGCGCGCGATCGCAAGTCCGAGGCCCGAGCCGTGATAGGTCTTGGTGAGCTGGCTCTCGACCTGCTCGAAGGGGCGGCCGAGTCGCGCCAACGATTGCGCGGGGATGCCGATGCCGTTGTCGGCAATCAGGAGCACGACGCGATCGGGGAGGAGATGGCTGCGCACCGCGATCGTGCCGCCTTCGGGCGTGAACTTCACCGCGTTGGACAGGAGGTTGACGAGAATCTGCTTGGCGGCCCTGCGGTCGGCGACCACGGAAACGGCCTGCTCGATGTCGGCATCGAGCACCAGGTGCTTGTCCTGCGCGCGTCCGGACACCACGCGCAGCGATTCGGCGAGCGTCTTGGAGAGATCGAGCGGCTCCATGTCGAGCTTCATGCGGCCGGCCTCGATCTTCGACATGTCGAGGATGTCGTTGATCACTTCCAGCAGGTAATGGCCGCTGGTGAGAATGTCGTGGCAGTATTCCTGATACTTCTCCGAGCCGAGCGAGCCGAACATGCCGCTCTCCATGATCTCGGAGAAGCCGATGATGGCGTTGAGCGGCGTGCGCAGCTCATGGCTCATATTGGCGAGGAAGCGGGACTTGGTCTGGTTGGCTTCCTCGGCGCGGGTCTTTTCGCGCTGGTATTTCTCGGCGAGGTCGGCGAGCTCGACCGCCTGCCGTTCCAGCACCGCGCGCGAGCGCTGCAGGTCGATGACGGTGGCGCGCAGGCGCAGATCGTTGTCGACCAGCTTCTGCTCGTGCTCCTTGATGCGGGTGATGTCGGTGCCGACCGAGACGTAGCCGCCATCCTTGGTGCGGCGCTCGCTGATATGCAGCCAGCTGCCATCGTCGAGCTGGGCCTCGAAGGTGCGCCCGCCCGGCATCGTGACTCCGGCCTCGTGCAGGCGGGTGCGGACCTCGGGCATGCTGCCGACCTCGATTATCGTCTCGTAGGACGTGCCGGGGATCACGGCGGAGTCGGGCAGCTTGTGCAGGCGCTGGAAGTGGGAATTGCAGAGCACCAGGCGGTTGCTCGCATCCCACAGCACGAAGGCCTCGGGGATGGTCTCGATCGCGTCGCGCAGCCGCAAGTCGGCCTCGATGGTGCGCTCCGCCAGGCTCTTCTGCTCGGTGATGTCGACGGCGATGCCGATCAGATGCAGTCCGGTGTCGCTCTCGCCCCGGCTCAATTCGCAGCGCACGCGCAGCCAGATCCAGTGCCCGTTGGTGTGCTGCATGCGGAAAGTCTGGTCGATATGGTCGATCTCGCCGGCGATGAGGCGGTCGGCGATCGCGAACAGGTCGATGTCGTCGGACTTCACCAGCGCATTGACCTCGCCGAAGGTGAGGAGATCGCTGCGGCTGTCGAGCCCGAGCATGGTGAACATCGATTGCGACCAGAATATCCGGCCACGCGACAGGTCCCAGTCCCACAAGCCGCAGCGGCCGCGGTTGAGCGCGGTGTCGATGCGGCCGCGCACGGCGTCGTTGATGAGGTCGCCTTCGCGGGCGCGGGTCGATTGCCAGTGAAAGGCAAAGCCGAGGATCAGCACGACAAAGCCGGTCGTCGCCGACAGCGTC
>Ga0157369_10008195_pt1 | contig 11988 bp, 9 predicted proteins | sample C25metaG_FD_113461 | JGI IMG/M metagenome (GOLD analysis project Ga0157369, IMG submission 113461) | Corn rhizosphere microbial communities from Kellogg Biological Station, Michigan, USA - C2-5 metaG | ecosystem: Host-associated > Plants > Roots > Rhizosphere > Soil | place: USA: Michigan...
CCGCGCCCGCGCGGGTGAGCACGACGTGCCGGTCGGCCAGGTCGACGAGCTCCGGGCGGTGGGTCACGACGACCACCGTGCGACGTTCCCCGAGCCCGGCGAGCACGCCGTGCACGAGGTCGGCGGCCTCGGAGTCGAGGTGGGCGGTGGGCTCGTCGACGAGGAGCACCGGTGCGGTCGACAGGGTGGCCCGGGCGAGGGCGATCCGGGCTCGCTGCCCGGCGGACAGCCCGAAGCCGTCGTCACCCAGCGGGGTCGCGAGCGCCTGCGGGAGGCTCGCGACGAAACCCTCGAGGCCGACGAGGCGCAGGGCGTCCCAGAGGGCCTGGTCGCACGCGTCGTTACCGAGCGCGAGGGCGTCGCGCAGGGTGCCGGCGGGCAGGAACGGGCGCTGGGTGACGAGGTGGGCGCGGCCGGCGCACACGGTACCGGCAGTGGGCGTGCGCAGCCCGGCCGCGAGCTCGAGGAGGGTCGACTTGCCGACCCCCGAGGGGCCGGTCACGGCGGTGAGGCCGGGGCCGGCGGAGAGCTGTACGCCGACGAGCACGGGGCTCGTGGCCTCCGGGTAGGTGTAGGCCACGTCGGTGAGCTCGACCCCGACCTCGCCGGCCCCGTCGGGGGTGGGCAGCGCCTCGGCGTCGAGCTGGGCGAGGATGCCGTCGATCGCCTCGGCGCCGTCGGCCGCGGCGTGGAACTCGGCGCCGATCCGGCGCACCGGCCAGTACACCTCGGGCGCCAGCAGGATGGCGAGCAGCCCGGCCTGCAGGGTCATCTCACCGTGGGTGAGCCGCAGGCCGACGGTGACGGCGACGATGGCCACCGAGATCGAGGCGAGCAGCTCCAGGGCCGCCGACGACATGAAGGCGATGCGCAGCGTGCTCATCGTGGCGACCCGGTGCTGCTGGCTCACCTCGCCGATCACCTCGACCTGCCGCTCGGCGCGGCCGTAGCCGACGAGGGTGGGCAGGCCGCGCATGACGTCGAGGAAGTGGCCGGCCAGCGAGGCCAGCGCCGACCACTGCTTCTCGGCCTGGGCCTGGGTCGCCCGACCGATCAGGGCCCCGAAGAAGGGCAGGAGGGGGAGGGTCAGCAGCACGATGACGCCACTGAGCCAGTCGACCCAGAACAGGGTCGCGAGCGCGAGCACCGGCACGAACGCACCGGCGACCAGCGCCGGGAGGTAGCGCGCGGCGTACGGCTCGACCGATGCCGCACCCTGGGCGGCCAGGGTGACCGCGCGGTCGGGGGCGGGGCGCTGCTCGGCGGGGGCGGCCAGCCAGCGCTCGACGAGCCGCTCGCGCAGGGCCACGGTCACCTCGACGCCGACCCAGGCCGCGACCCGCTCCGAGGTCCAGGCCAGCCCGGCCCGAACCGCGAACAGCACGGCCATCCAGATGGCCGGCGTGCGCAGGGGGGTCCCCTCGACGACCGCCACGACGAGGGTGGCGAGCGCGATCGCCAGCCCGATGGTGGCCACCCCCTGGAGCACGCCCACGACCGCCAGGACGGCGACCGGCCGGCGTGCAGCCGGGGCCGTCCTGAGCAGTCGAGGGTCGAAGGGCCTCATCGGGGGTGAACCGCCAGCACCGTCACGGGACGGGAACCGGGACGGGGATGTTCTTCGTGCTGATCCGCTTGCGGAACACCCAGTAGGTGTAGCCGGTGTAGACGAGCACGACCGGGGTGAAGACCAGGGCCGCGACGGTCATGATCTTGAGGGTGAGCGGGCTGCTCGACGCGTTCTCGATGGTCAGTGACGTGCCACCGGGGAGCGTGGTCGGCATGACGTTCGGGTAGAGGGTCAGGAAGTACGTCGCCACGGCGGCCGCGAAGGTGATGGCGGTGCCGATGAAGGCCCAGCCCTCCTTGGCCAGCGTGTTGGCGTAGATCGCCGCGAGGAGCGAGACGGCCGCGATGACGGTGGCGATCCACGACCAGACGGTGCCCTGGGTGAAGCCGAGCCACAGGAGCAGCACGACGGCCAGCACGGCGGTGCCCAGGCCCAGGGTGGTGCCCAGGGCGCGCGCGTCCCGCTGGATCTCACCCTTGGTCTTCAGCGCCAGGAAGAACGCTCCGTGGGTGAGGCTCAGGCCGAGGATGACCAGACCGCCGAGCAGGCTCATGGGGTTCAGCAGCGTGAAGAAGTTGCCGACGTACTCCATGTCCTGGTTGATCGGCACGCCGCGCACGACGTTGGTCAGGGCGACGCCCACGAGGAGCGGCGCGATGATCGAGCCGGCGATGACCGCCCAGTCCCAGCGCTGGCGCCAGGCGTCGTTGTCGCGCTTGCCGCGGTACTCGAAGCCCATGTTGCGCACGATCAGCGCGACGAGGAGCACGAGCAGGGCGAGGTAGAAGCCGGAGAACATCGTCGCGTACCACTCCGGGAACGCCGCGAAGGTGGCGCCGCCGGCGGTGAGCAGCCAGACCTCGTTGCCGTCCCAGTGCGGGCCGATGGTCGTGAGCATGACCCGACGACGCTTCTCGGTGTCGGCGGCGTCCTTGCCCTTGCCGAGCACGGGCAGCAGGGCCCCGACGCCGAAGTCGAATCCCTCGAGCACGAGGTAGCCGGCCCAGAGCAGGCCGATGAGTCCGAACCAGATGAGCTGGTAGTCCATGAGTGTGTGTCCTCGATCCGATCTCAGTAGGCGAACTCGAGCGGGGCGTCCTCGCCCTTGCTCGCTGGGTCGACCGGCTCCTCGAAGGGATCGGCACCGCGGCGGACGTAGGTCAGGAACAGCTTGACCTCGATGACGGCGAGGATCGCGTAGACCAGCGTGTAGGCGATCATCGAGAACCAGACCTCACCGGTGCTGACCGACGGGGAGACGCCGGTCGACGTGGTCATCAGGCCGTAGACGATCCAGGGCTGACGGCCGACCTCGGTGAAGATCCAGCCGAAGCTGTTGGCGAAGACCGGGGCCAGGGGGGCGATCACGGCGACCCACAGCCACCACTTCGACGTCGGCACGCGGCCCTTGCGGATGGCCCACAGGGTGACGGCGGCGAGGAACATGGTGAGGAAGCCCAGGCCCATCATGATCCGGAACGACCAGTAGGTGACCGGGATGATGGGGGCGTAGCTCTTGGCGGTGACCAGGGCGGCGACCTGCGGGCCGTACCGCGCCGCGACCTGCTCGGCCTTGGCGCGCTCGCTGACCTGGAGGTCGTTGATGCCCTCGACGGTGCCGTCGAAGCTGCCGGTCGCCATGAACGACAGCAGGCCGGGGATCTCGATGATCCGGGTGGCCGAGCTGCCGTCGAGCGAGCCGATCGACAGCACCGAGAAGGGGGCGCTGCTCGTGGTGTCGTACAGACCCTCGGCGGCGGCCATCTTCATCGGCTGCACCTCGGTCATGATCTTGCCCTGGATGTCACCGGTGACGATGACGCCCAGCGAGGCCACGAGGGCGAAGATCGCCCCGAACTTGGTGGCCTTGCGGTACATGGGCTCGTCGCCGGTACCGGCGTGCTTGCGCATCAGCCAGAGCGCGACGCCCATGACGACTGCTCCGCCGACCATGTAGGCCGAGAGGATGACGTGGGGGAACGTCACGAGCTGCACCTTGTTGGTGAGCACGGCCCAGAAGTCGGCCATCTCGGCGCGACCCGTTGCGGGGTTGAACCTGTACCCGACCGGGTTCTGCATGAACGAGTTCGCCGCGAGGATGAAGTACGCCGACAGGACGGTGCCGATGTGCACCATCCAGATCGCCCCGACGTGCAGCTTCTCGGGGACCCGGCCCCAGCCGAAGATCCAGATGCCGAGGAAGGTCGACTCCAGGAAGAACGCGAGGAGTGCTTCGAAGGCGAGGGGGGCGCCGAAGATGTCGCCCACGAACCGCGAGTAGTCGGACCAGTTCATGCCGAACTGGAACTCCTGCACGATGCCGGTGACGAGCCCGAGGGCGAAGTTGATGAGGAAGAGCTTCCCGAAGAACTTGGTCAGCCGGAGGTAGTCGGGGTTCCGGGTGCGCAGCCACATGGTGTGGAAGACGGCGATGACGAGCGACATGCCGATCGTGATCGGGACGAACAAGAAGTGGTAGACGGTCGTGATGGCGAACTGCCACCTGGCGACATCAACGGCATCCATGCAGGACTCCTGGGCAGTCGTGAGCGACGTGACAGGTACAAAACTACAACGTGTCGTAGATGACTCGGAACCGATGTCGTGTGAGGCCAGCCACGCAGGTCAGCCTTACTCCCGTCCCGGAACGCCGTGCCGGGGCCTGACGTCGCCCCGCCCCGGTGTGGCACCGTTGGGCGGGTGCAGCGAGACGACCTGGTGCGGCTGCGGCGGGCGCGCGACCGGATGGACCGCGACTACGCCGAGCCGCTCGACGTGCCGGCGCTCGCGGCGGAGGCGCTGATGTCGGTGGGGCACTTCCAGCGCAGCTACAAGGAGGCCTACGGCGAGACCCCGTACGCGCACCTGATGACCCGCCGGGTCGAGCGGGCGGCCTGGCTGCTGCGCCAGGGCGAGCTGTCGGTGACCGACGTCTGCATGCAGGTCGGGTGCACCTCGCTCGGCTCGTTCAGCGCCCGGTTCACCGAGCTGATGGGCGAGACCCCGAGCGACTACCGGGCGCGGTCGCACGACGAGCGGGCCGGCATCCCGTCGTGTGTCGCGAAGCAGCTCGACCGGCCCACCCGCACGACTCGGTCAGGATCGGAGAAGCGCGCCGCCGTGGCCGGTGCCTAACCTCGGGGCATGGACACCAGCACCAGTACCGCATCCCTCGCCGTCGCCAACTGCTTCCTCGTCGTCGACGACCACGAGAAGGCCCTCACCTTCTACCGGGACGTGCTCGGCCTCGTCGTGACCAAGGACGTCAGCATGGGCGAGTTCCGCTGGCTCAGCGTGGCGACGCCGACCCAGCCCGAGCTCGAGATCACCATCCAGTCGGTCGGGGGCGGCCCGGGCGTCAGCGAGGAGGATCGCGCCGCGATCGACACGCTTCTCGCCAAGGGCCTGCTCACGCCGCTGATCTTCCGCTGCGACGACGTCGACGCCCTGTTCGAGCACGTGCGGGCGTCCGGCCAGGCGGAGGTGCTGCAGGAGCCGGCCGACCAGTTCTACGGCGTGCGCGACTGCGCGTTCCGCGACCCCGCCGGCAACATGCTGCGGTTCAACGCCACGCTGCCCGCCCAGGGCTGACCGCGCCGCTCAGCCCTCGGGGTAGCCGTGCGGGTTGCGGCTCTGCCACCGCCAGGCGTCGGCGCACATGTCGTCGACGGTGCGGGTGGCGGCCCAGCCCAGCTCGTCCTGGGCGCGGGTGGGATCGGCGTACGAGGCGGCGATGTCGCCGGCGCGCCGGGCCACGATCTCGTAGGGCAGCTCGTGGCCGCAGGCCCGCTCGAACGCGTGCAGCAGCTCGAGCACCGAGGTGCCGTGCCCGGTGCCGAGGTTCCACGTCGAGACGGGGTCGTCGGTGCGGGTGAGCCGGTTCAGTGCGGCGACGTGCCCGGCGGCCAGGTCGTCGACGTGGATGTAGTCACGCACCCCGGTGCCGTCAGGGGTGGGGTAGTCGCCGCCGTAGATCGACAGCCTCTCGAGACGGCCCACGGCGACCTGCGCGATGTACGGCATCAGGTTGTTGGGCACGTCGGACGGGTCCTCGCCGATCGTGCCGCTGCGGTGGGCGCCGACCGGGTTGAAGTAGCGCAGCAGGCCGATCCGCCAGTGCGGGTCGGCCGCGGCGACGTCGCGCAGGATCTGCTCCTGCATGACCTTGGTCCAGCCGTACGGGTTGGTCGCGGAGGTGGGCAGGTCCTCGGTCATCGGCACCGGGGCGTTCGCGCCGTAGACGGTGGCGGAGGAGGAGAAGACCATCGTCGAGACGCCGTGCCGACGCATCGCGCGCACCAGCGAGAACGTCGAGCCGATGTTGTTCTCGTAGTAGTCGAGGGGCTTGGCCACGCTCTCGCCGACCGCCTTGAACCCGGCGAAGTGGATGACCGCGTCGATGTGCTCGTGGGCGAACAGGTGCTCGGTCTTGTCGTGGTCGGTGAGGTCGAACGACCGCACGTCGAGCGGCTGCCCGGTCAGCGCCTCGACCCGGCCGACGACCGAGGGCTTGGCGTTGGCGAAGGAGTCGACGACGACGACCTCGTGGCCGGCCGCAACGAGCTGGACGACGGTGTGGGAGCCGATGTAGCCGGCACCGCCGGAGACGAGCACGCGCATGGCGTCGAACCTATCCTGCGCCGGTGCCTACTTCGCGGTACGGGCGAGCAGCGCCTGCACGAACACCCGCTGGATGTCGGCGGGCGTGTTCGCGATGTACGACGTGCCGCCGGTGGCCTTCGAGATCGCCTGGAGCGCGCGGGGGTCGGCCTCACCCATGCCGATCGTGATGACCCGCACCGGGCGGTCGCCCTTGCTGGTGGCCTTGATCCTGGCCAGCAGCTGCTTGAGGTCCAGCCCGCCGCCCGGGTCGTCGTTCTTGCCGTCGGTCATGATGACGACCGAGTTGACGTAGTTGCCGTCGTACTCGCCGACCATCTTCTGGTAGGCGGCGGCGGTGGTGTCGTAGAGGCCGGTGTCACCGCCCAGCCGCTTGGGCAGGGTGCGCGTCACGGCGACGAGGCGCTCGCGCCAGGTCGCGCCCGCGTAGGGCGTGTCGAGCTGCTCGACCCTCGCGAGCTCCTTGTAGTCGACGCCCTTGCCGCGCTGGTCGGTCGAGAACACCCAGGCGCCGATCCGGCTGCCGGACGGCAGGATCGTCAGCGCGGTGACCGCGGCCTCCTCGGTGACCTTCGCCCGGGTCATCCCGCGGGTGCCCTTGCCCGGCTGCTTCATCGACCCGGACACGTCGAGGATGGCGAGCATCCGCATGTCGGTGCGCAGGATGTCCCACTGCTCCAGGGCGCCGGTGCGGTCGTCGGCCGTCGGGGCGGGCAGCTCGGTGTACGCCGGTGCCGCCTCGCCGTCGACGGTCGGGCCGCTCGTCGTGGCGCCGGTGCGGAAGCCCGCGTTGACGATGGCGGCACGCGCGGCATCCGACTGCAGTGCCTTCACCGCCGTCGCGGCGAGGGCCTGGCGGTCGGCCGGCAGGGCACGGTTCACCAGCCACGGGTAGTCGAGGCTGATCGTGCCGGCCTGCGGCACGAAGGTGCGCACGGTGCCCGGCGCGGACGCGTCGTGGGCGGCGGCGGACTGCTCGGACGCCGGGAACGGCAGCGCGTCCTTGCTCGTGGCCAGGCCGGCGAACTGGTCCCGGGTCGAGCCGGCGGCGAACCGCGACGCGACGATCAGCTTGGCGGCGACGGTGAGGTCGAGGGCCTCGGGCCGGTCGATCCGCGAGGCGTAGTAGGCGAGCCGGCTGGCGGTGTCGGTGTCGGGGTTCGACATCCGCACCTGGCCGGAGACGTTGACCTCGTCCGACCACGAGGCCGGAGGCGTGGCGACCGCACTCCTGCCCGTCGTGGGTGAGACCAGCACGACCGGGCTGGTGGCGACGGCCGCGCCCCGATCCCAGCCGTCGGGGGCGGTCGGGAGGTCGCCGGAGCCGGACAGGGCGTCGAGCCAGGTCGAGGAGTCGGGCACCCAGACGTCGGGCACCTGGCCGGAGCCGATCTCCTGGATGGCGGCCTGGGTGGTGGCCGCCGAGCGCACCTGCGCCACCCGGCATCCGTCGGCACCGTCGGCCGACAGCACGTCGGTCGCGACCGGGGCGAGCTCGCCGGCGACGAGCACCTCCAGCGGCTCGGGGCAGCTCTTCGGTGCCTGCGCGGCAGCGGCGCTCGGGGGACGGTTGGTCCACCAGAGGTAGCCACCCCCGACGGCAGCGAGCAGCAGGAGCGGGATCAGGGTGAGGGCGAGCGCGCGGCGAGTGCCGCCGCCGCGCTGCGTGCCGTGGCGGCCCATGTGCGGTGAGCGCTCCTCAGTCGTCGTCCGGCAGGACGAGGTTGAGGACCCAGGACACGAAGGTGATCACGACGGCACCGAGCACGGCATCCCAGAAGAAGTCGTCGATGGTGAAGTCGAGGTTCAGCCAACCGCAGATCCACTCGGTGATCTGCAGCATGAAGGCGTTCACGATGAAGGTGAACAGGCCCAGGGTCAGGATGATGAAGGGGAGGGAGAAGAGCTTCACGATCGGCTTGACGAACGCGTTGATGACGCCGAAGACGAGCGCGACGAACAGCACCGTCAGCAGCTTGTTCGTCCACGAGCTGTCGCCGTTGGCCAGGTTGATGCCCGGGATGACCAGCGCGGTCAGCCAGAGGGCGAGGCCGTTGACGACGACCCTGATCAGGAAGTTCTTCACCGGCGCATTGTGGCACGTGGGACTGCTGTGACCGGGCGGTTCCACCGGGTTCGTCGGCGGCCGTCCTCCGGGGGTTCCCTAGAGTGGTCGCCATGACCGACGACCCCCGCGCCGAGCGTGAGGTGCACCTGCGCAGCGCCCTCGACGCCCTGCCGGCCTACACGCCCGGCCGGCCGGCCGCGGCCCAGCCCGGCGTGACGGCCTACAAGATCAGCAGCAACGAGAACCCCTACCCACCGCTGCCGTCGGTGCTCGACGTGGTGCGCGAGGCGGCCGGGTCGATGAACCGGTACCCCGACATGGCGGTCTCGGCGCTCACCGCCGCCCTGGCGGAGCGGCTCGACGTGCCGGCCGGCCGGCTGGCGCTCGGGCCCGGCTCGGTCGGGGTGCTCGGCCAGCTGGTCGCGGCGACCTGCGACCCCGGCGACGAGGTCGTGTTCGCGTGGCGCTCGTTCGAGGCGTACCCGATCCTCGTGACGCTGGCGGGTGCGGTGCCGGTGCAGGTGCCGCTGGGCGCGGGTGAGCGGCACGACCTGGCGGCGATGGCGGCGGCGATCACCCCGCGCACCCGGATGGTGCTGGTCTGCACGCCGAACAACCCGACCGGCACGACCGTGGGGGACGCCGAGCTCGAGGTGTTCCTCGAGTCGGTTCCGCCGCACGTGCTCGTGGTCATCGACGAGGCCTACCTCGAGTTCGTGACCGCCCCGGACTCCCCGGACGCGCTCGCCATCCACCGGTCGCGGCCCAACGTGGCGGTGCTGCGCACCTTCTCGAAGGCCTACGGGCTGGCCGGGCTGCGGGTGGGGTACGCCGTGGCGCACGAGCCGCTCGCGGAGGCGTTGCGCAAGGCGGCGATCCCGTTCGGCGTGAACTCGCTGGCCCAGGTGGCCGCGGTGGCGTCGCTGGAGGCGTTCGACGAGCTCGAGGTGCGGGTGAAGGAGCTCGTGGCCGAGCGCGCGCGGGTGGTGGAGGCCCTGACCGCCCAGGGGTGGGTGCTCCCGGACGCGCAGGCGAACTTCGTGTGGTTCGGGCTCGGGGAGCTGACCGCGGAGTTCGCCGCGGCGTGCGAGGCCGCCGGGTTGACGGTGCGCCCCTACGGGTCGGACGGCGCGCGCGCCACGATCGGCGAGCGCGAGGCGAACGACCGCCTGATCGAGGTGGCCGGGGCCTTCCGCGCGGCCCACCCGACCGCCTGACCCGCGGGGCAGGATCGACCAACAGGTCGAAGTTGCCCCGCCCGGCCCGGCAGGTCTGGGTCAAGATCGACCTATTGGTCGAAGTTGTCCCAGACGACTCGCCGCGGCCCTGGGCTCACCCCGCCAGGTCAGACTCGGCCACGACCCGAAGGGCCTGCGCCGCGATCGTGAGCGCGGGGTTCATCGCCGCCGACGACGGGAAGAAGCCGGCGTCGACCACCCACAGGTTGTCCAGGTCGTGCGCCTTGCAGTGGGTGTCGAGCACGCTCGTCCCCGGGGCGACCCCGGCCACGACGGTGCCGCACATGTGGCTGTTCATGCTGATGTCGAACGGCTGGGTGAACACCGCGTCGTAGCCGACGTCGCGCATCAGCCGCTTGGTGCGGGCCAGCAGCCGGGCGTGCTGGCGGGTGTTCGTGGCGACCCTGGTGGTGCGGATCCGCCCGCCCCGGGACAGCGTGACGCGGTTCGCCGGGTCGGGCAGGTCCTCGGCCATCACCACCCACTCGACGGAGCGGCGCGCGATCGCGTCGAGCAGCGGCAGGGGCACCCGGGTGGCCCAGCTCTTCATCATCAGGCCCTGCACCTTGCCGATCGCCTGCACGGTGCCGAGTGGGTGGCCGTCGCCGCCGTCGTGGTACCAGTCGGTCACCATCACGGTCTTCTGGAAGACCACGTCGTTGTGCCGGTTCACGTCCACGGCGGCGATGTGCGCGTTGTTGTGCATCATGAAGCTGCGCCCGAGCCGCCCCGAGGAGTTGCCGAGGCCGTCCGGGTGCTCGGCACTCGACGACGCCAGCAGCAGGGCCGCCGAGTTCGCTGCACCCGCCGACACCACGAAGCGCCGCCCGTGCACCGTCACCGGCCCGTCGGGCCCCACGCCGACGGCCTCCACCACCCGCCGGCCCGAGGCGTCGGTGACCAGCCGCTCCACCCGGACCCCGGTCGACAGCCGCGCCGAGCCGGTGGCCAGCGCGGGATCAACGGCGCACACCTCCGCATCCGACTTGGCGCCCAGCCTGCACGGAAACCCGTCACACGTCGCACACCGCACGCACCGCCCACCCGGTCGCAGGTCGACCCCCATCGCGGTCGACGCCGGGCTCACCCCGGCCGCGGTGAGCCGCTCCACCAACGCCGCCACGTACGGCTCGTGCGGCAGGGCGGCGTAGGGGAACGGGGTGCTCCGCCACGGCTCGGTCGGGTCCGAGCCGGTGGTGCCGTGCACGGCATAGAGCCGCTCGGCCTCGCCGTAGTAGGGCTCGAGGTCGGCGTACCGGAACGGCCACGCCGGCGAGACCCCGTCGAGGTGCGCGACCTCCTCGAAGTCCGACTCCCGGAACCGCGGCAGCGACGCACCGTAGACCTTGGTGTTGCCACCGACCACGTAGTGCACGCCCGGCGCGAACGCCGCCCCGGCACCGTCCTCCCACAGCTCCGCCGGCTTGTAGCGGCGCCGGATGAACACCTCGTCCGGCGACCAGTTCTCGGGCTCGCGCGGCAGCCGTTCGCCGCGCTCGACGAGCAGCACGTCCACGCCTCGCCGGGCCAGCGCCCACGCCGTGGTGCCACCGCCCATGCCCGAGCCCACGACCACGACGTCGGCCTCGAGGTGCTCCATGGGCGCGATCGTCCCACGTCGGGTCGCCGAGCCGCCGAGAGAGCTGTGCAGGTGTGCGGCCTGAGGGCCCCTGCGATGTGGTTGCGTGGCCCGATGACCGTCATCGGATTCCACTGCTCCCACGAGCAGGTCGCCCCCGGCCGGCTCCTGCTCGACGTCCAGCACGCCGAGCAGGTGGGCTTCACCGCCGCGATGTCCTCCGACCACCTCTCACCGTGGTCCGAGCGACAGGGCGAGTCCGGCTTCGCGTGGTCCTTCCTGGGCGCGGCCCTCGCCACGACCAACCTCCCGTTCGGCGTCGTCACCGCCCCCGGCCAGCGCTACCACCCCGCCGTCACCGCGCAGGCGATCGCGACCCTGGCGAGCATGTTCCCGGGCCGGTTCTGGGCGGCACTCGGCTCCGGCGAGGCCAGCAACGAACGAGTCACCGGCGGCGCCTGGCCGCGCAAGGAGGTCCGCGACGCGCGCCTGGTCGAGTGCGTCGACGTCATCCGCCGGCTGCTGAGCGGTGAGCAGGTCGACCACGACGGCCTCGTCACCGTGAACCGAGCCCGGCTCTGGACGCTCCCGGATGCCGTCCCACCCCTGGTCGGCCCGGCCGTCACCCCCGCGACCGCCGCCAGGCACGCGGCCTGGGCCGACGGCCTGGTCACGGTCAACCAGCCGCTCGACACCCTGCGGCAGGTGCTCGACGCCTACCGCGACGCCGGCGGGCGCGGCCCCGCCCGGCTCCAGGTGCACCTCAGCTGGGCCCCGACCGACGACGAGGCGCTCGCCATCGCCCACGACCAGTGGCGCAGCAACGTCCACGGCCCGCCGGTCTCGTGGGACACCGAGACGGTCGAGGCCTTCGACGTGATGGCGCAGACGGTCACCCCGGAGCAGGTCGCCG
>Ga0157369_10008198_pt1 | contig 11984 bp, 9 predicted proteins | sample C25metaG_FD_113461 | JGI IMG/M metagenome (GOLD analysis project Ga0157369, IMG submission 113461) | Corn rhizosphere microbial communities from Kellogg Biological Station, Michigan, USA - C2-5 metaG | ecosystem: Host-associated > Plants > Roots > Rhizosphere > Soil | place: USA: Michigan...
CGGGCGGCCTGGAAGCTGGTTTTTGAAAACACCAGGGTCTGAGAATCGGGATTGACGCCCAGAGCGTCAAGCAGAACTGGGAGATACCCGTCTGCACCGGCGGTCAGGTGAACCTTCCCGCTGAGCAGATCGTGTCCGAGGCGGGTGATCCGGTCATCCAGGGGGCGCGTATCGTATTGAATCGCCGGGTGATCTATCGGAATCAGGGCGGTCTCGCCGAGCGTCTGCCCTACCGCCCAGCCGGCCGCGATGATTCCTACTACCACCCATTTTCCAGTCGCCATATAGACTCTATGGCATTTGACGCGCCATAGCGCCAATGCCTTCCCTATCATCGCAGACTCTCCGGTGACTGCCCCGAGTTACCCCAGGGCCTGCGCCATATCACTCTGTTTCTTCCGCGAAATCCCCCAGCGACGCGATTGGAACCCTCCGGGCCTCTTGTTAATCTATTGGAGGACTTAACCTGCCGGGGATCTGTAACCTGCAGGCCGTCCGGCACGCCGAGTGCTATGGGTATCTGCTGTCGTTAGAGCGATGCCGAGGATCCGGAAATGCAGCGTAGATCCCACATTTTCAACAAGTTGGTGTATACTAAGGACAAGCGCGGAACACGCATCGCTGGCCAATTCTCTGGGAAGTTTTGGGCCTTATGCAACGTCGTAGTTCCGGCAGGATGTTACGCCGCGATGTATTGAGGGTTAAGGAATCATGCGAACAAAAGTCCTGGTAGGCTGCGCAGCCACCATACTGGGTGTTATTGGGATGTCAGGCCAGGCCCAGAAGCCTGCGGTTGCTATCACGGTGACCACCGCCGAGGCGGAAAAGGCGTTCTTTACTCAATATTGCTATGGCTGTCACAACCAGGCGGCCAAGGAGCGGGGCGTCGAATCTGCCTTGCGCATTACGCTGGACAGCCTGGATCCAGCCCACGTCGACAAGGACCCGGAACAGTGGGAAAAGGTTGTTCGTAAGCTCCGCGCGGGCATGATGCCGCCTTCGGGCATGCCCCGTCCGAAGCCGGAGTTCCTGGAATCGGCCATCGTTTTCGCTGAGAACGAGCTTGACCGCAACGCCAAGCTACATATTCCTCCCCCCGGACTGCATCGCATGAACCGCGCGGAATACGCCAACGCGATCCGCGATCTGCTGGACATTCAAATCGACTCGAGTAAGTTCCTGCCCTCCGACGATTCCACCCGCGGCTTCGATAACATCGCGGGCGCGCTGGGCATCTCGCCGACCCTGCTGGAGGGCTACGTCAGTGCCGCGGGCAAGATCAGCCGTCTGGCGATTGGCGACGTGAGCACTCCCACGCAGACCACTTACCGGGTGGCGGAAGACACCGATCAGGACTACCACATCGAGGGAATGCCCTTCGGCACTCGCGGTGGCATGATCGTCCAACATGAGTTCCCAGCCGACGGCGAGTACAGCATCAAGGTCACCCCCATCAGCAAGGGCAACATGGGCAATACCAACCCGTTCGGGGAAATCCCCGGTGAAAAGCTGGAAGTCCTTCTGGATGGCGAACGGCTGCATGTATTCGAGTGGGACCGGGACCGAGAGCGCGGAGACGGCACATTCGATTTCAAGTTCCCGGCCAAGGCTGGCCGCCACACGGTGGTGGTCACGTTCCTGGCGACCAATTACGCGCCGGGAACCGACCTGAACGAGCACTTCCTGCGCAGCACCATCGAAACCGGCGGACTGCCTGGATACCGTTTCTTCCCGCACGTCGGCAAGTTCGTCATCGACGGTCCCTACGACGCGAAGGGGGCGAGCGACACCGCTGCCCGCCGCAGAATTTTCGTGTGCAAGCCGGCCAATGCGGGTCAGGAAACCGCCTGCGCACGCCGGATCATCATGACTCTGGCGCGCCGGGCGTACCGCCGGCCGCTGAAGGATGCCGATACCGAAGTTCTCCTGGGCTTCTACCAGCGGGGACGTAATAACGGGACTTTCGACAACGGCATCGAGATGGCTCTTCGCCGCATCCTGGCCGACCCCGAATTCGTGTTTCGCCGCGAAGGCGAGCCCGCCACCCTGGCTGCCGGGCAAACCTACCGGATCAGTGACCTCGAACTGGCCTCGCGCCTTTCATTTTTCATCTGGAGCAGCATCCCCGACGATGAGTTACTGACGCTCGCCAGCCAGAACAAGCTGCACGACAACACGGTTCTGGAACAGCAAGTCCGCCGCATGCTCAAGGATCCGCGGTCGGAGCAACTGGTGAGCAATTTCGCCGGCCAGTGGCTCAGCCTGCGCGCCCTGCAATCGCAGACGCCGGTGCCATCCGTGTATCCGGATTTCGACGACGTTCTGCGCCAAGCCATGCGGAAGGAAACCGAGATGTTTGTGAACAGCGTGGTGCAGGAAGACCGTCCCGTAACGGATCTTCTGGATGCCAACTACACCTTTCTGAATGAGCGGCTGGCCGAGAATTATGGGATCCCGGGCATCTACGGGAGCAATTTCCGCCGGGTGGTGCTGCCCCCGGAATTCGACGTGCGCCGCGGACTGCTGGGCAAGGGCTCCTTCCTGACGATTTCCTCAAATCCCGACCGGAATTCTCCGGTCCATCGGGGCAAGTTCACGTTGCAGATTTTCCTGGGCGTGGAGCCTCCGGCTCCGCCTCCGAATGTCCCCGATCTCCCCAAGCAGGAAAGCGCCGTCCGCGGCGGCCTAAAGCCCACCATGCGCCAGCAGATGGAGCTTCATCGCAAGGACGAGCCCTGCCGGAGCTGCCACAAGATTATGGATCCCATCGGATTGACGCTTGAAAACTTCGACGGGATCGGTCAATACCGGACCCTCGATGACGGGAGTCCGATCGATCCGTCCGGCCAACTGGTGGACGGAACCAAGCTAAACGGTGTCGCCGATCTGCGCGCGGCGCTGGTCAAATACTCTCCGCAGTTCGTGCGTGTGGTCACCGAGAAGCTCATGATCTACGCGCTCGGCCGGGGGACGGAGTACTACGACATGCCGCTGGTGCGAAACATCGTGCACTCGGCCGAAAAAGACAAGTACAAGTTCTCTTCGTTGGTGATCGGCGTGGTGAAGAGCCAGCCCTTCCAGATGAATCAGAAGCTGGAGTCAAGCGGGAATGGGCAGGAACGCGCCTCCCGCTAGTGTTGAGAGATTTATAATTTAGATAGAGAGCGGAAACAATGTTCCTTACTAAAAAGCACATACCTCGTCGGACGTTTCTGCGTGGCGCAGGCATTACCCTCGCGTTGCCCTTGCTGGATTCGATGATTCCAGCGCAGACGCCCTTAAGCAAAACCGCGGCAGTCGGCAAGACCCGTTTCACCGGCATTTTCGTGCCGCACGGAATGGCGCCGGGTTATTGGATCCCGGAAGGAAACATCCTCGACGCCAAGAAACTTCCGTCCATCATGGAGCCGCTGGCGCCCTACGTGGACCAGAGCGTGATCATTAGCGGTCTGTGGTCGAAGTCGGCCGAACCGCCTCCGGGAGTTACCGGCGCGGATCACTGGGTTGCGGCAGCCTTCCTGGCTGGCGAAAAGCCGAAGAAGGCCACCGGTTCGGATATCCACAACGGCGTCACTATCGACCAGATCATCGCCAATCATATCGGCCAGGAATCCTTGCTGCCGTCTTTGCAGCAGGCCATCGAAGATCCGGGCGCCAATTCCAGCAACTGCGGCGAGGGCTACAGCTGCGCTTACACCAATTCGATTTCCTGGGCCGCCACCAACCTTCCGCTGCCCATGGAGTTGAATCCTCAGGTGGTGTTCGAGCGCCTATTTGGGGACGTGCAGGCCAAGACGCCTCAAGAGCGCGCGGCACGCCGTGAGCAGGATCGCAGCATTCTGGATTCGATCACCGGCACCTTGTCCGCCTTCAAGAAAACTCTTCCACCGAGCGATCAACGCCGCGTCGACGAGTACGCCGACAGCGTGCGTGAAATCGAGCGGCGCCTGGAGATCGCGAAGAAAGCCAGCGGGACGATGGAAACCCGGGAAGGCATCGTGGTGCCCGCCGGCGTGCCGGATTCCTTCGACGAACACATCAAGCTGCAGTTCGACCTGCAAGCTCTGGCGTATCAGGGCGACATTACGCGCGTTTCGACACTGCTCTACGCCCGCGATCTGACCGGCCGCAGCTTCCCCGCCAGCGGCACCAACACCAGCTTCCATGGCGGTTCGCACCATGCCGAGAATCCGGATCGCATCCTCGATTATTCGAAGATCAACCGCTACCACGTGCTGTGTCTGGCCTACTTCCTGGGCAAGTTGAAGAGTATCCCGGATGGCGATGGCAATCTGCTGGATCACACACTGGTCCTTTACGGCACCAACATGGGCGATTCCAATCAGCACTTGCATTACGACGTGCCTTATATCCTGGCGGGCGGCGCAAGCGGCAAGCTCAAGGGTGGGCGTCACCTCCACTTCCCGACCAAGACGGTCACCACAGCCAATCTGCTGCTGAGCGTCCTGGATGTATTTGGAGTGAATCAGGATAAGATCGGTGACGATAGCACGGGCAGGCTGGCCGGGCTGCTGGTTTAGTTCGTCTCATTTGACAGTTCCACTGCTCATGCTCACGAGGTTATATTCACGATGAGAACATCGACGATGCGCATCCGACACGCCGTGGCAGCTGCGGCCGTAGTATTGATTCCGGTAATCTATCTTACGGTTCTGAATGCGGCTGACAGCCCGGTGGCGGATGCCGCCATGAAGGGCGATAAGGCAGCGGTGCAGACGCTGCTCAAGCAAAAGGCGGACGTGAACCTGCCGCAGGCCGATGGAGCCACCGCGATCCAGTGGGCCGCCTATCGCAACGACGTGGATATCGCCGACCTGCTGATCGCTGCTGGGGCGGATGTAAAGAAGCCGAATCACGATGGAGCGACACCCCTCCGGCTAGCCTGTATTAACGGAAGCGCACCCATGATCCAGCGGTTGCTCAAGGCGGGTGCGGATGCCAACGAGGTCAGCCCTAACGGCGAAACTCCGCTGATGTTCGCCGCGCGCAATGGCAACCCGGACGCGATCAAGGTCCTGATCGATCAGAAAGCCGACGTAAACGCGAAAGAGAAGCTGCGGGGCACGACTCCTTTGATGTGGGCTGCCGAACAGTCGCATCCGGAAGCGATCAAGTTGCTGCTCGCAGGCGGCGCGGATTACAAAGCTACATCCGCGTTCGACACCAAGGGCAATAAAGCGTATCTGGCACCCACAGTACGGCAGAGGTTGGAATCGACGCAGGGTGCGGGCGGGTTCGGGCAAGGCAAGCAGGGTCGTGGCGGCCAAGGCAAGCAGGGCGCCGCAGGTCGGGGCCAAGGCAAACAGGCAAAGCAAGCTAAAGCGGGCGATGGGGCTGCCACGGAAGAAGATCTGGTCGCCGCCGCCGATGCGGCCGCCGCTGAATTTTCGTTCGGCCGCACGCGCGACACCGACGGCGGCGGAATCACCCCGCTGGTCTTCGCCACCCGGCAGGACTGCATGGAATGCGTGAAGGAACTGGTCGAAGCCGGAGCCGACGTCAATCAGCAAACTCACTACGGCTGGACTCCCCTGCTCACCGCCACGCAGAACCGGCATTACAAAATTGGCGCATATCTGTTGGACCATGGCGCCAATCCGAACCTCAAGAATCACGGCGGCTGGTCGCCTTTGTATCTGGCAACCGATAACCGCAATATCGAGAGCGGCGACTATCCGGTTCGCAAGCCCGACATGGACCATCTGGACTTCATCAAATTGCTTCTCGCCAAGAACGCCGACGTGAATATCCGGGTATGCGGCACACAATCCACGGCCACGAACTGCGTCGGCGACAGCACGGAAACGCGCACCAACTTCACCATGCAGTGGCTCTTTGAGGATGGGGCCACGCCTTTCCTGCGTGCGGCGCAATCCAGCGATGTCGAGCTGATGAAGCTGTTGCTGGCGAAAGGCGCCGATCCCAAAATCGCCACGCAGCACAACGTCACGCCGTTGGCTGTCGCTTCAGGAATCGCGTGGGTAGAGGGCGTCACCTTCGAATGGTCACGCGAACAAAACGTCGAGACCGTGAAGATGCTGCTCGATCTGGGCCTCGATCCTAACATTCACGACGAAGACGGCCGCACGGCGCTTCACGGCGCTGCACACAAGGGCCGTAACGAGATCGTCCAGATGCTGGTAGATCACGGCGGCGATCTCCAGGCGCATGACAATGGAAGCCGCGATACGGTAAACGGCGCCATGAAGGGCCTGACCTGGGTTCCGCTGCATTACTCCCAGGGCTTGGTTCGCGTCGGCGTACAATCGGCCATTCCTCATCCGGAGACGGCCGCGCTCATCAAGAAGCTGATGGCGGATAAGGGGCTTCCGATCCCGCCCGACATCACTTCCTCGATCTGCCTTACCAAGGGCGTGAACGGCTGCCAGTAATCAGACCTGCAATAGAACCTTTCCGCTAGTCGCGCGGCCTTCCAGATCGCGATGTGCCTGGGCCGCGTCACCCAGGGCATATTCGCGGTCGATACGCAGGCGCAGCTTACCCTCGGCGATCCACCGGAACACATCGCTCGAGCGCCAGGCCAGTTCCTTCGGATCCGAGATGTGCGTGTTCAGCGTGGGACGCGCGAGGAACAGCGAGCCCCTTGCCGTTAGCCCGCGCGTGTCGAACGGTTCGATCTGGCCGCTCGATACGCCGAAATGGACCATCATGCCGCGCGGCTTCAGGCAATCCAGCCCCTTCAGGAACGTGGCCTGGCCGACGGAGTCGTAGACCACGTCGACGCCGGCCCCAGCCGTGAGGCGTTTCACTTCGGCGACCCAGTCCACCTGGTCATAGAGAACGGTTTCGCTCGCGCCGGCTTCACGGGCTAGCTCGGCTTTAGCGGGAGTCCCGACCGTGCCGATGGCACGCGCGCCCAGCATCATCGCCATCTGCACCAGCAGCCGTCCGGTACCGCCCGCGGCCGCATGAATCAGCGCGGTGTGGGCCGCCTTGAGCGGGAATGTCGAGTGCGACAAGTAGTGGGCGGTCATGCCCTGGAGCATTGCGGCTGCGGCTGTGCGGAAATCGATGCCGTCGGGGATGCGGACCAACATGCGCGCCGGCACCGCTGCGTATTCCGCGTACGATCCGCGGACCATGCACCAGGCGGCCCGCTCGCCGGGCTTAAATGAGGGTGCATTCGAACGTTCGACAGTCCCCGCGCCTTCCGACCCCAGGACAGCCGGCAGCGGAATCTTGTTGATGCCGCTGCGCTGGTTGAGGTCCGTGAAATTGACGCCCGATACAGCGACTTTCACCAGCACCTCGTCTTTCTGCAGCTCGGGAACCGGGCGGTCGCCTATTTGCAAAACTTCCGGACCGCCGGTCTGGTCAATGTACACGGCTTTCATTTAGATCCCTCGAAAGACTGGTTTTCGTTTTTCGAGGAACGCTTGGCGGCCCTCGCGGTAATCGGCGCTCTCAAAACACCGTCTGGCCAGAGCGTCACACGCGGCGACGTCGGGATCGTCGCTCCGCAATTCGCGGACAATGCGTTTTACGGCGCGGATTGTCAAAGGAGCATTTCCAGCGATCGTGGCGGCCAAATCGCTCACATAGCTTTCGATCTCCGGGTCCGGCACGACGTGATTCACAAGACCAATTCGCTCGGCTTGCGCGGCATCAAACTGGCGCGCGGTCAGCAGCATCTCCGTTGCGAACTGCGGGCCAACCAGATCCATGATGCGCCGCACATTCGCATATCCATAGCCCAGGCCGAGCTTGGCCGCCGGAACCGCAAAGCGGGCGGCATCATTGGCGATGCGCAGGTCGCAGCACACGGCGATGCCCACGCCCCCGCCCAAGCAATAGCCGCGGATCATAGCGATGGTCGGCTTCGACGATTCCCCCAGCGCCTGCCCGAACCGGTCCACCGCAGCGTTGTACTCGAGCACCGCATCGGCCGAGGCTCGTTCACTTTCGAATTTAGAAATATCGGCCCCCGAGACGAACGCCCTGCCGCCCGCACCCGTGAGTACGATCACGCGCACGGTGGCATCTTCTTCGAACTGATCGAGCACTGCCGTCGCCGCTCGCCACATGTCGAGCGACATGGCATTGTGACGCTCGGGCTGGTTGAACGTAAGCGTCCCGATCGGCCCGTTCGTTGCTGAAAGTATTTTATCCACGCTATACGATTTCCCTGCTCCGAAGATCTGCGATTTCCGCAGGCGCAAGACCGAGAGATCCGAGAATCTCATCCGTGTGCTCGCCCGGTTCCGGCGGCCGCCGCCGCAACTCATGTGGCGTGCGCGACAGACGCACTGCCTGCGCAACCACCTTCAGCGGATGATAAAACGGTGAGTCGATCTCATCTACCATCTTCAAATGTTCCACTTGCGGATCGGCGAACACCTGATCGACGGAATAGATCCGTCCACACGGCACACCGGTGGCGTTCAGACGTTCGATCCAGGTGGCGCTGTCCGCCGACGCCAAATGCCGCTCGATCTCCGCCGTCAGCACGTCGCGATTTTCGGAACGCTGGTCGGCATTTGTGTATCTGGGGTCTTCGAGAAGCTCCGGAGCCCCGATGGCGGGGGCTAGCCGCTCCCACATTTTCTGGCCGCTGGCTCCGATATTGATGTGGCCGTCGGCGGTCTTAAACGCTCCCGTCGGAATGTACAGCGGATGGTTGTTGCCCGCCTGCTTCGGCACCTCGCCCGCGTTCAGCCAGCGCGAGGCTTGGAAATCCAGCATGAAAATCTGCGCGGCCAGCAGCGAAGTGGTCACCCACTGCCCCTCTCCCGAAGTCTGCCGCTCGATCAACGCCAGTAGGATGCCTTGCGCACACAACAGGCCCGCCGACAAATCAGCAATGGGTGTGCCGGCTCGCACCGGACCCTGCCCCGGAAGCCCGGTCACCGACATGAATCCGCCCATGCCTTGAGCGATCTGATCGAAACCCGGACGGTCGCGATACGGACCATCTTCGCCGAATCCGGAAATGCTGGCGTAGATCAGGCGCCGGTTGACCGCGCGCATCGCAGGATAATCGATGCCCAGCCGACGTTTCACCTCGGGCCGATAATTCTCAAGCATCACGTCGGCATTTTCGGCCAGCCGCTTCAGAATCGCGACACCCTCTGGTGTCTTGAGATTAAGCGTGAGGCTGCGCTTATTGCGATGCAGATTCTGGAAATCGGGACTATGGCGCTCGCCGCCTCCAAATGGATCGACGTCGTCCTGCGCGGGCTGTTCGACCTTGATGACGTCGGCGCCCCAGTCGGCCAGTTGGCGCACCGCGGTGGGCCCCGAACGCACGCGCGTCAGATCCAGCACGCGAATGGAGGCGAGTGGTCCCATGCTTCGGCTATTATAAAGGGTCGCAAACATATGGGCAGACGCGTCAGCATTGAAATACCGGGGTTCGAGCACGATAATCCCATTCCAGCGGCGTGCCGAGTCGGACCCTTTCTAATCACCAGCGGCGTGTCGGGCAAGGAGCCGTACACCGGCAAATATCCCGAGGGCATCGAGGCGCAATGCGCGCAAATGTTTTCCTCGATTCGCGAAATCCTAAAGGCCGCTGGCGCCGTGCCGGAGGACATCGCGAAAATCAACGTGTGGATCAAGGATCGCGCTCTGCGTCCGCACGTCAACAAGGAATGGCTGGCGATGTTCCCTGATCCGCACTCGCGTCCCGCCCGGCATACGTTTCCGGCGCCCGATCTGCCCCCGGGGATGATGGTCCAATGCGAAGTGATCGCGTTCATTAAGGAGAGGACCGAATGATCATCGATATTCATGCCCACGTCTGCGCGGCTCCGGAGCTGTACCAGTGGAAGGCGAACCAAATGTCGGCGCGCGGGGCGCATGGGTTCGCGCCCAAGAAATTCGCCGACGAGTGGGTGCGCGATCATCCCGACACCAAGCGCAACCTGCGGGTCATGGACACCGTTGGCACAGACGTGCAGTTCCTTTCGCCCCGGCCTTTCCAGCTCATGCATGCGGAAAAGCCGGTCAAAATCATGGAAGCTTGGGCGGTGGCGAACCACGATTACATCGCCCAGCAGGTCAAAGCTTTTCCCAACCGCTTTCAAGGCGTCTGCGCCATCCCGCAGGCTCCCAGCGCGCCGATCACTCTCGGCTTCCCGGAAATCGATCGCTGCGTTAAGGATCTCGGATTCATAGGACTCTTGATCGATACCGATCCGGGCGAAGGCGACAACAGCACGCCCACGCTCGGCGACGAATACTGGTATCCGCTGTGGGAAAAGATGATCCAGCTGGATCTACCCGGCCTGATTCATTCCACGGGCTGCAAGCACGGACGCGAGAACTATAGCCAGCATTTCATCACCGAAGAGAGCCTCGCGATTCTTTCCATCGTCAATTCGCGCGTGCTGCAGGATTTTCCGAAGCTAAAGATTATCGTTTCGCACGGCGGCGGATCCGTCCCCTATCAAATCGGCCGCTGGCAGGCCGATTATGTCCTCAAAGGTGGCGGCACCGTGGACGAATTCAATCGGCGACTGAGCATGCTGTACTTCGATACCTGCTTGCATGCGCGCAAATCACTCGAGCTGCTGCTGGACATTGCAGGCAGTGGGCACGTGATGTTCGGGACCGAGAATCCAGGCTCGGGATCGGCTCCTAACCCGGAAACCGGAAAGCCCTTCGACGACATCAAGCCGCTGATCGATGCGATCCAGACGCTTACGGACGAGGACCGCCGCAACATCTTCGAGGACAATGCCCGCCGGCTGTTCTCACGATTGAAAATCCCGCGATCTCAAGAAGTTCAAACGGTATCGAGGTAGCAGTATGGCTAAGATCACCTTCGGGCTCGGCACTTCGCACGGCCCCATGCTCTCGATCCCACCCGAGTACTGGCAAGATCGTGTCTCGTTCGATCGCCAAGCGCGCCATTTCTATAAGGGCAAGACCTACACATTCGACGAAATGGTGACCTTGCGCAAGGACGCCAACCTTGCCGGTCAGATCACGTCCGAAGTGATGCTGGAACGGCACAACCGCAACCAGAATGCGATCCGTCAGCTCGCGGATTATTTCGATCAGCATCGCCCGGATATTGCGGTCGTGGTCGGCAACGACCAGATGGAGATTTTCACCGATCAGCATGTTCCGGCATTCGCTGTTTTTTGGGGCGATCACGTGGAAGGGCATCCTCGCCCGCCCGAGTTTCTCGCCAAGCTCAACTCAGCCGTGGCGCGCGCCGAGGCCGATCGCACACCATCGGTTCACACCGATTACCCTTGCTCTCCCGAGCTCGGCAAGCACGTCATCCAAAGCGTGATCACCGACGGCTTTGACGTGTCGCAGCTCACCCAGCTGCCGACCGGCGAGATCGGATCGAACGCCGTGCCGCACGCGTACGGGTTCGTCTACCGCCGCATCATGCGCGACAAAGTGCCCACGCAGGTGCCGGTGCTCGTGAATACGTTCTATCCTCCCAATCAGCCGCCTGCTGGCCGATGTTTCCAGTTCGGGCGGGCACTCGCACGTGCGATTCAGTCTTGGCCGGGAGACACGAAGGTCGCCTTCATCGCATCGGGCGGCATGACGCATTTCGTCCTTGACGAATCTTTCGATCACGAACTACTTGACGCGATGCAGGCGGGCGATGCAGCCAAGCTGGCCAGCATCAACGAAAATATGTTCCAGGCGGGGACCTCCGAGATCAAGAATTGGATCGTGGTCGCGGGCGTCATGGCGGAGGCTGGACTCAAAATGAGTCTGGTCGATTACGTTCCTTGCTATCGATCCGAAGCGGGGACCGGCAGTGCGATGGGCTTTGCCCGCTGGTGCTAACGTAAGGAAGGCGTATGTACCGGCTGCTTTCCTGTGTCCTCCTACTAGCCCAGTTTGCTGGAGCGCAGCAGCTCCAGAAAATCACGATCAACTACGCGACGCGCACCGGCCAAGTCTGGCCTCTTTACATCGCCAAAGAAGGCGGTTATTACCAAAAGTACGGGCTCGATGCGAATCTGGTTTTC
>Ga0157369_10008199_pt1 | contig 11984 bp, 13 predicted proteins | sample C25metaG_FD_113461 | JGI IMG/M metagenome (GOLD analysis project Ga0157369, IMG submission 113461) | Corn rhizosphere microbial communities from Kellogg Biological Station, Michigan, USA - C2-5 metaG | ecosystem: Host-associated > Plants > Roots > Rhizosphere > Soil | place: USA: Michigan...
CGTACGGCAAGGCCCCCAGCGTGGATGCGATAATCGCACTCTTTGCCCCCCTCCAGCGCCCCTTTCCCGCCCCCGCCATGACCCCCAAGCACGCCCGCGTCCTCATCCTGGGCTCCGGGCCCGCCGGCTATACGGCCGCTGTCTACGCCGCGCGCGCCAACCTGAAGCCCGTCATGATCACCGGCCTCGCCCAGGGCGGCCAGCTCATGACCACGACCGACGTCGACAACTGGCCCGCCGACGCCATGGGCGTCCAGGGGCCGGAGCTCATGGACCGCTTCCTCAAGCACGCCGAGCGCTTCGAGACCGAGATCATCTTCGACCACATCCACACGGCGAAGCTGAAGGAGAAGCCCATCACGCTCGTGGGCGACGGCGGCACGTACACGTGCGATGCGCTGATCATCGCGACGGGCGCCTCGGCGATGTACCTGGGGCTGCCCTCCGAGCAGAAATTCATGGGCAAGGGCGTCTCGGGCTGCGCCACCTGCGACGGCTTCTTCTACAAGGGCCAGGACGTGTGCGTGGTGGGCGGCGGCAATACCGCGGTGGAGGAGGCGCTCTACCTCACCAACATCGCGAAGCGCGTGACGCTCGTCCACCGGCGCGACAAGCTGCGCGCGGAGAAGATCATGCAGGACAAGCTCTTCGAGAAGCAGGCGGAGGGCAGGGTCGATATCCGCTGGAACCACACGCTGGACGAGGTGCTGGGAGACGCGTCCGGCGTGACCGGCGTGCGCCTCAAATCCACGGTCGACGGCAAGACGAGCGAGGTCGCGCTCACCGGATGCTTCATCGCCATCGGCCACAAGCCCAACACCGACATCTTCGCGGGCCAGCTCGACATGAAGAACGGCTACATCATCACGAAGGGCGGGCTCGAGGGCATGGCCACCTCCACGAGCGTCCCCGGCGTCTTCGCGGCGGGCGACGTGCAGGACCACGTATACCGCCAGGCCGTGACCAGCGCGGGCACCGGCTGCATGGCGGCCCTCGACGCGGACAAGTACCTCGAGACGCTGGCTTGAAAAGGCAAGCCCCCGTGGGGCCTGCCCCGGCAATCCGTAAGCCGGGGGCGGGGGCCCAATCTCCGGCGCCGCAGGGGCACGACGACTTCCGCGCCGCGGTCGGCGACGTGAAGCCGCTGCCGCCCCCGAATCGCGTGGAGCATCCGCGCGAGCGGCCGCGCCCCATTCCCGTGAAACGCCTGGAGGACGAGCACGCGGTGCTCGAGGACCTCTCGCGCCTCGCGCACGGCTACGACGTGGCCGGCCTCGACGACATGGAGATCGAGGACGACGCGCTCTTCCTGCGCCCGGGGCTGCCGCGCGACATCCTGAGGAAGCTGCGCCGCACGCACTGGGTGATCCAGGACCATCTCGACCTGCACGGCCTCACCTCCGAAGAGGCCGCGCTCGCCACCGGTCAATTCCTCGCCGAATGCCGCCGCGGCGGCGTGCGCTGCGTGCGCATCGTGCACGGCAAGGGGCTGCGCTCGAGGAACCGCGAGCCCGTGCTCAAGCACCGCATCCGCAAGCTCCTCATGCGCCGCGACGACGTGCTCGCGTTCGTCGAGCCGCGTGCGCGCGAGGGCGGCGGCGGCGCGGTGGTCGTGCTGCTGGAGTCGGGGGCATGACGCTCGGCGCGGCACGCTGGCTGCTCGTCGTGCTCGCGGTCGTCGCCTTCGCGGTCGGCCTGGACAACATGAGCCGCCCGCTCGCCAATCCCGACGAGGGCCGCTACTCCGAGATCTCGCGCGAGATGTCGCTCTCGGGCGATTGGGTCACGCCGCGGCTGGACGGCATCAAGTACTTCGAGAAGCCGCCGCTGCAGTACTGGGCCACGGCCGTCGCGTTCGAGGCGTTCGGCTACAACGAGTACGCGGCCCGGCTCTACGTCTGGCTTGCGGCGATCGCCACCCTCGCGCTCTCGGTCTGCACCGCCCGTCGCATCTGGGGCGTGGAGACCGCGGCCGGGACCGCGCTCGCGCTGGCGGCGAGCCCGTATTTCCTCGCGCTGGGCGGCATCGTCACCCTCGACATGGGCCTCACGCTGTGGACGACCTTCACGACATGCGCGTTCCTCCTCGCGGAGCACGCCCACGCGGCGCGCCGGCCGGTCGCCGCGTGCAACTGGATGCTCACCGCGTGGCTCGGCATGGCGCTCGCGATGCTCTCGAAGGGGCTCATCGGCATCGTCTTCGCGGGCGCGGCGGTGTTCTTCCACGTCGTGCTCTCGCGCGACCTCTCGGTGCTGCGGCGCATGCGCTGGCTCGCGGGCCTCGCGATCTTCGCGGCCGTCGCGGCCCCGTGGTTCCTCCTGGTCTCGCGCGCCAACCCGGAGTTCGCGCGCTTCTTCTTCATCCACGAGCACTTCGAGCGCTTCCTCACGCACGAGCACCGGCGCGTGGAGCCGTGGTGGTTCTTCATCCCGATCGTCTTCGCGGCCTTCCTGCCGTGGGCATTCGCGCTGCCGGGCGCGGTGCGGCAGGCATGGCGCGCGGAGCGAGGAGTCGAGCAGCAGCCGCTGCGCGTGGCGGTCGTCTGGGCGGGCTTCATCGTGCTCTTCTTCAGCGCCTCCGGATCCAAGCTGCCGGCCTATATCCTGCCTGCCGTGCCGCTGCTCGCGATGCCGGTGGGACGCTACCTCGCCCAGGCGCCGGTGGGCCTGCTCGCGCGCTATGCCGCTTTCAGCGTCCCGCTGGGGCTCGTGCTCTTCGTGGCCGCCTACCTCGCGCCCGGCAGCTCGCACGAGCCGTGGGTGCAGGAGCTCAATCGCGCGGCGCAGCCCTTCGCGTACGCGGCGGCCGCGTGCTTCACCGCGGGAGCGCTGGCCGCCGCCTGGCTCCTGCGGGCGGGGCGGCGTTGGACCGCGCTCACCGCGGTCGCCCTGGCCAGCGTGCTGATGGTGGGCGCGCTCATCGAAGGCTACCGCGTCTTCTCGCCGCGCCAGTCCGACCGGGACGCCGCGCGGCTCATGGCGCCCTATGTGAAGCCCGCGACGCGCCTCTACAGCGTGAAGATCTACGACCAGTCGCTGCCCTTCTACCTCGGCCGCACGCTGCGCCTCGTCGATTACGGGGACGAATTCGAGACCGGCATCAAGTCCGAGCCCGGCATCAACATCGAGCGGCTGGAGGACTTCCCGGCGGACTGGCTGCGGCCGGGCGATGCCGTCGCTATAATTCAGCCCGGCACTTTCGAAGAGCTCCAGCGGCAGGCGCTGCCGATGGAGGTCATCCACCAGGACCCGAAGCGCGTCCTCGTCCGCAAGCCGTGACTCCCCTCACCTTCTCGCTCGTCCTCGCCGGCGTGCTGCTGAACGCCGCCGCGCAGCTCCTGCTCAAGGCGGGCACCAACCGCATCGGCGCGTTCTCGTTCGCGCTCGAGAACGTCGTGCCCATCGGCGCGAAGATCGCCTCGAGCCCCCACGTGCTGGCGGGCCTCTCGTGCTACGTGGTGAGCGTCGTGGTCTGGATCCTGGCGCTCTCCCGCGTGCAGGTGAGCATCGCCTACCCGATGCTCTCGATCGGCTACATCGTCAACGCGCTCGCGGCGTGGGCGCTCTTCGGGGAGTCGCTGACCGCGCAGAAGCTGGTCGGCATCGGCTTCATCGTCGTGGGCGTGGTCCTCGTGGGACGCTCGTGAGCCAGCCCTTCCTGCCCTTCGCGCGGCCCTGCATCGACGAGCCGATGGCGCAGGCCGTGGCCGAGACGCTGATGAGCCGCTGGATCGTGACCGGCCCGCGCGCCGCCGAATTCGAGAACGCGCTCTCGGCGCGCTTCGGCGGGCGGCCCGTGCGGGCGGTGACGTCCGCCACGGCCGCGATGCAGCTCGCGCTCGAGACCCTCGGCGTGGGCGCGGGCGACGAGGTGATCACGCCGGCGCAGAGCTTCTTCGCCACCGCGAACGTGATCGCGCGCACCGGCGCGAAGGTCGTCTTCACCGACGTCGAGCTCGCCACGCGCAACATCGACCTGGCCCAGGCCGCGGCCGCGGTGACCCCACGCACGAGGGTGCTCCTGCCGACGCATTACAACGCGCCGCTCGACCCAGACGCCCTCGACGCGTTCCGCGAGCGGCACGGCGTGCGCGTGATCGAGGACGCGGCGCTCGCGATCGGCTCCACGACGAAACGCGGCCCGGTGGGCGCCAGCGGCGACATCGTGTCCTTCAGCTTCCACCCCAACAAGAACATGACCACGATCGAGGGAGGAGCGCTCGCGATGAGCGACCCGGCCGAGGTCGCCAGGGTGGAGCAGCTGCGCTTCCACGGCATCGAGCGCCTGGACGACGGCACGCGCGACGTGGAGACTCCCGGATCCAAGTACAACTTCTCCGACGTCTCGGCGCGCCTCGGCCTCGAGCAGCTCGCCCATCTCGACGCGTGGTGCGCGCGCCGCGCCGAGCTCGCCTCGCATTACTTCCGCTGCCTCGAGGGTCACGACCTCCTCACGCCCGAGCGCCTGGCGCCGCGCGTGAACCCGGGCCACAGCTGGAACATGTTCACGGTGCTGCTGCCGCTCGAGGCCATCGGACGCAGCCGCAAGCAGTTCATCGACGCGATGCGTGCCGCCGGGATCGGCGTCGGCATTTCGTACGAGGCGATCCACCTCACGACGTACTTCCGGGCGCTCGGGCATCGCGAGGGCGAGTTCCCGGTCTCCGAGCGCATCGCGCGCGAGACGGTGACGCTGCCCCTCTTCCCCGAGATGCGCGAGGCGGACGTCGAGCGCGTCTGCGAGGCGATGGACGCGGTGCTGCGCAGGAAGGCCGCATGAGCGCCCCGGTCGTCTCGATCGTGATCCCGGTCTACAACGAGGAGGCGGTGCTGCCGGCGCTCTTCGCGCGGCTCTATCCGGCCATGGACGCGCTGGGGCAAAGCTACGAGGTTCTCTTCGTGAACGACGGCAGCGTGGACCGCTCGGCGGGCCTGCTGCGCGAGCAGTTCCAGAAGCGCCCGGACGTGACGCGCGTGATCCTCTTCAACGGCAACTTCGGCCAGCACATGGCGATCATGGCGGGCTTCGAGCACGTCCGCGGCCAGCGCATCGTGACGCTCGATGCCGACCTTCAGAACCCGCCCGAGGAGATCGGCAACCTGCTCGCCAGGATGGACGAGGGCCACGACTACGTCGGCTCGATCCGGCGCATGCGCCGCGACGCCGCGTGGCGGCGCTGGGCCTCGAAGGCCATGAACCGCGTGCGCGAGCGCATCACGCACATCCAGATGACGGACCAGGGCTGCATGCTGCGCGCCTACTCGCGGCCCATCATCGACGCCATTCGCGCCTCGCGCGAGGTGAGCACGTATATCCCCGCGCTCGCCTACTCGTTCTCCCAGAACCCCACCGAGATCGAGGTCGAGCACGAGGAGCGCCACGCCGGCGCCTCGAAGTACTCGCTCTACAAGCTCGTGCGCCTCAACTTCGACCTCGTGACCGGCTTCTCGGTCCTCCCGCTGCAGGCGTTCTCGATCTTCGGCATCTTCGTGGCGCTGCTCTCGCTCGTGATGTACGTGGTGGTGATCGTCGAGCGCATCGTCGAGGGGGGCAACGGCCTCTGGGTCATCTGGGACCGGGACATCCTGCAGTTCTTCCTCATCGGCGTGGTGCTCTTCGGCGTGGGCATCGTCGGCGAGTACGTCGGCCGCATCTACCAGCAGGTGCGCGAGCGGCCGCGCTACCTGATCGCGGCGCTCCTCGAGAAGAAGGAGTGATGGCGCCTTCCGCCGTCGTCTTCGCCTACCACGACGTGGGCGTGCGCTGCCTCTCGGTGCTGCTCGCGGCGGGCGTGCGCCCCGCGCTCGTGGTCACGCACCGCGACGACCCGCGCGAGACCCTCTGGTTCGGAAGCGTGGAGAAGCTCGCGCGCGAGAATGGCCTGGAGACGGCAACACCCGCCGATCCGCGCGAGATCGAGCCGCGGCTCGCGTCGATCGCCCCCGATTTCCTGTTCTCGTTCTACTACCGGCACATGCTGCCGGCGTCGATGCTCGCCCACGCCAGGCGCGGCGCCTTCAACATGCACGGCTCGCTGCTGCCGAAATATCGCGGCCGCGTGCCGGTGAACTGGGCGGTGCTGAGAGGGGAGGCCGAGACGGGTGCCACGCTGCACGAGATGGTCGCCAAGCCCGACGCGGGGCGTATCGTGGACCAGATGGCGGTCCCGATCCTCCCCGACGATACGGCCCACGACGTCTTCCGGAAGGTCACGGTCGCCTCCGAGCTCGTGCTGCACCGGGCGCTGCCCGCGCTCGTCGCGGGCACGGCGCAGCTCGCGCCGCAGGACCTCGCGGCCGGCGCATACTTCGGCGGCCGCAAGCCCGAGGACGGGCGCATCGACTGGAGCCAGCCCGCGCGGCGCATCCATGACCTGGTGCGCGCGGTCGCGCCGCCCTACCCGGGCGCGTTCGGCGAGATCGGCGGCGAGCGCCTGCGCGTGCTGCGCACCCGGGTGCTCGAGGAATCTTCGCCTTCGGGCGAGCCGCGCATCGGGCGCGACGAAAGCGGAAGGCTCGTCGTGCGCTGCGGCGGCGGCGGAACGCTGCAGTTGCTCGAATGGGAGGCGGCGTGAGCGAGGCGAGCCGGCTCGTGAGCAAGCACCGCGTCGAGGCACTGAGCGACGGCATCTACGCGGTCGCGATGACGCTGCTCGTGCTCGAGCTCAGGATGCCGGAGGAAGTGCGCCAGGCCGGCGATGCGGAATTCGCCCAGGCGCTCGCCGCGCTCGCGCCGCGGTTCATCGCGTGGCTGCTCTCGTTCTTCATCCTCGCGGTCTTCTGGATGGGGCACCAGCGCGCGTTCCACTTCGTGCGCCACGTCGACCCGCAACTCCTGCGGATCAACGTGGTCAACCTGCTCTTCGTGAGCCTCATGCCGTTCTCCTCGGCGCTCGTGGGCGAGCACACCCGGCACTTCCTCTCGCAGGCGTTCTACGCCGCCAACATGGCGGCGCTCGCCGCCGCCACGCTCTGGCAGCTCGCGCACCTCGTGGCCCACCCGGAGCTGTGCGAGCCCCCGCTTCCGCGCGCCGTGGCCGCCGGCGCGCGCATGCGCTGCTGGAGCCTCATCGCGCTCGCGGCGCTCGCATGCGCGCTCGGCTGGTGGGTCCCCCGCTTCGCGAGCGCCGTCTTCGTCCTCATGTTCCTCCTCGCGCGCATCGCGCGCCGCGTGGAGGCCCGCGCAGCCCAAAAGGATGCGCTTCTCTCCGATCGCCCTTTCCCATGAAGAAAATCTGCATCCTCGGCGTCAACGGCTTCATCGGCCACCACCTCTCCAACCGCATCCTCGCCGACACGCAGTGGGAGGTGTACGGCATGGACATGAGCTCGGACCGCATCGGCGACCTCATGGACAACGAGCGCTTCCACTTCTTCGAGGGCGACATCACGATCAACCGCGAGTGGATCGAGTACCACATCCGCAAGTGCGACGTGATCCTGCCGCTCGTGGCGATCGCGACCCCCGCGACGTACGTGCGCGAGCCGCTCAAGGTGTTCGAGCTCGACTTCGAGGCGAACCTGCCGATCATCCGCAGCTGCGTGAAGTACGGCAAGCGCGTGCTCTTCCCCTCGACCTCCGAGGTGTACGGCATGTGCGCCGACGCCGAGTTCGACCCCTACGCGTCGAACCTGGTCCTGGGCCCGATCGACAAGCAGCGCTGGATCTACTCCTGCTCGAAGCAGCTCATGGACCGCGTGATCTACGCCTACGGCTCCATGGGGCAGCTCGACTTCACGCTCTTCCGCCCGTTCAACTGGATCGGCGCGGGCCTGGACTCCATCCACACGGCGAAGGAAGGCAGCTCGCGCGTGATCACGCAGTTCCTCGGCCACATCGTGCGCGGCGAGCCGATCCAGCTCGTGGACGGCGGCTCCCAGAAGCGCGCCTTCACTTACATCGACGACGGCATCGCCGCCCTCATGAAGATCATCGAGAACAAGGATGGCGTCGCCTCGGGCCAGATCTACAACGTGGGCAACCCGAAGAACAACTACTCGGTGCGCGAGCTGGCCGAGATGATGCTCGAGCTGGCGAAGGCCTATCCGGAGTACCGCAAGAGCGCGGCCAAGGTGAAGCTCGTGAAGACGAGCGCCGGCAAGTACTACGGCAAGGGCTACCAGGACGTGCAGAACCGCGTGCCGAAGATCGAGAACACCATGAAGGACCTCGGCTGGAAGCCCAGGGTGGACATGAAGACGGCGCTGCGGCACATTTTCGACGCCTATCGCGGGCAGCTCCAGGAAGCCCGCGACCTGGCCGATTAGCTGGGGTAAGGAAATGGAAAACAAACCGCTTGTCGGCGTCGTGATGGGCTCCAAGAGCGACTGGGACGTCATGCAGCAGGCGGCCAAGGTGCTCAAGGATTTCGGCGTGCCCTACGAGGCGCAGGTCGTCTCGGCGCACCGCACGCCCGATCTCATGTTCGATTACGCCGAGCAGGCGCGCGAGCGCGGGCTTCGCTGCATCATCGCGGGCGCCGGCGGCTCGGCGCACCTGCCGGGCATGATCGCCTCGAAGACGACGCTCCCGGTCCTCGGCGTGCCGGTGCCGTCGCGCCACCTGGCCGGCCAGGACTCGCTCTACTCGATCGTGCAGATGCCGAAGGGCATCCCGGTCGCGACCTTCGCCATCGGCGAGGCCGGTGCCGCGAACGCGGCGCTCTTCGCCGTGAGCCTGCTCGCCATCGCCGACGCCGCGCTCGCGCAGAAGCTCGCCGACTATCGGCAGGGGCTGCGCGAGCAGGTCGCGGCGATGCAGCTCCCGGACGTGCTGTGATCCTTCCCGGCGCGACCCTCGGCCTCCTCGGCGGAGGCCAGCTCGGCCGCATGTTCACGGTCGCCGCGCGCACGCTCGGCTACCGGGTCACGGTGCTCGATCCCGATCCCGTCGCGCCGGCCGCGGAGTTCGCGACCGACCACCTGCGCGCCGCCTACACCGACCCGAAGTCGCTCGACGTGATCGCGAGCACGTGCGCGGCCGTCACCACCGAGTTCGAGAACGCGCCCGCCGAGGCGCTGATGCAGCTCGCGACGCGCATCGCGGTGCGGCCGAGCGGCTCCTCGGTCGCGGTGGCCCAGGACCGGCGCCGCGAGAAGGGATTCTTCGCCGAGCAGGGCCTGCCGCTGGGGCCCCACGCCGTGATCGACGGCGAGCGCGACATCCCGCTCGCGCTCTCCACGATCAAGCTGCCGGCGCTGCTGAAGACCGCCCGCTTCGGCTACGACGGCAAGGGCCAGGCGCGCATCGATTCGCGCGCGTCGCTCGAGTCGACCTTCCGCGCGTGGAAGGGCGTGCCCTGCGTGCTCGAGGAGCTGCTCGCCCTCGAGCGCGAGGTCTCGGTGGTCCTCGCGCGCAGCGCGGACGGCGCCATCGCCGTCTTTCCCGTGGCCGAGAATCGCCACGCCCGCGGCATCCTCGACGTCTCCATCGCACCGGCGCGCATTCCCGATTCGCTCGCGATCGAGGCGACCGCGCTCGCGACGCAAGTCGCCACCGCGCTCGACTACGTGGGCGTGCTCGCGGTCGAGATGTTCGTGGTCGGCGGCCAGCTCCTGCTGAACGAGCTCGCGCCCCGCCCCCACAACAGCGGCCACTACACGATCGACGCGTGCCGCACGTCGCAGTTCGAGCAACAGGTGCGCGTGCTGTGCGGGCTGCCGCTGGGCGACCCGTCGCAGCACTCACCCGCGGTGATGGTGAACCTGCTGGGCGACATCTGGGGCGGCGGCGAGCCGCGCTGGGAGGGGGTGCTGCGGCATCCGGGGGCCCACCTGCACCTCTACGGCAAGCGCGAGGCGCGCCCCGGGCGCAAGATGGGACACGTGACCGTCTGCGAGCCGAACCTCGAGCGCGCCCTCGCGGTCGCACTCGAGATCCGGCGCGATCTCGGCATCGCCCGTCCCGAAGAGGAGGCTGCATGAAACGACCCCACATCCTGCTCGCGGTGCTCGCCGCCGCGATCCTGGCGCTGCCCGCGCCCGCCGCCCAGATCGATGGCTCGGGCCACCCCGCCACGCAGCAGCGCGCCGTGCACGACATCTTCGGCATCGCGGTCTCCGTGCCCGCCGAGGTGGTCGTGACGCAAGGGCGGACGGAAGGCCTCACGATCACCGCCGACGACAACCTGCTGCCCCATATCGAGACCGTGGTCGAGAGCGGCGTGCTGCGCATCCGGCCGCGCGACGAGGCGAGCTTCTCGGCGCGCACGCCGATCCGCATCGAGGTCACGGCGCGCTCGCCGCAGCTGCTCGCGGTGAGCGGCTCCGCGCGGATCGCGGCGAAGTCGCTGGTGCTCGGGCGCGTCGAGGCGAAGATCTCCGGCTCGGGCCGCATCGAGGTCTCGGGGGCGGCGCCCGACTTCACCGCGCACATCTCGGGCGCGGGCGAGGTCGATGCCGCGCGGCTGGCATCCCGCGATGGCCACGTCGCGATCTCCGGCTCGGGCCGCATCCGCCTCTCGGCGCAGCGCAATGTCTCCGCGTCGATCGCGGGCTCGGGCGACATCGGCTACTACGGCGATCCGAAGGTCGAGGAGCACATCGCGGGCTCCGGGCGCATCCACCGCCTCGGAGACCGCGCCGGCTGATGCTCGGCTGGCTCAAGGGTCGCGGCCGCGCGGCGAAGCGCGAGATCGCGGCCCCGCTCTGGCAGGAGGCGACCGCGCCGTGGCTCTTCGTGCGCGGCCTCGGCGCCGCCGAGCGCGCGCGGCTGCATGCGCTCTGCGAGCGATTCCTCGCCATCAAGCACTTCACCGGCGTGCACGGGATCGAGGTCACGCCGCGCATGGAGGTCGAGATCGCCGCGCAGGCGTGCATCCTCGTGCTCGAGCTCGGCATCGAGTGGTACCGGGGATGGTCGGAGATCGTCGTGTATCCGGCGCAGTTCGCGCCGGAGCGCGAGATCGTCGACGAGGCGGGCGTGGTGCACGTCGTGAACGACCCGATGGCGGGCGAGGCGTGGCTCGGCGGGCCGGTGCTGCTCTCGTACGAGGACGTGGCGCTCGCGGCGGACGAGCACCGGCGCATTGCGGGCTACAACGTGGTGATCCACGAGTTCGCCCACAAGCTCGACATGAGGAACGGCGACGCGAACGGCTTCCCGCCGCTGCACGAGGGCATGGACGCGCGCGCGTGGAAGCGCGCCTTCGCCGAGGCCTATGACGATTTCTGCAAGCAGGTGGACCGGGCGGACCGCATGCCGGGGCGCCGCGCCGAGTTGGCGTACGACGCGCTGCCGATCGATCCGTACGCCTCCGAGAGCGCGGCCGAATTCTTCGCGGTCGGCTCCGAGGCGTTCTTCGAGACGCCGGAGCGGCTGGCCCCCGCTTATCCCGCGGTGTACGAGCAGCTGAGGCTCTTCTACCGGCAGGACCCGCTCGCGCGCCTGGGCGGGAGCGGATCCGTCAAGCCGGCCTGATCGCCCTCTCAGGCGTCCTTGCCGTCTTTCATGTCCTGCTCGGGGCCGGCCTTGGACTTGCTCTTGCCGAGCTGCTCGGCCTGCTCCATCTCGCGCTTCTCCTGCTCGTTCTTCGGCGCGGCCTCGCGGGCTTCCTTCTCGACGTCGTGGTGCTGCATGTGGTCCTTCACGCCGGCGTTGTAGTCGCGCGTGGCCTTGTAGTTGCCCTCGCCGTACTGGCCTTGGCCAGCGCCCTGTTGCTGCTGCTGCGGCTTTTGCTCACCGCCCTGCTGGCCGGGCTTGCGTTCGTTCGAGCTCATTTCGGCTGTGCCTCCGACTTGTGGGTGTCCGTGCGGTCGCTCGTCTGCTGCGCGTCGACGCTCTGCGCCTTCTGCGGGTTGTTCGGCGCGACCGACGAGTACGAGTGGTTGTCGCCCTCGCGCGGGCCGGTCTGCTCGGCCTGCTTGGAGATGTCCGAGGTGCCGGGTGCGACCGGCGTGGTGCCGGGCGGATCGCCCGTAGGCGGCGCGGGCGCGACGTCGATGGTGCGGGCCGACGCATCGGCCGCGGCCGGCAGCGGCGCGGA
>Ga0157369_10008201_pt1 | contig 11980 bp, 13 predicted proteins | sample C25metaG_FD_113461 | JGI IMG/M metagenome (GOLD analysis project Ga0157369, IMG submission 113461) | Corn rhizosphere microbial communities from Kellogg Biological Station, Michigan, USA - C2-5 metaG | ecosystem: Host-associated > Plants > Roots > Rhizosphere > Soil | place: USA: Michigan...
CGCAGTGGAACAGGATTTTGATGAATTGGATATGGCTGTTCGCATGTTTCAAAATACGATGATGCGTGCCCGCTATTCTTCTGTTCCGGTTGCTGTTGCACCGCATGGTTTAACACTTGGCGGAGGTTGCGAATTGAATTTGCATGCAGATAAAATTTGTGCTGCGGCAGAAACATATATTGGTCTTGTAGAGTTGGGTGTCGGGCTTATTCCTGCCGGTGGCGGAACAAAAGAATTTGTTTTGCGTGCTTCTGATGAAATGCATCCGGATGAACCTGAAACCATCACACTTAAAAATCGTTTCTTAACTATTGCAACCGCAAAAGTTGCAACATCCGCATTTGAAGGTTATGAGCTTGGTATTCTTGGCAAAGGTCAGGATGAAGTTGTAATTAACCAGGACAGACGAATTGCCGAAGCAAAGCGAAGCGTGCTTGAGTTGTATGAAAGCGGTTACGTCATGCCCGTGCAACGAAAGGATATTAAAGTGCTTGGTCGCTCAGCACTTGGTGCTTTGTATGCAGGCATCAACGGAATGTTGCGCGCCAATTATGCAACGGAACATGATGCATTAGTTGCACGCAAACTTGCGTATGTTATGTGTGGCGGAGATCTTAGCGAGCAAACTTTGGCAAGTGAACAATATCTTCTCGATCTTGAACGCGAAGCATTTTTATCATTGAGCGGGGAAAGAAAAACTTTAGAAAGAATTCAAAGTGTTTTGAAAACGGGAAAGCCGGTGAGGAATTAATTTGAAAATGTGCTGATTTGAAAATTTGAAAATTATTTTGGTTACGAGCTTTAGTTTTTTATGGCGTCGTCTGTTGTGTCACTCACTTCAAGGTTCCACTTTCAATCATCCGATACTTCATATTTAAAATGAATTTCATCATCAGAAAAGCAACTGAAGAAGATTTCCCTGAAATTCTTGATTTAGTAAAGGGACTTGCCATCTTTCAAAATTCTCTTGAAAGAGTTACAAACACTGTTGAACAAATGCTTGAAGAAAAATATCTGTTCAATTGCTTTATTGCAGAAAATGAGCATAAAGAAATTGTGGGCATTGCTTCTTATTCTTTTATCTATTACACATGGGTTGGCAAATCACTTTATCTTGATGATCTGTATGTAAAAGATTCTTATCGTGGACAAAAGATAGGAAGCGAATTACTAAAGAAAATTTTTGAAGTTGCTAAAACAGAAAATTGTAAACGTGTGCGCTGGCAGGTATCAGACTGGAACACTTCTGCGATCGGGTTTTATAAAAAATGCGGTGCAGAGATTGATGAAGAATGTTGCAACTGTGATTTTGATGCGAAAGCAATACAGGTGTTCAATCTATAAGGTGAAAGCTTATAAATTGAAAAGGAAGTTGTATCAGCCAATGCTTTCCTGAAGTTAATTCAGGTAGGTTGTCCTTTTCCTGTAGTCAGCAATTTAAATAAACTGCCTTTGAAATATTGGTCCCAACCTTTAACGCAACCTTCATAACATTCTACTTCAGGAGATAAACCAATGTGAGTAAAATTTATTTGTGTTGAATTTCCATTCTTTGCAATCTCAAAAACAACATCTGTGTTGTTCCATTCGGTTTTATTATTTTGAAAATGCAGATAGCAGTCGGTAACATGCCAAACAATTTTTTTGTCGGGAATACATTCAGTGATTTTAAAAGTTACCCAGGTGTCGTTAGGGTGATAGGCAAAAACATCATTTAGTTTTTCTGTTTCACCATCAATGTTTTTGCTCCACCATTCTGTTACTTTACAGATGCCTTTGAAAGCTTCCTCAGGGGTAATGTTTGCAGTAATACTGCAATTGTAATTTTCGTTTTTCATTTTGTTTATTTTTTGTTTGTGTGGATTAAATCTCTTTTCCGTTAGTTATGTAATTAAACAACCGATCTTTTATTATCATTGTCCAGCCCTGCCCGCATCTTGCATAACATTCTTTTTCAGGAACAAGTCCTTCGTGAGTAAAGTGAAGTATAGTTTTGTCGCTTTTTGTGTTTACCTCAAAAATCATTTTTGTGTTTGTCCACTCATGTTTATCATTTTGAAGCCAGTAGAGTGTGCTGTCTGTAACAAGCCAGACAATCTTTTTGTCGGGGATAACTTCAACCAATTTTTGCTTTGAATAATGTGCATTGGGATGATGAATAATAAATTCATCGTTCAATTGTTTGCTGCTGCCTTCAAAATCTTTAGTCCACCATTTTTGAACTTCTTTGATACCGCTGAAAACATTTTGCGGTGATTTTGCAACTTCTATCGTTGCAGTAAAACTTTCTATTAGGTTGTATAATTTTTCTTTAATTACAAAATCACATATTTGGGCTAATCTGTCAGATTCATTTTCAGGAATAACGCCATCATAAGTAAATTTTAGTAGCGTATTGTTGCCTTTAGGAGTTAATTCAAAAATCATTTTTGTTCCTGTCCAGTCAAAGTTGTCTGTTTTGCGTGTGCTTTCCGTTACGAGCCATACAACTTTTTTATCCGGCACAAATTCAATCAGCTTGTTTTTTGAATAATGAGAATCTCCTGACCTGAATATAAACTCATCATTAAGCTTGGAACATTCTCCTTCAAGTTCTTCAGGCCAAAATTTTGAAACATCATTAATGAGACGTCTGAAAACTTCACGGGGAGATTTTGTGACCTCAATTGCTACTGTGTAGTTTTCGTTTTTCACTTTGTTTCTTGCTTTAAAATTTACGATGTAAAGAAACAAGAAACCTTTTAGAAGGAATTGTAAAAATCGGAAGTGATTATTCCCGGTAATAACTTTTTCCGAAATTGTTTATTTGTTTTTCAAATCTTGTGGGTGGCAAGCCTGTAAAGCGTTTAAAGGCTTTGATAAAATGCGATTGGTCGTAATACAACATGTAAAAATCATTTTTGAAAAAAGATTTTTCATTATCACTTATCAACGCCTGGTAGTATTGTTTGAAACGAATAATAGAGGATAAATTTTTCGGACTTACTCCTAATTTATCGTTGAATTTCATATTCAGCCAACGACTGCTGTAACCTGTTTTCTTTTCTAATTCTTTAATGCTTATTGTTCCTTTTGATGATTGTATTTTTTTAACGCAATATTCAAAAATTAAATCTTCATCGTGCAATGCAAGTTGGTTTAGTAAAAATTTTTGCACTAAAAATATTTTTTGTTGTACTGATGTTGCATTGGCAATTTGCTCTGTTAATTGTTTTCCTGCGCTTTCCAGCACATCACTCAAAGAATAAATTTGATTTTGAATTTCATTCAAATTAAAATGAAAAAAACGATACACACTTTGCGGATTAAATTCAATGCCGATGGTTTCAGTAACGGTGTCTTCATCCACGTCTAAAATCACAGGCACATCAACCAAACCCGTCAAAGTAATGTCGTGTTCTTTTGATGCAAATGCTTTTCCGTTTATCGCTGCAACAATTCCATTTTGATAAGAGATAGTCAGTTTAATATTTCCGTTTGGTACAACCAACTTCATATCATCAACAGGCATTTTTCCGCTGCTTTCAAAAAGCCACATCTTTTCAATATGGTTTTGAAGCTGTGGGATTGGAGTAATATTTTTAAACTGCATAGACATTATTCTAGGCAGTTTGGTTATAGGAATGTCTAAATTGCATGACGTATAACTGGCAGATTGCTGAATAAAGTTCTGAACGTACAAGTGTGCGACGCAACAGAAGCTTAATGCTTAAGAGAAAGCAGGGTACATAAAATTAATTCAACACACTATTCTCTTTCTCTACTTCCACTTTTTCCATCTCTTTTATTTTTTCCCATCCGCCAACCACGTTGCGGAGATTGTGAATGCCCTGTCTTTTCAATATTGATGCAGCGATCATGCTGCGATAACCGGTTGCACAATGAACATAAAGATTATCCATATCATCAATGTCTGCCATGCTGCCGGGATCAACCAAATTACTCAAAGGAAGATTTACCGCACCTTTAATATGACCTTCCGCAAACTCCGGTTCTCTGCGCACATCAACAACCACCAAACTTTCATCATAAGGAATGTCCATCATCAATTCATCGGGCTCAACATTGATCACCATATCAACGGGCTCGCCGCTATTTTTCCACGTTTCAAAACTGTTTTCAAGATAACCAAGAAAACGCTCAAATCCAACACGGGCAAGCCTTACAACAGTTTCACGTTCTTTGCCCGGCTCGGTAACAAACAAAATATCTTTATCAAAAGGCACAAAACTTCCAGCCCATTCGGCAAACCGTCCTTCCAGACCAATGAAAATACTGCCGGGTATAAAACCATTTGCAAAAACATCAGCGTGGCGTGTATCAAGAACAATTACATCTTCATCTTTCATTGCGTTTTTAAACTCGTCAACGGTTAATGCTTTCAATCCTTTTTCAAGAATATGATCCAGGCTTTCATAACCTTCTTTGTTGATCTTCGCGTTCAATGGAAAATATTGAGGCGGTGCAGCAAGTCCTTCCGTAACTGCCTGTATAAATTCTTCTTTATTCGCAGTCCTCAATGCGTAATTACCTTCTTTTTCATCGCCGATCGTACTATAAGTTTGGGGACCTAAATTTTTTCCGCAACTGCTGCCGGCGCCATGTGCAGGATAAACAATTATATCATCAGCAAGCGGAATGATCTTATTTTGCAAATTGTCATACAGCATTCCCGCAAGATCTTCCGTAGTTAGCTCGCTTCCTTTTTGCGCAAGATCCGGACGACCAACATCTCCAACAAATAAAGTATCTCCCGTAAATATCGCTGCATCTTTTCCATTTTCATCTTTCACTAAATAGCAACTGCTTTCAAGTGTATGTCCGGGAGTATGTAAAACTTTTATTGTGATTTTCCCAAGAGAAAATTCTTCACCGTCTTTTGCAACATGCACAGGAAAATTTGCTTGTGTGTTTGGTCCGTACACGATGGTAGCGTTCGTTGCTTTTTGCAGATCGATGTGACCACTTACAAAATCGGCATGAAAATGTGTTTCAAAAATATATTTGATGGTTGCGTTTCTTTCTTCCGCTAATTGCAGGTAAGCTTCTATGTCACGCATAGGATCAACAACCGCGGCTTCACCTTCACTCTCTATAAAATACGCCGCTTCACTTAAACATCCTGTATATAATTGCTGAATATACATAACAAAAATTTTTGCAAAGATACTAACGGAATTTTGCGAATGCAGTAATTAGCTAACGTGCTGATTTGAAAATCTGAAGAAAGAAAAGAATAAAATATGATCTTCCCTCCTCTTGCGCCTAAAGTTTAGTGAATAAAAATCATTCGTTCAAACTCTCTCTTGCGATCACTATTTTTTGAATCTCTGATGTTCCTTCACCAATTGTGCACAGCTTTGCATCACGATAATATTTTTCAACAGGAAATTCTTTGGTATAACCATTGCCGCCAAAGATCTGCACTGCGTCGTTCGCAATCTTTACAGCAATTTCACTTGCATAATATTTCGCCATCGCTGCTTCCTTCGTTACTTTTTGATCTTTGTTTTTCAGATCACAAGCTTTTAGTGTGAGCATTTCAGCCGCAGTAATTTCTGTTGCCATATCGGCAAGTTTAAAACTTACTCCCTGGAAATTTGCAATAGGTTGATCAAATTGATAGCGCTCTTTTGAATACTGCAAAGCAGCTTTATACGCACCTTTTGCAATACCAAGCGCAAGTGATGCAATAGAAATTCTTCCACCATCCAAAACTTTTAGCGCCTGTTTAAAACCATCGCCGATTTCTCCTAAACGATTTTCATCAGGAATAATGCAATTATCAAAGATCATCTCGGCAGTTTCACTTGCACGCATGCCGAGTTTATTTTCCTTTTTACCTCCTGAAAATCCGGGGGTTCCTCTTTCCACAACAAATGCAGTCGCATTATTTTTTGCTCGTGGTTCACCTGTTCTTGCAACAACAACTGCAATATCTCCACTTTTGCCATGCGTGATCCAACTTTTTGTACCGTTGATTATCCAACAATTGCCGTCTTTTTTTGCAGTGCATTTCATGTTACCCGCATCACTTCCGGTGTTTGGTTCTGTTAATCCCCATGCACCAATCCATTCGGCTGAGGAAAGCTTTGGGAGATACTTATGTTTCTGTTCTTCATTGCCAAAAAAAAGAATGTGACCAATGCACAAAGAATTGTGTGCAGCAACACTTAATCCCATTGCTCCGCAAACTTTAGCTATCTCTTCTATTATCGTTTTGTATTCAAAGTAACCAAGACCTGTGCCCCCATACTTTTCGGGAACAAAAACACCCATCATTCCAAGCTTTCCCATTTCTTTAAAGATGTTCACAGGGAATATCTGGTTTTCATCCCATTCAAGCACGTGCGGTTTTATATATTGCTGAGCAAAATCTTTTGCCGTTTGTTTTACCTGCTCTGTTATTTCTTCTGATTGAAAATTCATATCCTAACATTTGTTAGTTGACAAAACTAATTGATTAAAGGTTGTGAAAAAGAAAAAATTCTTCAGTTTTTTAATGTTGAAGAATCATTTATTGTAAGATAAGGAAGAATGAGATTATAGGTTGAATCTGTTAATCCGTAAGTTCTTTTTATGTCCTCAACAGATTTAAAACCATGAATTGCGTTTCTGAATTTTATGATGCGGATACTTAACACATCACCTATACCCGGTAAACTTTTGAAATCCTCTGCAGTTGCTGAATTAATATCAATTTTCTTAAAGCTTTTCGTCGGTTGTATTTGAAGTTTATTTTGCTCTTCATTTTTCTCTACTTCTTTTTGTGGTCTTCCTCCGTCTTTAATTTTAATATAAGGAATAAGTGCATCTGCTTCTTCTTTTTTCAATCCATAAATCTTTCGAATATCTTCTGCTTCATTAAAATGGCCGCCTTTATTTCTGTAATTGATTATTGTTTGAATTGTTTTATCTCTTAATCCGATTTTTTTCCAACCTGCTTCATCGAGAGTATTTGGATCGAAATAAAATAATTGAAGTTGAGATTTTTCATTTTTGATTGTTGTATCAGTTGCAAATGCAATTTGTTCATCAAAAGCATCACTATCCGCTGATGATTTTATGTTCTGCAAAGCCGTTAATTGTTTTTGCAATTGCGGATCGACAAAAGGCTTTTTAAAATTTTGTGTAAAGAAATAAGGAAGAATAACAAAAACAACAATGATGGTTAAAAGGATTATAACTGCTGTTCTTTCTTTTTTACTGAATGAAAAATAATCTTTCCAAAAACCTTTGCTCATAAAAATTAAATAACGTATGATCGGTGATTAATTTTCATAAGAAGTTATATGCTGATCTTTAGTCCGTCATATGCCAAACGAATATGCGAAGGCAGTGTTTTATTAATCTCTTCGTGTTTGCCTAACTGGTGACTGATATGGGTGAAATATCCCTGAGTTACATTTAATTCATTCACAAGATTCACAGCTTCCTGCAATGTAAAATGAGATATATGTTCTTCCTTCCGCAATGCATTTACAACCAGCACTTGTGAACCTTTTATTTTTTCTTTTTCTTTTTCTTCAATTCTGTTTGCGTCCGTAATATAGGTAAAATTTCCAAAGCGAAAAGCATACACGGGCATTTTATAATGCCAAACGACGATGGGTACTATTTCTATGTCACCGATAACAAAAGGTGTTTCATCAATTGTGATAAGATTTATGTCGGGAATCCCGGGATAGCGTTTATCAGAAAAGGCATAAGCAAATTCTCTTTTCAAAGCTTCTTCAGTAAGTGAATTTGCATACACATCCATTGTTTTGCCCGAAAAAAAATTGTAAGCACGCACGTCATCCAAACCGGCGGTGTGATCTTTGTGAGGATGTGTAAATAAAACCGCATCAAGTTTTTTGTTGTTGATGCGCAGCATCTGCTCGCGAAAATCGGGAGTAGTATCTACAACAATTGTTGTGGTAGATGATTGAACAAGAATACTGCTACGAAGACGCTTATCTTTTTCATCTGCTGAAGTGCATACACGACAACTGCATGCTATCATGGGAATGCCTGTACTTGTGCCTGTTCCAAGAAATGTTATGGTGAGAGATGGATAACTCACGCTTCAAAAATAAAGGACTATTTGTTTTCCTGCACAGTTTTCTTCATCACTTCTTCATACAACTTTTGAGATTCATGCGTGAGTTTATCAAATTCAATATTTAATTGAGAGATTAATTCAAACAAAGTGTTTATTCTTCCTTCAGTGTCGAGAAATTTATTCAAGACCACAATTCGTTTTTGTTCAAGCAAACACCAGCCGCTTTGAAAAGTACCACGTTCATAACGAACTGTATAATCAGATTCACCTAAAATATCTTCCAACTTATCCAGATTGGATTGTGTAAATTTCATGGTAATCGTTTTTCTTGTTCAGTTTCAAAAAGCAAAATTAAAAGTACTGATTAGTAAGTAACCCTTGTTTTATCCACATAGGTGCTTTCTTAATAAGAAAGGCTGTCCTTTGGGACAACCCTTCTTGTTCATACTAACTTTTAATAAATTCAGAGGAGAGGGGAAAAACCAATGGTTTTTGGATATATGGACTTTAAAACGAGAACACGTATTATCACAACGAGAGTAAAATTAGTATTGAATAAAATGCAGATAATATACAATCAGACTTTACAATATCCAAATCAGACACAAAACGACACATTCGGATACTTAAACGCTTGAGAAACCTAATGCTTAAGAAATGAAATATGCAGAAATCCCACACAATGCTTTTACAAGCATGAGACCATCAATTACAACAAGATAGTAGAGGATCGATCGTCGCGAAGTCATTGTCCAGGCAACTATTATAAGCAGAACAAATGGAATACTATTGATGATAATTCGGATTAAGGGAAAATGCATGAGGAATGCGAATATCAAAAGTGCTATGAAACCAAGTATTGTTAAAGGGATTATGATAAGAAAAATTGTTTTATGTAAACCGATTCTTACAACAAAGGTTTTGAGTTTCAAATTGTGATCGGCAGCGTAGTCTTTAATGTCGAAAAGAATGGCAAGCAAACTTATGTACATGAAATTTTTCATAAAGAACCAAAGATTGTCCATTGCAAAAATGTAATGTGTATTATACTCAACCTGGTACCACAAAATTGGTATATAAGTTACTTCCGTTGCCCAAACCAAACCTATTGCAAATGGCTTGAACCAACCTGTCCTTCTTGTGTTGATCCTGAATGAACCTAGTGAAACGCCATAATATGCAAATGCAATAAACGCGGTAAATGTAAGTCCAGCAAATTGCAAGGGTGTTATTATAAAAATCCGGTTGTAATATTTAATCAAAAAGAAAACAGCGATAAGAGTGCAAATTGAGAAAAACAAATACTGAGAGCCTTTTATAAATAGTCTGTTCGTTGCATACCATCTTGTTCGGGGGTTTTGTGTTGTTATTGTATCAGCATCTTTTATAACAGAAGTATTTTTTTCCTGTATGTATGCATAAGTGTAAAAAAGCACGGTGCTGCAGAACATTATTACATAAAAATAGAGGGAGTTTAAAGGAAGATTTTGCTGCAAGTTTGCTTCAATGGCTAAAGCAACGGTGCAACAGCCGTAAAAATAATTTCCAAAGAAAACAAAATATACAAATTTTTTAAACATTACCTTTTCAGCAAAACAATTTGCGGCGAAGTTATTGTATCGCTGGTATTGTTTTTCTTGTCGGTAAGAGCAAACCTGAAATAGCAGGTGTCATTTTGTGCGGGGCATGCAGGCTCTTTAATGGGAGGAACGTTGAGGTCAACACCGTAACCAAAAGTAACTGTAACATCTCCTTCTCCGTTTTGTTGAGGAGGAACGTCGGTTGGCATTTGATAAACGCTTTCAAAATTACTTGCCTCACAATTTTGCGTTATTTTTTCAACATACAAATTGTTTTGTATATCACCTTCTTTATCGGTATAGTGCAATGTAAATTTGATGATCTGTTCCGGAGCGAGTACTTGTGTATTTACTGACTGAAATGTAAGTTGTGGTTTTGTAGAGAATTTATCTTTACTGCAAGCTGATAAACCTAACGCCGTTACTGTCGTGATTAATAATTTTGTTTTCATTTGTCTTTACTTTCAATTCAAATTTAAATAAAACGCATTAACTGTTCATGTCGCATTCTGAAATTGTTAAAAATATTTTTGATGAAAGACTTGATTTCTTTGCGAAAGCGATTCAGACATTTCAATATCAAAATACATACAATTCAGTTTATCGGTCATGGAACGATATTTTGAATACAGATATTGTATCGGTTTCCTCGTTAAGTAAAATCCCTTTTCTTCCTATATCTTTTTTTAAAACACATAAAGTTGTGTGCGGTGAATTTCAACCTCAATTAATTTTTGAAAGCAGCGGCACTACTCAATCCGTGCCGAGCAGGCATTATGTAAAAGAATCAGAATTATATAAAAGAAGTTTCTTAAAAGGATTCGAACAATTTTACGGAGATGTAAAAGATTTGTGTGTGCTCGGTTTGTTACCTTCTTATCTTGAAAGGAAAAATTCATCATTGGTTTTTATGGTAGATGAGTTGATCAGGCAAAGCAACAATGGGCACAGCAATTTTTATTTATATGAATTTGCAAAACTGCAGCATGTTTTAAAAAAATTAGAAGACGAACAACAAAAAACTTTACTGATCGGTGTAACGTTTGCATTGCTTGATTTTTCTCAACAATTTCCATTTCACTTAAAAAATACAATTGTAATGGAAACAGGCGGAATGAAAGGGAGAAGAAAAGAAATGACAAGAGAAGAAGTGCATGAAATACTTTGTAATAATTTTCAGATTAGACAGATACATTCAGAATATGGGATGACGGAAATATTGAGCCAGGCTTACTCTAAAGGAAAAGGAAAATTCTTTTGTCCTCCCTGGATGAGAGTTTTGGTAAGAGATGAAGAAGATCCTTTGCTGGTAAAAGAATTCGGAAGAGGCGTTTTAAATGTTATTGACCTTGCCAATTTTTACAGTTGTTCTTTTATTGCAACAGATGATGTAGGAACCGTCCACGAAGACGGAAGCTTTGAAGTGCATGGACGAATTGACAACAGCGATATTCGTGGTTGCAGTTTAATGGTAATATGATTTATCCTGAACGATAAACATGAAGCTGGAAAAGTAGTTTGAATTGCGGATGGAAATGATTTTTTAGAATGATGCAGTGAATTATATTTGCAATTCTCAATTATAATAAAAAAGCCCAAGTGGCGAAATTGGTAGACGCACTGTGTTCAGGTCGCAGCGTTCGCAAGAATGTGCTGGTTCGAATCCGGTCTTGGGCACACTTTGAGGCCTTGTAGTCATTAAACTATAAGGCCTTTTTACTTTAGAATGTCGATTTGTGTCAGTTTTTTTACGCTTTTTCTTGCTGTTTTTGACACATAAAAGACACACACAATGACACACAGAATTCCCGACAGATTTCCTCCTTTCTTCAAACATCATTCGCAGCACATCTAATCTCATAGCAAATAACGGAAGGGAACTATAACGACTTTGTAATCGTACTTCGATTAAATTAATAGATGTGTTTTTTAAACATCAAAACCATTCATCATCCCTGAAAGCATTTCTGCCGGGTTCATTCTCGGAATAATTCTTCTTCCCCTCTCAATGTTTGCCAAACTTAAAAGTTGTATACAAACCGTGTCAAAATCAGCGATGAAGATTTAAGAAAATTTTTTTTGTGTGTACTGTTCATGACTACAAAAAAGATGATGTTATAATTAAGCATGGAGGATTTTGCAGAGTAATTGGTTTTTTAAATAAAGGGCTTAATAAGGGTTGGTTCTGCAAAACTCGATAAAGAAGTGACGACTTGTGGTTTCATAAACACAAAATTTATGATTAAAAAATTGACTGTACTGACTTTTGTGTTTATATAATTGTTAAGCGCAAAAATTTCATAATTAGTTCACTTTTTGTTAATGCACTTTTTAAATGGAAACATGCACATAAAAA
>Ga0157369_10008203_pt1 | contig 11978 bp, 12 predicted proteins | sample C25metaG_FD_113461 | JGI IMG/M metagenome (GOLD analysis project Ga0157369, IMG submission 113461) | Corn rhizosphere microbial communities from Kellogg Biological Station, Michigan, USA - C2-5 metaG | ecosystem: Host-associated > Plants > Roots > Rhizosphere > Soil | place: USA: Michigan...
ATTCTCTCGTCTGCCGTCATGATGGGGAACCCTCCAGTTGGGCGATTTTCGCCACGCGGCGCGCGTGCCGGCCGCCGCTGAATTCGGTCTTCAGAAAAATGTCGATCAGGGCGGAGGCGCGCTCCTCGTCGAGATACCGCGCGCCGAGCGTCAGCACGTTGGCGTCGTTGTGCTCGCGGCTGAGCCGAGCCTCCTCGACGGTGGCGACGTTGGCGGCGCGCCCGCCGGGAACTTTGTTCGCGGCGATCGACATCCCGATCCCCGTGCCGCAGACCAGTATCCCAAGGTCGGCCTTCTTTGCGACCACGTCCTCGCCGACTTCCTTGGCGAAGTCGGGGTAGTCGACCGATTCGTTGGAGACGGTGCCGCGGTCGTCGATTTCGACGCCCGGCTGCGAGGCGAGGTGCTGCTTGATCTGCTGCTTGAGTTCGAATCCGGCATGATCGGCGCCGAGGGCGATCTTCATAGGGACATTGTATTGAGCCGCGAACGAAAAAACATCCACCACAGAGACACAGAGGCACAGAGGTTCTTTGACCTAGTTTCCTCTGTCTATGTGTCTCTGTGGTAGGTTTTAGCGGTTCAAAGCCTTGCCGCGTGCGGCGTTTCGGCAGATAATCGCGGCGCGTACACAGCCGAGGCGGCTGTGTCACACGAGGAATTATGGCAACCACCAGTATTTCCGCAGTAGGCGAGCGCAAGCTCATCCAGTTCAACATCACCAACGACGTGGCGCGGATCACGCTGAATCACGCCGACAAGAATGTTCTCACCTGGGGCCTGATGGCCGAGCTCGCGGAGGCAATCGAAAGCCTGAACGGCCGGGGCGACGTTAAGGCGATCCTGCTCGACTCGTCGCAGAAGGCGTTCAGCTATGGCATCTCGCTGGAGGACTCGCGGCCCGACCGCGTCTTCCAGACGCTGGAAGCGTTCAACCGCGTATTCCTCGCGCTGGGCGAGGTGTCGAAGCCGCTGATCATCGTGGTAAACGGCCCGGCGATCGGCGCGGGATCGGAACTAGTGGCGTTCGGCGACATGGTGATCGCCACACCCAACGCGAAGTTCGCGCAGCCGGAAGTCACGCTCGGTGTCTTCCCGCCGTTTGCGGCAGTCATGCTGCCCCAGCTCATCGGACCGAAGAAAACGTACGAGCTGATCTTGACTGGGCGCGCGCTGTCGGCCGAAGAGGCCTATCAGCTCGGATTCGTGAACCGCGTGGTGCCGGAAGCCGACCTGCAGAAGGCGGTGGACGAAATCCTGGCTCGCATCGCGCAGTTCAGCGGCCCGGTACTGGAAGTGACCAAGATGGTCATCTCCGGCTCGATGGGCCTGCCGCTCGCGGAAGCCATGAAGCGCTCACACGATATCTACCTGAACCAGCTCATGGCGCTGGAAGATGTGCAGGAAGGCCTGCGCGCCGTGCTCGAGCGCCGGAAGCCGGTCTGGAAGAATAAGTAAGACGGTTCACCGCGGAGGCGCGGAGACGCAGAGGTCTTTTGATCTTTTCTTCTCCGCGCCTCAGCGACTCCGCGGTGAATGCATTTCTACTTCGGAACGCTCCACCCCACCTGCTGGCCGGCGTTTTGCTTATCGAGCCATTCCTTGAGCGGCGCGAAGTATTCCATCATTGCGCTCGCGTCCATCTTGTCCTCGCCGGTTGTGACTCTCAGGGCTTCGGGCCATGGACGGCTTTGTCCCATCTCCAGCATCTTGGCCAGGCTCTCGCCCGCAGCCTTGTTGCTGAAGATCGAGCACTTGTAGAGCGGCCCGGTGTAGCCCGCCTTACGGCATAACCCGCGTTGGAACTGGAACTGAAGGATCCGCGCGAGGAAGTAGCGCATGTAGGGAACGTTGCCGGGGATGTGGTATTTCGCGCCGGGATCGAATGCGTCGGCCGGACGCGCAACCGGAGGAACCACGCCCTGGTACTTCGCGCGCAGATCCCACCAAGCTTTGTTGTAGTCCGCGGGCTGGACTTCGCCCGAGAAGACGCGCCAGCGCCACTCGTCGATCATGAGGCCGAACGGGAGGAAGGCAATCTTGTCGAGTCCCTGCTTGAGCAGCGTGGCGATCACCTGGTTCTCGTTCTCCGGCGGGACCTGCGCAAGCAGCCCGACCTGCTTCAGGTACTCGGGCGTGATGGAGAGCGCTATGGTGTCGCCGATGGCTTCGTGGAAGCCGTCGTTGGCGCCGCTGCGGAAGAGATACGGCTGGTGCGCGTAGGCGCGCTGGTAGAAGTTGTGTCCAAGCTCGTGGTGGATGGTGATGAAGTCTTCTCCGCGAACCTTGATGCACATCTTCAAGCGGAGGTCTTCGTTATTGTCGACATCCCACGCGCTGGCGTGGCAGATGACGTCTCGGTCCGCCGGCCTGATGAACATCGACCGCTCCCAGAACGTCTTGGGCAGCGGCGCGAAGCCGAGCGACTTGAAGAAGTTTTCGCCGTAATGAACCATGTCGAGCGGCTGCGTCTTCTTGGCTTCGAGCAGTTCGGTGAGGTCGTAAGGCGGCTTGCCGTTTGGCGGCGCGATCAACGGATAGACGTTTCCCCACTCCTGCGCCCAGATGTTTCCGAGGAGGTCGGCACGGATCATGCCATTCGGCGCGGCGCTGGGACCGTACTTCTCCACCAGCTTGCGGCGAACATACGCGTGAAGGGATTCGTAGAGCGGACGCACCTGCTCATACAGGCGATGAACCTCGCCGGTGAACTGGTCGGGCGGCATGTCGTAGCCCGCGCGCCAGAGAGCGCCCACGTCCTTGTATCCCAGCTCGCGCGAGCCCTGGTTCGACAGCTTGACCAGCTTTTCGTAATTCGGCTTGAGCGGCGCGCCGAGCGAGTGCCATCCGACCCACAGATCCTGAAGCACAGCCGGGTCGGTCGTAGTTGCGAAGGCCTGCTCCATTTCGCTTTGGCCAAGGCACTTGCCCGCGAACGGTCCGGTCTTGGGACAGTACTTGCTCTTTCCATAGTCACCGTCGAGCGCGGCGGCGATCTTGGTCAGCTCGGTGCGCAGCGCGGGATCGCGTGGCGCCGGCATCGTTAGTGACAGCTTGAGCAGGGTGAACTTGCGCGCCAGGTCCGGCGGCATCTGCTTGACGAGCGGATCGTAGCGCACGGATTCGTCGATCAGCCGCGTAGTGGCGCCGATGACGACGTCATTCGCGTCGGCGGAGATCGCCTCGGTATCGTCAGTGATGTAAGTTTCCTGCACCCACGACGCGCGACCCGCGCGGTTATTGAGGTCGAGGAGTTGGGTTTCGGCGCGCTGCATCCAGTCCTGCGCTTCCGCGAGGGTAGGTGAACCCGAAGGCGTTTTCGCCTGTGGGGTTTGCGCGAGTGTCAAAGAAGAGATCAGTACGAGAACAAGAGTGCTGAGAAGTCGCATGCGGTTCCTCCCGCGCAGATAGGTATAAATTCCCGGTCACACGAAAGCAAACCGAGGGCACAGACGCAGAGACGCGAAGACGCAGAGAAATGAGATCAAAAACTCTGCGCCTCTGTGTATCTGCGTCAGAGCCCAGGGTTCTTGGCTTACATGTTCGAGTAGACGAAGCGCGCGATCTGATATCCGTCCATGTACTTGAACGGCGTTTCGCCGATGGTGTAGTGGCCGCACGGCATAACGACGACCTTGTGGTCGATGTGGTGAGCGCGGAATTTGCTGACGATCTCGCGCGAAAACTGCGGCAGAAACGTCAGATCGTAGTCGGCGTAGATCACGAGCACCTTCTTTGGCCAGCGCGCGAATTTGTCGAAGTAAGCCATGGGGCTGATGGAGAGCCACGCCTGGCGCAGGCGATCGACGTCGAGCACCGGCTCGATGCCTTCGCGGATATGCCGCGTCGATTGGCCGGTCCAGACGACGTCGGCGAAGTAGGTGGACGCATGATTGAAGGCGTTGACCGCGATGCGCTTATCGTGCGCGCTGGCGAGGAACGCGTAGCACGAGCCGAGGCTTGTGCCGAGAATGCCGAAGCGGCTGTAGCCGCGCGATTCCAGCCAATCGAGGCAGCAGCGGACGTCAATGACGGCCTGTCGCGTGGCGTCGATGGTGCGGGCGATGTTGGCGGAGACCGCGTAGTCGGCGCGCTGCAATTCCGCCGGCATGCGAATGTCGTGATACGGCATCGAGAGTCGCAGAGCGGCGATGCCCATCATGTTGAAGAGGCGGCAGAGCGAGTTGTGGCTGAGCGCGTCGGAGTTCCACTGCGGCAGCACGATGACGGCACGGCGTCCGCGCGCCGGGAACCAGCGCGCGTTCACCAGGTTGTTCTCGGGATAATCGGTGCGAACCGGCGAGGTGAAGCGCAGGAATTCGGCCGTCTCGTCGGGAACGTTTCGGTTCTGCTCGTCTTTGTCGGATCCGGTGGCAAAGCGTTCGACCTTGCGACGCTCGAGACGGAAATCTTTCGGCACGGCGTAGCTGTAGAACTCATCGGAGTGCTGGACGACGCGGTCGTTGAGCTCGTGCAGGAATTGCTCGGCGCCCTCATGCGCGTGCGGCAGGTTGCCGTTGACGAACGGCCAGCGCTTGGCCCAGTCCAGCCCCCACTCGAAGGGACGCACCACGCGATTGGAGTCGCGCGTGGTGAGACGGTACTCCCAGTCCTCGATCCAGCGTTTGTAACGGGTGCGCATGGGGATGTTTGAAATATAGCAAAGTGATTTGCGCCGGCGGCGTGCAGTGCAGGGAGTGGAGAAATTGAGGATTGATGATGGAGGATTCAGGATTGAATGACGGCAACCCAATCCTTCAGTCGGCAAGGGTCATTCTTGGATGTATCGTCGCGGGACGCGCACGTTGATGTTGCACAGGATCTCGTACGGGACGGTGTGCGACGTCGTCGCGTGCTCCCACGCGGTGATCGTGTTCGTTCCGTCGGTTCCGAAGATCGTGACCGTGTCGCCGATCTGCGCTCCGGGAATGTCGGTGACGTCGAGCAGCGTGATGTCCATCGAGACGTTGCCGGCGATCGGCGCGAACTGCCCGCGAACGAGCATGCGGCCGTTGCAAGAGAGGTGCCGGTTGAGTCCGTCGGCATATCCAAGCGGAAGCACCGCGATGCGCGACTTGCGCGACGTCACGAGCCGCGCGTTATAGCCGACGCCGGCGCCGGCCGGAACGTCGCGCAGTCCGATGATCTGCGTCTTCCAGGAGAGCACCGGACGAACGTCGAGCGCTTTGTCTTCGATGCGCTCGCCGGCTGCGGAAACGAACGGGAGGTAGTAGCCGTAAAGCGAAATTCCCGGACGTACGAAGTTGTGGTGCATCTGCGGACGCGCGGCAATGGCGGCGGAGTTGGCGATGTGGGTGTACTGCGGCGTGTAGCCGCTGCGGTGGATCTTGTCGAGCGCGCGCGAAAAGCGCGAGGCCTGGACTTCCACGTCGGGCGCGTCCAGAACTTCGGACGACGCAAGATGCGTGAACGCACCTTCCAGCGCCAGGTGCGGCGCGTTGCGCAACTGCGGCAGGAAGGCCAGCAGGTGTTCGGGCGTAACGCCCAGGCGCGACATGCCGGTGTCCAGCTTGAGGTGGACAGGAACCCTCTGCGCGTTGAGCTTCGCCGCTGCGCGCTCGAGCAGCGCGAGGCTCTCTTCCTGCCATACCGCCGGCGTGAGCCGGTGTTCGACGACGGCTTCTTCTTCGCCGCGCCAGAAGCCGGTCATAAGCAGGATGCGTCCGGCGATGCCCGCCTGACGCAGACGGACGCCCTCTTCGGTCGTGGTGACGCCAAACCTCTTCGCGCCATCGGATTCGAGCGCGCGGGCACACTCGATAGCGCCGTGACCGTAGGCATCGGCTTTGACCACGGCACAAATCGTGACTGCCGGCCCGACGTGGCTCTGGATCGCGCGGAAGTTGTGCTTCAACGCGCTGAGTGACACGTCAGCCCAGGTCGGACGAGTGCGAAGGATGTTCATGATCAAAGCGCGATTCTAATTCAGAGGATTGCAGATTGCGGATTGCAGAATGCAGATTGAGAACCGAGGCTCAAGCAGAACCGCATTCATTCTGCAATCTGCATTCTGCAATCGTCAATCTGCAATCAGCCTTTGACCCACTCGCTCTTGTCGAGGCTCTCGAAGCGGGTAAAGCCCTTGAGGAACGCCAACTGGATGGTGTCGGTCGGTCCGTTGCGCTGCTTGGCGATGAGCAGCTTGGCCTTGTTGTGCCACTCTTCATTGTCGCGGTCGTACATTTCGGGACGGAAGATGAACGCAACCACGTCGGCATCCTGCTCGATGGCGCCCGATTCGCGCAGGTCGGACAGCTTGGGCTCGGAATCCTTGCCGCCGCTGCCGCGGGATTCGGGAGCGCGGCTGAGCTGCGACAGCGCCACCAGCGGCACCTTCATCTCTTTCGCCAGCGCCTTCAGGCCGCGTGAGATGGCCGAGACTTCCTGCGTGCGGTTCTCGTAGCGCTTCCCTTCCACCGGCGTGCCGGACATCAGTTGCAGGTAGTCGACCACGATCAGGTCGAGGCGCCCCTGCTGCTGCCGCAGGCGGCGGCACTTAGCGCGCATTTCGTGCACCGAGATCGAGGGCGTGTCGTCGATGAAGATGGGCGCGCTCGAGAGTTGTTCCAGCCCGGTGACAAGCTTCTTAAAGTCGTCTTGTGAGAGCGTGCCCGTCCGCAGCCGGTGCGCGTCCACATGCGACTGCGAACACAACAGGCGCAGCAACAGCGACTCCTGCGACATTTCCAGCGAGAAGATGGCGACGACCTTGCCATCGCGCGTGGCGGCGTTCTGCGCGATGTTCAACGCGAATGCGGTTTTTCCCATGCTCGGCCGAGCCGCGAGGATGATGAGGTCGGAGGGTTGGAAGCCGCTGGTGAGTTCGTCCAGATCGGCGTAGTGGGTTTCCAGGCCGGTGATGCGCTGACCACGACTATAAAGCGCATCGAGCGAGCCGAAGGACTGCGAGACGATTACCGGGATGGTCGCGAAGTCGCGCGTGACGCTCGCCTCGGAGAGCTTCATCACCTCTTGCTCGGTGCCACCGAGCACCTCGCTCACCGGTTCGGACTGCTCGTAGGCGCGCATCATCGCCTTGTTGGCGATCTCGATCAGGCGGCGCGAGAGGAACTTGTCGCGCACGATGTGCACGTAATGCAGGATGCTGGTCCGGGTGGCCACGCCGTCGGTCAGCGAGGCGAGATAAGCGACGCCGCCGACGCTCTCCAGTTGCTGCTGCTGCCGCAACTCTTCCGACAGCGTGATGATGTCGGCCTGGCGCTGCGATTCCATGATCTCCCGCACGCGCGCGTAGATCCGGCGATGCGATTCGAGCGAGAAGTAATCGGGATTCAGCGTCTCGGAGGCTTCGTAGTACTTGGTGTTGTCAAGCAGGATGGCGCCGAGGATGGCACGCTCCGCTTCTATGGAGGCCGGAAGACTGTTCTCAATGTGATTGGCTGTAGCGCTCACAGTCATGCCCCCGTTGGATTATGGACTAGGCGAAAATAAAACGAAAGACTTGTAAATCGTGCATTACGTGTGGGTTAGACGAGTAGCGACTCTCTCATTGAAGATTGAAGAGGGGTAGGCGAAGAACAGACGAAGATAGTGTTTTGCTGTGGGATTGCTGTGGGAGAGCTGTGGAGGACGTGCTTTCTTGTTGATATCAGGGCAGCTCGTTACCGAGCGTGATAGTCGCGCTGGTGACGCAATAGTTCTTGTTCGATCTCATCCCTAATTGTTTTCAATCTCTCGGCCTCTGCTACAGTTCTGCAGCCGTCTCCGCGCAAGAACGAGATCGAAGAGGCCCCGTCGACAGTGCGGAAATCTGCATTAGCCTTCCGCAACTTGCCTTCTAGTCGCTCGCATTCGTCGCAGGGGAGCTGCGTCCCGTTGGTGTCATAGGTCGCGAGGTCGATGTCATCAAAATCTGTCATCATAGTGCTCCCAGTTTAGGTGCAATAAGTCTCACCGGGAAGACCACGCAAAGTCATCCGAAGAAGTCGCCGGCGTGTGTGGAAAAAGACGATTCCGGTTGGAAACAACGTTCGTAGACTTCTATTTCGGCCGCTCCGGCCAGACCTTGTCGGGACTCACCGGATCGGGCTGGTCCGGCCCCAAATTGGTGGAGGAAATCGAAGCCACGATGAAATTCTCGGGCGGCACCGGCGAACCGGCCAGGCGGCGCAGCATGGCGATCTGCCCGACATGGGTCATCGCGTCGGCGAGCGGTCCCTGGAGCATGTGCTTCTCGTCGGTGTTGCGAAACTGCGTGCCTTCGACGAGGTGACGGCCAAAATCAGCCAGCATGGCGTGGAGGGCCTGGACGTCGGTTTGCCAGTCGGAGCGCGTGCCAGTAAACGTTCCTCCGATGAAGAACGTCCGGGCGTATCCCATGACGCTGGTGATGTGGCAAACGAGTTCGTGCGGCGTCCGAACCAGCGGCGCGGCGCGAAATTCCGGAAACGTATCCGGCGCGCCACGGAGCGCCTTCTGCAAGCGGTAGGCGATCGCGGCGAGGAAGTGGTGCAGGAGTTCCCTTTTCTCGTCCATACGTCAGCCAGAGAATCCGCGGCGGGAAAGGTGACGCCGCTCGCCGCAAAAACGAAGTGGGACTGAGGCCAGCCACCTCAGTCCCACCGTTAGGTAAGTTGTCCTGGCTGCCGCTGAACCCGAAGGTCCGGCAACAACCGCGTGCATCTGGCGTCCGCCCATGTCGCTGACGGAATTGCGCGGCTCACAACACCGGCGCGAAGCACGGTGCGGGCCTGGCCGGCATCCTCCACGGGGGCTCCCACTCAGCTTTCGCCGAATGAGGCGTTGCCTCCGATCCGGTGGAGTGCCGGGCTACCGCAACTCGTCGCGTGCGGGCGCATTTAATGCTGCGCAGCAGGCCAGGTTTGGAGTCCTGCGATTTCGCGAAGAGGCGTAGCAAGCTACGTCTCTACGTTTATGTTCGCCGGACTTGGCGTCGCCGAAAGCATGGAGGGAATCGCTTCCCAACTCGCTTCGTTTTACGCCGCTGCCGCTTGCGCGGCCTCGACGCTTGCGTCGCCGTGGCCTGTCGTCACAGGACTCGCGACATTGCTGCCGCTGTCCTGCGCCGGCCCTTTCGGCTGCACACGGAATCGCTTCCGCATGTTCCGCCCGCTCCCGAACCATCCGTTTCCGGACGATCCGCTCGCGGCGGAAGCCGTTTCTCTCCCGTCCACGGATTGCTCCGCGAACCGGGGCCGTCTCGTGCGGTGATGCCGTCGCAAACATGACATTCGCTCCAGCTCACCTTCGCGCGCGCCATTCGCGTTGGCTGTGACGCGCTGGACCTCTCCCGAACCCGCTTCGCGCTTCCCGCCTGGGATCGCTCCCATGCGTTCCACGTTCTGTCCCGGCGCGCGTGACTCGCAGCGAACTGCGCTTCCCATGCGCCTCTCCCGGATCGTCTTCGCCGGAAACGATCGCGACCCGGTGGCCATTGCTGGCCGGCAATCGGTGCGGAATTGCTTCCGTTGGAAACCCAGCAAGCTGTGCTTCCACCTGAGACGCAGCAAGCTGCGTCTCAACACCGTCTGCCTTCGCCGCTCCTCATGCGCCGAAGCGCATGCTGCGGATCCTGCCGCAAACCTCGCGATCTGCGGCTTTACCCGCGGCGGCGGGCACTGCCTGGTCCGGTTCCGCGGAACCGATTGTCATTGCTGACGAACCGCTTCCGCTCCGGTCCGACGGATGAAAGCTCAGGATTGCTCCAGCTCTTTCTCCGCCTCTCCCCTGCTCTGCGCCTTCGCCGGAACGCTGCAAGCAACGTCCCCGCGGATACGCCGCATTTGGGGGCCGATTCGGCCGGCTTGCCTGGTTGTCGCCAACCGGACTCGCCTTCGCCACCTTCGTCCGCCGAGGCGGACTGTAGATTTCTGTCCCTTGCGGGACCGAACACCTGGCGTTTTCCTGTCTCACCTTGCGGCTTGTCAGGAACCCGCCGGCGGCGGGCCTGGCAACATCACTGCTGCCTCGAGCACGACGCCTGAACTCACGCTCAGGACATCTCACTCTCTCGTTGCGAGGCATACTGCTCCCCCCGTCGAATGGGAACAAGCGGAAACACTTTCGCGCCTGTGACTTTGCTGTGCATTTCGCGGAAGACTGTGGATTCGTTTGGAAAAACCGGGCAAAACTGCGCGAGAGATTCGCACAGCCTGGAAAGTTGCACATGGCGTGGTGCGCAAAACGGAGCTCTCACCACGGATGAATACGGATCAACACAGATCAGAAAACATCATGAGAAAATCCGTGTTCATCGGTGTAAATCCGTGGTGAGTTCTTGCTTTACCGTCTTCCGCCGATGTCGAACTGCTCTGCGATCAACGCGAGCGCTTGCTTGACCTGATGATCCCAGTACGGCCACTCGTGCGCGCCGGGCCGCTCGCGGTATTCGAAGCGGAATCCGGCCTTCTGCAGCTGCGCCGCGACTTCGCGATTGACTTGCAGCAGGCGATCCTCGGTTCCGCAATCGAGGTAGAGAAACGGAGCTGTTTTCGGATCAGCCTTAGCGATGATCGTGCTGATGTCGTTGGCGGTGCGCGTCTCGCTCTTCTCGGCGCCGAAGATCTCGTTGAACTCGTCCACCGACGCCTTGGGCCAGCCGACCGGGTCCAATCCATTTCGGATGTAGCTGTGCGCGCCGCTGAAGCTCGCCGCAAATCCGAACAGTTGCGGATACTTGAGTCCGAACTTGAGCGCGCCGTATCCGCCCATCGAAAGGCCGCCGATGAATCGTGAATTACGCAGGCGCAACGTGCGGAAATGCTCGTCTACTTCGCGAACCAAATCGCGCGCGATGTAGTCCTCGAACTTGTTCTGCGGATTGCCGGCGGAGTTCGTGTACCACGAGTCTCCCGCATCCGGCATGACGATGATGAGCCGGTACGTCCGCGCGTATTCGTCGATACGCGTGTTCTGCTCCCAGTTCGTGTAATCGCCGGTCAAGCCATGCAGCAGGTAAAGCACCGGATAACGCCGAGCCGTTTCGGCATAGCCGATGGGCAGGATCACGCGGTACTTCATCTGCCTGCCCAGGGACTGCGACTGGAACTGGGCATCGCGTACCGTGACGTCGCCGGCTTCGATCCCACGTTCCCGCGTCGGAAGCGGCTGTGCCGACGCGACCGGCACGAAAGTGGCAAACGCCAGTACCGCTACTACCGTCCGGAGAATTGTCTTCATAAGGGGAACAAATCGTAGCAAAATGCGCGCACATTACTCGCGTAATCTGGCATCGCCGCACGGATGGCCGTAGACTTTGGTCATTCCGCGAGCAATTGCGGCTTTCGCTCCCAAGGAATTCTCATGACTGAGCCAAAAGAATCACGGCTGTGGCTGGTGTTGGGTTCCGCCTTCACGTTCGGCGGAGGCAGTCTGCTGGCCATTGATATCCAGAACTGGTTGCGCACGCGCCAACTTGATGCCGAAGGATTCAAGATCGGTGTGTTCTGCTCGCTGATCGTGCTGGCCGGAATCATTTCGCTGCTCGCCTGGCGCATCTTCCGCAACATGGAACATCCGCCGCTCGATCATGCCCGCATTGTGTGGCTCCTGCTGGCGCGCATTGGAACGCCCGGCGGCGCGATCCTGGTGGAATACGAGTGGGGTAGAACGATGAGCATTCCCACCACCTTCAACGAGAAGGCGGTTCTGATGGCGGGAGGCTTCATCTTCCTCGCGGGGTTGCTGTCGCTCATGGGCGAGCGCGTGATCGTGCACATCAAGCACCTGGCGCAGTTCCACAACGATTACTGCCCTGCTGTCGCGACAACCGAAATTCCCAGCGGCGCCGAGCCCGCGAGCACCAGCTAACCAGAAGAATACGAGCAAACGAAAACGGATGAGCCAACGCTCATCCGGTTTGCTTTTGCAACTTTGCTTACCGCTAATCGCGAACGCCGTCCATGAACGCGCGCAGCTTGCGCGAGCGCGAAGGATGGCGCAGCTTGCGCAGCGCCTTGGCTTCGATCTGGCGGATG
>Ga0157369_10008207_pt1 | contig 11976 bp, 12 predicted proteins | sample C25metaG_FD_113461 | JGI IMG/M metagenome (GOLD analysis project Ga0157369, IMG submission 113461) | Corn rhizosphere microbial communities from Kellogg Biological Station, Michigan, USA - C2-5 metaG | ecosystem: Host-associated > Plants > Roots > Rhizosphere > Soil | place: USA: Michigan...
GCCCTCGTCGAGCGCCGCTGACGGGTCGGTCCTCAGTCGGCGGACGTGCCCTCGTCGACCGACGCACCGAGCCCGAGGAACCGCCCGTAGTCGCCAGCAGCTCGTCGGAACCCCGCCTGCACCCGCTGCGACAGCGGTTGGAACGGTGTCGGGGTGACGACGACGCCGGTCGCACTCGTCCGTCGGCGCCAGGTGCCGACGACGCGCCCGTCGACGGTGATCATCGGGAGGAAGATGCCGTTCGCGCCGGGCACGATGCGGTCTGCGAACGCCGCCGGGAGCGTCAACTCGCGGTCGCGGTAGCCGAGGAGCAGCTCGTCGAATCCGGGCAGCGCGAGCACCCGCGGTGGTCGTGAAGCAGCTGAAGGTCCGATGCCCTCGGCCGACGACCAGCGGGTGACCCCGTCGCGCGACTCTGAGACCAGCCGTCCGGCGGCCACCTCGACGCCGCGTTTCGCCTGGGCGACGGTGAGCTTCGACCACCAGGTGAGGTCGGCGATCGTCGACGGGCCGTGGCCGGTGAGATACCGGACGACGAACTCCCCGAGCGCCTCGTCGGCCTCGAGTACCCGCGGGGCACGGATCCATTCCTCGCTCAGGACGAGTGCCTGTTGTCTTCCCGCGGGCGGTCCCCAGCAGACCACGCCCGACATCGCGAGTTCCATGATGAGGTGTGAGCCGCGTTGTCCGTCGATCGGGATCCCGGCGTCGGTGTGGGCCGTCAGCAGCGCATCCCTCGTCGCGCGCCGATGCCCGCTGAGCAGTCGCTCGGTGAGCGCACGGGAGCGCGAGAAGGTCTCGGCGTCCAGCCCGAGCTGACGGTGTCTGGCCGCGATCGTCGAGCGGACCCGCGGGACACCGAGTCCGAGCAGCCACCCGAGGTCCTCGGCGGCGACGAGATGCAGGGTGCCGCGCATCGGCCAGGACCGGACGATCGAACCGTCCTCGAGCGCCGTGAGCACCTCGGCCATCGTCGTGCCGCTCGACCTGACGCCGACCGCCCACAGCGACGAAGCGAGGTCCTGGGCCTGGACCGCGAGCAGCTGCGAGACCACAGCCGTGGGGGAGTGGTGATCGCTTCCGTCGAGAAGCTGTGCCGCGAGTCGCGCGCGGAGAACCTGCTGGTCGTCGCGTCCCGTGGTCATGGGACCATCATGCCCCGACGACGGCGGCTAGTCTGGTCTCGTGGCCCTCCGACTCTACGACTCGAAAACGCAGTCCCTCCGGGACTTCGTGCCGCTCCGCGAAGCCGAGGCGGGGCTGTACGTCTGCGGACCGACCGTGCAGTCCTCTCCGCACATCGGGCACCTGCGCAGCGCGCTCGTCTACGACCAGCTGCGACGCTGGCTGACGGCCTCCGGGCTCCGCGTCACGCTCGTCCGCAACGTCACCGACATCGACGACAAGATCCTCGCGAACGCCGCCGCCGGCGTCGAGGGCGGCTTCGCCCAGCCCGGCGAGGAGTGGTGGGCGCTCGCCTACCGGTACGAACTCGAGTTCACGGCCGCTTACCGTGCCCTGGGCATCCTGCCGCCGAGCTACGAGCCACGCGCGACGGCGAGCATCCCGGAGATGCAGGAGCTCATCGAGCGGCTCATCGACGCCGGGCACGCGTACCCGGCTCCCGACGACTCCGGCGACGTCTACTTCGACACCGCCTCATGGAGCCGCTACGGCGAACTCACGCGGCAGAGCGCCGAGCACATGGAGGCCGCGACCGACGCCGACCCGCGCGGCAAACGCGATCCCCGCGACTTCGCGCTCTGGAAGGGCACCAAGCCCGGGGAGCCGCGCTCGGCGAGTTGGATGTCTCCGTGGGGCGAGGGGCGGCCCGGCTGGCACATCGAGTGCTCGGCGATGTCGACCAAGTACCTCGGCGAGGAGTTCGACATCCACGGCGGCGGACTCGACCTCCGCTTCCCCCACCACGAGAACGAGCTCGCCCAGTCGAGCGCAGCCGGCGACCCCTTCGCCCGGTACTGGTTGCACAACGGGCTGGTCGCCGTCACGGGCGGGCAGAAGATGTCGAAGTCCCTCGGCAACTCCGTCTACGCAGCCGACCTCTTGGCAGCAGCCCGGCCGCTCGTGGTCCGCTACTACCTCGGTGCAGCGCAGTACCGATCGACGCTCGAGTTCCATCCGGGCGCACTCGCCGAGGCCGAAGCCGCACTCGGACGCATCGAGGGCTTCCTCGATCGTGCCGCCCGCGCCGACCTGCTCACCGAGACGACCACGGCCGCCAGTCGAGCGACGCTCCCGGCCGCCTTCGTCGAGGCGATGGACGACGACCTGAACATCCCCCGCGCGCTCGCCGTGTTGCATGACGCCGTGCGCGTCGGCAACGCCGCCCTCGACGGCGGCGACCTGACGACGGCGCGCGAGCGTGCCGTCGCCGTCCTCGACATGACCCGGGTGCTCGGCATCGACCCGACCGACCCCTCGTGGTCGTCGGGCGCCGACCCCGTCACTCACCGATCCCTGTCCGCACTCGTCGAGCGTCTGCTCGTCGATCGCGCGGACGCCAGGGTCGCCAAGGACTTCGCAGCGGCCGACCGGATCCGCGACGAACTCACAGCGGCTGGGATCACCATCGAAGACACCCCGTCCGGAGCACATTGGAGTATCAGTGGCAAGTAAGCCTTCCCGCCCGACCGGGCCGAAGAAAGCGAAGAAGGGTCCCACCAAGGGCACCGGTGGCCTCGGCCGCAAGGCGCTCGAGGGTCGTGGACCGACCCCCAAGGCCGAGGACCGCGCCTGGCACCCGGCCGGCAAGCGGAAGGCCGCGCAGGAGCGCTACGCGGCCGCCGGCGGCACCGGCAAGCCGAAACAGGCGGCCGGCCAGAACGGACGCCCCTCCACGAACGGCCGGACCAAGCAGAAGTCGGGTGACGAGTCCGAGGTCGTCACGGGCCGCAACTCCGTCCTCGAAGCGCTCCGGGCGAAGATCCCAGCCACCACGCTGTACGTCGCGACCCGCATCGAGATGGACGACCGGGTGAAGGAGGCGCTCAGCATCGCCACCCGACGCGGGATCCCGGTGCTCGAGGTCATGCGTCCGGAACTCGACCGCATGGCCGGGTTCGACGGCGTGCACCAGGGCCTCGCCATCAAGGTGCCGCCCTACGAGTACGCGCACCCCATGGAGTTGCTCGACCAGGTCATCTCGCGTGGCGAGAACCCGTTGTTCATCGCCCTCGACGGCATCACCGACCCCCGGAACCTGGGTGCGATCATCCGATCGACCGCAGCCTTCGGTGGGCACGGCGTGATCCTGCCGCAGCGCCGGAGCGTGGGTCTCACCGCCTCCGCGTGGAAGACCTCGGCAGGCGCGGCGGCTCGGACGCCGGTCGCGATGGCCGCCAACCTCACCCAGACGCTCAAGGCGTTCAAGGAGCGCGGTGTCTTCGTGATCGGCCTCGACGGCGACGGCGACGTCTCCCTCCCGGGGCTCGAACTCGCCGACCAGCCGATCCTCGTGGTCGTCGGCAGCGAGGGCAAGGGCCTGTCCCGCCTCGTCACCGAGACCTGCGACGCGGTCGTGTCGATCCCGATCTCGGCCTCGACCGAGTCGCTCAACGCCGGGATCGCGGCCAGCGTGACGCTGTACGAGATCGCGCGTCGCCGGAACGCCGAGTAGGCGACCGGCGCTCGCACCGCACGAACGAGGGCAGGCCCTCGGAACGGATCTCCGTTCCGAGGGCCTGTCTGTCGTCAGCCGAGGTGTCGGACCCGATCAGACGAGGTCTCGCCAGTCGACCGGTCCGGTCATGGCGGCGGGGATGCTGATCGCCTCGGTCGGCGGCACGATCATGGTCGCCTCGTCGCGGCGGTGTCGAAGGACGGTGTTCACGTAGGAACCGACGGCTTCCGCGAGGGGGATGTCGCGACCCTCGTTCTGCGCGAGGAACCAACGGTGCTCCAGAAGCTGGTGGAAGATCTCGGCGGGCTCGAGCTTGCCGCGGAGTTCGCGGGGGATCGCCTTCACCACCGGCTCGAACACGCGGATGAGCCACTCGTGTGCCGCCATCTCCTCGTCGAACCCGTCCTTCCCGAACGAGGCCGAATACGCGTCGAGGTCGTTGAGCAGGCGCCTCGCCTGGTTCTCGCCCGCGTCGAGACCGGTGAGCCGCAGGAGACGGCGCTGGTGATGCCCGGCGTCCACGACCTTCGGCTGGATCCGCACGGTCGAGCCCTCGTCGGTCGTCTTGATCGCGAGTTCCTCGATGTCGAAGCCGAGTTCGTTCAGGCGGTGGACGCGCTCGGTGATGCGCCAGCGCTCGGACGCGTCGAAGGACTCTGAGCCCGTGAGCTCCTTCCAGAGCGAACGGTAGGCGGCGACGATGCCGTTGCTCACGGTGACCGGGTCGAGCTCGGCGTCGGCGCGTCCGCCGGCCTCGAGGTCGAGGAGCTCGCCGGCGATGTTCACGCGGGCGATCTCGAGGTCGTTCTCACGCTGCCCGTTCGACAGGCCGCCCTCGTAGAGCTTGCCCGTCTCGGCGTCGACGAGATAGGCCGCGAAGGCGCCCGCGTCGCGCCGGAAGAGCGTGTTCGACAGCGACACGTCGCCCCAGAAGAAGCCGACGATGTGCAGTCGGACGAGGAGGACGGCGAGCGCGTCGACGAGGCGGGTCGCGGTGTCGGGCCGGAGGGTGCCCTGGAAGAGCGCGCGGTAGGGGAGCGAGAACTTCAGGTGCCGCGTCACGAGCACGCTCGGCAGCTCTCGGCCCTTGCGGTCGCTCCGGTTCGTGATGACCGCGAGCGGGTCGACGCAGGGGATGTCGAGGCGCTGCAGGGTGCGCAGCATGTCGTACTCGCCCTTCGCCATCTCCGCGGTCGTCTCCTTGACGGCGATGACGTAGCCGGACAGGTTCGCGAACCGGACGAGGTGGCGCGAGATGCCCTTCGGGAGCGAGGCGATCGCCTCATTCGGCCAGTTCTCGAGGGGGAGCTCCCAGGGGAGGTCGAGCAGCGCCGGGTCGACGGTGGCAGCGGTGATGTTCAATGCGCCGGACATGGTACGGAGCGCTCCTCGGGGATCGTCGTGCAGAGACTGGACAAGCGAAAACGACGATGGTCGAGCGATCGGAGACCGACCGCTCGACCATCGTCGGCGGGAAACTAGATCGAGGAGGACACGACCGGCTTGTTGCCCAGACGCTCACCCGATGCCGAGTCGAACGCGTGCACGTGGTGCGGCGTCGGCGCGAGGAAGACCGTGTCGCCGATGTGCGCGTGGTTGCGGCCGTCGACGCGGGCGACGATGTCGGTGCGCTTGCCGGAGACCTCGGTGTGGCCGTAGAGGTAGCCGTCGGCGCCGAGCTCCTCGACGAGGTCGACGGTCACCTCGATGCCGGAGCCCGAGTTGCTGGACACGGTGATGTCCTCGGGGCGCACGCCGACCGTGACGTTCTTCGACGGAGCGGCGTCGGTGATCTCGCGCTCGACCGGGATGACGAAGCCGCCGAGCTTGATGCCGCCATCGGCGATCTCGCCCTCGAACAGGTTCATGGCCGGGCTGCCGATGAAGCCGGCGACGAAGACGTTGTTCGGCTTCTCGTAGAGGTCGCGCGGGGTGCCGACCTGCTGCAGGATACCGTCCTTGAGGACCGCGATGCGGTCGCCCATGGTGAGCGCCTCGGTCTGGTCGTGCGTGACGTAGACGGTGGTGACGCCGAGACGACGCTGCAGCGATGCGATCTGGGTGCGGGTCTGGACGCGGAGCTTGGCGTCGAGGTTCGACAGCGGCTCGTCCATGAGGAAGACCTGGGGCTGACGGACGATGGCTCGACCCATCGCGACGCGCTGACGCTGACCACCGGAGAGCGCCTTCGGCTTGCGGGTCAGGTAGTCCTCGAGGTCGAGGAGCTTGGCGGCCTCGAGCACGCGGGTGGCACGCTCTTCCTTGCCGACACCGGCGATCTTGAGCGCGAAGCCCATGTTCTCGGCGACGGTCATGTGCGGGTAGAGCGCGTAGTTCTGGAACACCATCGCGATGTCGCGGTCCTTCGGCGGCACGTCGGTGACGTCGCGGTCGCCGATGAAGATGTGGCCGTCGTTGACCTCTTCGAGGCCGGCGAGCATGCGGAGGGAGGTGGACTTGCCGCAGCCGGACGGGCCGACGAGGACGAGGAATTCGCCGTCGGCGACCTCGAGGTTCAGCTTGTCGACCGCGGGGCGGGTGCCACCCGGGTAGAAACGGGTTGCGTTGTCGAACGTCACAGACGCCATGGTTGTTCTCCTTCACCGGCAGGTACGTGCCGGACGATCCGTTGTGAATGGACGCGAACCCGTCATCGATGGCCGGTTCGCCGTCCCAGTATGCCACGACCTCCTGTGAATGGAAGGTCCAGCAGCCAGCGGATCTCCCGGTGGACGCACAGCCGGCTCCCGGCCTGGTTTGGGCCTCTCCCAGGCGGCAGGTCTACGATTACTCTGTTTGGCGCTGCCTCGTCTCCGCAGCGCGAGCCCCCCGAAACGAGGATCAATGTCTGGCGCTGGATCGCAGAACCGACCGACCAAGAACGAACGACGCGACGCGGCACGCGAGAAGGCGCGGGTGCTGCGCGAGCAGCAGAAGCGCCGCGACCGCCGCAACCGGGTGCTGCTCCAGGGCGGCATCGTGCTCGGCGCGCTCGCGATCGTGGCGGTGGTGGCGGTCATCATCGTGACGTCGATCAAGCCCGCCGGACCGGTCCCGACCGCGGCGAAGAACGACGGCTTCACCGTCTCCGCCGGCTTGCAGCTGGTCGGAGCCCCGGCCAGTGCGTCGACGCCCACGCCGAGCGCGACCGATCCGGCCGCCCCCGCGGAGCCCGCCCCCGCCGAGACGCCGGCAGTAACCGAGACCCCCGCCGCCGACGGCGTCGAGATCTCCGTCTACCAGGACTTCCTCTGCCCCTACTGCGGTCAGTTCGAGACCACGAACGCCGAGCAGGTCAAGGGCTGGCTCGAGGCCGGCGCCGCGACGTACACGGTGCACCCCCTCGCAACGCTGAGCAACCTGTCGCTCGGGACGCAGTACTCGCTGCGCGCTTCGAACGCGGCCGCCTGCGTCGCGGAGTACTCACCGAACGACTTCTTCTCCTTCAACACCGCACTGTTCGAGAACCAGCCCAAGGAGAACACCGAGGGCCTGACCGACGCAGAGCTGAAGTCGATCGCCAAGGGAGTCATCTCCGGCGGCGAGAAGAAGATCAACGCTTGCATCGACGACGGCACCTACAAGTCGTGGGTGAAGGACTCGACCGACCGTGCGCGCAGCGGCCCGCTGCCCGGGACGGACGTCGAGAAGGTGGAGGGGACGCCGACCATCCTGGTGAACGGCAAGCAGTACACGGGCTCACTCACCGACGCCGAGCAGTTCGCGGCGTTCGTCCTCGCCGTCTCGAGCGAGAGCTACTCCACCGGCACGCCGACGCCGGGTGCCAGCGAGTCGCCCGTGACCAACGGCTGATCCGCCGCCATCGTAGGATGGACGAGACCGGGGCCAGCCCCTGTCGGCCGACGTGGCGCAATTGGTAGCGCAACGCTCTTGTAAAGCGTAGGTTACGGGTTCAAGTCCCGTCGTCGGCTCCAGCCGAGAACCGCCCGCTCAGCCTGCTGAGTGGGCGGTTCCTCATTGGAAGGAACCCTCCCGTGACCCGTTTCCCAGCACCGCTCGCGCTCCTCATCGCCGTCGTCAGTGGCGCCTTCATCGCGGTGCAGGCCCGGTTGAACGGCGAGCTCGGTGCGCGTCTCGGTGACGGGTTCACCGCCGCCGCGATCTCCTTCGGGGGCGGCTTGATCATCCTCACGGTCGGACTCGCCGTCTCCCGCACCGGCCGTCGCGGGCTCGCCACGGTGATCGGTGCCGTCCGACGCCGGGAGATGCCCTGGTGGACGGTGCTCGGCGGCTGCGCCGGCGCCTTCCTCGTGCTGTCGCAGGGGCTCACCGCCGCCGCGCTCGGCGTCGCCCTGTTCACGGTCGCGGTGGTCGCCGGCCAGACCGCGAGCGGGCTGGTACTCGACCGGATCGGGTTCGGCCCGGGAGGCGTCGTCGGGTTGAGCGCCCAGCGCGTCCTCGGGGCGGTCGTCGCCCTCGTCGCGGTCGGCGTCGCCGTCTCGGGCGAGCTCGGGGGGAGCATCCCGCTCGGACTCCTCATCCTGCCGCTGCTCGCCGGGATCGGGATCGGCTGGCAGCAGGCGGTCAACGGTCGAGTCAAGATGCGGGCGCAGAGCACGCTCGCCGCGACGTTCATCAACTTCATCGTCGGGACGGTCGTGCTGGTCGTCGCCGCCGTGCTGCACGCGATCATCGTCGCGCCGCCCGGTCCGCTCCCGGGGGAGTGGTGGCTCTACCTCGGCGGCCCGATCGGATGCGTGTTCATCGCCGTGGCCGCGTTCCTCGTCCAGCACACGGGCGTGCTCATCCTCGGGCTCGGCACGGTGGCGGGTCAGACCCTGAGCGCGCTCGCTTTGGACGTGCTCCTGCCCACCGACGACGGCGGCGTGCATGTCGCGACCGTCATCGGGACGCTGCTCGCGTTCGCCGCCGTGGCGATCGCATCGGCGCGGTTCAGGCGTCGTCCCGCGGCATCGTCGTCCGCCGACTGAGTCGACCCGTCATCGGTCGGATGTCGTGAGCGACTCCGGTCCTCAGGGCATGGAGCTGAGGTGCGCCTTCGCGTTGAACGTCTTGCGACGCCCCGTGCGAGCGTTACCCGGCTTCCCTCCGACGTACAGCCAGCCGAGGAGCTCCTCGCCCTTCTTCAGGCCATGTGCCTTCCGGACCGCTTTGGCGCGAGTCGCGCCGCCGGTGCGCCAGAACACGCCCCAGCCGGCGTCGTCGAGCAGAAGGCTGACCATGTGGGCCACTCCTGCCGCGACCGCCTCCTGCTCCCAGGCGGGTACCTTCGACTTCTTCACACTCACGACGACCGCGAGCAACAGGGGCGCGCGGAGCGGCTTCGTCGAGGGCTTCGAGTCGCCCTCCGCCTTCGCGAGCGCCCGGCCGAGCTTCACCCGGTCGTCGCCCCGGAGGGTGATGACCCGCCACGGACGCAGGGCGCTGTGGTCGGCCACTCGACCGGCCGCCCCGAGGACCTCGAGGAGTTCCGCGTCACTCGGAGCGACGTCGGTGACCTTCGACCACGAACGGCGCCCGGCGACGGCGGCCAGGACCGGGCGCTCGATCGGTTCGGTCACTCCGTCGGCTCGGCGGTGTCGGCCGCGGCGAAGTTGAGCGCGATCGAGTTCATGCAGTAGCGGTCACCGGTGGGCGTCCCGAAGCCGTCGTCGAACACATGACCGAGGTGCGAGCCGCAGTTGGCGCAGCGGACCTCGGTGCGCACCATCCCGAGGGAACGGTCCTCGATGAGTTGCACCGCCTCGGGGTTCACGGACTCGTAGAAGCTCGGCCATCCGCAGCCGGAATCGAACTTGGTACCGCTCTTGAAGAGCTCGGCGTTGCAGGCGGCACAGGTGTAGAGGCCCGCGCGTGACTCGTCGAGGAGCTCACCGGTCCAGGCCCGTTCGGTCGCCGCTCCGCGGAGGACCTGATACTGCTCGGGCGTGAGTTCCTCGCGCCACTGCTCATCGGTCTTCGACACGTCGTACGTCATGCTGCTCCATTCGTCTCGGTCATCCTACGTGCGGGGCCGCCTCGTGCATGCGGCTCCCGACGTATTCCATAACACTGCACCGAGCCTGATCCTTCCCGGTGAACGTCGGCCCTCGCCGGGGTGGATGCGGCCCGGCGGCCATCGGCTGAATAGACTTGGAGGACGGCGGACCGGAGCACGACTCCACGGTCGCCGCATCGGCACCGATCGGCAGGAGACGAGCATGCAGTCAGCGTCGCGTACGCCTGCCGATGACGAGGCGTCGACGCCGACGGGCGGCCTCGAGCCGCGCGAGCTCGAGATCCTCGAGTTCGAGTCCCACTGGGTGCAGCACGTCGGGGCCAAGGAGGCCGCCATCCGCGACCGCTTCGCCCTGTCCCCGGCCCGGTACTATCAACTGCTCGGCGCGCTCATCGACTCGCCGTCCGCCCTCGCCCACGACCCCATGCTGATCAAGCGGCTGCAGCGCACCCGCGACGCCCGACTCTCGGCGCGAGGAGCCTCGGCTCCCCGCGCCGACGGCTGAGCAGCTCCCGGAGACCACACCATGGCTGAATCCTTCCCGCCCGACCGCTTCGACGAGGTCCCCGACCTCAAGCGCGTCGGCGCACACCGTGCCCCTGCTCCCAAGGGACGCGGCTGGATCGCCTTCCTCGTCGCCGTCGTCGCAACGCTCGTCCTTGTGGGGATCGGCACCTTCGCCCTGTTCGGACTGAACGACCGCATCGACTTCTTCGGCGGCTCGCAGAGCCCGAGCGCCACGCCCACGCCGACCCCCACCCCGACCGAGGCGGCCCCCGTCGTCGACCCCACGGCCAGCATCCTCGTCCTGAACGGCACACCCACTGCCGGCCTCGCCGCATCGGCGGCGGCGGCGATCACGGCCGCCGGCTTCACGCAGCAGATCCCGACGAGCGACGCCAGCACCGAGGACGTCACGGCGAGCGGCGTCTACTACCAGGATCCGTCGCAGGAGGGCGTCGCTCGCGCCATCGCGAACGCACTCGGCGGTATCCCGATCCAGATCACGGACACGTACGCGATCCCCGTCGAGGAAGGCGAGGCACCGGTCCTCCGCATCGTCGTCGTGGTCGGCGCGGACTACCAGCCGGCCGCCTGAGCGCGGCTGGAGCAGGTCGATCGGTCAGGTCGCCGGCTCGCCGTGTTTCCGGAGTGTTTCCTCCATGTTGAGTTGTCGTATCACTCCGCCCCGTTTGCCGATTTCGGGGTGAATCCGCGCGGTGCCCCGGATTAGTATCTGGAATTGGCCGCTCATCCCGTCCCGTCTCGACTCGCCCCCGGGTCCGCTTCGGCGCAGGGTGGCCGCCGGGATCCCGATCCCGGATGGCAGGTCCGGGTCCGGCAACAGTCGGGCGCCGAGAGCACGCAGCAATGGGAGTATGAAATGGCGAACGGAACCGTCAAGTGGTTCAACGCTGAGAAGGGCTTCGGCTTCATCACGGTCGACGGCGGCGGACAGGATGTCTTCGTCCACTACTCGGCGATCGACATGAGCGGCTACAAGTCCTTGGAAGAGGGCCAGGCGGTCGTCTTCGAGGTCGGCACGGGAGCAAAGGGGCCCCAGGCCGAAGGTGTGCGCCTGGCGTAGCCGCTGATCAGGCACGCGATTCCTGCGACGCCGTCCACTCCGGTGGGCGGCGTCGTTCGTCGTTCCGGGGCGGATCCCGGGAGTTCGCTCAGGGCTCCGGCGCTCACTTGCACTCCCACCCCCTGAGTGCCAGAATCGACTTAGCACTCGTACTCATTGAGTGCTAACAACGTTCATGACGTCCGGGAGGGACGAAAAACACACATGGCTAAGATCATTGCTTTCGACGAGGAGGCCCGTCGCGGCCTCGAGCGTGGACTGAACATTCTTGCTGACACGGTCAAGGTCACCCTTGGGCCGCGCGGTCGCAACGTTGTCCTCGAGAAGAAGTGGGGCGCCCCCACGATCACCAACGACGGCGTGTCCATCGCCAAGGAGATCGAACTCGACGACCCGTACGAGAAGATCGGCGCGGAGCTCGTCAAGGAGGTCGCCAAGAAGACCGACGACGTCGCCGGCGACGGCACCACCACGGCGACCGTGCTGGCACAGGCGCTCGTTCGCGAGGGCCTCCGCAACGTCGCCGCAGGCGCCGACCCCATCAGCCTCAAGCGCGGCATCGAGAAGGCCGTCGAGGCCGTCACGGTCGAGCTCATCGCCAACGCCAAGGAGGTGGAGACCAAGGAGGAGATCGCTGCGACCGCTTCCATCTCCGCCGGCGACACCACCATCGGCGAGATCATCGCCGAGGCGATCGACAAGGTCGGCAAGGAGGGCGTCGTCACCGTCGAGGAGTCGAACACCTTCGGCACCGAGCTCGAGCTCACC
>Ga0157369_10008209_pt1 | contig 11974 bp, 10 predicted proteins | sample C25metaG_FD_113461 | JGI IMG/M metagenome (GOLD analysis project Ga0157369, IMG submission 113461) | Corn rhizosphere microbial communities from Kellogg Biological Station, Michigan, USA - C2-5 metaG | ecosystem: Host-associated > Plants > Roots > Rhizosphere > Soil | place: USA: Michigan...
CTGCGCTTCAACCCGATGAAGCGCAACCGCGGCGGCGAGCGCGACCTCGACCACATCATCCTCGCCGCGATCCGCGGCCTCGATCTCGCGTCGCTCGAGTACCCGCAGGTGCGCGCCGGGCTGATCCTGATGATGGACCGCACGTTCACCGCCGACCAGAACATGGTCGTCGTCGAGAAGGCGATCCGCTACGCGGCGCGCGGCATCGTCGGCGTCGACATCGCCGGACCGCGTCCCGGCGGCGCACGCTACGACTACACGCAGATCCGCGAGCACGTCGAGCTCGCGCGCAGCGCCCGCCTCGGCGTGACGATCCACGTCGGTGAGGAGGGCGGCGCGCACGGCATCGAGGAGATCCGCGAGGTCGTCGAGGAGCTGCGCCCCGACCGCATCGGCCACGGCATCCTCGCCGCGCAAGACGCGGCACTTCTGACCCTGTTGCGTGACGCCGGCGTGACACTCGAGATCTGCCCGACATCGAACCTGCTGACGAAGGCGCTCGCCGATGAGGACGCGGTGCGCGGCACGTTCCGCGCATTCGTCGACGCCGGCGTCGCGTTCACGATCGCCACGGACGGGCCCGAGATGATGCGAACGCACCTGACGGATGAGTTCGAGCTGCTCACGCGCATCGGCGCGCTCACGGACGACGAGGCTCGTGCCGCGAACGCGCGCGGGCACGCCGCCACGTTCATCTCGTAGCCACTTTCGGCGGCATTTCCAGGGTCGTTTGACCCCTGGAATACGCCCTTCGACGAATGGAGACATTCGCGTCAGCCTCGTACGGTGTCCTCATGCAGGCACTTGTAGATCCGAACGGCATCACCTCTCGGCAGCGCGAAGTCATCGAGCTCATCGCACAGGGTCTCTCGAATGACGAGGTCGGCCTTCAGCTCGGCATCTCCCCGCGGACGGCGAAGGCGCACTCGGATGCGTTGCGCCAGAAGCTCGGCGTGCCGCGGCGGCGGCAGATCCCGATCGCGTTCAGATTGCTGACGGGCGAAGACCAGTTGGCGTCCTGCCTGAAGTCGGCTCGCGCCGACAACGGGGGCTGACGGCGAAGCGGCGCCCGCGGCGTACACCCTCCGCCGCGGGCGTCCCGGCCCTTGGCGAATGGGGCTGGCAGGCATAGCGTTGGGGGCGGGCTGGCGGCGGCCTCGTGTTGGAGGGGGCATGACCGCAGGGGCAGGCACGGAACAATCGACTCGGAAGCACCGGCCCGGTCGGATCATCGAGCGGCCGCGGCTGATCAAGCAGCTCGACGCTGCAGAGGCGCCGGTGATCCTCATCGTCGGCCCAGCCGGCTATGGGAAGACCACGCTCGCGCGCCAGTGGGCACGCACGCTCAACGGCGTCATCTGGGTGTCGTGCACGCCGTCGCACCGCGATGTCGTCACGTTCGCCGAAGACGTCGCCGAGGGCATCGATGCGCTGGGCGGCAACGCGAGCCGGTTTGTCGGCGAGTACATGCGCGCCCGGAGCAACCCTCAGCGCGCCGCCCGCGAAATCGCTCAGGTGCTCGCGGAGAAGCTCAATGAATCACCCGCGCGATGGCTGATCATCGACGACTATCAGGAGCTCGTCGAGTCGATTGCTCCTGAGGAGATGGTGGCGGTCCTCAGTAATCGGTGCCGTCCGCGAATGCTCATTCTCTCCAGGAGCCGTCCCTCATGGATGGCCGCGAGACACTTGGTATACGGCGAGGTTGCCGAGATTGGCACTGCTGACCTTGCGCTTACTGACAGCGAGGTAGCCGAGCTCATCGGATCTCGCCCGGAACTTGAACCCGTCGTACGACAGGCGCAGGGATGGCCGGCCGTCGTTGCGCTCGCGAGTCGCCTCACCGGCGTGAGTCGGCGTGAACCGGTGGCGGCAACACTGCATCAGTACGTGGCGGACGAACTGTTTCAGGGTGCCGACCAGTTGCTCCAGCGCCGCCTGCTCGAGCTCGCGCTACTTCCGGGGCTCACTCAGCAGCATCTCGAAGCCCAATTCGGGACCGCGGCGCCCGGCGTCGTCGCTGCCGCTCGTGGCGTCGGATTCATCGGCCCCGGAGAACCCCTGGAACTTCACCCGCTACTGCGCGAGTTCCTGCTCGCAAAGCTCGCAGCCGCGAACGATCTCGACCCCGTGCGGGAAGCGATCAACCGTGCACTCGATGTTCAGGCTTGGACACTGGCCCTTGAGCTGGTCGTGCGCTTCAGGTTGACGGAACTCACAGACCCGGTGCTTCAACGCGCTTTCAAGCCGCTCGTGCGAAGTGGCCGGCTAGAAACGTTGGACGATTTCGCCCGTGCCGTAGGGGCACCGGACGGATTCATGACCGCCGCGCTGGACGTCGTGCACGCGGAGGTCGCGGTTCGTGAAGGACATTTCGAACTAGCCGCCGGCATTGCCGAGCGAGCGCGCGGGCGCTTGCCTTCGAACCATGAACTCAAAAGCCGCGCCTCGCTTATCGTAGGGCGAGCGCACTTCCTCGCGGCGACGTTCGGTCACTCGGCGCGCGCGTACGAGGAAGCCCGCAGCGAGGCACTCGACGACATAGACAAACTGGAGAGCGCGTTCGGACTCGCCGCGACGACGATATTCAGCGAAGACGGCGATCCCTGGCCCGCGCTTGCCGAGCTTGAACACCTCAAACATGCGACGCCAGTGAGCTTGTTGCGTTACGCCACCGTGCGACTGAATGTGGGACGGTTCGCCGGGACATCGGCCACCGCCCCGTCGGAGGAGGCAGTCGCGGCCTTGCCGCTTGCCGCGGATCCCCACGCGCGCACCGCTTTCACATACACCTCAGCGTATCTCCTCTGCGTTCGGAGTGAGTACCACCGCGCAGCAGAGTTCTTGGCGATGTTCGAAAAGGACGTCCGCGAGTTTGACTTGGACTTCGGCAAACCTTTCCTTGACTGGACGCATGCGTTCGTCGACCTAGGCCTGCGTCGCTTTGGAGACGCTGATCGGCGACTTCAGCGCGTCGAGGATGCAGCAGCCAACGACCACCACCGCATCCACGGCTTCAATGCCCGAGTCCTGCGGGCACGCCTCTTATTGCAGACCGGGGAGCACGAAGCCGCCATAGAACTACTTCGCGAACCGGCCGAGGCGCCCGTATATCCATCCTGGAGAGGCGAGCTCTTAGCAACACGAGCACTTGCCCTTGCGTGTGAGGGCCGGATCGCCTCATCGCGAGACGCGGCCGACGAAGCGACGGACACGACGAGCTTCGTAGAGGTTGCTCTCCTCGCGCAAGCTGCCCGTGGCGTTGCCGCAGCAAGCGACCCGGACGGCGACGGCAGCCCGATCTGCCAGCTCTTCGCAGACGCGGCCCGTACGGAAGCATGGGACCCGGTCGTCTGCGCGCTCCGATCATCGAGAGTCTTCGCTGAGCGAGTTGCGAAAGATGGAGCGCTTCGTCCAATCGTGCAACGCCTCTTGCAAAAGGCCGAAGATCCAGTGCTCGCACGTCACCTCGGACTGACGGCGCGAAGCACTCGTGCACCTGACGCGTTGTTGTCGCCACGAGAGATCGAGGTGATGGGCCTTATGGCGCGCGGGATGAGGAACAAGGAGATCGCGGCCGCACTCTTCGTTGCGGAGTCCACCATCAAGGTGCACGTTCGTCACATCCTTGAAAAGCTGGGTGTGCGCAGCCGATCAGCGGCGGTTGCGCGTTTCGAACGTGTCGCCCGGGACTAACGCCCCAACGACGCAATGGACGTGCTGTCCACGGTCTCCGAATCCGACGGCGTCAAGCTGAAGTGCTCGCCTTGCGCCAACCGGTAGTCCTCGGATGACCCTGCGAGGATCGCCTCGAACGCCGCGACTACCGCAGTGTCGAATTGCGTTTCCACCGCTTGTGCGAGACGGAGCCGTGCGACACGGCTCGGCATCGCGTCGCGGTACGGTCGATCAGATGTCATCGCGTTGTACGCGTCAGCAACCGCGATGATCCGAGACAGAAGTGGGATTTCCGTCCCAACGATGCCGTCCGGATACCCGTGGCCGTCAACTCGCTCGTGGTGGTGCCGCACGACGCCCGCAATCTCGGCGTATGTCTCGACGTTCGCCAAGATGCGCTCGCCGATCTCCGAATGGCGCTGCATCTCCCGACGTTCGTCAAGCGTCAAGGCGCCTGGCTTCTCGAGCAAGCCAGCCGGGAGACCGATCTTGCCGATGTCGTGGACGAGACCGCAAAGATGCGCCAACTCTTGCTGTTCCTCATACAGCCCCATGCGCGCGGCGATGTCGCGTGCGTAAATCGCAACAGCCGCGGAATGGCCAGCCGTGTATCGGTCACGAGCGTCGAGGGTGGCAATGAGACCCTTTGCGAACGAGAGGTTCGCGGCGCGAAGTTGATCGTTCGCATCCCGTAGGTCATCCGCCAGTCGACGCTGATCCTGGTAAAGCAAGAACCACCGCTGGGCCGCAAGCGCGGGTGCGAAGAAGAGTGCGAGCGTCCACGGAGAGATGTGCCGATACGCGAGCACGAGGAGGGCAACGGCAGGGCTGTACAGGGGAACCGAGGCAAGAACGACCGGGAGCAACTCGGATGCGGCGATGCGCCAAGGCCCGTAGCCGCGGAGCTGGTGGAGGGCGGACGCGAACGCCGAGTCCAAGAGCTCGGCTGAGGCCGCAGCCGCCGTAGACGCACCGACTACCTCGCCGATGCCGGGAGCCATGAAGTGACCAACGAGCGCTGCAGCTCCAGCCGCGGCCGCACCGGTAAGAGAGCGGGTCGCGAGATAGGACAGGCGCCCAAGGAACGGGAACGAGAGGCCAACAACGGAGGCGCCGAACACGGCCATGCCTGCGAGCGGCCCGTACAGAACCGCCGCGAAGATCGCGGGCAACAGAGAGATCGAGACTGTGAGCCGTCCTCGCCACGATCGAGACTCGCTGACATTGGCGCGATCAGCTGGGCGGCGGCCTGTCCGGAGCTGGAGCGTGATCCTGCCGCGCTCTCCCAGCGCAGCAACGACGGCGAGGCCAACGACACCCGGCCAGCTTCCGACACCTTGACCCGCCGAAACCAGGCCAGCGAGGGTCGCGGCCGCCGCGAGGACCACGACACAGATGTACGCCGCGACCGGAACAGAAAGGTCGCTAATTACGCGCGTGAATCTGGCGGAAATTGACATGTCACCCGAAAGAGTCATACGATTGTTGGGCCGTCAGTCCCATCTCAACGGGGGAAGTCCGAACATGCGCAAGTTCGTCAAGCTGGTCCGCAGCGGCAAGGTCGCCGGCGGCGCAGCCATCTGGTAGAGCCGAATACGTAAACGGTTTTTCACTGTAGGCGTCTCACCCGAAAGTGGGATTGTCCACAGGCGGTGGAAAACCTGCTGAGAACGCAGAAGTCGTAGTTTCAAGAAATGAGCCCACGCCGGAAGCCAACCGCTACGGCGTGGGCTCTACTTCTTGCCTGAAGCTTCGCGAGGATGTGACGGACATGGCTTTTGACCGTCTCCTCGCTGAGGAAGAGCCGCTCGCCGATCTCGCGGTTGACGAGGCCGTCGGAAATCAGCTGGAGCACCTCCGTCTCGCGCGCCGTGGGCTCGTGGCCGGGCTGGGCGGGCGCTGACTGGAACGGGATCACCTCGGCGACGGCGTCCCGGCGCGCGGCGACAGACTCGAACCGCGCGGTGTGCTCGCGGTAGCGCGTGAGGATGGCGTTGCGTTCGGCAGCGTCCACGCACTCCGTATCGGCTAACCCGAAAGGGGGCTTTAGCCCCCTCGAACGAGGGGTCTACAGGCGGACTGCGCCGACGCGCCGCGAACGGAGAGAGTTCGGCTCGTTCTCCTCGACCACGCCGAGGCCGTCGCGGCCCGTCGCGTGCAGGATCCGGCCTTCGCCCAGCCAGAACGCGACATGGTCGGCCGGCTTGCCGGGATCGCCATAGAGAACAAGGTCGCCCGGCTCCGGCTCGCCGACCGGGGCGCCCGCGTCGAGCTGCTGCCAGGCGTCCCGCGGGACGAGCGTTCCCGTCCGGCGGTACGCCATGTGGACGAGGCCCGAGCAGTCGATGCCCGCCTCCGTCAGGCCGCCCCAGAGGTACGGCGCGCCGAGATAGCCGCGGGCGACCTCGACCGGCGAGCGGCCCTCGGGCGGCGGCAGTGCGCCGTCCGCCTCGTCGAGCGCCTCGCTCCGCACCCAGCCGGGGTAGTCGTAGGCGGTGACGACCCACGTCCAGCCGCCCTCGCGGCCCGCGACCCGGACCGGCTCGCCGGGCAGGAGCTGCGTCACCTGCTCGGCGTCGTCGGCCGGCGCGGCCCGGACCGGCGCGACCTGGGCGCCGCACCTCACGGAAGATGCTTCGCGATCTTCGCCTGCAGCATCTGCTTCACGTCCGGCCAATCGTCGTCGACGATCGCGTACCACGCCGAGTCGCGGATCGAGTCCGGCAGCTTCATGTGCTTCCGGAAGATCCCCTCGAAGCGGCCGCCGACCCCGAGCAGCGCGCCGCGCACACGCAGGTTGCGCGCATCCGTCTTGAACTCGACGCGCATCGCGCCCCACCGCTCGAACGCGTTCTCGAGCAGCAGGAACTTCGTCTCGACGTTCGCGCCCGTCCCCCACTGCGCGCGCTCGAGCCACGTCCAGCCGATCTCCGTGCGCTTGTGGAACGGCTCGATGTTCAGGTAGCGGGACGATCCCACCGGCCTGCCGTCGACGACGACCACGAACGGCTCCTCCGTCTCCGACGCCAGCGCCAGGTCGAACCAGCGCTCGAAGCCGAGCGAGTACATGTTCGTGTAGCGGTGGATCTGCGGCTCGCGCTCGGCCGCCTCCCGCAGCCCCTCACGGTGGCGCTCCTCGATCGGCTCGACACGCACGATGCGCCCGACCAGCGGCCCGCCCGGGTGCAGCTCGGTCATACGTAGATCCTGACGCCCGGCTTGCGCTTGTGCGGGAAGCGCTCGTAGAACGCGAGCGCGTCGTCCTCGCTCAGCAGGTCGAACCGCTCGAGCCCCGTACGGCGCGCCGCCTCGAGCATCAGCTCGCGGCCGATTCCCTGCCCGCGCACGCGCTCCGCGACGAGCAGCAGGCCAAGGTAGGCGATGACGGCGCCGTCACTGAGCATCTCCGCGACACCGACCACCTCGCCGGCCTCGTCGACCGCCACGACGGCGACGACGCCGGGCGCGGTGAGCGCGCGCTCGGCGCGCTCCGGCGTCCACGAAGGCCAGCCCTGGGCGGCGGCGAGCGCACAGACGCCCGTCGTATGCACCGCCGAAAACGAAACCACCTGATGCACGACCGTACGTTAATGCCGCCACTGCGCCCTGCGGGTCGTTACGCTTTTCCGTCCGGATGGCGAACCCGCCCGAATTCCAGGTCTCGTCAGGCGGCGCAGCTGCGCTGCCGGGCGTGTCGGTGCGGCGGAAGACGCCGCGCCAGCTCTTCTGGGAGCGGCTGCGCCAGGACAAGGCCGCGCTGATCGGGCTCGGCGTGATCGTCCTGCTCATCCTCACCGCGATCTTCGGCGGCCCGATCGCGCAGGCGATCACCGGCCACGCGCCGAACGACGTGCTCACCGAGGGCCGCGACCCGACCTTCGGCCTGCCGGTCGGCCCGAACCACAACCTCTGGTTCGGGGCCGACGGCGAAGGCCGCGACCTGTTCGTCCGCACCATGTACGGCGCGCGCGTCTCGCTGTTCGTCGGCATCGTCGCGTCCGGCCTCGCCGTGTTCATCGGGCTCGTCGTCGGCCTGACCGCCGGCTTCTTCGGCGGGATCATCGACACGTTCCTGTCGCGCTTCGCCGACGTTCTGCTCGCCGTCCCGCAGCTCCTGATCGCGATCGGCCTGGTCGCCGCGTGCTCGAGCACGAAGGACGGCTGCCTCGGCGGCCTGCTCCAGCCGGGCCTGCCGGTCGTGATCACGGTGATCACCGTGTTCTCGTGGTCGTACGTCGCGCGCATCGTGCGCGGCTACACGCTGAGCCTGCGCGAGAAGGAGTTCGTCGAGTCCGCGCGCGCCGCCGGCGCCAGCACGTTCCGGATCCTGTGGCAGGAGATCGTCCCGAATCTGATCGGGCCGCTCACCGTCTACGCAACCCTGCTGATCCCGACGAACATCCTCTTCGAGGCCGCGCTGTCGTACCTCGGCCTCGGCGTCCCCCAGACGGAGCCGTCGTGGGGCTCGATCCTCAATGACGCGTCGCAGCTCTACGACTTCGCCTGGTGGCTCATGCTGTTCCCGGGCGCGTTCCTGATCGTGACGACGCTCGCGTTCAACCTGCTCGGCGACGGCCTCCGCGACGCGTTCGACGTGCGCACGGAGCGCTGACGTGAAAGTTTCCTACCAACACAACACCAACAACCCCCCTGGCCACCCGAGCGGGTGGAAGGAAGGAGGAGTCAACAGCGACATGAGGAGATATCTCCGCTTTGCGGTCTTCGTGGCCGCGCTGGTCGCGCTTGCGGTCCTCGCCGCCGGGTGCGGCTCGAAGAAGAGCTCCAACGGGTCGACCTCGACGAGCAGCTCGTCGGGTTCCGGCTCCGGTGGGTCCACTTCGGGCGCGAGCTACAACAACGGCTCGTCCGCCAAGGGCGGCACCTACACCGTCGGCTGGGAGCAGTCGTTCGGGTTCACGGACAACCTGGACCCGACCGGCGAGTACCTCGGCAACGCATGGGCGATCCTGGACAACCTGCTCGTCCGGCCGCTGATCGGCTACAAGCACCAGGCCGGCGCCGAGGGTAACGCGCTGATCGGCGACCTCGCCACCGACGTGCCGACGCCGACCGACGGCGGGCTGACCTACACGTACAAGCTCCGGTCGGGCGTGAAGTTCGGCCCCCCGGTCAACCGTGTGATCACGTCGAAGGACGTCGCCTACGCGCTCAACCGCCTTGCGAATCCGAAGGACGGCGGTGAGTACGGCTTCTACTACACGCCGATCAAGGGCTGGGACGACGTCGCGAGCGGCAAGGCGAAGACGCTCTCGGGCGTCACGACGCCGGACAACTCGACGCTCGTCGTGCACCTGACGCAGCCCACGGGCGACTTCAACTACCGCATGGCGATGCCGGCCACCGCGCCGATCCCGCCTGAGGTGGGTGCATGCTTCGAGGGCAAGCCGGGCGACTACGGCCGCGACGTGATCTCGAGCAGCTCGTACACGATCCAGGGCTCGGTCGGCACGACGTGGAGCGGCTGCTCCGCGCTGAAGCCGTTCGCCGGGTACGCAGGCGCCGATGGGAACCACCTGACGCTCGTGCGCAACCCGACGTACGACCAGTCGACCGACGACTACCGGAAGAACAACCCGGACAAGTTCTCGTTCGTCATCAACTCGAACGCGGACGACATCTTCAACAAGGTCCAGGCCGGCACGTACGACGACGAGGAGTCCAGCCCGTCGCCGAAGGTCCTGCGCCAGTACTCCACCAACTCGACCCTCAAGCCTCGGCTGCTGTCGAACGTCGGTGACCGCACCTGGTACCTGACGATGAACCTCACGCAGCCGCCGTTCGACGACATCCACGTGCGCAAGGCGATGAACTACATCATCGACAAGAACGCGCTGCGGCTGGCGTGGGGCGGGCCGATCCAGGGCTCGATCGCAACGCACATCGTTCCGCCGGTGCTCTACAACGGCGGCCTCGCCGAGTACGACCCGTACTCGACGCCGAACGAGTCGGGCGACCTGGCCAAGGCACAGGCCGAGATGAAGCAGTCCAAGTACGACCCGGGCAAGACCGGCAACTGCACCGCGTCGGCCTGCAAGGGCGTGCTGATGATCGGCGACACGCGTGCACTCGACAACCGCATGATCCCGACCATCACGGCGGACGCGAAGAAGATCGGCATCACCTTCACGGTGCGGCAGATCAACGGCGCCTACACCACCATCCAGACCACGAGCAAGAACGTTCCGATCTCGGAGCGCCCTGGTTGGGGTAAGGACTACGCCGACGCGTCGACCTTCTTCGCCGAGCTGTTCGACGGCGCCGCGATCATCCCGGAGGGCAACACGAACTACTCCCTCGTGGGTGTCACACCGGCGCTCAACACGTCGAAGAAGCTGGGCCTGAAGGGCAACCTGACGAACATCCCGACCGTCGACCCGGACATCACCGCCTGCCAGAAGAAGCTCGGGCAGGACCGGATCAACTGCTGGGAGGGCGTCGACAAGAAGCTCATGACGAGCGTCGTGCCATGGGTCCCGTACCTGTGGTCGAACGTCGTCAAGATCGTCGGCCCGAACGTCACGCACTGGAACTACGACCAGTTCGCAGACGACACCGGCTACTCGCAGGTGTCCGTCAAGTAACGAACGGCAATAACGGGTGGGGCGCACCTGCGCCCCACCCGTTACCAACCGAAACGAAGAGACCGTGATCTTCTACATCGCACGCAGGCTGATCTGGACGCTCATCGTCGTCTTCTTCGTCCTGCTCGTCACCTACCTCGTCTTCTACAAGCTCCCGCAGGGCAACCCGGCCCTGCGCTTCGCCGGCCACTCGCCGACGCAGCAGGAGCTCAACGAGATCGAGCACCGTCTCGGCCTCGACAAGCCGTGGTACGTGCAGTTCGGCAAGTTCTCGTACCACTTCTTCACCGGCGACCAGTTCGGCTGGCCAGGCCTCGGCTACACGTTCGCGGGCCAGACGTCGGTGAAGGCGCTCATCATCCAGCGCGCGCCGCGGACACTTGAGCTGATCGCCGGCGCCGCGATCCTCTGGCTGACATTCGGCGTTCTGATCGGCGTGCTGTCGGCCGTGAAGCGACGTACCCCGACCGACCGTGCAGCGATGAGCTTTGCGCTGTTCGGCATATCCACACCGGTGTTCTGGCTCGGCCTGATGATGCTCTACATCTTCTGGCGCCAGCTCGGCTGGGCCGGCGGCGCCGGCTACGTCTCGCCGGTGACGAGCGTCACACAATTCTTCTCGCACATGATCCTGCCGTGGGTCACGCTCGCGATGTTGTACGCCGCGTTCTACGCGCGAATGACGCGCAACAGCCTGCTCGAGACGCTCGGCGAGGACTACATACGCACCGCGCGCGCCAAGGGCCTCTCCGAGCGCCGCGTCATCTTCAAGCATGGGCTGCGCGCGAGCCTCACTCCGATCGTGACGATGTTCGGCATGGACATCGCGCTGCTCGTCGGCGGCGCGATCATCACCGAGTCGGTGTTCAACATTCAGGGGCTCGGCTACACGGCGATCAACAGCGCGACCACGCAGGACCTCCCGACGGTCGTCGGCATCGTCCTGTGCGCGGCCGTCGCCGTCGCGCTGATGAACCTGCTGGTCGACGTCCTCTACGCGTTCATCGACCCGCGGGTCCGCTACGCATGAGCCGTAGGCTTGACGGAGGCTCAGAAAGCCTCGGTGACGGCTCCGCCGACGCCGAGGCAGAAAGCAGAGCCGAGCCCACCGGCGACCTCCTGCTCGACGTTCGCGGGCTGACTGTCCGCTTCCCCACGTCTGACGGTGTCGTCCAGGCGGTCAGCGATGTCACCTACACGCTGAAGCGCGGCGAGACGCTCGGCGTCGTCGGCGAGTCGGGCTCCGGCAAGAGCGTGTCGAACCTCGCGACGATGGGGCTGCTCAGCCGCACGCGCACCGTCATCACCGGGGAGATCCTCTTCGAAGGGCGCGACCTGCTGACGCTGTCCCCGGACGACATGCGGCAGATCCGCGGCAAGGATATCGCGATGATCTTCCAGGACCCGTTCGCGAGCCTGCACCCGATGTACCGCGTCGGCGACCAGATCGCCGAGGCGGTCAGGGCGCACAATGACGTCGGCAAGGACAAGGCGCGGGATCGGGCCGTCGAGCTGCTCGACCAGGTCGGCATCCCGAACGCGAAAAGCCGCGCGCGCGACTATCCGCATCAGTTCTCGGGCGGCATGCGGCAGCGCGCGATGATCGCGATGGCGCTCGTGCACAACCCGTCGGTGCTGATCGCCGACGAGCCGACGACCGCGCTCGATGTCACCGTGCAGGCGCAGATCCTCGA
>Ga0157369_10008210_pt1 | contig 11974 bp, 11 predicted proteins | sample C25metaG_FD_113461 | JGI IMG/M metagenome (GOLD analysis project Ga0157369, IMG submission 113461) | Corn rhizosphere microbial communities from Kellogg Biological Station, Michigan, USA - C2-5 metaG | ecosystem: Host-associated > Plants > Roots > Rhizosphere > Soil | place: USA: Michigan...
CCCAGCCTGCGCCAGGCGAAGCGGCAATTCGATCTTTTCCGAACCAACGATGTCGATACGCGCAAGCTGGCGATTGTCGTCAACCGCGTGGAGAAGCGTCTCTTCCGCCTGATCGGCCTCGACGACGTCACCAAGACCCTGAAGTACCCGATTCTCGGCACCGTCCATGCCGATCCGCAGGTTCTCGCCACGGCGCACGATCAGGGCCTGCTCGCGCGCCAGGTCCAGAAGAAAAGTCCGTTCATCAACGATATCGCCGACCTCGCGGACCGCATTGATGAGCGTTTTGAACAAGGTGGGTCGAAATAATGTGGCAGGTAAAGAAACGCGAAGCGCTCGCGGCCTCGGTCGCGGAGCCGGTGGCCGAAGCATCGCCCGCGCCCATTCAGCCGCTGTTCGAGACGTCGGCCGAGAGCGAGCGGTGGCTCGATCTCAAGGTCGGCATCCATCGCAAGCTCCTCGGGCGCATCAACCTGGCGCTGCTCGACAAGCTCTCGCGCGAGCAGATCGAGGCCGAGATCGGCGACATCGTCATGGAACTGCTGGTCGAGGCCGACGAGGCGCTGAACGCTCGCGAGCGCAAGCAGCTCGTCGGCGAGGTTCTCGACGAACTGCTCGGCCTCGGGCCGCTCGAGCCCCTCCTCAAGGACGAGGGCATCACCGACATCCTGGTAAACGGCCACAAGACGGTGTTCGTCGAGCGAAACGGCCTTTTGGAAAAGGTGCCGACCCAGTTCCAGGACGAGCGGCATCTCCTGCGCATCATCCAGAAGATCGTCAGCGCCGTCGGCCGCCGGATCGACGAATCCTCGCCGTTCGTCGACGCGCGCCTCGCCGACGGCTCGCGCGTCAACGCCATCGTCGCCCCGCTGGCGATCGACGGGTCGCTGCTGTCGATCCGCAAGTTCGCCAAGCGGCCGATCCGCATCGCGCGCCTGATCGAGCTTGGCAGCATGCCCGAGGAGGTCGCCCGGGTGCTCGAGGCCGTCGTCCGCTCGCGCCGCAACGTGCTCATCTCCGGCGGCACCGGCTCGGGCAAGACGACGCTGCTCAACGCGCTCTCCTCGTTCATCGACAACCGCGAGCGCATCGTCACCATCGAGGACTCGGCCGAGCTGCAGTTGCAGCAGGAACACGTCGCCCGCCTCGAGACGCGCCCGCCGAACATTGAAGGCCGGGGCGAAGTGACGCAGCGCGATCTCGTCAAGAACGCGCTGCGCATGCGCCCGGACCGGATCATCGTCGGCGAAGTCCGCGCCGGAGAGGCCTTCGACATGCTGCAGGCGATGAACACCGGCCACGACGGTTCGATGACCACCGTGCATGCCAACTCGCCGAGAGACGCGCTGTCGCGCGTCGAGCAGATGATCGGCATGAGCGGGATCGATATTTCGTCGAGCTCCTCGCGCGCGCAGATTGCCTCGGCGATCAACCTGGTCATCCAGGTCGGGCGCCTCGCCGACGGCCGTCGCAAGGTGCTCAGCCTCTCCGAACTGACCGGCATGGAGGGCGAGACCATCTCCATGCAGGAGATCTTCCGCTTCAAGCAGACCGGGCGCAGCGACGCCGGTGACGTCCTCGGACATTTCGAGGCAACCGGGATTCGGCCGAAGTTCATCTCGACGGCCGCCGATCAGGGCATCGAGATCCCCGCGGAACTGTTCCGTCCGCAACTGCGGCTGGGCTGATCATGGCCACCGCGGACATCATTAGGCTGTTCCTGCTCCTCGCCGTCTTCGCGAGCGTCTTCCTCGCATCGCAGATCGTGCTCGGCTCGACCGCCCGGCGCACCGTCGAGGTCGGCCTCGTCAATCGCCGGCTGCGGATGATCAGCCGGGGAGCGGATCGCGAGGACATCATCGCCGAGCTCAGGCGCAACGATCCCATGTTGGGAGACCAGCCGCTGGATGCGTTCGGCCGCTGGATGCGCAAGTTCCGGCGCAACCTGATGATGGCACAGGTCCCATTCGGACCGACCCAGGTGCTGGTGGCGATGATACTGCTGTTCCTGGCACTCACCGCGATCATCGTCTCGGTCGCGTGGTTCCAGCGCTTCGCGCTCACGCTCGGCGTCATCCAGCTCATCGTCGCGGTCTCCGCCGCGGTCGCCGTCTTCACGCCGCTTTCGGTGGTGAGCTTTCTCGCCCAGCGCAAGCGCCGGCGGATGCAGGAACAGTTCCCCGTCGGGCTCGACATCTTCGTCCGGGCGCTGCGCTCGGGCCACCCGATCGCTTCCGCGATCGAGCTGCTCACCGAAGAGATGGAAGATCCCATCGGCAGCCAGTTCGGGCTCGTCTCGGACGAGGTTTCCTACGGCGCCGAGCTGACCGACGCATTGCATGCCATGGCCGAACGCTGGGATCTCGATGATATTCGCATGTTCGTCGTTTGTCTTTCGGTGCAGAACGAAACCGGCGGCAACCTCGCGGAAATCCTCGAGAACCTTTCGACCGTGATCCGCGAGCGCGCCAGCATGTACATGAAAGTGCGGGCGCTCAGCTCGGAAGGACGCATGACCGGGTGGCTTCTCGGCGTGCTGCCGGTTTTCACCTTCATCTTCCTGTTCGTGATGAACCCGGCGTTCTATCTCGACGTCGCGACGGACCCCATTTTCTACATCGGCTTTCCGATCATGATCGGATGGTACCTGGTCGGCATCTACATGATCCGCCGGATGATCGATTTGAAAGTCTGAACGATGGTCGATTTCCTTCTCGCCAACGACATCGCCCGGTGGCTTTTCCTGGGGGTGGTCTTCGCCGCGATGATGATGATCGTCTTCACGGTCATCGGCTCGATGAGCCGCCGAAGCGCGGTTCGGGCCGAGCTGAAAACGCTGGAAACGCGCGGTCCCGGCGGGCAGGTCGCGCGGCTCAGCCACGCGAAGCAAACCGCCTGGACGCGGCTTGCCGACAGGATCGAGCGGACCGGTCTCAATCTCACCGATACCAAGAGCGACGCCGTGCGGCAGAAGCTGATCGCCGCGGGCTTCGATTCCTCCGCCGCGCCGCGCCTGTTCACGCTCATTCGCCTCGTGCTGATCTTCGCGCTGCCGGGCGTTTTCGTGCTGCTTACCCTCGCGGGCGGAAGCCAGATGAGCTTCCTCAAGATGTATCTCTACAGCGCCGTCCTGGCGCTTGTTGGCCTTTACCTTCCCAACCTCTTCGTCACCGCGCGCGCCGACCGGCGCCGCGAGCAGATCACCAACGGGTTCCCCGACTGCCTCGATCTCCTGCTGGTCTGCGTGGAGGCGGGTCTCAGCCTCGAGGCGGCCCTGGACCGCGTCGGCCGAGAAATGATCGAATCGCACCCGCTGGTCGCCCGCATCCTGTCGACGACGACCCTGCAGCTGCGGGCCGGCGCGCAGCGCGATGCCGCGCTTCGCAGCATGGGCGAGATCAGCGGGGTCGACGAGATCAAGAGCTTTGCGACCCTGCTGATCCAGTCCGACAAGCTGGGCACGAGCATGGCCAGCACGCTGCGCGTCTATTCGGCGGAGATGCGCGAGAAGCGTCGTATGCGCGCCGAGGAAAAGGCGCATCGGCTGCCGGTGATCATCTCGATCCCGCTGGTGGTCAACATGCTGCCGACGATGATCGGAGTGCTGATGCTGCCGGCTGTCGTGCGGGTCGTGCGCACGCTGATTCCGGCTCTGACTGGGGGATAGGACGATGACCAGACTTCTGAAAGTTTCGGCAACGCTTTTGGCGACGGTGGCCCTGAGCGGCTGCGCGTCGATCTTCGGGCACGGCTTCGCCGACCGCGGGGCGGCGCAGTCCGCCCCGGCCCTGTCGGTCGGGACTGTCGAGCTCGCCGCCGCCCGGCGGGCGATGGACGCCGGCATGACCGCCGAAGCGATCGATCACTTCCGCGCGGCGCAAACCGATCCGCAGGCGCTGCCGGCCGCGAGCAACGGCCTCGGCGTCGCCTACGCCCGGCTTGGCCGGTTCGATCTCGCCGACCGGTACTTCCGCATGGCGATGGCGCTCGAGCCGGCCAACCAGCGCTTCGCGGCGAACATGCTGCGCCTGCAGGGGGACTATGCGCTTGCCCAGGCGCAGGCGGCGGAAACCACCCGCCTCGCCGAGGCCGCAAAGCCCGCCGAGGCCGCTCCCGTGGCCCTCGCCGCGGCCGAACGCCCGGGAGCGCTCGAGCGCGTGTCGCGGGGCGAAGTGCGCATCCGCACCGTTGCGGTGGCGGCTGCCGCGCCGGTCGCCGTGGTGGCCTCGCGCGATGCCCTCCCGGCCAGGGCGACCGGGCCGCTGTCCAGTCAATCGATCCGGACCAGGGCGCCGGCGGGCTATCCGGTGCGGATCGACCTCACAAAGAACGCGAGCTCGGCGGGCGGCGATGTCGCGAGCGTTGAATATCCGCAGCGAGTCGACCTCTCCAAGGTCGTGCTGGTCGACTGATTCAGGATCATAGCGGGCCATGACAGGGCAAATCGGGTTGCTCGCCGCGTGCCTGGCGCTCGCGGCGGCGGGGGCCGCGTGGGACGTCAGGATCCGCCGGATTCCCAATGTACTTTGCCTGCTGCTCGCGGTCATGGCGGCCGCCTACGCGTGGTGGGCGACCGGCGCGAACGGTCTCCTGTGGGGAGCGATGCACGCGGCGATCGCCCTTGCCGTCGGCATCGGTCTTTTCGCGCTCGGGGTGATCGGCGGCGGCGACGCGAAGTTCTACGCCGCGGCGGCCCTCGCGGTCCCGCTCAAGGCGGGCTTCACGCTGCTCGGCTGGACATCTCTGGCCGGTCTCGTGCTCCTGGTCGTGCTCGTCGTGGGCAAGCTGCTGTTTGCAAGCAGCGGAAAGTCGATGCGGGAAATGCGCAAGATGCCGGTGCCCTACGGCGTTGCCATCGCCGCGGGGTTCGCGCTCACCACGCTCGCCTGATTTCAGCGACGCGGTGCATAAGCGGGGAGCGCCTGCACCGCCGGTCGCGCCGCCATCCGTTCCAGCCAGCCGGTAATCGCCGGCGCCGCCTCGGCGTTGCAGGCGTCGGGCATCACCCGGGGAAGCGCCGGGGCCATCGAATACCACTTGATGTCGGCGAGCGAGTAATCCTCGCCGAGCAGCCACGGTCCGCGAGACTTGAGGCGTCCCTCGAGCCTCGCGATGCAATGGCCGAGCCTGCGGCGGGCGTCGGCCAGCTCGCCCTCTGAATAGCCGGTCTCGGAAACGGTCGCCCATTTGCGGCGCACTTCCTCGTTCGGCATGTTGGCGAGGCGGGCGGCCATTTCGGCCTTGTCGATCTTCGAGGCGAAGGGCGTCGCGCCGTGCGCCCCGATGACCGTCAGTGCCGGGCAGAAATACTCGTCGACGTACTTGGTGAGCCCGCGCATCTCCGCGCGCAGCCAGGGATCGGCCGGACGCAACGCAACCTCAGGGAAAACATCCTCGAGATATTCGTTGATCACGCTCGATTCCTTCACCACCCTCCCGTCGTGGACCAGAACGGGGACCATTCCCTCGGGGTTGATCAAGCGAAACGCCGGATCGTGATGCTCCCACTTGCGGCTGTCGAGGACCCGGTTCTCGAACGCGAGGCCCTTCTCGACGAGGCACAGGAGCGGGGTCAGGGAGTTGGCGACCGGTCCGAAATGATAAAGCGCCAGCATCAGCTTCCGAGCCGCTGCTCCTCTTCGAGCATCGCCTGGGCCTGCTCGCGCATCGTTCCGAGCACGCGCCAGACGACGGCCGCGTCCTCGGCCGGGATGTCCCTCGTCAGCAGGCGATCGCGCTCGTGGACCCAATCGACCATCTGGTCGTAGACCTTGCGGCCCTCGCCCGAGAGATCGATCTCGATCTCCGGTCCGCCGGGCTTGCGCTCGCGCGTGAGGAGTCCGCGTTCGACCATCGCCTTGACGGCGCGGCTCAGCTGGCCGCGGTCCTGCACCATCGCCTCGGCGAGGCCGTTGAGCGACAGCGGCGCGTTCTCGCCAAGCTGGGTCATGATCCGCCACTCGGTCTCGGACAAGCCGAACTGGCGCCGCTGCGCCAGGATCCCGCTTCGCCGCAGGACGACGAAGAGGCGAATCATTCGCATCGAGACCAGCCCGTAGTCGAGGTCCGGCCGGCCCCTGGCGATCGATTGCGCGTCGTGCATCTCAGGCTCCCGTTCGCTCCCCTTCTCTAGAGTAGTTTTGTTGGTGTCAAAAAGCTTTTTGGTTCACACTGGCCCAAGCCCTTGGGATCGCTCGCGGAGCAACGATGCGCGAATTGGCAGGCAGGACGGCGTTCATCACCGGCGGCGCCAGCGGAATCGGGCTCGGCATGGCGCGGGCCTTCCTCGCCCGCGGCATGAAGGTCGTCATCGGCGACTTGTTGCAGGCGCACCTTGACGAAGCGCGCGGCCTGCTGGGTTCGAGCAACCGCCTGCACTCAATCCGCCTCGACGTCTCCGATCGCGCGGCGATGCATGACGCCGCGCGCGAGACGGCCGACGTGTTCGGCAACGTGCACGTCCTGTGCAACAACGTCGGGGTCAGCCAGCGCAACTCGCTCGACGAGGCGGGCTACGCCGACTGGGATTACGTGCTCAGCGTCAACCTCGGCGGCACGATCGCCGGCCTCGTCGAGTTCCTCCCGGCGATGAAGGCGCATGGCGAGGGCGGGCATGTCGTCAACACGAGCTCGATGGCGGGGATGATACCGGTGCCGGGGTTCGCGGGCATCTACGCTACCAGCAAGTTCGCCGTCAGGGGCTTGAGCGACGCGCTCCGCCTGGCGCTCGCTCCTTACGGCATCGGCGTCTCGGTGCTGTGCCCCGGCCTCGTTCGCACCCGGGCGATGACGGCCGGCGATCTCTACCGCGGGGCGCACGAGCGGGCCGACCCCGCGATCGAGCTGCGCGACACTCTCGACGGCGGAATGGACCCGGCCGAGGTCGGCGAGCTCGTTGCAGGAGCGATCGAGGATAACCGCCCGTACATCTTCCCGCACGGGGAATTCGTCGGCGAGGTGAAGGCGTACTTCGAGGAGATGCTCGCCGCCTTCCCGACCGAGTTCACGATGGACGAGCGCCGCCGATTGGGCGAGGAGCGGCGGGCGAGGATGACCGCCGAAGCGAGGGCGCTCGCCGATGCGCTGGGGAAAGAGCAGGCATGAAGGACGTCTCCGGCAAGACTGCGTTCGTCACCGGCGGAGCCAGCGGAATCGGCCTTGGCATGGCCAAGGTATTCGGCTGGGCGGGAATGAACGTCGTCGCCGCCGATGTCCGCGAGGACCACATCGCCGCCGCGCACGACGAGATCGCCGACGAAGGGCTCGCCGAGCGCGTGCGGTTCCTCCGCCTCGACGTCACCGACCGCGAGGCGTTCGCCGCCGCGGCCGACGAGGCCGAGGCGATGTTCGGCAAGATCCACGTGCTGTGCAACAACGCCGGGATCGGGCTGCTCAAGCCGATCACCAAAGCGAGCGAAGCCGACTGGGACTGGGCGATCGACGTCAACCTCAATTCGATGTTCAACGGCGTGAAGGCCGTGCTGCCGAAAATCCGCGCCCACGGCGAAGGCGGCCACATCGTCAATACCGCCAGCATGGCCGGCGTGCTGCAGTACAGCCAGGCCGGGATCTACGTGACGACCAAGTTCGCCGTCGTCGGCTTCTCCGAGGCCCTGCGCGCGGAGCTGGCGAGCGAAGCCATCGGCGTCTCCGCCTTCTGCCCCGGCGGCGTCAGGACCAACATCCGCGACTACGAGGCGACGAGGCCCGGACGTTACGCGACGAAGACCGAGGCGCCGGGCGGCCCGCCGCCGGGCTTCGCCTTTACCGATGAGCAGCGCGCGCGGCTCGCCGGCCTGACCGCGACGCCGGAGGAAGCCGGCGAGCTGGTGCTGCAGGGCATCCGCGGCAACGCGCTCTACATCTTCACCGCGCCCGAGTTCCGCGCCGGGGTTGAGGAGCGCTTTGCCGCCATCCGCCGGGCGCTCGGCGAAGACAAGGCGCGCGAAGCGATCGCGCTCGAGCTGATCCCCGGCCTCGTCGGCAGCCCGATCTACAACGAGGCGCCGTGAGGTCGCAGCCTTTCACGTTGGCGGGAGTTGCGGGCGCAAGGGAAGGCCTGAGCGACGCCGAAGCGGATTAATCCGAAGGAATGAAATTCGCCTGCCCGGCGATGTTCACAAAGTTGATGCAACCGTCCACCTATTGGACAATCGTAAACTCCGGGCTGGGACGTTGTTAACTTAAGTTCTATTATCCGGCGCATGAGACACGAATCGGCAGCAGCGCCGGCTTACGTCATCAAACCCGAGGAATTGTCGGCGCTCAATTACCTGCCGCCCGACCATCCGCGCCCGCAGGCCGTCGAATGGATCAACCGCGGCACCAACCAGACCTTGCGGCCCTCGTCGGTCGACATGCTGATGCGCACGCTGTTTGTTGACGTCGCCTCGCCCAGCGTGGTGCGGCTGCACCGCACCTCGGGCCTGCGCGCGGTTTTCGCCAGCGACCAGGAGCGCAACATGTTCGCCGCCGCGTTCACCGCGGCGCGCCAGAAGCTGCTCGGGGTCGAGAGCCATCACGTCACGGCGATCTTCAATCAGCTCAAGGAAGCCGAGCAGGCCGTGGTGGCGCTGAAGGAAGCGGGCGTTGCCCCGAAGGCCATCTCGCTGATGTTCCGCGCCAGCCAGTTCATCGACACGACTGTCAAATGGCGCGAAGGGCACAGCAAGCTCAGCATCGCCGGGGCGACCGCGGGCGGCGGCGTCGCCGCGGTGATCTTCGCGATGGCGGTGCTGGCGATCCCCGGCATCGGGCCGGTGGCGGCGGCCGGGGCTCTCGCCACCTCGGCCTTCCATTCGTTCGCCGCGGCAAGCGGCGTCCTCGGCGCGACCGGCGGGGCCATCGCCCGGATGCTGACCGACCACGACGTGGACGGCGTTTCGGCCTCCTACTACCAGGAGCAGATCCGGCGCGGGAAGATCTTCGTGTCGGTCGATGTCCGCGAAGCGCCCAAGTGGCGCACGCTCGCGCGCGATATCCTCCGGCAATTCAACGGACGCACCTCGACCCGCGCCTGACCTTCCTCAGGCGATGCGGATGTCGAGCAGGGTCGGCTGCGCCTCGGCGAAGCTCCAGGCGAGCGCCGCATCGAGCGCATCGACCGTGTCGACGCGCAGGCCCTCGACCCCGTGGCCTTGCGCGAGCTTCACGAAATCGAGGCCGCTGAGATCGCACCCCGGCACGTGGTTCATGCCGAACTCGGCCGAGAAGCCCGACAGCGCGGCGTAGGCGGCGTTGTTGAGAATGAGAAAGCTGACATTCGCCTTCTCGGCCGCCGCGGCGAACAGGCCCTGGATGGTGTACATCGCCGCGCCGTCGCCGATGATCGCGACGACCTTGTCGCCTTGCGCCATGGCGATGCCGACGGCGGCGGGGAGCGAGTAGCCGAGGCCGCCGCTGGCGCAGGTGTAGAAGCCGCCCTCGCGGGTGATCGGCAGGACCTCGTGCTCGGGGCCGCGCGCGGTCGGCGCCTCCTCGACGATGACCGACGCCGCCGGCCGCAGGTGGGCGACGCGCTTGAGGACGTAAGCGGCGTTCATCGCCGGCTCGGGCTCGGCGAAGGTGCGCGGCTTTCCCTGGTAGGGGCGCGCGTTGGCCCGCTCGCACAAGAGGGCGAGACCCTCGGCGACATTGCCGAGCACTCCGCCTCCCCCGGGGAGCGCCGCGAGGTGCTGGGGGTCTTCGCTGAGCGCCATGAGCTTCGCGTGCTCGGGCCAGTGCGGGCCCGTCCCCTCGACGTGCCAGGTGAACACCGGCGCGCCGGCGACGAGGATCGCGTCGTAAGGCGCGAGGAAGTCGCGCAAGTCGTCGCGCCACGCGGGGAGGAAGCCGGCGAACTGCGGATGGTTCTCGGGAAACGTCTCGCGCGCGGCGTAAGGCGCGGACCACACGGCGCAGCCGGTCTTCTCGGCGAGCCGGATCGCCTCGCGCCAGCCGCCCGAGTTGGCCACCCCGGTGCCGATGACCAGCGCCGGCCGTTCGGCCCCGTCGAGCAGCGCCGAGAGGCGCTCGATCCCGGTCGCCGAAGGGACGGTGCACAGCGTCAGATGCGGCAGGGCGGGCATCTCGCACTCGCGGTCCCAGTCGTCGACCGGAATCGACACGTAGCACGGGCCCATCGGCGGCGTCAGCGCGGTCACGAAGGCGCGGATCAGCGCCAGCGGCACGTCCTCGGCCCGCGCCGGCTCGACCGAGTACTTGACGTAGGGCCGCGGAAATTCGGTCGAGCGCTCGTTGTAGAGGAAGGGGTCGTAGGGCAGGATGCTGCGCGCCTGCTGCCCGGCGGTCACCACCACCGGCGCGTTGTTGCGGAAGGCGGTGAACAGGTTGCCCAACGAATGGCCGGTGCCGGCCGCGCTGTGGAGGTTGACGAGGGCGGGCTTGCCGGACGCGCGCGCGAAGCCGTCGGCCATCGCGACCACCACCGCCTCGCTCAGCCCCATCACGTAAGGAAACGGCATTGCCCTGAGCATCGGGATTTCGGTGCTGCCGGGATTGCCGAACAGCCGGTCTATACCGAAGTGCTCGAAAACCCTGAAGGCGGCTTCACGGACGGTGGGCATTGGGCGCTCTTCCTCAACCTTTATTGCCGGGCCGCCTTCGGCGGCCGGCAACGGGGAAGCAAGATGTTTTCGTGACGCGCGCTCAGACCTCTTCGCCCCCGGCGCGCGCCCGCTCGAGCACCGTCGCCTCCTCGCGGTTGACCCGCAACAGCACGACGAACAGGCACAGCACGATCACCGGCCAGACCACGTTGATCGAGATGATCGCCGTGCCAAGGTCGCCGTGCAGGCGGTCGCTGACGATGCCGACGAAGTACGGCCCCATGCCGAGGCCGAGCAGCGTCTGGATGATGATGAAGATCGAGCTCGTGACCCCGCGCATTCGCGGCAGCACCAGGTCGTAGACCAGCGAGTACAGCGGCGGCAGCCACAACGTCAGGATCAGGCTGTAGAAGGTAAAGCGCACGTAGAAGCTCGCCGGATCGGGCGCATGGTAGGTCCAGATGCCGAAGATCGGCGAGACGCCGAGGGAGAACATCGTCAGCCACACGCGGCCGCGGCCGCCCATCCTCGCCGTCAGCCAGTCGGACATCGGCCCGGCGACGACCGGTCCGATCACGCCGAGCGCGGCGGCGAGCAGGCCGAACTGGAGGCCGGTCGCGGCAATCGACAGGCCGTAGGCGCGGTTGAGGAACGAGGGCGTGAAGCCCATCACCGCGTAATTGATCGAGGTCTGCAGGCCGGCGACGACCGTCAGCAGGACGATCGCCGGCGACAGCACGAGGTTGTAGGTCGGCCGGTCGGTCAGCCGCAGCGACTGAAACATGTTGAGGATCACGAACAGGCCGAAGCCGACGACGAACCATTGCAGCCGGTGCGGATCGATGCTGAGGCCGAGCACGTTCGTCGGCGGACGCGGCGAGAACGCCTGCGTCAGGTGCGTCATCGTCCAGCAGAACAGCACGATCACGGCAAGGCCGACGAGATTGACCGCCCATTGCCGCGCGGGGGCCTTGCGGCTCCACAGCGACAGCCAGTTGACCGCCGGCGTGACCGAGGCGAGCACGGCTCCGCTGGCCCTGAATGGATGCGGGTCGGGCGGCGAGATGATGCCGTCCACTTCTCCGCGAACGGGCTCGCGCAGCCTGAGGATCAGCCACCCGAGCAGCAGCCCCGGCGCCGCGGCGACGAGGAAAGCGAACTGCCAGCCGGAAAATCCGCCCGGATGGTTCGGGAACGCGGTGTTCCACCACTGCGCGACCACGCCGCCGAGCGCCATCGAGAAACCGAGGCCGAGCGAGGTCGTGATGCCCATCGCCGCCATCGCCGTCCCGCGGCGCGCGCGCGGGAAGGTGTCGAAGATGATCGAGTTGGCCGCGGGCTGGGCCGACGCCTCGCCGATGCCGACCCCGAGCCGCGAGATCGCCAGCAGCGCGAACCCGCCGGCGAAGGCCGACAGGCCGCAGAAC
>Ga0157369_10008212_pt1 | contig 11971 bp, 9 predicted proteins | sample C25metaG_FD_113461 | JGI IMG/M metagenome (GOLD analysis project Ga0157369, IMG submission 113461) | Corn rhizosphere microbial communities from Kellogg Biological Station, Michigan, USA - C2-5 metaG | ecosystem: Host-associated > Plants > Roots > Rhizosphere > Soil | place: USA: Michigan...
CACCAGGCTCGCTCGAGCCAAAGCATTGGAGCTGCGGTCAAAGATCTGCGCCATGAATGCTTTCCTGCTTGTTGTTCGTTAATCAGTCGATTGTGCGCGCTGTGCTGGCGATCACACAGGATATGGTCAGATTTCGATTTCGGATAAAAACCACCTGAAAGGTGGACGACCCCGAAAGTTCAATATAGCAGCCGAGGGTGTATCTGTAACGGTCTCAACAGTTGGGGGACGAAAAAATGTTTATGCTGCTTAACTTTTTGTAATGCACTGAAAGCTAAAGTGGTTCGCTTGCGATGAACAAAGCGAGGAATCGCTCGTCGAGGCGGATTGAGTGTCCCAGAAAATGGGATGTATTTAGCCTCGTTTTTTGCAGAGTTTTGTTGCGTGCGAACACAGACGTGTTTTCAGTATTGCCAGGATTTTGGGTCGGCACCTGCGGGAGCTGTTGTGAGCATGTAATCAGTGCTCGCGGGGAGGATGCGCTTGAGCAGGCCGGAAAGGCTTAAAGCTCCATGTGGGCATCGCACGAAAGTGGGCTGCGATGGCGTGGTGGGGTTGAGGTAAGCTAGGCGGCAGGTATCCACCTCAGCGCCAAGGATCAGAAGCAGATGGGAATGCTTACGCGCCTTTTCTATCCCTGGGGTTTGATTCTCCAGGTTATTGCGATTGTGCACTTCATTCGGCGGCGGCCGGATACGTACTGGCTGTACATCATTCTGTTTCTCGGGCCGGTTGGGGCGCTCGTTTATATCTTCGCCGAGATGGTTCCGGATGTTGGTTTGCTGAATCAGTCGTTCAAGGGCATGTCGCGGCGGAAACGGATTGCGGCGTTGGAATTGGTGATCCGCGACAATCCTTCGGTCGGGAATCTGGAAGAGCTGGGCGAGCTTTACATGGAAGACGAGAAGCTGCAGATGGCGCGAGCCACATTCACCCGGGCAATAGACGCGCGGGCGACGACGCTGGATTGCTTTTATCGCAGAGGCGTGTGCGCGATTCTGCTGGGCGATGCGGCGGGAGCGTTGCCTGATCTTGAAAAGGTGGTTGCGAAGGAACCTAACTACGATTTCAATCGCGGCCCCGCACTGCTTGCGCAGGCATATGCGTTGACGGGCGAAAAGGAGAAGGCTGAGGCGCTGTTCCGGCGGGTGACGGTTACATCGACTTTGTCGGAGACTTATCTGAACTTCGCAGATTTTCTCGCGTCAGAGGGACGCAATGCCGAGGCGCGCGAATGGGCGCAGAAGGTGCTGGATAAGGAACCGACGATGCCGCGATATCTGCGGCGACGGGAGCGACCTTGGTCGCAGCGGGCGAAGAAAACGTTGAAGAGGTTGGCGGCGTAGAGGCAAGGGTTGGGATTAGGGATTAGGACTCTGATTGTCTGGGTAGTTTCTATTTCCGGGCGAGGAAGAGCATCAGGGCGAGAAGCAGGAGGGGGACAAGGACGAGCGCGCTGTAGAGTAACAGCTTTCTGCGCAATTCAGCGCTCTTGTTGAGATGTCCGGCGGGGCGGGCGCCGCGAGGTTCGACGCCGACTTGTTCCTGGTGTTCGAGGTCCCACATCATTTCGCTGGCTGTGGCGTAACGGTGTCGCGGCACCCGCTCGAGGGCGCGGTAGAGGATCTCTTCGAGTTCCGGGGAGATCTCGGGGTTGAGGTCGCGGGGCGGCTTCACATCGTTCAGAAGGCGTTCGTTCATGACCGCGAGCGGGTTGGCGCCGATAAAGGGAACGCGGCCGGTGAGCATCTCGTAGAAGATGATGCCCATGGAGTAGATGTCGCTGCGCTGATCGCCGCGCGCGCCTTTTACCTGTTCGGGCGAGATGTAGTCGGGCGTGCCGAGGAGTGATGAGACGTTCACGAAGGTGAGGCGGCGGGCGTCTTCCTTCATGGCAATGCCGAAGTCGATGAGCTTGATGCGGTCGTTTTGGTCGACCATGATGTTTTCCGGCTTGAGGTCGCGATGCACGATTCCGTGCTTGTGCATGTAATCGAGCGCGTCACAGACTCGATGGGTGATGGTTGACGCGCGGTCGATGGAGAGCTTCTTCTCTTCGTTGAGGATGGTGCGCAGCAGGCGGCCTTCGACCCATTCGATGGCCATGTAAAGGCGGCTGCGCTGTTCGTCGTTGTAGGTTTTGACGATGCCGGGATGTTCGAGCTGACGGCCGATTTCCTCCTCGCGCTTGAAGCGCTCGAGCAGGACAGGGTCGGATTCCATCTCGGGATTGGGGACCTTGATGGCCAGTTGCCTGCCGGAGTTCAGGTCCGTCGCGCGGTACAGGGTCGACATGTACGTATGCGCGATGACGCCGTTGATGCGGTAGTGGTCGAGCGTATCTCCGGGCGCGAGGTTGGACATGGGCGAAGTTGGTTCGATTGTTTCACACGGACTCGTAAAGAATGAGTGAAGGAAGCGCGAGGATTCTATACTCGAGTCAATTTGATTCCCCCGGAGGTTCGATCGATGGCCACTGTGTGGCTGAGGAGGTCCGCGGCCTTAGCGCTGGCGGTTGGCGCATTTTCGTTTTGTGCGATGGCAGTCGCGCAGGACAAGGATAAAGGGAAAGAGAAAGAGACGGCTCCGGCGGCTCAGACCGTGGCGCCTCCTGATTCGATGACAGAAGGCACAGTCACGATCGGCGGCCAGGCCGTAGCATACAAAGCCATCGCGGGGACGATCACGGTGGGATCGACGGAGGCACAGGATGCGACGCTGGCGGCGAATGGAAGTATTTTGCCGGATTCGGGCGTGAAGCCTGCGACGGATCCGAATGAGGCTCCGGCAACGGCGCGGATGTTCTACGTGGCGTACTTCAAGAAGGATGCTTCCGGGTCACGCCGGCCGCTGATGTTTCTCTACAACGGAGGACCCGGGTCCGCAACCATGTGGTTGCATCTTGGGACGTTCGGTCCGCGACGGGTTGTGGTTCCTGATACGAAGCACCAGGCGGCGGCGCCTTACTCAGTGGTTGAGAACCAGTATTCGCTGCTGGACGTTTGCGATCTCGTGTTCATCGATGCGCCGGGAACGGGGTTGAGCCGTACTTTCGGCAAGGAGAAGGCGAAGGCTTTTTATGGAATCGATGCGGACGGACATGCGTTCGCGAGGTTCATTCATCGATTTCTCTCGAAGTACGACAGATGGAATTCGCCGAAGTACCTGTTTGGCGAGAGCTATGGAACTCCACGATCGGCGGTTTTAGCGGCGGATTTGCGCGACGTGGATCTGAATGGAATTGTGCTGCTGTCGCAGATTCTGAGTTTTGATAACTCGGTTGATGATCCGAGGTGGAATCCGGGCGTTGACCAGGCTTATGCGCTGGCTCTGCCCACGTATGCCGCGACGGCGTACTACTTCAAGAAGCTGCCGACACAGCCGGCGGCGCTGAAGCCGTTTCTTGCGGAGGTGGAGAAGTACGCGCTGGGAGAGTACATGACGGCGCTGCTGAAGGGCAGCGAACTCGGAGACGAGGAGAAGAGGGCGGTTGCGGAGAAGTTGCACAGCTATACGGGATTGCCGGTGGAGTACCTGATTCGTTCGGATCTGCGGGTGGTGGGCGGAGATTTCTCGAAGGCTTTGAAGCTTGACGATGCGACGACGATTGGAAGACTCGACACGAGGTTTCAAGGTCCGGATCTCAATCCGCTGAGTGAAGGGGCGGAGTACGATCCCCAGAGCGATGCGATCAGTTCGGCATGGACGGCGGCAATCAATGACTATCTGCATAAGGATTTGAAATACGGACAGGAGAGCACGTATTGGAGTTTTGGCGGCGCGGGTGGGGACTTTACCTGGGACCTGCGGCATCACGCGCCTGAAGGGCCGCCTGCGAATGATGTGGAGACGGGTGCGAATGTAATGCCAGACCTGGCTTTCAGAATGAAGCTCAATCCAAGCATGAAGATCATGCTGGCGGGGGGCTATTACGACCTGGCTACGCCGTACTTTGAGGGCATCTACGAGATGCATCATCTGCAGATTCCGAAGTCACTGCAGTCCAACATCCAGTACCACTACTACGAAGCGGGACACATGATCTATGTGAACGAGGGGATACTGAAGCAGTTCCGCACGGATGTGGCAGCGTTTATCAGGTCGACGCAGGATGGACACTAGGCTGAACCGGGAGCCGGGCTACTCGGCTCTCCATCAAGTGCCTGAGGAGCCTACTCCAAGGAGTTCTTCCCGTACGACAGGATCATCACTGACATAGAAAATGGGTTCCGGCTTTCTGTGCTCGATTATCTCGGTAATGCCGTTTGCACTGATGACCTCGTATGCGGGGTAAAATCCATGATTGCCTGTGAGGTGCAGCGGGCTCGAACTTTGCTCCTTACCGGATATCACTGCCAGCTTCTTCCCCTTCCAATCCTTTAACGTGAATTTCGCCGGTCCCCATGTGTAGTAGGTCAATGTGACTGATACATCTCTGCGCGTAAGTTCAGGCGGGAGCGTAAACCATCTTGGCAGTCTCGAATCTCCGTCGAGGGTAAAGGTTGACTCAACACAGCCACTGAACGCAAAACAAGAAGCGCACAGGGCAACGACAAGCAGGCACTTCTCCACCCGGCGAAAAACTCTCATCATCTTCGCTATCTTCACATCGCGGACATCGGAGGAAGATCCAGCCCAATCAACGCAATCCGGCGCAATCTTCATATCCCGTATTGTCGTGAATGTCTGTCTCGCGAGGTTCTTGGGTTGTTGCACTTCCGTAGCTGTCACACCTCTTTTTTCAGCCCGCCCGCGGCTGGGCTGAGGTTTCGGGATGGCGCTCGTGCCGCGGGCGAGGCTCTATGATGTTGTGAGCTTATGCACGGCTCTATGAGATTGCTCGCGGCTGGCCTGGTGATTTTGTGGGGGCTGGCTTCTCCGCCGTTGTGTACTGCGTCAGGAAAGAAGGAGTCGCGCAGACATCCGGCGCAGGAGACGGGCTTTCTCAATCGCAGAATCCAGATTGGCGCAGCTACTTACCGCTACCAGGTGTACTTGCCCGAGGAGTGGCGGCGTGATGATCGCAAGCAGTGGCCGGTGATCCTGTTTTTGCATGGGAGAGGCGAGCGGGGACAGGAAGGGATGTGGCAGACGCAGATCGGCCTGCCTCAGGCGATACGAGATCATCCGGAGCGCTGGCCGTTTGTCGTGGTGATGCCGCAGTGCGCAATGGATCGCTACTGGACCGACAAGGACATGCTGGCGATGGCGATGGCAGAACTCGATCAGGAGATCGGTGAATTTCGTGGCGATCCGGCGAGGACGTATTTGTCGGGATTGTCGCTGGGCGGATATGGGGCCTGGGAGCTGGCTCGGATATACCCGAATCGCTGGGCGGCGGCGGCGATTGCGGCGGGAGGAATTTTCTGGAGTTATGCGCCGGAGCGCTGGCAACAGGCCCCGAAGCTGACTGCTGAGTACGCGCAGGCGGTGAGCAAAATTCCGATATGGCTGTTCCACGGTGCGGATGACAACATCGTGGTTCCGCGCCAGGATGAGCTGCTGTATGCGTCGTTGAAGGCTGCGGGAGGAAGGGTACGGTTCTGGCTATATCAGGGATTGAGGCACGATTGCTGGACCCGGACCTACCTGGAGCCTGAACTGCCGAAGTGGCTGTTATCACACCATGTCGATGCTCGAGGCGTGCCGCCGTTTGCAGAGCGGACGGTGATTCCGCTGCACCCGCCGGCGATGAAGCTGGCTCCGGCGCAATTGGAGAGCTATGTCGGGGATTACGTGGATAAGCGGGGGCTGGTGATGGTTTCGCTGTTCCGGCAAGGAGACCTGCTCTACCAGAAGAATCATTATGGGGAGGTTGCGGAGCTGGCGGCGGAGTCGTTGAATCTTCTGTTCTACCCGAACGGGAGCAGCATTACGAGGATTGTGGTGGAGCGAGACTCGCAGGGGCGGGTGACGGGGCTTGTGTTGCGGGACGACCGGCACGAGGAGCGGTGGGAACGGATCAAGGCGGCGTTGCGTAGTCATAATCAGCCGGATTGAGCCTGGGCAGACGAGGCATGGCCGGGCTGCGCAGGGCTGGATGCGGCGCTTAGAATTGCCGGGCAGCGAGAAGGAGGTCGGGAATGTATTGCAGCGGATGTGGTCAGCCACTTGCGGCGGGGCAGCCGGTTTGTGCGCAGTGTGGGCGTCCTACGGGTGCGGTTCCGCCACCGCCTGCTCCGCCGATTCCGAATATTGCGTTTGAGCTGGCAAACTATGCGAACCGCGTAAGGGCATTGAGCACGGTGTGGTTCATCTATGGCGGGCTGGTGCTGGTTACGGGTCTGATTGGGTTGTCGTTTGCGAGCTCGGTGTTTAATGGCGGATTTGGACCGTGGATGCACGGGCCCTGGGCGCGAGGCGGATTCCCATTTGGTCCGGAGTTCGGGCCGGCGATACTGCGGTTTGCGTGGGTGATGGTGATTCTGCGGGCCGCGCTGGCGTTTGTAGCGGGATGGGGGTTGATGGAGCGGGCGCCATGGGGACGTGTGGTGGCGATTGTGGCGGCGTTCCTGAGCATTCTGAAGATTCCGATTGGAACGGCGCTGGCAATCTGGACACTGGTGACGCTGCTGGGGTACAGAAACACGACTTTGTACGATCAGCTGTGAAGGCGGAGGCCGGAGCTCAGTTGCGGGCTGCGCCCATGAGCACCAGGGAGCGCTGGGCGAAGGGCGAGTAGGCGAGAAGGGCCATGCATGCGAGCGCCAGGCCTGTATTGATGTGGTGCAGCAGGAGCAAGGGCGAGAGTGCCCAGAGCACGTCGGCAAGCAAAAGAAAGGGCCAAATCTTCAGGATGCGGCCGCGCATGCGTGGAGCGCGCAACCCGATGGCGGAGATGAGATAGGCACGGACCGCAATGAGGATGGCGGCGGTGCCTACGAGGATGTAGAAGATCGCTGTCGCCGCCCTGAAAGGCGAGAGCAGGTCTTCGATCTCGCGCAGATTGGCTAGAGCGCCGACATAGAATCCCACATACATAACTTGAAGAAGCAGGAAGGACGCCCGGACAACGTTGTGCGGAGCTTCGGGAAGTTCGGCGGGAGTGGGCAGTAGTCCGGGAGAGTCTTCTTGTTTCGTCGCCGCGAGAGGGGTGGAATCAAGCTGATCAGGCTGCTCGCCTGTCTGGGCACTCGCAGGTTCCGAGGCGATGCGCTGGACCGGAGCCACGAATCTGTAGCCGCGGCGAGCGAGAGTCTCGATGAACCGGGGGTTCGTGGCTGAATCCCCAAGGGCTTCGCGGATGCGATTCACCGCAGAGTTGAGGCCGTGCTCGTAGTCGACAAAGGTGCCGTCGGACCAGATGGCCTGAGAGATTTCTTCACGGGTAAGAACCTCGCCCGGCCGGTCGAGGAGCATCAGGAGTACCTGGAAGGGCTGGGCGCTGAGCCTGATCCTGATTCCCTGCTTACGCAGTTCTCCGGTTGAGGCATCCACCTCGAAGACTCCGAAGCGAAAGCGCGGCGGTGACTCAGGGTCTGACATTTCCTACGCTCAGTTTATCTGAGGGAAGGGTGGTTTTCGTGCTGGGCGACGCTTGTACAACTCGGCAGAAGGTCATGGGATGCATGCATTTGGCCGGTGAGGTTCATTGGCGTTGTGTTTGAGGCATCAAGTATTGCAGGGTAGCGGTTGATGGTGGCAGATTGCGAGATATGAAGGTCGGGTTGCAAGGGTGGTTAGGGACGGTATTGGGAATTGTGGCGGCTTTAAGCTGCTCCGGAACTTCGCCGCGGGTATGGGCTGAGGCGCCAGCGAAGGCTGTGAGCGCCTTTGACAATTACGCCGGAAGGGTGGAGGCGCGGCTTGCGCAACAGCACAGATCGGCGACGGACTTTTTGGCCAAGGTGGGAACGGGCGGGAAGACAGATGAGCAGCTGCGACGGGGCGAGGTGGTGATCGAGAAGTTGACGCCGGATAAAGGCGAAGTGCCGGGCGGGCTGCTCCATGACTGGCGAGGCACGGCATTTGTAAAGGGTGCCAGGGCGGAAGATTTCGAGCGGCTGATGAAGAACTTCACGGGGTATCCGCGCACGTACTCACCGCAGGTCGTAAGAGCAGAGGTCGTAGCGCCGCGCGGCGAGCCGGTTCCGGATCACTTCACGTCAGAGATGCGGGTAAATCAGAAGCACATGATCACTGTAGTGCTGGACTCGACGTATGACGTGAGGTACGGCCGGCGCAACCCGGGGTACGGATGGAGCATATCGCGGAGCACAAAGATTTCGGAGATTGAGGACGCGGGAACGGCGAAGGAGCGAGTTCTTCCGGCGAATAAGGATCACGGATATTTGTGGAGGCTGAATACCTACTGGAGCTATGAGGAACGCGACGGCGGATTGTACATGCAGCTTGAGTCGATCTCTCTAACGCGCGGAATTCCTACGGGGTTGGGATGGATGATTGGACCGTTCGTGGAGAGCGTGCCGCGCGAGTCACTCGAATTCACACTGGAGAAAACGCGTAAGGCGCTGGAGAGATAGGAGAAGGCGATGAGTACTGCGATGGCAGGGTCTTCCGGATTTGCAACAGCGAAGCGGGTGAATCGCTCGCTGACGGCGGCCATGGAGAAGAGAGCGCTGACCTGGATGGCGCAGCGGGCTCCGCGATGGGTGACCTCGGATGGATTGACGCTGCTGGGATTGTTAGCGCAGATCGGAGCAGGGGGGTTCTACGTGCTCTCGCGCGAGAACAAGTACGCCTTGCTGGGAGTGATTGCGTGCATCGTGCTGAACTGGTTTGGCGACAGCATGGATGGGACGCTGGCGCGCGTGCGGAATCAGCAGCGGCCGAGATATGGGTTCTACGTTGATCATATGATGGACATCTTTGGGGCGACGGCGCTGATGTGCGGGCTGGGGATGTCGGGGTTTGTGCACTGGCCGGTGGCGATTGCGATGCTGGTGGTGTTTCTGCTGCTCTCGGCGGAAAGCTACCTGGCGACGTATACGCTCTCGACGTTTCAGATGTCGCAGGGTGTTTTCGGGCCGACGGAGATTCGGATACTGCTGATTATCGGAAATGTGGCGCTGCTGCGGAATCCTTATGCGGAGGTGTTCGGGCACAGGTATCTGCTGTTTGATGTGGGCGGAGTGATCGCGGCAAGCGGAATGATGGTGATGGCGGTGGCGATTACGCTGCGGCATACGGCGGAGTTGTATCGGCAGGAGCGGCTCAAGTAGATCATTCGGTGCGGAGAGCCTTGAGCGGGTCGACGCTGGCGGCACGGCTGGCGGGTGCAGCGCTAGCGATGAAGGCGACGAGAGTAACGCCCACGATTGCGAGCATGTAGGTGAGTGCGTCGAGAGGGTGCACTCCGTAGAGGGATGAGGAGAGGGCTCGTCCGATGGCGAATGCGAGCGGGATTCCGGCGATCACTCCGATGACGGTGAGCAAGAGGCTGTCGCGGAGGATCATCCAGACGACCTGGCCGCGTCCCGCGCCCATGGCCATGCGAACGCCAATCTCGGCGGTGCGGCCGTTCACGCGGTAAGCTAGCGTTCCGTAGAGGCCGGTGGCTACGAGAACCACGGCGAGGATGCCGAAGCATCCGGCGAGGCGGGCGAAGAGGGTTTGGCTCGAGATGGTGAGGTTGTACTGGTCGCGCTGCGTCATCGGCTTGATCAGCGGCAGATTTGGATCGATCTGCTGAACAACTTTGCGCGCGGAAGGCAGAATCGCAAGCGGGTCGCCATGGACGCGAAGCTCGACGTCCATTTTGCCGGCGATGGGGATTTGCGCGTACTCGTACCAGGCCATCGGAATGGGCTCTTCATCGATGCTGCGGTACTTGTGATCTTTGACGACGCCGACGATTGTCATCTGGTATTGTCCATACTCTGAGCCGATCACGTGTCCGAGCGGGTTCTGGTTGGGAAAGAATCGTTTTGCGAACTGCTCGTTGATGATGCCGACGTGCGGCGAGGTTTCGGTATCTGAATCGGCGAAGTCGCGTCCTGCGAGTACCGGCACGCCTAGAGTAGTGAAAAAGGCGGGGCCGGCAACGTTGCTGCGAACGGTTCGAGAGCTGCCGTTTGGAACGTCAGGCAATCGGCCATCAACCGTCATGTCGCTGTTGTTGGATGACCACGAGCCGATGCGCCACGCCATCACGGTCACAGACTCAACACCGGGCAATTCGCGCAGTTTGCTGATCAGGTCCCGGTAGAAGGCTTTGCCCTGCGAAACCGAGGTGACGTGAGGATTCACTCCGAAAACGACGAGGCCATCGACACGCAGCCCGAGCGGGGTGTTCTCGAGATTACGTAGCGTGCGGATGAGCAAGCCAGCGCCGACGAGTAGAACCACGCAGAGCGTCATCTGAAAAGCAACCAGGATGCGAGCCCCACGCGATCTTCCGGCGTCGGCGTTGGAAGTTGCGGCTGATGTCTTCAGGCTGAGGGCGGGACCGGCTGCAAGAGCGATCCGCAACGGGGCCAAGCCGAAAATGAGAGCGGACACAACGAGGATGCCTAGCGCGAAAGCCAACACGGTGCGATCAGGAGCCAAACTTGACTCGACCTGAGCCCACGAGGCGAGGGCGCGGGTTGCGATCTTCGCGAATACCCAGGCAAGCACGCCGCCGGTGGCGACCAGAAGCAGGCTTTCGGCGAGCAGCTGGCGGAGGAGGTCGCGACGCCCCGCACCGAGAGCGAGCCTCATGCTGAACTCGCGCTGTCGCGCCGCATTCCGAGCAGTCAGGAGCATGACCACGTTTGTCAGGGCTATCAGGAGAACAAAGCCAACCATTGCCATCAGCATGCGGAGGGGGCGACCGTACTCTTCACTGAAGCCGGGGAAGCCCTTTGCTTCTTCCAGGCTGAGGGTTGGGGGCTTTTCGCCAGCCGCTGGAGAACCCAAGCCAATGTATGCTGCGCGCTGGAACAGCGGGTTGAGAGCTGCCGCGGCTTGTTGCTTGTTCACGTCCGGTGCGAGCCGGCCGATCATGCGCATGCACCACCAGGTTGGATTGGCAGTGTAGGTCTTTCCGTCTTCAAGGGGATTTCCCCAGGCGTTCAGTTCGGGGCGGATTTGCAGAGGAATCCAGAAGTCGGTTGAGCTACCCGATTCGAGGCCTTCGAAGCCTTCTCCGGAGATGCCGACGATGGTGAAACCGATGCCGTTGACGTAAAGAGTTGTTCCAAGCACATCAGGGTTTCGCGCGAAGCGGCGAGTCCAGTAGTTGTAGCTGATGACGGCGATCGGCGCGTGGTCCGTTTCGTCCTGTTCGGTGAATCCGCGACCGTGCGGAAGCTTGACGCCGAGCCCGGAGAAGAAGGTGCCGCTGACCATGTCGCCTTCAGCTTCTTCGGGCTGGGCGCCGTAGCGAACTGCGACCTTGTTGCCGGAGAGGGGAACATAGGCGATCGCGTTCGAGAGGCCGGGGTGCTGATCGCGCAGAGTCTCGTAGACAGAGTACGAGAGCGTCTCTCTGGAATTGATAGTGCCGGTTCCGCGCGGTGCGTTCGATGGGCGAAGGTAGACAAGGCGCGTTGGATCAGTGACAGGCAATGAGCGCAGAAGGACTGCGTTCATCACGCTGAAGACAGCGGTGTTCGCGCCGATGCCGAGGGCAAGCGTGAGGATTGCCGTGAGCGCGAAGCCGGGACTGTGGAGAAGAGAGCGCAGGCCGTAGCGAAGATCGCGCATGATGCTGTCGAACCATTGAATGCGGTTGCGCAGGTAGAAACGCTCCTTTGCGGCGCGGACGCTGCCGAATTCGACGTGTGCACGGCGGTGAGCTTCATCGGCGCTCAGACCTTCGGCGCGAAGCTCGTCAGCTTCGAGTTCCAGATGAGCGCGAACCTCTTCGGCAAAGTCTTCGGCACTGCGCTTGTGTTTGGACATTGGCTCAGCTCTCCTCGTTCCGGGGCTCGAGAATCAGGCCCATGGCTCGGGTAAGACGTTTCCACTGGCTTGTCTTATCGAGCAGTTCGGCGCGGCCCTTCGCTGTAAGCGAATAGAAGCGGGC
>Ga0157369_10008213_pt1 | contig 11970 bp, 9 predicted proteins | sample C25metaG_FD_113461 | JGI IMG/M metagenome (GOLD analysis project Ga0157369, IMG submission 113461) | Corn rhizosphere microbial communities from Kellogg Biological Station, Michigan, USA - C2-5 metaG | ecosystem: Host-associated > Plants > Roots > Rhizosphere > Soil | place: USA: Michigan...
AGGTCACGGCGGGTGTCGTTGAGAATCGCGCGAAACTGAGTGCCTTCATCGGCCAGTTTGCGGCGCAGCGTCCAGGTCGGCAGCTTCAAGCGTGCCGCCACTTCTTCCAGGTCGGGTTCCCGGCCGCCATTGAGCATCGGCCCGAGCAAACGGGTAATGCGCTCGCGCAGGCTGCGGGTGCGGGTCAGTTGCTCCAACTCTCGCTCACACAGCTGCAACAACAGGTTCCAGGTGCTGGGGCAGTGCTGCGGGTTGCGCAGGGCCAGGGTGTGCTGGCTGAGGCGCAGTTGATTGGCGTCGGCACCGAAGTGAACGTCTCCCAGCGCGTCGTAGCGTTCGCGGTACTCCGGCGCCTCGAACTCGATGTCGATACGCTGCGCCTGCACCGGTTGCCGGGCCAGGCTCGACAACTGATGCAGCCAGCCGGCGATGATCGAGTCCACCACGAAGCGGTTGTAGGCGTTGTAGGGGCTGATGGAGTAGAAGCGCAACCAGGCGCCCTTGGCATCCTCGACGAAGCTCGACTGCCCGCGATAGTTGGAGCCGTACAGCGCCTCGAAACGCGTTAAAGCGCGCGCCGCCTCGCGCACGTTGGGCGCCTGGTCGGCGGTGACGCCGGCGAGCCCCGCCTGGCTCAAGCGGCTGAGCTGACCCATGCGCAGGCCCAGGCCCGGGTCGCCGGTGAGCTGGATGGCGGCATGGCCCAGGCGCATGTAACGCGGGATCGACAAGCGTGCACCGGCTTCGGCGAGGCGCGCCGAGTCGAGTCCGTATTGCAGTAGCAGCGGCTGCGGGTCCAGGCCGTGGCTGCTGATGGCATCGGCCAGGCTTTGCACGAAGCCCACCGACAGGTCCCCCAGCCGTACCGGTTTCACAGCCAGATATTCAACAAGCGCGCGCCACGGGCCTCGCCATCGGCGCTGATTTGCCCGTTGCTGCTGAGAAAACTGTGCCCGGCGGTGCCCAGGTCCCAGAACTGCCCGCGCAGGAACACGCTCATGCCGGCGCTGGCCTGGCTGATCGGTTGCTGGCTGATCAGCGTAAGACGGCGCCAGGCTTCGCCTTCACTGAGTTCTTCGGGCTTGAGGCTGATTTCGCTCGGGGTGGACACGCTTTTGAAGCCGCGCCACGGACGGTCCCAGGTATCGCAACCCAGCACAAAGGCTGGCACCGCGATCAATTGCGCGCCTTGTTCGTTGAGCTTGCGGTAGTTGTCCGGGTACCAGCTGTCGCTGCCGACCAGCACCCCCAGGCGCCCGGCCGGAGTGTCGACCACGCTGACCATGTTTTCATCGCCAGGCTTGATGAAGCCGCGCTCATCGTAGATCGGGTAGAGCTGGCGCTGCGGATCGCCGATCGGCAGGCCGTCGGCGGCAAACACCACGCTGGCGTTATACAAGGCGCCATGGCCGACCTGCAGTTGACCCTGGCTCACGCTCGGGTTCGGCAGGGTGATGGAGCCGGCCACCAACGTAACGCCGAACTCCTTGGCCAGGCCGCCGAACAACAGCTGATAGTCCCGTGCCATGCCCGAGGCTTTCATACGCAGGTAGGCGTCGTCGGTGCGGTTGTCGCCGGTGGCGCTGATCCAGGCGCGGGCGAACAGCAGCGGGTTGCTGACCGACAGCCAGTTCATCGCATCTTTCACATGGAGCGCCTGGTACACCTCGTTTTTTTCGCCGGTGAGCATCAGCCAGGTGCCGATATGTTCTGGCAGCACCACGATGGTCTTGTCATTGATCAGCCCCTGGTCCCGGGCTTTTTGCAAGTACGCCGCGAGCTTCAGGTGCAGGCGTTCCAGGCTCTGGTAGTCGGCAGGGAACAGTTCCGGTTGGATGCCCAGCAGGTTGCCACGGTCGGCAGGCAGGCCTTCGTTGACGGCGAGGGTGATCCGCAGGTCCGACAGGTAATGCGCCACGGGGCGTTCCTGGGTCCAGACCAGATAGGCAGCGATGGCGGCAACCAGCGCCAGGGAGACGGTAAGAGCAAGAAGTTTACGCATGGGTGAACAGACAACAGACCGTGTGCAGGGTTCGCCGACTAGGGTAGGGCCCATGGGCGGGCTTGCCAAGGGGCGCTGTGCATTTGGATCAATAACTTGTCAGTTTCAGTCATTGAGCCGTCATCCACCGCCTCTTAGTCTGTGGGACATAAACCGATGGCGGGTCGCACGAGCCCGTCACACCCCGTGATGATCCGTTGTGGAGCTTGACCATGACCGCTGCTGCCTACCCGCATCTGCTGGCCCCGTTGGACCTGGGTTTTACCACTTTGCGCAACCGTACCCTGATGGGTTCGATGCACACTGGCCTTGAAGAGAAACCCGGCGGGTTCGAACGCATGGCTGCCTATTTTGCCGAGCGCGCCCGGGGCGGCGTGGGCCTGATGGTCACCGGCGGCATCGGTCCGAATGACGAGGGCGGTGTTTATGCCGGCGCGGCCAAGCTGACCACCGACGCAGAAGCGCAGCAACACAAGATCGTGACCCAGGCGGTGCACGCGGCCGGTGGCAAGATCTGCATGCAGATCCTCCACGCCGGCCGATATGCCTACAGCCCCAAACAGGTCGCGCCGAGTGCGATCCAGGCGCCGATCAACCCGTTCAAGCCCAAGGAGCTGGACGAAGAGGGCATCGAGAAGCAGATCCAGGATTTCGTCACCTGCTCGCTGCTGGCCCAGGTCGCCGAGTACGACGGCGTGGAAATCATGGGCTCCGAAGGCTACTTCATTAACCAGTTCCTCGCGGCCCACACCAACCACCGCACCGACCGCTGGGGCGGCAGCTACGAAAACCGCATGCGCCTGGCAGTGGAAATCGTGCGTCGTGTGCGTGAAGCCGTGGGTCCGAATTTCATCATCATCTTCCGCCTGTCGATGCTCGACCTGGTGGAAGGCGGCAGCACCTGGGAAGAAATCGTGCAGTTGGCCAAGGCCATCGAGGGCGCCGGTGCGACGATCATCAACACCGGTATCGGCTGGCACGAGGCGCGCATCCCGACCATCGCCACCAAGGTGCCGCGTGGCGCGTTCAGCAAAGTCACCGCCAAGCTGCGCGGGGCGGTGCAGATTCCGTTGATCACCACCAACCGTATCAACACCCCGGAAATCGCCGAGCAGATTCTCGCCGAAGGCGATGCCGACATGGTCTCCATGGCACGCCCGTTCCTGGCCGACCCGGAGTTCGTCAACAAGGCCGCCGCCGGCCGCGCCGATGAGATCAATACCTGCATCGGCTGCAACCAGGCGTGCCTGGACCACACCTTTGGCGGCAAGCTGACCACTTGCCTGGTCAACCCACGGGCGTGTTACGAAACCGAGCTCAACTATTTGCCCGTTCAGCAGATCAAGAAGATCGCCGTGGTCGGCGCCGGTCCTGCCGGCCTGGCCGCTGCGACGGTGGCCGCCGAGCGTGGCCACCACGTGACCTTGTTCGATTCCGCCAACGAGATCGGCGGCCAGTTCAACATCGCCAAGCGGGTGCCGGGCAAAGAGGAGTTCTTCGAAACCCTGCGCTATTTCAAGCGCAAATTGCAGACCACCCATGTGGAGCTGTGCCTCAACACCCGCGTGGACGTGGCGCAACTGGCGGCGGGCGGCTATGACGAGATCATCCTGGCGACCGGCATCGCGCCGCGTACCCCGGCGATCCCGGGGATCGACAACGCCAAGGTGCTGAGCTACCTGGACGTGATCCTGGAGCGCAAACCGGTCAGCAAGCGCGTGGCGGTGATCGGCGCGGGCGGTATCGGTTTCGACGTGTCTGAGTTCCTCGTGCATCAGGGCGTGTCCACCAGCCTGGACCGCGAAGCGTTCTGGAAGGAATGGGGCATCGACACCCAATTGCAAGCCCGTGGTGGCGTGGCCGGGATCAAGCCGCAACCCCATGCCCCGGCGCGTGAAGTGTTCCTGCTGCAACGCAAGACCTCCAAGGTCGGCGACGGCCTGGGCAAGACCACCGGCTGGATCCACCGTACTGGTTTGAAGAACAAGCAGGTGCAGATGCTCAACAGTGTCGAGTACCTGAAGATCGACGATGCCGGCCTGCACATCCGCATTGGCGCCGAGGGCGAACCCCAGGTGCTGGCGGTGGACAACATCGTCATTTGCGCCGGCCAGGACCCGTTGCGCGAATTGCAGGATGGCCTGGCCGCCGCCGGCCAGAACGTGCACCTGATCGGCGGCGCCGATGTGGCGGCCGAGTTGGACGCCAAGCGCGCCATCAACCAGGGCTCGCGCCTCGCGGCCGAGCTGTAAGACCCGGGGCGGGGCGGTGGTAGACTACCGCCCCGTTTTTCATGCAGATCCCGCCCGATGGGTCCCTTCGATTGGCTTCCCCACGCACCGCTTGAACCGCTGTATCTGGATTGGCTCAGAGGTGTCGAGCTGGCCGTGCTGCGCCTGGATCGCATCGACCCGCTGATCAGCGGCAACAAGTGGTTCAAGCTCACCGGGCATCTGGCGCAGGCGCAGGCCGCTCGTGGCCTGATCAGCCTGGGCGGGGCTTACTCCAACCATCTGCATGCCTTGGCTGCCGCCGGCAAGCGCTTCGGTTTCCCTACCGTCGGCCTGCTGCGCGGGCACCCGCAAGACACGGCCACCGTTCTCGACTTGAAAGCTTTTGGCATGCAGTTGCATTGGCTTGGTTATGGCGGTTATCGCGCGCGGCATGAACCGGGTTTCTGGTTGCCGTGGCGTGAGCAGTATCCCCACCTGCACCCCGTGCCCGAGGGCGGCGGTGGCCGTGCGGGCGCCCTGGGTTGCGCGGTGCTGGTCGAGCAGGTGCGTGTACAGTTGCACAGCGTGGGCTGGACGGATTACGACGCCTGGTGGCTGGCCGCAGGCACCGGCACCACCCTGGCCGGCCTGGCGCTGGCAGAGGCGGGCGCGCACCCGGTGTACGGCGCCATGGCGGTGCCGGACGATCACGGTGTGGCGCAGAACGTCGAGGCGATCGTGCAGGGCGGCTATGAACTGCTGGACGCCAGCCGAGGTGGCTTCGCCAAAATCGACGCCGAGCTGCTCGACTTCATCGAGAGCACGCAACAAGCCTGCGGCGTGCCCCTGGAACCGCTCTACACCGGCAAGGCGTTACTGGCCTTGAAGGAGCAAATCGAAGCCGGACGCTTCGCCCCCGGCACTCGTCTGGTCTTCGTCCACACCGGCGGGCTCCAAGGCCGGCGCGGCTTCAAGGGTTAGCGCGCTTGCCCGGCATCATCCGCAACGCGGTGTTATCCCGCAGGATGTAGTGGTGAGCGATCCCGGCCAATGCATGCAGGCCGATCAACCAGTAACCGATCTTGCCGAACAGCACATGCCAGCCTTCAATCTGCTTGGCCAGCGCCTTGTTTTCCGCGATCAGCGGCGGCAATTCAATGCCGTAGAACATCACTGAATGCCCCTCGGCACTGACAATCAGCCAGCCGGCGATCGGCATGCCGATCATCAATGCGTACAGGGCAAAGTGCATCAGGGTTGCCAGCAGGCTCTGCCACGGCGGCGGCGCCGGTACGATCTTTGGCGCTACCCCCAGGCTGCGTGCGAACAGGCGCAGCCACACCAGCACAAACACGGTGAGGCCGAACATGAAGTGCATCTCGACGATCAACGTTCGTGCACCGCTGCCTTTGGGAAACTGTCCGCGTAACTCAATGCAGGCGTAGACCACCGCCAGTAGCACCACCATCAACCAGTGCAACGCAATCGACATGGTGCTGTAGCGTGTATCGGAGTTTTTCCACGGCATCGCTGGGTTCCTCACTCATCAGGGCATACCTCCATTCTTTGGCGATGGAGTCCTTTAACTGTATGCCGGTTTTGAGCTGTTTGCCTGACCGCGATCAACTTTTTTGTGAACGATGTCGTAAAGAGTGGGATGTTGAGTTGTTGATAATAAAAGTTAGTTCGGTCCAGTGTTCAGTGCGTAACATTTTGTAGGTTTGTAGATGTGGTTTGTTTTTTTTGGTACGACGTCGATGGGTTTTCATTTGAGGAAGGTAAATAATTTTTACTAATTGCAAGAGAGTGTAAGTGTAGTTCGATATTTGCGAGCGGGCAGTGGAGTCATGGTTACGATGTTTAACTTGCGGATTGTGCAATGACATACTTTGTCGACATAGAGGTGTGGCAGGTTCACGGGGGACGTGAGAATGTGCGCTTGCTAGAGGCGGTAATCGACTAGATCTCAAGTGGAATGCAATACCGCCTACGTAGGCGTTTGTGTTTTGAGGTGTGGTGTATTGATAGTTATTAAGTTCTAATATTGTGAGGTATTTGATATGAGTTTTATGTCGCGTGATCTCGTCAAAAGTTTCAGCGCATGGCCGAACATGCAAGGTTTTAGCTTGAATGCAAATCAACAAGAAGTGACTTCGGCTCCGACTGCGGGGGCGCAACTGAGAATGTCAGGGGTTGATGTGCATCGGTCTAGTACGCCGAGCGCCAAAAATATTCAAGAACAATTGGGTGCCTTGTTGTCAACGATGAGTGCTCTCGTCATGAAAATTAATACGATGTTGGAAAATAAAAATACACCCACGACAAAGCCGGTTAATAGTGTTTTAACCTCGCAGGCTCAGACGAAGCCTGTTGATCAGGCACCTTTAGCCCTCAGTGAGAGCACTAAGGCCTATTCGGCATTTTCTACAAAAAAAATTGGCGAAAAACCAGCTGATGTTTACACAGGGGTAAAATTTTCCAGTTACAAGAACGAACCAGTACTTTCATCGATAAAGGCGGCAATGGAAAGGTTTGGACAGAGTCCTCTAAGTGTTTATGCAAGTGTGACACGATCCGGTGAAGGTTACGATATTGTCATGAGGGACGGTGTTAAGGTCAGTATTACTCCCGGGGAAATAGCCAAAGCAAAGTTATTGTGTGGGTTCCAATATGAGCCGGGCAGGGAAAACGGGAGTATGTTTAAAGATGTTGTGTTTATGTATGCGGCGAGTGCCAAGAGAGTTCAGTTGGAGCGTCGGGAAGATAAACCGGTGACTTATGACGAGGCTCTCAATGTGCTTGCCTCTCATCCAGGGGCGTACGAAAGTCTGAAGCGGTTGGGGATTGTTGAATATGTGCGCTCCTCAACCGCCCAAGAGCTCGTTGAAACTGGAGCTATAGGTGTTGTGGAAGTCGGGTGGAATACAAACTTTGCACGTGACGGATTGCTGGATGGGTGCAATACGAAGAAGAGAATGCCGTCAGACAATCGTTGCCGCTCTGTTTATAGGCTTGTTTGATTGAGTTTTATTGGGCGGTTTCCATTGTTTGGCTGACTGATTTTTCTGAATCAGTTTGTTCAGGTGTCTATTGTATTTTCAGAGGATGTGAAATGAACTGCAGCCATGTGTCAGGTGTTGCCGGGTTTTCAGGAGATGTCGGTATGTATTTGGATAAGAATATCACACCCAAACCTATGGAGCGAGAAGCAGTCCGCTCAGGATTTTCAGGCCCTACGAAAAACACTTCATTGCTTCCATCTGTCAAAAAGTCGAGTCTTGATGGGGAGGTGGGCGCTATTGAAAGTTTGGTGTCCCTTGTTGCTGAATTAACGGCAGCGGTTGAGTTACTGCTGCGAATGATATCGAGTGATGATCGCCGAGACAAGGAACTCAATTCTTTAAGCGTATCCCATGATAAGAAAGACATCAGTCCAGTTGTGAATGATACTCCTGTGAAGCCCGTAATCGATAAGAAAAATGTCGCTGTTTTCAATGAAAAAGCGGTCGGGATCCCCAAGGATATTTGGTTTGGGTTCACTGAGGGAGAATTTAATAACACTGGGATGGTGGCGGGGATCAAGGCTGCAATGATGAGGTTTGGTCAGAGCCCCACGGAAGTGTTTGCTTCAGTCAGAGAAGGCAAGGGGGGATATGAAGTTGTAATGAAGGATGGCTACAAGACATCTATTACCCGAGAAGAAGTTGACAAGGCTCGACAGTGGGCAGATTTCAACGGTGCTGATGCAGGGATGATCAAGGATGCGACTTTTATGTATGCGGTGGCTGCTAAGCGCGAACAAGATAACAGATCCATTGAAATGCTCAACGGCGGAGTAACCCACTATCGCGACGACCCGTTCGAAGATGCAATGGATTCGCTGAACAACTATTTTTGGGGGCACAAGGCCTTGGTGAATTTGGGCCTCTCCGCCCACATGCGCAAGATGCCGTATTCGCAAGCAGAGTCAGAAGGCGGGGTGGCGGTAGTGACTGTTAACTATCAAAGTCTGCTCATGACGAACGGTAATGTCGATTTGGCTGGGCCGCAGAAGCTAGAGGGCTCGGCTAGAAAACGCCGGGGTCTTTTCGGTGAGGAGGCTATTGATACTCCCGTACATGCACTGCGTTAGTAATCAGTACAGTTACATAGAATAGCGAGGCGCTGTGGTTTATCTCCAATAATCCAAGCCCGATGTTGGATTCATCAGGTATTAATGGCTCACTTCATCGAACAAGCTGAGCCATTAATGTTCTGCGGCATCTCGCCTTCGGCCAGGCGCCGATTGATTTCAGTGATCACCGCAGGCAAGTCGTTGATGGTGTCGATCAAGTAATGCGGACGTGAACCTTGGAACATCGCTTCGATGCGCTTGCGCTCGCTGGCCAGAGTCGCGGCATCCAGGGCGCGGAACTGTTCGTAGGTCAAACCCAGTGCATTGCCGGAGCAGGTCAGGGCCGCGGTCCACATGCCGGCGCGCCGCCCTTCGAGGATGCCCGGCACGGTGTCGTCGACCTTCACGCATGCCGCCACATCGTCAATGCCCAGGGCGATGACGTTGGCCAGGGCCTGGGCCGGCCATGGGCGACCGTTGGGCACTTCGTCGGTGGCGACCACATGGTCGGCGATATAGCCGTTGGTGGCGGCCAGGGCGACCACCTTGTCCATCACTTGCTTGGGGTAGCCGGAGCAGGAACCGATCTTGATGCCTTGTACCCGCAGCCGGGCGAGGGTGTCGAGGGCGCCGGGAATCAGCGCCGAGTGCTCGGCGATCTTCTCGATCTGCAACGGCATGAAGCGTTGGTAGATGGCCGTCACGTCATCGTCGGTGGGCGTGCGACCGAAGGCCTTGCGGTAGCGCTCGGCGACCTGCGGCTGATCGCACAAGGCACGGATGTGATCCCACTTGCCCATGCCCATCGGGCCACGGGCTTCTTCGATGGAGACTTGCACGTCGAATTCGGCGAAGGCTTCGACAAAGATCTGCGTGGGGGCGAAGGATCCGAAGTCGACCACGGTGCCGGCCCAATCGAGGATCACGGCTTGCAGGGCGTTGGGGTTCTGGTAGTTCATGCGTGTGCTCGAATCGATGAGAGGGTGAGACCCATGGCCTGCAAGCCGTCGGCGATGGCGGTGACGGCGGCGTGCATGTCGTTGGCATCGACATGGCCGATGCAGCCCACGCGGAAGGTTTCCACCTGGGTCAGTTTGCCCGGATACAAGATGAACCCCCTGGCCTTGACCCGTTCGTAGAAATCCCTGAACTGGTAGCGCGGGTCCTGGGGCGCGTGGAAGGTGACGATGATCGGCGCCTGGATGGCGGCCGGCAGGAAACTGCGCAGGCCCAGTTCGGCCATGCCGTCCAGCAGTGCCTTGCAGTTATGGGCATAGCGTTGATGACGTGCGGGCAGGCCGCCTTCCTCGGCATATTGCAGCAGCGCTTCATGCAGGGCCGCCACCACGTGGGTCGGTGGGGTGAAGCGCCATTGGCCGGTCCTGGCCATGTAGCTGTGCTGGTCGAACAGGTCCATTGCCAGGGAGTGGCAGTTGCCTTCGGCGGCGCCCAACGCCTGTTTGTCGACGAAGACAAAACCCATGCCCGGCACGCCTTCCAGGCACTTGCCGGAGGCGGCGATCAGGACGTCGAATGGCACCGTGCGGGCATCGATGGGCAACGCGCCGAAGGAACTCATGGCATCGACGATCAGGCGCTTGCCGTGGTGTTTCACCACCTGGGCGATCTCGGCCAATGGGTTGAGAATACCGGTGCTGGTTTCGCAGTGGATCAGCGCGACATGGGTAATGGCCTTGTCGGCGTGCAGCAGGCGGCCCACATCGGCGGCGGTGGTGGGTTGGTCCTCGGCGGTTTCGAAGGTGCTGAAATCGCGGCCCAGTACTTCGCAGATTTTCGCAAGGCGCTTGCCGTAGGCGCCGTTGATCAGCACCAGTACCTTGCCGTTGCGCGGGACCAGGGTGCCGATGGCCGCTTCGACGGCGAAGGTGCCGCTGCCTTGCAAAGGCACGCAATGGTGGCTGGCGGCGCCGTCGATGATTGCCAGCAACTGTTCGCAGACGCTGGCGGTGAGCTGGTTGAAGCGCTCGTCCCATGAACCCCAATCCACCAGCATGGCCTGGCGGGTGCGGTTCGAGGTGGTCAGGGGACCTGGGGTCAGCAGGATGGGCGTCGTCATTACAAATCCTCGCGAAGCATCTGTTGAATCTACGGCGCCTAAATTGCAGTTTGGCTTGTCATCAATCAAATTGTTTGTTGTTATGCGAGCTATCAGTGAGGCCGATAACTATGAACCTGTTCCAACTGCGTGCATTCGATGCCGTGGCCCGCGAGGGCAGTTTTACCCGTGCGGCGGCGCGGCTGTTCATCAGCCAGCCGGCGGTGACCGGGCATATCAAGGCCCTGGAGGAGCACTACCAGATCGCGTTGTTGCGCCGCACCGCCAGGCGGGTGGAACTGACCGAGGAAGGCACGCGGCTGGCGGCCATCACCCGGGCGATCTTCGGCCTGGTGGACGAAGCGCAGACCCTGCTGGAGGCCAATCGCCAATTGCTCACCGGACGCCTGGAAGTGGCGGCGGACGGTCCGCACATGGTGATGCCGATGATCGCCAGCCTGCGTGCACGCTACCCGGGCATCACCGTGAACCTGCGCCTGGGCAATGCTCAGGAAACCCTGGCGGCGCTGTTGTCCGAGCATGCGGACGTGGCGGTGCTGACCGAGGTCGAGCCGCGCAATGGCCTGCACCTGCAGCCTTTGGCCGAATCGCGGATCTGCGCGCTGGTGCCGGTGGCGCATCCGTGGGCGAGGCAATCCGAGGGCGTTCACCTGGAGCAACTGCATGAGGTCATCATGGTGCTGCGCGAACCCGGCTCCATCACCCGGCGCACGTTTGACGGTGCTTGCCTGGCTGCCGGTGTACAGCCCAAGGTGTTGCTGGAGCTGGACAGTCGCGAGGCGGTGACCGAAGCCGTGGCTGCCGAATTGGGGGTTGGGGTGGTGTCGTCGATGGAAGTCAGCCCCGACCCGCGCGTGCGCGCCGTGCCGATCCAGGGCGACGGCCTGGTGAACCGGCACCTGCTCGGTTGCATGGAACGGCGCAGCGCATTGCGCCTGATCCAGGCGTTTTTCGAGTTGGCGCCCTGACGGTTTTTTGGTGGAACGATGTGTTTTTGCGCTATAAACTCTGCCCCCAAAGCGCCGGCCAGTAGACGTTTGGGCGCGATGGACATAAAGAGAGTGAGTCATGGGCGCACAGTGGAAAGTCAAACATAAAGAAGCGGCAGCCAATGCCAAGGGCAAGATCTTCGGCAAGCTGGTGAAAGAAATCACCATTGCCGCCCGCAATGGCGCCGACACCGCAACCAACGCGCACCTGCGTCTGGTGGTGGAACAGGCGAAAAAAGCCTCGATGCCCAAGGAAACCCTGGACCGCGCCATCAAGAAAGGCGCCGGTCTGCTCGGCGAAACCGTGCAATACCATCGCGTGACCTACGAAGGGTTCGCCCCGCACCAGGTGCCGCTGATCGTCGAATGCGTAACCGATAACATCAACCGCACCGTGGCGGAAATCCGCGTGGCCTTCCGCAAGGGCCAGCTCGGCGCTTCCGGTTCCGTGGCCTGGGACTTCAACCACGTCGGCCTGATCGAAGCCTCGCCGGACAGCCCGGACGCCGATCCGGAAATGGCCGCAATCGAAGCCGGCGCCCAGGATTTCGAAGCAGGTGAAGAAGAGGGCACCA
>Ga0157369_10008214_pt1 | contig 11970 bp, 8 predicted proteins | sample C25metaG_FD_113461 | JGI IMG/M metagenome (GOLD analysis project Ga0157369, IMG submission 113461) | Corn rhizosphere microbial communities from Kellogg Biological Station, Michigan, USA - C2-5 metaG | ecosystem: Host-associated > Plants > Roots > Rhizosphere > Soil | place: USA: Michigan...
AGCTCTGACTCCAGCGTTGGAGGGTTTTGGTCAGAAGCTCATCACGCTTGCTCCAGTGGAAAACAAGGACAGAATCAGAGTCACTTGAAGAACCAAGAGTGTCAATCGGGCACCTCCAGGTACCCGGTCTAGAAGGTCGATCCCAGAGATCGCCATAGACCAAACCAATAGTGCTATTGGTGCAAAGTCTTGGACGCCTGCGAATGCCTGGCACAAAATCAAGGCGAGGTGCACGAGAACGTGCAAGCGTTCTCTCTTAAATCAAAGCTGCAATTGTGTTGCACGGTGGAGGAATTGTCATGGTGCCCGAACCGTTTGTATCGGCTCAAGAAGCCGCCAAGTTTGTCGGAATAAGCAGACGTTTTCTCATTGAACTCGCTCGCCGCGGGATCACCGGCGCGTATCCGATTGGTACTGGCGAGTTGCGAAAAACATGGGTCTTCCGTCTGTCGGAACTCGCCACTGCGATCGGTCGGAAAACTGATGAGACTCAGCGACGACCGCCAGAAAGCGAGCGAGCGTATCATCGAATCATTAGGCGTTCCCTACTGAAATGAGACGTTATGGCATATCAGAGGGGATCTCTCAGAATTGTGTCCCGCAAGGGCGGAGATATCTGGATGCTGCGGTACAGACTCAACACAGCGGACGGCAAGCGCAAAGAAAACACCTTGCCGGTCGGTCTTCTCAGGGATTTTCCAACAGAGAAGGCAGCCTGGCGCGAGGTAGACAGGCTTGGACTGCTTATCCGCATTAACAGTGAAGAATCTGCAACGCGCATCCGCTTCAACACTCTCGCGGAATATTACCTGAAAGCCGATTTTGGCGACGATGCAGTGCGCCAAAAGTCGGTCAACACCATCCCGATCGTGGAGCATTACGTTCGGGATTACCTCATTGCCCGTTGGGGCAATGAACTCGCTGGCGACATCAGTCCGCTGGAAATTCAGCGCTGGCTGAAATCGCTTCATGTCGTTAATGGACTGGCGTGGACGACGGTCTCAAAGATCCGCGGCATCATGCACCGGGTCTACAAGGTCGGAATCCTGCATGAGCGCGTCGACAAGAATCCGGTGGAGCATGTTGAGACGCGGTCGAAGTCCCTTTACAAGGCAGTCGTCATCACACCGCATCAGACCCTTCTCATCCTCAATAAGCTGACGAACCCGCTGCATTACATGCTTGTCTTGACTTGCGCCGCCACGGCTCTTCGCGCATCCGAGATTGTCTCACTGCGCTGGTCGGACATCCTGTGGAGTGACGGGCAAATCCGCATTTCGAAGCGCTGGGCCAAGGGAGTGGACGGAGAGACGAAGACGGCGACCTCGAATGGCTATGTGCCGATGCATCCGGTACTGGCGGAATATCTGAAGGAATGGCGCGCGCAGAGTCCATATTCAAAGGTCGATGATTTCGTCTTTCCGTCGTTGGCCAGAGACGGTAAGGTGCCAATTTCTGCTTCGATCTTCGTGCAGGACCATCTGCGGCCAGCGGCGATAAGCGCTGGCGTCGTACTTGCGAAGGGACAACGCTTCGGCCTTCACAACCTGCGGCACAGCTTAAGCAACTGGCTCGTGAACAAGGGGAAGATCGATCCGAAGACGGTGCAGGGCATGTTGCGGCACAGTGATATCCGCACAACCATGAACCTCTACACGCAAGATGATCGCGACGAAAAAGAGGCAGCACAAGGCGCATTCCTAAGCGCGGTAGGGCTTAGAAGTCGTCTAGTGCAGTGAATTGTGGATCGGATTGTGGATTGTCACTATAGGTCCATACAGTCCATAAGTGATTTGGAATGTATGGCGGGGACGACGGGGCTCGAACCCGCGACCTCTGCCGTGACAGGGCAGCGCTCTAACCAACTGAGCTACGTCCCCAGAGAAAACCGTTGAACCTGTTGTGCTCGCTGCGGTAAACCAATCAACCTGTCGGCACCGCATAAAGACGCAAACGTCTCGTCGCGCAACATCACTGAGTGTATCAGAAATCAGGGGTTCCAAGCCAAATCGGGAATCATCTCCCCAGAACCTCACGCTCCGGATTGCAGCAACACGAGCAGGTGTTTCGGAGCGTTCAACCGGATACTAGACTGATCTGTTTAGGACCGAGTGATTCCTTGAACAATCCTATCTTTACGCAGTCCACGCCGCTGCCTGGCGAGCGCTTCTTGCAGCTGCAGTGAAACCCATGTCCATCGATATCCCGCGAACGCACTGCAGCAAGTGGTTGGCGATCGAAGGCAGCTTCTGCGCGGTCACGCGGAACGATGGCCCCGAGACGCTGACTGCGGCAACTGGCTGGCGTTGTGCATCCAGCAGCGGAACCGCGATGCAGCGAAGGCCCTCCTCCAGTTCCTCGTCATCGACCGCATAACCACGACGCCGTGTCTTTTCAATCTCCGCCCGCAACGCCTCTGCCGAAGCAATGGTGCGGTGCGTGAATTTCTCGAAGCGGGTGCGGCGGATGATGTCGTTGATTCGATCCTCTGGAAGAAACGCCAGCATGGCCTTACCGACCGACGTGCAGTGAATCGGATTGCTGGATCCGATCCGCGTGATCATGCGAACTGATCGCGCGGGCTCGATTTTGTCGATGTAGATCACACGTGCCTGCTCAAGAATGCACAGGTGCGCGGTCTCTTCAGTTTCCGATACCAGCCGGCGAAGATGAGGCTGTGCGCGTTCGCGCAGGTCATACTGCTCAATAGCGCGATTGCCAAAGTCAAAAAGCCGCAAACCGAGACGAAACTTCCCGTTCGTTGTCCGCTCAACCATCCGGTGCCGTTCCAGCACCATAAGAAAACGGTGCGCCGTGCTTTTGTGAAGCTGAAGCGATGATGCTACCTGCGCCAGGCCCAACGGGACCTCGCTCTCACCGAGTAGATCAAGTACTGCAAAGGCCCGATCAAGTGCCTGAACTTTGTAAGTCCCCTGAGGGGCTGAGTCTCGCATTCTGGTCCTCTATTCCGTCAGTAAGTACAAGACCAGTTTCTCAGGATATGGGACCAGTCGTCAAGAAAATGGGACAGAAGTCTCCGGAAATGAGACGCTTACGGGGCAAAAAGGCGAAAGCCCAAGCATGCCATTACCCCTCCCGTAAGCTTTCTCGCTAAGCGGGAACCTCATCACCTTCGCCGGGGGCTAGAAACAGATTCTCCTCCAGCCCATGCTGGCGCGTATAGAGGTCGTGATACCGGCCCTCAAGCGCAAACAGCTCGGCGTGATTGCCACGCTCCACAATCCTTCCCTGCTCCACAACCAGGATCTGGTCTGCCCGTCGAATCGTCGACAGACGGTGTGCAATCACAAACGTGGTACGGCCTTCCATCAGTTTCGCCAGTCCCGCCTGGATCATTGCTTCCGACTCGGAATCAAGCGAACTCGTCGCCTCATCCAGAATCAAGATCCGCGGTTGCGCCAGCAGCGCGCGTGCAATTGATAGCCGCTGCCTCTGCCCGCCGGAGAGCTTCACACCCCGTTCCCCGACGATGGTGTCGTACGATTCAGGGAACCTCTCCGCGAACTCATCCACGCGCGCCGTTCTGCACGCAAACAGAAACTGCTCCTCGGTCGCGTCCGGACGAGAAAACATGACATTCTCTCGGATCGATCCATCGAACAGAAATGAATCCTGCAGCACTACGCCAAGCTGCGAACGAAATGTGTTCAGGTCGACTCCCGAGAGGTCGATTCCATCCACCAGCACCTTGCCGGTGCCGGGGCTGTGGAAAGCACAAAGCAAGCTGATGATTGTCGATTTCCCGGAACCTGACGACCCAACCAGCGCAGTTGCTGTTCCAGGCCGAGCCTCGAAGCTGATACCGTGCAGGACAGGCTTGTCGACCTCGTAAGCGAACTCCACGTTCTCAAATCGAACGTTGCCTTCGATCGGTGGCATCTTGGCCTTGCGCCGGGGATCCTGGTTTTCTTCGAGCTCGGCCATGATCTCCCCGGTGCGGTCCAGGCCTGCAAACGCTTCTGTCAATTGCGTGCCAATATTCACAACCTGAAATACGGGAGCAATCATGAAGGCCAGGAACAGGTTGTATTGGAAGTAGGCGCCCGTGGTCCAGGTATGAGCCAGCACGCGCTGACCACCCATCCACATCACGAGCCCGGAGACAATGCCCAGCATCGTCGTCGAGGCTGCCGAGAGCACGCTGGTCATGGTCAGCGACTTCATCACATTCTGCAGAAGCCGTTCGACTCCCCCCGAGAAAACCGTCGCTTCGCGATCTTCGGCATGGTAACCCTTGATTACGCGAACACCGCCGAGAGACTCCGTCAGTCGTCCCGTGACTTCAGCATTGATCTTGGCCCGTTCGCGGAAAATAGGGCGAATGGTTTTGAATCCATACTGAAGAATGAAGACAAAAACGCCGAGCACTCCGAACACCGTCAAGGTGACGGCGGGGCTCAGGTACATAAGGTAGATAAAAACTAACCCCGCGGTGAGGATGCCGCCAACGAACTCGACCAATCCGGTGCCAACCAGGTTGCGGACACCTTCAACGTCGCTCATGATTCGCGCAACCAGCGTTCCGGTGCGGTTCTCATCGTAATAGGAAACCGAGAGCAATCCGACATGGCGCTGCACCTGGCGCCGCAGCTCCGCGATAAGCCTCTGTCCGGCCTTGGAAAGCAGCTGGGTTAGCGAAAACGATGTGATTGCTTGAATGACCATGGCGCCAATCACAAGCCCAATAATTCCAGGCAGGACTTGCGGCTGCGGATGAACCGGATTGAGCACCTTATCGAGCAGAGGTTTGGAGGTGTAGGGCATCACCAGGCCGGCAACCCGGTTGATGGCCATCAGGCACATACCCCCCAGCAGAAGACCCTTTCGGGGAGCAATCAACGCGCGAATCTCAGGCCAGAGCTTTTTCAGATTTGGCTTGCGCTTGGGCAGGTCTCCCGCCTTCGCGCGCGCGCCACTGCGGGGCGATCGTTCTGCTCCGGCACTTAGACCCATTCCGTGGCCCCGCATGGTTCCCATCTGGCTAGACCTGCCTCGCTCGCCTTGCGGCAATAAACGACCGTACACACAGGATGACGTAAATCAACAGCAGCCCCGTCATCGTCAATTTCGAAGCGAGTGCGATCATATCCGGCTGAATGCCTGCGCTCTTTGCGTGAACATACCCTCGAATCGACTCGATCCCGACTGCAATGAATCCCAACAGACCAAGCGTGACGTTGACGTGCATGAATAGTTTGCGACGCCCTTCATCAGGGCTCATGGCCAGCAGGCCGCACATGCCGAGGGCAGCTCCAAACCATGTCGGAATCAGTGCTGTCGCGTGTTGCGCGCCCGTTCCAAAGTAACCGGCCAAACCAAGCGCAATCAGCAGAATTGCAAATATAACCGTTACCTTCGCCAAACAGAGCCGCTCCTTGAGGCTGTCGAAAGAATATCAGCCTCAAGGATGCATGAACCCTCCTGCTCGATTCGGAACCTTCACGGCAACTAGCGCTGAATCCGCGCCGATCCGCCCTGCGCGAACGCCCGAACCTGGTCAAGGGTGGCCATCGTTGTATCCCCAGGAAACGTCGTCAACAAAGCGCCATGTGCCCACCCCAGCTTCAGCGCCGCTTCCGGCTGTTCGCCCGACAGAAGCCCGTAGATGAACCCGGCAGCAAAGCCGTCTCCCCCGCCCACACGATCGAGCACATGCAAGTCCGCCGTGGGCGCATTGTAGGTCTTCCCTTCGATCCACGCTACGGCACTCCAACTGTGATGATTTGTGGAGTGAACCTCCCGCAGTGTAGTGGCAACAATCTTCACATTGGGCAGCTTTTTGGCTACGTTGTCCATCATCCCGAAAAAGACGCTCGGATCGAGTTTCGATTTAGCCGCGACCTCAGGTCCCGGAATGCCAAGCCCCTTCTGCAGGTCTTCTTCGTTCCCGACCAGTACATCCACGTTCTCGACGATCTTGTTGATCGTCTCCACCGCATGCGTATCCGCGCCATGGATCTTCCAGAGCTTTTCGCGGAAATTCAAATCGAATGACGTCACAGCGCCTGCTGCCTTCGCTTCCTTCATCAACTCTGCGGCAAGCGCAGCAGTCGTTGCCGAGAGCGCAGCGAAGATCCCGCCGCAGTGCACCCAACGAACTCCGCCGGCAAAGATCGTCTTCCAGTCAAAGTCGCCCGGCTTCAACTGGGCCGCTGCTTCATTCGCCCTGTTGTAAAAAACCACCGGACCCCGCACCCCAAATCCGCGATCGCTGTACACAGTGGCCATGTTCGGGCCAGTCACACCGTTATGCTTGAAGTGCTTGTAGACAGGCTTCACACCCATCGCGAGGACTCGCTCAGCAATCAGGTCACCAATCGGATAATCCGACATCGCGGAAACAATTGCTGTCTTCAGTCCGAAGCAATTGGAGAGGTTCGCTGCAACATTGAATTCTCCGCCGCTCACATGAATCTGACATTCTGTGGCCTTGCGAAAAGGAATGATTCCGGGATCGAGCCGGTGCACAAGCGCCCCGAGCGAAAGAAAATCCAGATCTCCGTCTTTGCGAATCTTCAGCCCTTCTGCCATATATCTCCTTCAATTCGTCGCTACTTCTACTTCGAGAGTTCGCCACCCATAAACTCAGGCGCCCAGCGACTGCTTCACGTCTCCGACCACCTGTTCGGGCGTCCACTCATTCCCTGGATAGAACTTAATCACCTTCCCATCGCGCCCCACCAGCGTAGTCGATAGCGTGTGCGTGATCGTCTGGTCCTGCTCGCTAGACATTCCCAGGTCAAAAAACTTCGCCATTTCCGTCAGTACGGGCTTTTCCGGAACCGCAAAGTCCCAGTCCGCGAATGCTGACCTGGAGTCGCTCCCGATATATTCCGCACCGTACGCCTTCAGACGCTCAGGCGTATCATGCTCCGGATCGAAGCTGACACAGAGCAGATGAGTCTTCCCTTTCAGCTTCGCATCCGCTGACAACTGCCGGTTGATTTGCGCAAAGTGCCGCGTTACAAGCGGACAGAAATTGGGCAGCGGACATCGGGTATAGATGAACGTGATCAGCAGTTCTTTCCCGCGAAACTGGTCGAGGTGGATGCTCCGCCCATCCTGGTTGCGCAGCCTGAAGTCAGGCACCGGGTCGCCGGGTGCAGGCACATGATAGATCTTGGCCGGCTTATAGTCCGCACGACCCTGTGCGACCACAACGATGTGGTCCAGAAGCACTTCCGCGTCAGAATTCTGCGACACCAGAACATCGGACGTGATTACGTCGCCCGGGTGCAGTTCGCTCACAATACTCGGATCCTTGAGCTTGTAAGGCATCGTCATCGCATCCATGAAGCCAGGTATCGCTTCATGATTCAGGGTCACTTCACCGGTCGAACTCCCGGTGCTGACAACCTTACCTCGCAGCTTGTAGACCTTGTACTCCGAATCGGCAGGGGCGCTCGATGCGCTCTCGGGCTGCCGGTGACAGCCACACACGAAGACTGCCATCATTGCGAGAACCAGCCATTTCCTTATCACTCCTCAGTTTACAACCCAAAACTTCTGCGGCGGAGCACCTCAAGCACCTGCACGACGCCCCGTTTCCCACAGCGTTCGCGTCCCGGGGAACGGCGTATAACGCAGGTATGGGCACTCAACCAGGGGCCGGTCTCGACGCATGGTTGCGCGAAGGTGGAGTTGTGGTCGCGTCCAGCGATCGCGCTGCACGTGCCCTCCAGGCGGATTTCCACCGTCAACGTAGGGCCGAAAACCTCCACGCGTGGCCCGCGCCGAAAATTCTTGATTGGAAGAGCTTCGCCCGCAGCGCATGGGACGAACGCAATACCGGCGGACGACTGCTGCTCAATACCACGCAGGAACTCGCCATCTGGTCCGGAATCATCCACAACAATCAGCATCTTCCAACTGCGCTTCCTTCCGCAGTTCGTCGTCTGGCCACCATGGCAGTTGAGGCTTACGACCTGATCTGCTCCTATGCTCCTCATCTGCTTCGCGACGATGCGCGGGTCGCCTGGGATCAGGATGCGGGCGAGTTCAGCAAGTGGCTCTCGGAGTTTGGCAAACTGTGCAGCAAAGGCGATCTGATCAGTTCGAGCCGCGTGCCCCTTGAACTCATATCCCTGCTGAATGAAGAATCCGGGAACCGTCCCGAACTTCGGCTCGCAGGCTTCGATCGCATCCTTCCTGTTCAACGCGAATTGTTCGACGCGTGGGGTGATTGGCAACCGCAGGAGATCAACGCCCCAGCCGCGAAGGCGCTATTTCATTCCGTCCGCGACAACAAGACGGAATTGGAAACGTGTGCCTGGTGGTGTCATCAGCAGATCGCAGCGAATCCCCATATCCGTCTGCTCGTAATCACGCAGGATCAGGCTGATCGCCGGGGCGAAATCGAACGGGCTTTTCTCCGGGCCTCTTCAAGCGAGCAACCCACATTCGAATTCTCTCTTGGTATTCCACTGGCTCAGACCCCTTACGGTCGATCAGCCCTGCTGCTCCTCCAATGGATGCGTGGACATCTCAGCGAGACGGAACTCGATTGGCTGTTTGCCTGCGATCTCAGTGCTAATCCTGACGAGTCGGCAGCACTCCAGGCTTCGATGCGCACCCTGCGGCGGACGGATCGGCAGCGCCCTCAATGGCTCCTGCCGGATTTCTTGAACCAGCCGGAGATCTCTTCCACTTTGCCTCGAGAGTGGTCACGTCGCATGATTGCAGGCCATCGCAGTCTCAAGGAACTGCCGCAGAAACAGACTCCGATTGAGTGGGCCGATAGAGTGCCTGCTTTGCTCGAGATCTTGGGCTGGCGTGGCGCAATGCCGCAGGCCAGCGTCGATTTCCAGGCACAACGGCGATGGGCACAGGCCCTCGACATCACGGGGTCGCTCGGCTCTGACGGAAGACGCCTCTCCTGGAACGACTTTCTGACGGAATTCCAGCACGCTGCGAATGAGACTCTTTTCGCGCCGCAGTCCATCGATGCTCCCATCCAAATAGCCGGACCGGCGGAGTCAGCTGGTCTCAGCGCCGACGCGATCTGGTTCCTCGGTGCAGACGAGGACTCCTGGCCCGCCGTGGGCTCAACGCATCCTTTCCTGCCCCTTCATATACAGCGGGAATTCGGGATGCCGCATGCCTCGCATCAGCAGGACTGGAATTTTTCAGCGGTCATTACGGATCGCCTGCTGCGGTCGGCGCCCCTCGTTCAATTCAGCTTCGCCGAGCGATCTGAGGATGTAGATTCGCGCCCGTCTCGCCTCATTTCGCAGAAGGCAATTCCGCAGCCTCTGCCATTGGACCTTCTGCCGCCTCCGCACGACGGGCCCGCCGCTATCTCGATCGAAGACTACGGCAGGGTGCCTTACGCAGCAGGCCCCCTTCGCGGAGGCTCGGCAATTCTGTCCTTTCAATCTCAGTGCCCATTCAAGGGCTTTGCTGCCGCGAGGTTGGGAGCTCAGACCTGGGACGCGGCAGAAGCCGGGCTCAGTGCAAAGCAGCGGGGCCAAATCCTTCACGACGTCTTGCAGTCCATCTGGTCAGGTCATCGCTCGGGTATACAAACGCATCGCGAATTGATGGCGATCGAAAACCCGAACCTGCCGGCATTCGTTCGAAAGCACGTCAAGACAGTAATGCAATCAAGCGTGCCCGCACAGATCCGCGAGCAGATGCCCGCTCTCTATCTCGAACTTGAAGAGACTCGCCTTATCCGGCTTGTTACCGAATGGCTCCTCTTCGAAAAAACGCGCGCTCCCTTCACCGTAGAAGCCGTGGAAGCGAAGACCCCCGTCACCATTGGCGGGCTGACAATGAATCTCCGCCTCGACCGAGTAGACCGGCTTCATGACGGATCGCAGCTCGTAATCGATTACAAAACCGGTAACATCGACCCTAAAGCCTGGGACTTGCCGCATCCGGATGATGTGCAGTTGCCCGTATACAAGCTCTTCGGGCTGGCGCCTCTTCAGCCATCTTTGTTTGAGAGCTATGGCGGACCGGCAAGCGGCGGACTGGTCTTCGCGCGCGTGCGCACCGGAAACACTTGTTTCGCTGGTCGCGTCGCCGACGCACGAGAGACGCTCGTGCCTGACCTCAGCAGCAATAGTGCGCTCGTAAAGCGCAAGCTCACTGCAGCCGAAGAGTCGGACTGGAAAGACTACATCGAGAGACTGGTGGAGGACTTCATTCATGGCCGGGCGGAGTTAAACCCGCGTGATTACCCGAAAACCTGCGAGCACTGCGGTCTTCAGCCGGTCTGCCGGATCCAGGAACCCGAAAACCGCTCCCGCTTTGAACAGGAAGAATTTGAGTCAACCGATGCCATCGAAGATTAGTCTCGTTCTTCCTGAGCCGCCCGACCAGCACCAGCGCGACATCGCGCTTGATCCCCGGCGCTCGGTCATCGTCCAGGCTCCCGCTGGTTCGGGAAAAACAGACCTGCTGACACGGCGCTTCCTGCGCCTTCTCGCGGAGGTGAGTGATCCCAGGCAAGTCGTCGCCATCACATTCACGAGAGCCGCAGCCGCTGAGATGCGTCATCGCATACTCGATGAGTTGGAAAAAGCGGCACAGCGTGTTGCGCTCGACCCCACGGCAGCACAGCACTACGGTCCCGGTTCAATGGAACGGCTTGCCGCTCAGGCACTGGCACACTCTGAGATGCTTAACTGGCGATTGATCGAGCTTTCTTCTCAGCTTCGAATCTCAACGATCGACTCATTCTGTCGCGATCTCGCCATTCAGCAACCGATCCATTCCGGCATCGGAAACAATCTTCAGGTCAGTGAAAGGCCAGCCGAACTGTACGCTCAGGCGGCCCGCGCAACCCTGGAGAAACTTGGAGATCCAGCTTACCCCGCGCTAAGTCCGGCGATCCGAGATCTTCTCCTGTGGAGAGACAACGGATGGAAGGAACTCGAACAGCTCCTGGTGGGTATGCTCCGTCTGCGCGACCGTTGGATGCTGGATTTCGTTCTGCGACACGAACAGGAGCCGGACGCTTTGCGAGAGCGACTCGAACGCCCGATGGCCACTTCCGTCAATCATGCACTGGCTCGGCTCGAAGAGCTGATGACCTCCGGAGACCGTGCGGAAGCTCATGAGCTGGCGCAATTCGCGTGCTCGCACGGAGCAGACGACAAATATCGCGGCCTCGCCGAAGTGGCGGACTTCCCTGCAGGACCATATGCAGACTATGAATCACTAGAGGAAGCGCGCGGCGCATATCTCTGCCTCGCAAATATGCTGCTGAAGAACGACGGAGAAATGCGGCAGAAAATCGATGCGCGTCTCGGATTTCCCCGAGAGCATCTCGATGAAAAACTTCGCATGGAAGACCTGCTCGGCCGGCTCGCGGATGTTCCGGGACTGGAAGAGGCTCTTGCTCAGGTGCGCAAACTTCCTCCCGCTCGCTATACCGAGGAAGACTGGCAGATTATCCGCGCCATCTTCGTTCTGCTGCGCCACGCCGCTGCCGAACTTAAAACGGTATTTGCAGAAGCCGGTACCGTTGACTTCGTGGAAGTTGCCCAGATCGCCAAACAAGTTCTTCGCGGCGATGACAATCTGCCCAGCGACGCGGCACAGGCTGTTGCCGACGATATTCACCACCTCCTTGTAGACGAGTTCCAGGACACCAGCCGCCGCCAGCATGAGTTCATCACAGCCCTCATCGAGGCCTGGCCTGATTCAACCGGGCGTTCAGTGTTTGTCGTCGGCGATCCAATGCAGTCCATCTACTTCTTCCGCGACGCCGAGGCTGAGCTCTTCGGGCGTGTAAAGACACTCGGATTTGAGCTAAGCAGCGGAGAATCGTTCCCGCTCTACCCCGTCGCTCTCTCTGCAAATTTCCGTACAGACGCGGCGCTGGTCTCCAGCCTGAACGATGTCTTCGCGCAGGTATTTGCCGTCTCCGATGGGAGCGGAATCCAGTTCGCGAAGGCCGACCCGGCGCGTGCGGCTGATAGTGGCGTCGCAAAACGATTC
>Ga0157369_10008215_pt1 | contig 11970 bp, 10 predicted proteins | sample C25metaG_FD_113461 | JGI IMG/M metagenome (GOLD analysis project Ga0157369, IMG submission 113461) | Corn rhizosphere microbial communities from Kellogg Biological Station, Michigan, USA - C2-5 metaG | ecosystem: Host-associated > Plants > Roots > Rhizosphere > Soil | place: USA: Michigan...
AGTCCGTTTCCGGCTTCTAACATCCGGCGCTTCGGTCGCTGCACCCAGCGCCACGATCCCGGGTCAAGCAATGACCCTCTGGAGATCGACAGCATGGTGCTCTCCATGTTGCATCGCGCACGGTTTGTGCCATCAGGCCGTGAGTGAGGGTACGCAGCCCGACCGGGTCCGCGGTGAATTCCATGGAACTCACGAGGGCAAGGGTGATCATCGATCAGCACGAAGCAATGCTGGAATACGGGTTGAAGCAGAGGGGTTGCAGTTTCAGGCTGTTAGTTTTTGCGGACTTTCAAACTATCGATGCTTCGGTTTCGGCCAACACTTGAGCTGCGCTGATGGACCGATGAACGTTTGAGCCCGTCTGTCCAGGCAGCCCCACGTTTTCGTTCCGTTTTCCGAGGTGAGTTTGTCGCCGGTGCCGTGCCGGGAAAGGCTGGCGGTAGTTGGCGACCGACGGCCGGGATCGCCGTGGTTCCAGCTCGAATTCGGGGTCACCGTCGACGTTGAATCGGATTGCAGAGCAGACCCGCGCGTGGTCACGCGCTGGCAAGAGCCGCTGCCGGACGCGGAGCATGAACGGTGCTCACGGTTGAAGTAATTCGTCTCGCGGTGAGTATCCGAACCTGCGCTTATAGGCCGTGCTGAAATGGCTGGCATTTGTGAAGCCAGATGAATATGCCACGCTCGCGACGGACTGCCTTGGGGGACTCTCCTTGAGTAGGGCCCTTGCTCGCATGAGCCTTGCTTCGAGAAGGTAGTCGCTTGGACTGGTCCCTTCAAGTCGAAACAACTTCTGCATATACCGCGAGGAGATGCTGTTGGCACGCGCGATGTCTTCGATGGACAAAGTGTCATCCAGCAAATGCTGATGTATGTGCTGCTTCAGGCGCCGCAACAAGGCGAGTTGAGTGACATTTGCCTGTCCACGAAGATCGGTTTGACCATCCAGCATCAGCGTGACCAGATCAAGCATCTGCGCCATCGTGTAGCGGAATTGGTGGTCCTGCAACCGCTCGACGCCCTGACTCACGCCCATGACATACGCATGGAGTACCGAAGCGATAGGGTTCTCAACGGGTAGCAGAAGCCCGCAAGCACTCGAAACATCGGGCAGGCGCCCTTCGAGCAATGCTCGATTGCAAGCGATCAATGCAATGGATACCCCTTCACCATAAGTCATGGCGTGAGGCTTTGACATGTCGACCAGCAAAATGCGTCCAGGCGTTAGCAGCGCCCGATTTCCGCAATGCTGCACCACACACTCTCCGGCCACGCCGACCATAATTTCGAACCGGTGAATGGCGTCAGACGCTGCATGCGCAGCAGTTCTCGTACTCGATGCCGTGTTTCCTTCAAACTCGACGAACTGAAAGTTTGCGTCTTGTCGCGCGCGAAGCCGGCCTAGATAGCCGAGCCCATTCTTCCGCTCAAACCGGAGACTCCCGTGCAACTTAACCACTGCATCTTCCCATGCATCGAGTTGCAATCGCGGATCCAAGCCGCTCGTGGAGACCGAGAGCATTCGCGGTACATCGGCATTGCAGGAATTTGTCAGGGAATTCATCGCTCCACCCAATGGCCGTTCGATCGTCGACCGGTTCCAGAACATACATCCAAACGCGTATTCAAGACAAGCGGCTGAAGTTCGCTTGCAGAAAGCAGGTGGTTCGCTTTTGCGAAAACACCTGAGCACTCCGACGAATATGATGCCGTCAGATATATACAAAAAAGTCGGAGACACTAGCCATGGTCACTTCTGTTGAAGACGCATTGCCGTTGGAAGTTGCTATCACCGTAGACGAACTGTTGCTATGGGATGACGCGCCCATGCCTGAGGGCTACACGCGTGAAAAGGTTGTGACGTCGGTGATCGAAACACTGGCCAAACATCGGATTAATGGCGTCTACGGGTTCGCGCACACGTCGCCGCTGGATAACGATCCAGGATTGAAGGAAATTTTGCGGCATTGGGTCGATAGCGGGCACCATCTTGGGAACCACACTCATTGTCACGCCTGCCTGAATTGGGTGTCGGCAAAAAACTACTGCGAAGACATCGAGCGCTCGGAGGGCGTCATCGGCGAACTGATCGAGCGAGCTCCGGGCCGCTACTTCCGCTACTCGATGGACATGAGCGGCGACAGCGCGGCAAAGCGCGGTGAGGTCGAAGACTTCCTGGCAAGGAAAGGCTATACCAATGCGCCTATTTCCGCGTGGTTCAACGATTTCGCCTGGATCGTTCCACATACCCGATCTCACCTGAATGGTGACAAGGAATCACTGACCATGCTCAGGCAAAGCTACGTCGAGGCGGCTGTTGTTCAGTTGCGCGAAGCTGCCAGGGCGGCACGCCTGGTGTTTGGTCGTGATATTTCGCAGATCTGGCTTATTCATGGGACACCCATCGCCATGGATACTCTTGACGATATTCTCACGGCGTTCAAGCGGTTAGGCGTTCGATTCGTCAGCCTCGATCACGCGATGAAAGATGTAGCCCACCGGGCGATGCCTCAGGTAAGCCCAAAATTTGTCAATCAACTCCAACGATTTTGTCTTGGGCAAGGAATCTCGATCGACAGGATGACTCCCTCGATGCTTCACGCTGTACTTCAGGCGTCGCCGCGGGAAGGCATGGATAGCATCGCGATGTATGAGCACTTGCTTCGCGGGCTCTGCGAACGCGCAGGCGGAAAATACGAGTGGTCGTGGGCGTAATAGCCAATGCATGGCCAGCGTGCGTTTCACCAGGATTCACATATCGCAATAACTGGTTGTGCTGTCGTGGTTTGTGAATTCTTTACTACAGCTCCTTTGGGGAATCGATTGACTCAAGGGTTGAGTAAGCGAACTGCGCACGCTGTCCATACATAGAATTCCATCACTCCTCGGGCCGAGGCGCTTGGCGGTTGACCCGCCGTCGTTCCGGTGGATGCACTTACGATGAAAAGCCAATGAACAACAGACACTGGACTCAGTCCTACGGATCCGTTCCTGCGGAAATCGACCCTGATCGTTATAGATCGGTGAACGAGTTGCTGGACGGAGCGATGCGTCATTTCGCCGACAAGCCGGCGTTTCACGCCAACGGACAGACGCTGACTTACGCTGATGTGGATCTCCAGTCGACCGATTTTGCCGCCTACCTTCAACATGTGGTCGGTGTCAGGAAGGGCGACCGTGTGGCGGTAATGTTGCCCAACGTCCTGTCGTTTCCGGTTACGTTCGTTGGCATCACGAAGGTTGGCGCAATCCAGGTCAACGTCAACCCGCAGTACACCGCGCGCGAACTCGAGCATCAGCTCAACGATGCCGGCGCGCGCGTGATCGTCGTTTGCAATGGCTCAACATCGACGCTTGCCGAAGTGATCGGAAAAACCAGCGTCACGACTGTCATTACCGTGGGGCTGGGTGATTGTGGAAAAGTCGCGATTCCGGGGCCCGCCGTCGATGCATCGTTGCGCGGCTCGATCACGCTGCCCGCTGCCCTGGAAGCTGGTGGCACCCTGCAACTCACTCCGGTCTCTATCTCTGGCGACGATGTGCTCTTCCTGCAGTACACCGGAGGCACGACCGGGCTATCCAAGGGTGCCGTCCTGTCACATCGCAACCTGATTGCCAACATCGAGCAGTTCAAGGCGTTTTCGCCAAACGTTCTGCGTGTTGGAGAGGAGGTGATAGTTACTGCAATACCGCTCTATCACGTACTAGCTCTGATGGTGAACTTCCTTAGTTATTTTTCGATTGGAGCTGAAAATTGGCTGGTAATTAATCCACGTGACGTCGGAGCGCTGATCGACGTGCTGGAAGCTGCGCGACCAACTGTCTTCATAGGTGTCAACACTCTGTATGCTGGTCTGGCGGCACATCCGCGGATGATCGATGTTGACTGGTCGCGTTTGCGCTTATCCGCTGGTGGCGGCGCTGCCGTGCTCGCCACCACCTCGGCACGCTGGAAGCAGGTCGCGGGCAGTTTTATCCGCCAAGGTTACGGCCTGTCCGAGTCACCGATCGTCTCGTTTAACCCTGACTATATCGTCGAGTTCAACTCAACCGCTGGGCTACCGCTGCCATCAACCGACATTAAATTACTGGACGAGGATGACGTTGAAGTCAATATCGGCGAGGCGGGTGAAATTTGCATCAAGGGACCGCAGGTCATGGGCGGGTACTGGGAAAATCCCGAGGCAAACGCGAAGTCTTTCACAAGCGACGGCTACTTTCGTACTGGAGACGTCGGCGTATTCGACAGAAAAGGATTCCTGAAAATAGTAGACCGTAAAAAAGATATGGTCGTTGTCTCCGGTTTTAAGGTCTATCCAAACGAAGTCGAGGCCGTTGCTACCACCTTTCCAGGCGTGGCCGAATGTGCCTGCGTCGGCATTCCCGACGAGAAAACAGGTGAAGCAGTCAAGCTGTTCGTGGTCAAGGCGCCGGCCGTGGAGATAGACGAGGCGGCGTTGATTGCCCACTGTCGCGCTGGCATGGCGGGATATAAGGTTCCAAAATTTATTGGTTTTGTTGACGCCCTGCCGAAATCCAGCGTTGGCAAGATTATGCGACGAGAAATGCGGAACCTGACCTAACTAGCAGAATTCTCTTCGGAGCCAAGGCTCGACAGCCGCTGGCACGCGGCGCGGCGATCTATCTCGCCGCGTCATGCACTCACCTTATCAACTTATCGGGCGACAAGGAATTGGTATGTCCAACTGTCAACTCTTCGACGTTAGCGGCAAAGTCGCTATCGTCACAGGTGGCACCCGCGGTATAGGCTATATGATTGCTGAAGGTTTAGTCAAAGCAGGCGTAAAGACTTATATCGCCTCGCGCAAAGCTGATGCATGCGCTGATGCGGAGCGCGAGCTCAAAAAGCACGGAGAAGCTATCGCAATCGCTGCCGACTTGTCTGCGCCAGACGCTGCCGGCGGATTTGCTGCCGAGATGTTGAAACGCGAGCCCAGGATTCACATCCTGGTGAACAACGCCGGCGCCACTTGGGGAGCACCGTTCGACGATTTCCCGGAAAGCGGTTGGGACAAGATCATGGATCTGAACGTGCGCTCGATTTTCTTTCTCACCCAGCAACTGGCGCCGGCGTTGCGGGCTGCGGGAAGCGAAGCTGATCCCGCCCGGGTCATCAATATTGGTTCCGTCGATGGCCTGACAAGCCCCGAGATGGAGAACTTTTCCTACTCCGCCAGCAAGGCCGCTCTCCATCATTTAACTCGTCACCTCGCGAAACATTTGGGACCCGCGAACATCAACGTCAACGTCATCGCGCCGGGACCTTTTGAAACGAAGATGACTGCGCAGGTGCTCAAGGAGTTTGGAGACGCGATTGTCAAAGCGATTCCGCGAGGACGTACGGGACAAGCGTCGGACGCTGTCGGAACAGCGATCTTCCTGGCGTCTGCAGCGTCGGCGTATATCACCGGCGCGGTCATTCCCCTGGATGGTGGATTCTCTACTACGCGATGAATAAAGGAGTTGCTTTATGACAACACTGCGAGTGAGTCCGGATGAACTCCGGGCGATGGTTGGGAAAGAACTTGAGCCTTCGGAATGGGAAGTGATCGACCAGGCGCGTATCGATGCGTTTGCCGAAGTGACCGGCGATCGACAATTCATCCACGTTGACCGGGAAAAGGCGAAGGATAGTCCGTTTGGTGACACTGTGGCTCATGGGCTCCTGATTCTGTCGTTACTGCCTGCCTTGATCGAAAAATCAGTGCCAATCCCGTCGGATGTTGGCGTCACGGTCAATTATGGCTACAACAAGATCCGGTTCCCATCGCCAGTGCGAAACGGAAAGCGCGTCCGCGCGAAGTTCGTGATCTCGGAGTTCAGCGTGCCGTCGCCGGGTCGCTACCAGTTGATCTTCACTGTCACGGTCGAGATCGAGGGCGAATCAAAGCCGGCGTTGGTCGCAGAATGGATTGGCATATGCCTGGTAAATGATGCCAGGGAAGAGGGGAGCCGGGTATGAGCAATCGGTTCGAAGGTCGGGTAGCTATCGTCACCGGTGCAGGAAACGGCCTGGGTCGAGCACATGCCCTTGGTTTGGCCGCTCGTGGCGTCAAGGTCATGGTGAACGATCTCGGAGGCGCGCGTGACGGACGTGATGCGAGTACATCCCCGGCTGAAGCGGTCGTCCAGGAAATTCGAGCTGCTGGCGGTGAGGCGATGGCGAATGGAGCCAATGTCGCAAGGTTCGAAGAAGTTCAAGCGATGATAGCCGCGGCACAGAACGCTTGGGGGCGCGTGGACATCCTGGTCAACAATGCCGGCATTCTGCGCGATGCGACTTTCGCCAGGTTGTCGCTGGACGATTTTTGGGCCGTGATGGACGTCCATGTGCGAGGCACAGTTAATTGCACGAAGGCGGTTTGGAATCTTATGCGTGAGCAGAAGTACGGCCGCATTGTTCTCACATCATCGGCATCCGGTATCTACGGAAACTTTGGGCAGTCGAGCTACGGAACGGCCAAGGCAGCGATGGTCGGTCTGATGAACGTGCTGCATATGGAAGGTGACAAGTACGATATCCGTGTCAATGTGCTGGCTCCAACTGCAGCGACGCGCATGACGGCCGGCTTGATCCCCGAACACGCGATGAAATTGATGGCGCCGGAGTCCGTCACGCCTGGCGTTCTCTTTCTTGTCGGCGACGATGCGCCATCGAAGGTCATTCTCGGTGCCGGCTGTGGTGTCTTTACGCGCAACTTCGTCTACGAAACCGAAGGGATCTATTTGCCAGAGAGCGAACGCACCCCGGAGGTTATCGCAGCCCGCTTTGCCGAGATATCGAACGCCGAGAGACTGACCGCGTTGGAAAGCGCAACGCACCAGACTCTGCGTTTCGTCGACAAAGCGACCGCGGCCGCCAAGACTGCTTACGATCAATGACCAGGAGCCAATTCCATGCGTGAAGCCGTTATCGTCTCCACCGCCCGTACCCCTATCGGCCGAGCTTTTCGTGGCGTCTTTAACGACACGAGATCGCCGACGCTGATGGCGCACGCGGTCCGCCACGCGGTGGAGCGTTCGGGCATTGAACCGGATGCGTTTGAGGACGTCGTAATCGGCACCGTGCTGTCGGCGGGAACGGCCGGTGGCAACCTGGCGCGTCATACAGTGTTTGCAGCGGGGCTGCCGGTCTCCGTGCCTGGGCAGACGTTGGATCGTCAATGCGCGTCCGGTCTGATGGCCGTTGCGTCCGCCGCCAGACAAATCGTCGTAGACGGTGTGGATGCATGTGTTGCGGGCGGCCAGGAAAACATCTCAGCGGTACAGAACGAATACGCTGCATGGGGCGCGAAGACTATCGATCCGCGGGTCGTAGAAATGGTCGAGCACGCGTACATGCCGATGTTGCAGACTGCCGAGTTCATGGCGAAGAAGTACGGGATTTCTCGCGAGGATCAGGACCGGTACGCTATTGAATCTCAGCGACGTACTGCCGCCGCGCAGCAAGGCGGCCGGCTGTCCGCGGAAATCGTGCCGATGCATGCCCGGATGAAGGTGCAGGATAGAGATTCCGGGGAAATTAGCTTTCGTGATGTGCTTCAGGACAAGGACGAAGGTAACAGGCCGGACACGACATTCGAAGGACTCGCAATGCTGAAGTCCGTGGTGGAGGGAGGCTGCGTTACCGGCGGCAATGCCAGTCAACTGTCCGATGGAGCATCTGCATGTGTGCTGGCAGATGCTCGGTTCGCAGAGCGCCGAGGCCTCAATCCACTGGGCGTCTATCGTGGCACAGCGGTCGTGGGCTGTCCGCCTGAAGAAATGGGAATCGGGCCGATCTATGCAATTCCAAAGCTCCTCAAGCAGCATGGCCTGAAGGTCGACGACATTGGTCTTTGGGAGCTAAACGAGGCCTTCGCTTGCCAGGTGCTCTACTGCCGGGACAAGCTTGGGATCGACCCTGAGATTTATAACGTGAATGGCGGTGGCATCTCGATCGGACATCCGTACGGTATGACCGGTTCCCGACTTACAGGCCATGCGCTGCTGGAGGGAAAGCGACGGGGCGTTAAGTACGTCGTAGTGTCAATGTGCGTCGGTGGCGGGATGGGCGCGGCGAGTCTCTTTGAGGTGGTCTGACGGGGTTGCGGGAAGAGGCGATTCCGCCAGGGAAACCCTCTCCTGCTGGTACAGAAATAGGTTGGGAGGAGTAGTAACAGCTCGATTATTAAATTAGCAAAACTAAATAAATTGATGGGGACATGAACATCATGATGAATAGCATTCAACGACAACGCACTGTTTTTTTGTTGTCCGGCATTGCTCTTGCCATTTCGACCCCGAATGCCTTTGCAACCGATGGTATTTATTTCACCGGTAACGGAGCAATTTCGTCTGGTATGGGCGGAGCGGCGATCGCGCTTCCGCAAGACGTGGCTTCGGCGGTCGACAACCCGGCGGGGCTTGCAGAATTGGGGTCGCGAGTCGATTTCTACGGGACACTAATTCCGCTTACCGCCGATTCCACATTTGGTTCTACCGGTAATCACCTCTTCTCCAGCAGAGTCATCGTGTCTCCGGGACTCGGGCTGAACTACCAGATTGCGCCACAGTGGACATTCGGCGTGGCTGTTACCGGTGCAGGTGCAGCATCAAACTATGGACGTCCAGTGCTTCCCGTTCCGGGAGCGGGCGATGCCAAGGCTAGCTTGATCGTTGTCAATACAAGTCCGACGATCACCTATAAGCCCCTGCCAAGTCTGTCTATTGGCGCGTCGCTTGTGATCGGTGTCGAGCAGTTCCGGCTGGGCGGGCTGGTTGCGCCGGGGCCAGATGGCGCGCTCGAACCGGTATCGAGCCACGGCAATGAATACGCGACTGGTATCGGTGCGGGGATGGGGGTGATTTGGACGCCGACCAGTCTGGTGTCGCTGGGGATATCGTACTTCACGAAAACATGGTTTACGGCGCTGCCCGGATATAAGGACGACGTACTTTCGCCAAGTGGTGGGCGTACCGATAGCCCGTCCAGGTACGGTATAGGCGTTGCGATTCGGCCGTTACGTGGACTGACCATTGCGTTGGATTATCTGCGAATCGAATGGTCCGGCGCAGCGGGTTACAACACACCGACAACGTGGGGATACAGCGATCAGAACGTTGGGCGAGTCGGAATCTCGTACGATGTCAACGGGAAATGGACCCTCCGTGCCGGCTACAGTTTCGCCAATAACAACGTCGATTCCAACCATACGGTGGCTAACGTGTATGGGCCAGGCATCAGCCCTCGCGCGGTAACAGTCGGCGCCACCTACGCGATAGACAGGAACAACCTGATCACAGCGGCCTTCGAGTATGACATTCCGACGACAATCGTTGGAACGGGACCTAGTCTGGGAACCAACATTCGCGCGACATACCAGGTTTATACCGCGGGGTATACACACAGGTTCTAGCGCTCCGGGCCGCCGACTCACGCGGCCCACTGATCAGAACAGGATCGCGATGCCTCAGGGGAGGGCGTACCCCGACCTAAGGTGCGCGCTTAGCCGTGCCGTCCGCGGTTGCGCCGAACTGGTCGCCGGACAGTTGATAGGGTACAAATTCGGTATATAGAACAACATACCCATAAAAATCTCCCAGACAGCACGCAATAAGACAGCTTTATGAAAGAAATGGCGCAGCACTTGTTTGCAGATCACGGGTAAGTTCGGCTTCGAATCGGCAAATCGCTCAGCTTCGCAAATGTATATGTCGAGTGAAGTCCTGGCGATGGGCCTTCGCGGAATTGACTGCAACGAGTGCTGCGCGCTTGCCGATGAAGGTTTCATCGTCCTGCCCCCTTTCGCGCGGAGCATATACGACGCAACACAGGTGAATCCTGGAACGAGCAGAGTACGTGTTATGCCCCTGTTCCAGCTGCTCTCCGCGAAGTCGTTCTTGATAGCGCTTCTACAGCGACGGGTTTGTGAGCGGCAGGCGGAGTCGGGCGCGACCGTGTTCAGTCGCATTAACTTCCCAGTTGATCGCAGTGTGGCGCGACGCCACGGCGATATCCCGGTAGTACCTTGCGATGCAGTTGGTCGCATAGGCACCGCGTGCGCCGATCAAGTCCCATACAATTTCAGCCGCCTGCCGGGCGAGTTGCCCCGCGTACGCCGAATTGGAGCGGTAGTTTGACCGTTCCATTGGCGAATACGTGCTGTCAGCCGCGGCGAACTCCATGATTTCCCGGCAGTCAGCGCGGATGAGCATCTCGGCTGCCTGCAGCGATGCCGATACTTCACCGACGCGCATCTGGTGAGTCGGGTAGTTCACCGTGTCTTCGCTGGTCCTGAGTGCTTTGCGGCCGCGCGACTGCAGCAGAAATTGCTCGAACATCCCTTCCGTCATGCCAATCAGGCACGCGGCGGGAAGGATGCCGCTGACCATGAGTAGTGGTGGTCGGAACAGTGCGCCGCGATTCAGGACCTTACCCGGGAAGTCGCCACCCTTCATGTGCCAGATCGACAAGGTGAGATATTCGGGGACAAATATCCGGTCGACTGCAACGTCGTGGCTGCCCGAGCCATGCAGTCCAATTGGATTCCAGGTGTCGAGGATTGTCAGCGACGCGGTGGGAACCAGGAAGTAGCGCTCCTCGTCCGGGGCGGCGTCCTGCTCCACCATGCCGGCCAGGATGCACCAGTCGGACGCCTGCACGCCGCTCACAAAGGGCCACTGTCCCGACAGCTCGTAGCCGCCGTCGACCTGCCGTGCCGTGCCGAGACGCGGCACCAGAATCCCGCTGACAAGGTGGGTCGGATCGCTCCAGACTTCTCGCTGGGCCTCCACCGGCCAGTGGGCGATCATGTAGTTATGGAACAGGTACTGGGCCAGACACCAGGCCGTGGAAGGGCAACCGCTCGCAATCGGGACCAGCACGTCTACGAGGTGCTCGAGCGAAGCTTCTGCGCCACCGAAAGATTCGGGCTGCAGCAGGCGCGCAACCCCGGTACGTCGCAGATCAAGGCTGGTTGCTTCTGGCAGACGGCGATGGCGCTCCGCTTCCTCCTCCCGTTCTCTCAGGGCTGGAATGAGGTTACGCGAAGCGGTGATCAGGGTTCGGCTTTGCACGCGTTCGCCCCTGAATTCCTCGGGATAGGTGACGGTCAACTAAGCTCCCTGAAGGTGGCGAACCAAACCGGGCAAGGATGACGTCCGCATCACCCGATCAATTTACGGCTTTCGTGAGCGCTTTCTCAGACGGCGTATCGCCCAGGCTTAGACCGAGATCCTGGCTCAGCAGGTCGAGCAGCAGACGACGGCAGCGCTCGGGTGGCATCGCCTGGGGATCGGCCACCATCGGCACGCAAAGCCCGAAAGCGGCACTGATGAATTTGATGGCGATATCCCCTGGTTTGCGGCTGCAGTGGAAACTGCCTTCGTCAACACCGGCCTCGATCAGTCTGACAATGACTTCGGCATAGAGCCTGTGAACCTTCTGCACTTCCGCCTGCAGCACGCCGTCAAACGGCATGCGCCCAAACAGGCTTAACCAGAACCGCCATTCCGGGATGCCAGCGGGCGATGGCTGGCTGACGAAATCTACGAGTGAGACCAGGCGGCTCGCGGCGTCACTGCGCCGGCTTTCGAATTTGCCCAGCGCCTTGACGAACTGCAGCGTGGCGTCGTTGATCGCGTCCAGCGTTAGCGCGCGCTTGTTGCTGAAGTAATGGGTGATCACACCGGACGAAATGCCCGCGACGTCGCTGACCTCCCGGATCGTGAGGTCGCGCCAGCCATTGGTCGACAGGATATGGATCACGGCATCCATTACCTGCCGACGGCGGATCGCCTCCATTCCCAATTTCGGCATTTTTCGTCCTTTTTACGCTGCATCGAAACAGTCATTCTAACTTACCAGCATTGGCGTGGTGGGGCAATCAGGACTTTCGGGCAGGGTAGATCCTCAATGTGAAAGGCTTGCATTTGTTTTTTATACAACGTATGTTCTATAAAAACGGA
>Ga0157369_10008216_pt1 | contig 11969 bp, 13 predicted proteins | sample C25metaG_FD_113461 | JGI IMG/M metagenome (GOLD analysis project Ga0157369, IMG submission 113461) | Corn rhizosphere microbial communities from Kellogg Biological Station, Michigan, USA - C2-5 metaG | ecosystem: Host-associated > Plants > Roots > Rhizosphere > Soil | place: USA: Michigan...
CCACCTGATGCGGGCCGGCGGCGGCCGTGGCGTGCTGCTGGGCGGCGTGTCCGGCGTGTACGCGGCCAAGGTCGTCGTCATCGGCGCCGGCGTGTCCGGCCTGAACGCCGCCGCGATCGCCATCGGCATGCAGGCGGAGGTGCTGCTACTGGACAAGAACGTCGCCCGGCTGCGCGGCGCGGACGCCATCTACCAGGGCCACCTGCAGACCGTGGCCTCCAACGCCTACGAGGTCGAGCGGGCCGCGCTTGACGCCGACCTGGTGATCGGCGCCGTGCTGGTGCCCGGCGCGAAGGCGCCGATGCTCATCTCCAACGAGCTGGTGTCGCGGATGAAGCCGGGAAGCGTCCTGGTCGACATCGCGATCGACCAGGGCGGCTGCTTTGAGGACTCGCGCCCCACCACGCACGCCGACCCGACCTACAAGGTGCACGGCTCGGTCTTCTACTGCGTCGCCAACATGCCCGGCGCGGTGCCGCACACCTCCACCTACGCGCTGACCAACGTCACGCTGCCCTACGTGCTGGAACTGGCCGGCCGGGGCTGGCGGGAGGCCCTGCGGGCCGATCCGGCGCTGGCGGCGGGCCTGTCCACCCACGCCGGCGAGCTGGCGAGCGAGCCGGTCGCGCAGTCGCTCGGCCTCCCGCACACCCCGGCCGCCGCGATCCTCGCCTGACGAGCCGGGCGACCGCGGCGGCCCGCTGAGCACCTGACCGCGCCCGCGAGCGCTTACGCGAGTGCCTACAGGATGGACGCGTGCGCCCGCACGTGCTCGAAGATGAGGCTGGTCTCGGTATAGGCGACGTCGGCGTTGGAGGACAGGCGCTCGATGAAGTCCCGCAGCGCCTCGGTGGACGCCGCCGCGACGTGCAGGAGGAAGTCGTCCTTGCCGGCCAGGAAGAAGACGTTGAGCACCTCGGGCAGGCGCACCATTCCCGCGACGAATGACCGCAGGTGGCCGCGGGAGTCCGCCTGCAGCCGGACCGCGATCATCGCCTGCAGTGGCCTGCCGATGGCGGCCGGGTCGATATCGGCGTGATACCCGCGGATGACGCCCCGCTCGCGCAGCGCGCGGACCCGGCCCAGGCACGTGGACGGGGCCACGCCCGCCCGCGCGGCAAGCTCGTTGTTGGGCAGCCGCGCGTCGCGCGCGAGCTCGCGGACGATCACCTGGTCGATCGCGTCAAGGCCGGCCGCCGCCCCGCCGCCCGGCCGAACGTTATTCGGCCCGGCGCTCTCGCGTGCCGGGGGTCGGGAATCTTCGAGAGTCATGGCTCTATTATACAGAATCATATTCATCAATATTTACTTCAAGCCGAAGATTATGCACCATTGAACGAGAGGACAGTGCGCGCCCTGCAGCCAGCGAAAGGCAGTCAAGGTCATGAAGGTCGGCGTTCCCCGCGAGGTAAAGAACCACGAGTACCGTGTCGCGATCACCCGGCCGGCGTGCGCGAGCTGACGAGCCACGGCCACGAGGTCTACATCGAGAAGGACGCGGGCGGGGGCTCCTCGCTGCCCGACGACGCCTACGTCGCGGCCGGCGCCACGATCATCCCCGACCCCGACGAGGTCTGGGGCACCGCCGACATGGTGCTCAAGGTCAAGGAGCCCGTCGCGGAGGAGTACCACCGCATGCGCCGGGGGCTGGTCTTGTTCACCTACCTGCACCTGGCCGCGGACAAGGCTTGCACCGACGCTCTGCTGGCCAGCAAGGTCACCTCCATCGCCTATGAGACGGTCCAGCTCGCCGACGGCTCGCTGCCGCTGCTGGCCCCGATGTCGGAGGTCGCCGGGCGGCTCGCCCCGCAGGTCGGCGCCTACCACCTGATGCGCTCCGGCGGCGGCTACGGCGCGCTGCTCGGCGGCGTGCCCGGCACGTACGCCTCCAAGGCCGTCGTCATCGGCGCGGGCGTCTCCGGCGCTCACGCTACGCAGATCGCCGTCGGCATGGGCGCGCAGGTGACCGTCCTCGACAAGAACATCGCGCGGCTCCGCCGGCTCGACTCCCACTACCAGGGCCGGGTCCAGACGGTGGTCTCCAACGCCTACGAGGTCGAGCGCGCCGTGATCGACGCTGACCTGGTGGTCGGCGCGGTGCTGGTCGCGGGCGCCAAGGCGCCCAAGATCGTCAGCAACGACCTGGTCAAGCGCATGAAGCCCGGCTCGGTGCTTGTCGACATCTCGATCGACCAGGGCGGCTGCTTCGAGGACTCCCGGCCCACCACGCACGCCGACCCGGTCTTCCGCGTGCACAACTCCGTGTTCTACTGCGTCGCCAACATGCCCGGCGCGGTGCCGCACACCTCCACCTACGCGCTGACCAACGTCACCTTGCCCTACGCGGTCGAGCTGGCCAACCGCGGGTGGCGCGAGGCCCTGCACGCCGACCCGGCGCTGGCCGCGGGCCTGTCCACCCACCACGGGATCCTCACCAGCGGCCCGGTCGCCGCCGCGCACGCGCTGCCGTGGACCCCCATCGCGGAGGTCGTGGCGTAGCGGGCGCCGCTCCCGCCGCGCGCTAGAGCAGCCCCCGTCCCCTTTCCCCGGGGGGACGGGGGCTTTTACTTCTCTAGACTCGTGCCTTGTGGGCGAGGTAAGCGTTGAGCGGGCGGCCGCGGGGTATCTGCGGTACCTCGTCGTGGAGCGGGGGCTGGCGGGCAACACCGTCGAGGCCTACCGCCGGGACCTGCGCCGTTATGGCGAGCACCTGGCCCGGCGCGGGAAGACCGCCCTCGGTGAGGTCGCCAGCCGCGACGTCGCGGAGTTCCTGGCGGCGCTGCGCCAGGGGGATGCCGGCCATCCCCCGCTGGCCGCGAGCTCGGCCGGGCGCGCCGTGATCGCGGTGCGCGGGCTGCACGCCTTCGCGCGCAAGCAGGGCCTGACCGACAGCGACCCGGCTCTTGAGGTCAGCCCGCCCCCGCCGCCCCGGCGGCTGCCCAAGGCGATCTCGGTCGAGGAAGTGGAGCGCCTGCTGGAGGCGGCCGGGAGCACCGCCGACCCCGACGCGCGGGCCTTGCGCGACCGGGCGCTGCTTGAGTTCCTGTACGGCGCCGGGGCCCGGATCTCCGAGGTGACCGGCCTGGACATCGATGACCTGCACATCGACGCCGCCAGCCCGGTCGTGCGGCTGCGCGGCAAGGGCGGCAAGGAGCGGGTCGTGCCCGTGGGCGGTTACGCCGTCCGGGCGCTGGGCGCCTACCTCGTGCGCGGCCGTCCGGCGCTTGCCCCGCACGCCAAGCGGGCCAGCCCGGCGGTGTTCCTGAACGCCCGGGGCGGCCGGCTGACCCGGCAGGGCGCGTGGGGCATCCTGCGCGCGGCGTGGGAGCGCTCGGGGCTGACCAGCGAGGTCTCGCCGCATACCTTGCGGCACTCCTTCGCCACCCACCTGCTCGATGGCGGCGCGGACATCCGGGTCGTGCAGGAATTGCTCGGACACGCCTCCGTGGCCACCACGCAGGTCTACACTCTCGTCACGGTGGACAAGCTCCGCGAGGTCTACGCCGCCGCGCACCCGCGGGCCCTGGGGTAGCCGGCCGGAAATAACAAATTAGTATCCAGCTCGCGGCGAGCCTCCTTGAAGTGGCCCCGCGTAACGCCTACTGTCCCGAGCAAGTTTCGCAGCTGGGTCGACGTGGCTTACATGACAAGCCCCGGGGAGGTTTAACGCTGGTGGCAGCAACCCGAGCAATCGAGCTCTTGCCAGGAGACATCGGGCCGACCGGCCGCCCACTGCCGCATTTCCCGATTCCGGAGCCGCTGGCCACGCACGGCCCGGCCCGGATCGTGGCGGTCTGCAACCAGAAGGGCGGCGTCGGCAAGACGACCACGACCATCAACCTCGGCGCGGCGCTGGCCGAGCAGGGACGGCGGACGCTGCTGGTTGACTTCGACCCGCAGGGGGCGCTGTCGGTGGGCCTGGGCATCCAGCCGCACGACATCGACCTGACGGTCTACAACCTGCTCCTGGAGCGCGGCGTCACCGCCCACGACGTGCTCTTCAAAACCAGCGTCGACAACATGGACCTGCTGCCGAGCAACATCGACCTGTCCGGCGCGGAGGTCCAGCTCGTGCACGAGGTCGGCCGCGAGTACATCCTCGGCAGCGCGCTGAAGGCAGTCGTGCCCGACTATGACTACATCCTGATCGACTGCCAGCCGTCCCTCGGCCTGCTCACGATCAACGCGCTCGCCTGCGCCAACAGCGTGCTCATCCCGCTGGAGTGCGAGTACTTCGCGATGCGGGGCGTCGCGCTGCTGATGGAGACGATCGACAAGGTCCAGCGGCGGCTGAACCCGTCGCTGTCCATCGACGGGCTGCTCGGCACCATGTACGACTCTCGCACGCTGCACACCCGCGAGGTGCTGGGGTCGATCGTCAACGGGTTCGGTGACAAGGTTTTTCATACCGTGATCAACCGCACCGTGCGCTTCCCAGACGCTACCGTTGCAGGTGAGCCCATCACCCGCTTCGATTCGGGATCGATGGGGGCTAGTTCCTACCGTGAACTTGCCAAGGAGGTACTTGAGCGGTGGCGGCAGGCAGGGGGCGGTCACGCCGGGTAAGTATCCCCGGGGTTCAGGAGCTCCTGCGCCCCGTCGCACCTGAGCCAGCCGGGTCTGGTGAACGCCCGGCGACCGGCAGGGAAAAGCACGACCACAAGATCACCGTCTACCTGTCCGCCGCCGAGCTGCTCGATCTTGAGCAATCGCGCTTGGCCCTGCGCCGGTTCGGCTTGGTCATCGACCGCGGCAGGCTCGTCCGCGAGGCCATCGCCGTGCTGCTGGCCGACCTCGACGCCCGCGGCAAGGACAGCCTGCTGGCCCGGCGGATCGGGATCAGCGCCACGCCGCACCCCCGCCCCGGGGAGGAAGCCGATGGGACAGCACCAGGCGACACTGGCGAGCCGATACCGTCGTTAATGTGAACGAGGCAGCGAAAGACCTCACGGGGGAAGCCCAGCGGGACGCGCCGCGTGGCTCCGGCGCCTTCGAGGTGCACCTGGACGTCTTCGAGGGGCCGTTCGACCTGCTGCTCGGGCTGATCTCCAAGCACAAGCTGGACATCACCGAGGTGTCCCTGTCCAAGGTCACCGATGAGTTCATCGCCTACATCCGGCAGCGCTCCGGCGGCTGGGACCTGGATCACGTCAGCTACTTCCTCGTCGTCGCCGCGACCCTGCTGGACCTGAAGGCAGCGCGGCTGCTGCCCTCGGGGGAGGTGGAAGACGAGGAGGACCTGGCGCTGCTGGAGGCGCGGGACCTCCTCTTCGCCAGGCTGCTGCAGTACCGGGCGTACAAGGAGGTCGCGGCGATCTTCGCCGGGCAGATGGCCGCCGCCGCCCGGCGGTTCCCCCGGCGGGTCCCGCTGGAGCCGCGCTTCGCGCAACTGCTGCCCGAGGTGCTGTTCACCCTCGGCCCGCAGGAGTTCGCGGCGCTGGCCGCCCGGGCGCTGACCCCGAAGAAGCCGCCGACGGTGTCCACCGAGCACATCCACGCGCCGTTCGTGTCCATCAGGGAGCAGGCGGTGCTCATCGCCGGCCAGCTGCGCCGCGCTGGCCGCGCCTCGTTCCGCCAGCTCACCGCCGGGGCGGCCGGGAACTACGAGGTCGTCGCGTCGTTCCTGGCCCTGCTGGAGCTGTACCGGGAGGACGTGGTCGCCTTCGAGCAGGTGACCCCGCTGGGCGACCTGTACGTGAACTGGACCGGAGGAGACCGCGACGTGGTGCTCGCGCCGCCCGGAGCGGGTACCGTCGGGGAAACAACGGAAGGCGAAGAAGAATACAAGTGACGAGCGAATACTCGGCAGACGGGGGCATCCCCGAAGGAAGTACCCCAGAAGGCGGCACTCCGGACGGCGCCCCCGCGAACGGCACTGCTCTGGATGGCACTGCTCTGGATGGCACCACTCTGGATGGCACTGCTCCGGACGACGCGGCCTTCGAGGACGCGGGACCGGGGCTGCGGGCCGCGCTGGAGGCGATCATGATGGTCGCCGACGAGCCGGTCCCTGAGGTCCTGCTGGCGCAGGTGCTTGAGCGCCCGCGCGGCGAGGTCGCGGCGACGCTGGCGGAGCTGGCGGCGGAATATACCGCCGGCGGCCGGGGGTTTGACCTGCGGGAGATCGCCGGCGGATGGCGGCTGTACACCCGCGAGGACTGCGCCGCGCTCGTCGAGCGGTTCGTGCGGGATGGCCAGGAGGTGCGGCTGACCCAGGCCGCCCTGGAGACCCTCGCCGTGGTTGCCTACCGGCAGCCGGTCAGCCGTGCGCGCGTGTCGGCGGTGCGGGGCGTCAACTGCGACGGCGTCATGCGCACGCTGGTGCTGCGGGGCCTCGTTGAGGAAAGTGGCACTGACCCGGAGACCGGGGCGATCCTGTACCGGACGACGGGGTACTTCCTGGAGCGGCTGGGCGTGGCGAGCCTGGACGACCTGCCCGACCTGGCGCCGTTCCTGCCGGACAACATCGAGGACATTGAGGACAATGAGCACACGCGGGCCTAGCGGACCGCAGCGCCCGCGCCCGGACAAGCACAGCCTGCGGCGCACTCCGTCGGGCCAGCAGCGCCCCCGCCCCGACATCAGCGGGCTGTCGCCGGAGGCCCAGGCGCGGATCCGGGCGATGCGCGAGATCGGCTGGGACGCCGGCGATGAGCAGTTCGCCGCCGCCCGCGCGCCGGGCGACGACGCGGGCGGCGGCGACCGGGACGACCTGACCGACGTGCCCGGCGGGGTCCGGCTGCAGAAGGTGCTCGCGGCCGCCGGGGTAGGCAGCCGCCGTCATTGCGAGGAGCTGATCGGCGCCGGCCGGGTCGAGGTCGACGGGCAGACGGTCCGCCGGTTCGGTGCCCGGGTCGACCCGCAGACCCAGGTCATCCGGGTGGACGGCAAGCGCATCCCGGCCCGGCAGGACGTGGTCTACCTGGCGTTCAACAAGCCCGCGAAGGTGCTGACAGCGATGTCGGACGACCGGGGACGGGCGACGATCACCGACTTCCTGGGCGACCGGGGCGAGCGGCTGTTCCACGTTGGCCGGCTCGACTACGAGACCGAGGGGCTGATGCTGCTCACCAACGACGGCGAGCTCGCGCACCGCCTCGCGCACCCGAGTTATGAGGTGGCCAAGACCTACATCGCCGAGGTGCCCGGCCCGGTGCCGAAGTCGCTGGGGCAGACGCTGGCCCGCGGCGTGGAACTGGAGGACGGGATCGCGGTCGCCGACAAGTTCCGGCTGATCGCCCAGTCCGGCGCGCGCGCCCAGGTGGAGATCACCTTGCACGAGGGCCGCAAGCACATCGTCCGGCGGATGCTCGCCGAGGCGGGCCACCCGGTCAGCCGGCTGGTCCGCACCGACGTGGGGCCGGTCCGGCTGGGCAGCCTGCGACCCGGTACCACCCGCGACCTGACCACGAAGGAAATCGGGGAGCTGTACGCGGCCGTGGGGCTGTGAGGCCAGCATCCGGCGGTACCCTGAGGGCGCCGAAATTTGGAGGGATGACAGACGTGGCAGTCCGGGCTATACGCGGGGCGATCCAGCTCGACGGGTACGGGCGGGAGGAGATCCTGGAGGGGACCGCGGAGCTGATGTCCGCGGTGATGAGCCGTAACGAGCTCACGCCGGACGCCGTGATCAGCGTCCTGTTCACCGTGACCCACGACCTCACCGCGGAGTTCCCCGCGCTCGCGGCCCGTAAGATCGGCTTTCACGACGTGCCGCTCATGTGCGCGCAGGAGATCCGCGTCCCGGGCGCCATGCCGCGCGTGGTCCGGCTGATGGCGCACGTGGAGACGGACCGGCCGCGCTCGCAGCTGCAGCACGTGTACCTGCGCGGCGCCACCGCCCTCCGGCTGGACATCGCGCAGTTATCTCCCGGGGGGCGACCCCCGTACCCCGCGATGCCTGCCCGATGAAAAAGCGAAAGTTGTATCGGGCAGGCTCAAACTGGAGGTGCGAACCACTGATGACGCTTCCCAGAGTGCTCATCATCGGGGCAGGCCTGATCGGCACCTCGGTGGCCCTGGCGCTGCGCGAGCACGGCGGTGAGGTCTGGCTCAGCGACCCCGACCCCGCGACCGCCCAGCTCGCCGCGGACATGGGGGCCGGCGTCGTCGTCCCGGACCTGCGCGACGCCAAGGGGATCGCGGATATCGCGCTGCTCGCGATGCCGCCCGCCTTCGTGGCCACCGGGCTGGCGCATGCCCAGGAGTGCGCCGTCGCCGACGTGTACACCGACGTCGCGAGCGTCAAGTCACTGCCGGCCCAGCAGGCGCGCGCGGCCGGCTGCGACCTGGAGGCGTTCGTGCCCGGCCACCCGCTGGCCGGCCGGGAGAAGCACGGGCCGGCCGCCGCGCGCGCTGACTTGTTCCTGGGCCGCACCTGGGCGCTGTGCCCGCTGCCGGAGAACGCGCCCGCCGCCGTCGACGCGGTCACGGACTTGGTGGTGGCCTGCGGCGCCGACCCGGTCCGGGTGGACGCGGCGACCCACGACCAGTGGGTCGCCCTCGTCTCGCACGCCCCGCACCTGGTGTCGGTCGCCATGGCGGCCCGGCTGGCCGGGCCGTCCGCGCCCGCCGAGGCCCTGCGGCTGGCTGGCCAGGGGCTGCGCGACGTGACCCGGATCGCGGCGGGCGACCCGGAGCTGTGGGCCCAGATCGTGGCCGCGAACGCCGCCCCGGTCGCGCAGATCCTCCAGGCGGTCGCCGACGACCTTGCGGCCACCGCCCGGGCGCTGGCCAGCGGTGCCGCCGGGGATACCGACGACACGGTCGCCCGCCTGCTAGACCAGGGCCGGGCCGGAGTGGCCCGCATCCCCGGCAAGCACGGCGGCAAGCCGCCCGAGTTCACGGTGGTCCAGGTCGTCATCGCTGACCAGCCGGGTGAGCTGGCCCGGCTGTTCGCCGCGGCGGGCGCGGCCAGCGTGAACATCGAGGACATCCGGATCGAGCACTCTCCTGGCCTGCCCGTCGGCGTCGCGGAGTTGTCGGTCCGGCCTGGCGAGGTCGCCCGGCTCCTGGACGCGATGGACGCCGGCGGCTGGCCCGTCCGGCGCTAACCAGGCGGTCACGTGGCCTTAAGCTTGCTCCTATGAATGACAGCGCGCAGGATGACGCCTCGCCGGGTTCCACCGAGGCGAGCGCCGGGACGGCCGAGGCTGCGCAGGCCGCGGCGGCCCCTGAGGCGGACGCATCCGTTGAGGCGGACCCGGCACCGGAGGACGGCGACGGGCCGGATCTCGATGACGTGAAGCGGCATTTCCGCGAGGCCCTGGACCGCAAGAACAAGGCCAATACCAGGGACACGTCGGCCGCGGACGGCAAGGCCAAGGGCAAGGCGCAGGTCGCGCACGGCCCGGCGTCCACGCGCCGGTCCTTCCGCCGCAAGAGCGGCTGAGCCGCTGACTTACCTGCCCGCGATCCCGCGTACCATTGCCGGGTGGGAATTTCAATGCCAGGCGGGCTGGTCATCGCGATAGACGGGCCGTCGGGTTCGGGGAAGTCGAGCGCGTCGCGGGGTGTCGCCAGCACGCTGGGGCTGCGCTACCTGGATACCGGCGCCATGTACCGGGCACTGACCTGGTGGCTTGTCTCCCAGGGGGTCGACACCGAGGACCGGGCGGCGGTCGCCGCCGGCGCCGCGATCCCGGCGATCGAGGTGAGCGGCGACCCCGGGCACCCGTGGACGCGCGTTGACGGCCAGGACGTCTCGGCGCCGATCCGCACCCGGGAGATTTCCACCCGCGTCAGCACGGTGGCCTCCGTCCCGGAGGTTCGCGCGCACCTGATCGCCCAGCAGCAGGCGATCATCGCCGCCGCCGCGCCCGGCATCGTCGCCGAGGGCCGCGACATCGGCACCGTCGTCGCGCCCGGCGCCCTCGTCAAGGTCTTCCTGACCGCCGCGGGCAGCGCCCGCGCCACCCGGCACGCCAGCGACCAGGGGACCAGCCTGGCCGACACCGAGGCGGACCAGGACCGCCGGGACCGGCTGGACGCGGCGCAGTCCGCGATGGCCGCCGACGCGCTGCTCATTGACTCAACCGACCTCACCCTCGCCGAGGTGATCGACGCGATCGCCGTCCTGGCTCGCGACCGTGCGGGGACCTTCGCCTGCACAGGAGACAAAAGCTCATGACTCAGCCCAACGAGCCCGTGGCCCCTGCCACCCGTGCCCCCGACGCGGGCAGGTGGGTGGACGCGGGCTGGGACGACGCGGACGAGGGCGCGTTCGACGTCCTCGATGAGGAGGACTTCCAAGACGGTGACGACGATTTCGCGGACGGGCCCGAGGACTCCGCCGGGCTTACCGAGGAGGCCGGCGCCGCCGGGCCGGTTCCCGGCTTCGTGGACACCCCGGCCGGGCAGCCGGTCCTGGCGGTGGTCGGCCGGCCCAACGTCGGCAAGTCCACCCTGGTGAACCGCATCCTGGGCAGCCGGCAGGCGGTCGTGCAGGATGTCCCCGGCGTGACCCGGGACCGGGTCGCGTACGACGCGACCTGGCGCGGCCGGACGTTCACGGTGGTGGACACCGGCGGCTGGGAGGCGCGCGCGCGGGGCCTGTCGGCGCAGATCGCCGAGCAGGCGAAGATGGCCGTCGAGCTCGCCGACGCGGTGCTGTTCGTGGTGGACGCGCGGGTCGGCGCCACCGATGAGGATGAGGCGGTCGCCCGGGTGCTGCGCCGGGCCGGGAAACCGGTCATCCTGGCGGCCAACAAGGTCGACGACGCCAAGAACGAGTCCGACGCGATGTCGCTGTGGTCGCTGGGCCTCGGTGAGCCGTTCGCGGTCAGCGCCCTGCACGGGCGGGGCAGCGGTGACCTGCTCGACCTGGTGCTCGACGCGCTGCCGGAGGCGCCGCCGCAGCGGTTCGGCATCGCGGGCGGCCCGCGTCGCGTCGCGCTGATCGGCCGGCCGAACGTCGGGAAGTCCAGCCTGCTGAACAAGCTCGCCGGGGAGAACCGCGCCCTGGTCTCGCCGGTGGCGGGCACCACCCGCGACCCCGTCGACGAGGTCATCGAGCTGGGCGGCAAGCCGTGGCGGTTCGTGGACACCGCGGGGATCAAGCGCCGGTTCCGGGAGAGCCAGGGCGCCGACTACTACTCGGCGCTGCGCACGTCCTCGGCGCTGGACCGGGCCGAGGTCGCGGTCGTGCTGATCGACGCGTCCGAGCCGCTCACCGATCAGGACCTGCGCATCTTGACGATGGTGATCGAGGCAGGCCGGGCGCTTGTCATCGCCTACAACAAGTGGGACCTCACCGACGAGGAGCGCCGCCATTACCTGGAGCGAGAGATCGAGCGGGCGCTGTATTCGGCCCGCTGGGCGCCCCGGGTCAACATCTCCGCCGAGACCGGGCGCAACGTCGCCAAGCTGGTGCCCGCCCTGGAGACGGCCCTGGCGAGCTGGGACCGGCGGGTGCCCACCGGTCAGCTAAACGCCTGGATCACCCGGCTCGTGCAGGCGACCCCGCCGCCGCTGCGGGGCGGCCGCCAGCCCAAGATCTTGTTCGCGACCCAGGCCGGGACGAGGCCGCCGCACATCGTGCTGTTCACCACCGGCTTCCTGGAGGAGACCTACCGGCGGTTCATCGAGCGGAGCCTGCGCGAGGAGTTCGGCTTCGAGGGCACCCCGGTGAAGGTGACGATGCGCATCCGCGAGAAGAAGAAATCCGGCGCCCGCCGCTAACCCGTGTCAAGATGCCGTCGGCAGGCGGCATCCCAGGGGGCGGGGCGCGCGGGCTCGTTGGGGCATAATCGGTTGAATGCTGTCTGCTGAGAAGCTCGCTGAGCTGGACCGGAGACGGGCCTGGCACCCGTACGCACCGATGCCGGGGACGATCGCGCCGCTGCCGGTGGCCTCCGCGTCCGGGGTGCGGCTGCGGCTCGCCTCCGGCGAGGAGCTCATCGACGGGATGTCGTCGTGGTGGGCGGCGATCCACGGTTACGCGCATCCGGTCCTGGACGCCGCCGCGCGGG
>Ga0157369_10008218_pt1 | contig 11965 bp, 8 predicted proteins | sample C25metaG_FD_113461 | JGI IMG/M metagenome (GOLD analysis project Ga0157369, IMG submission 113461) | Corn rhizosphere microbial communities from Kellogg Biological Station, Michigan, USA - C2-5 metaG | ecosystem: Host-associated > Plants > Roots > Rhizosphere > Soil | place: USA: Michigan...
ACGTCCTACTACAACTATCGGCGCCTACACGCGACCAACGGACAGGTCCCGCCAGCCATTCACGAGCTACAGGCGGCGCGATAAACCACCCTATCGGGTGTCTAGAAAGACTTGACCACGACACCCACCCTCGCTGCTCAGACAGGTCCTCCGCGTTCGGCGCGGAATGCCGCTGCGCGGCATGGTTTACCTATGTGGCCTACGGCCGCTCTCTTGTGCGGAACTCGCCTCGAGGGTGGGCACCGACGGCTCTCTCGACTTATGAGGTCGCGTGATGGGCGAGCTCGTATCTTGAGGCGCCATGCCGTTGTTGGAGGCCACCCTGTGGCCGACAGCTTTCGCGACACCGCCGCAGGGCCTGCGCGCCTGGCGAAACGATGTCGCCCACAGGGTGGGCTCCTACGAGGGGTGCCGCGATCTGAGAAATGGATGCGCCAAGCTCATGTAGGAGCGTGCTTGCACGCGATCAGCCTACGCAGCGATGACGCCATAACGCATCACCGCCCACGGCCCGAAAATGCCGCCACGATTCCGTGTTAGCTGATCCACACCACATGACCACCGCTGTCCACGGACGAAGCCGCTGTCCGCCCACGCATGCCCGAACGCACCGATCTCCCCGCAGACAACGCCGCGGCTCTCCATTCACCCAACCTCATGGGTCAAAAGAGCCGTCGGTGCCCACCCTCGAGGCTGTAGGAGCGCGCTTGCGCGCGATAAGCCAACAGCGCGGTGACGCGGTAAGCCCGACGCCACATAGGTAAACCATGCGCCAAAGGCGCACTCCGCACCGAACGCGGAGGACCTGTCTGAGCAGCGAGGGTGGGCACCGACGGCTCTTCGCCTCAACATACCTAGAGCGAGGCGGCGTACGCCGCTAGAAACACGCATTCGCGCTAGCGAATGAACCGGTTCAGTAGCGCGAGCCAGCGAAAGATCACGCCAGCATCGTCCCGGTATCCAGCCAGCGCTGGTGCCACGACAACGCCTCCGGCAGCAGGTGTGGCGTGTGCTTGCCAAAGCTCACGCGCGAAGCCCGGTCAAAATAATCCTCAAGCTGCGCGCGGTACGACGGGTCGACACAGTGATCCAGGATCTGCCGTGCACGATGTCGCGGCGGCAGCCCGCGCAGATCCGCCAGGCCGTGCTCGGTTACGATGATCGATACATCGTGCTCGGTGTGATCCACGTGGCTCACCATCGGCACCAGTGCCGAGATGCTGCCGTTCTTCGCCGTGCTCGGGCTCAGGAAAATCGACAGGAAACTGTTGCGGGCGAAATCGCCCGAGCCGCCAATGCCATTCATGATCCGGCTGCCCATCACGTGGGTCGAATTCACGTTGCCGTACAGGTCCGCCTCGATCATGCCGTTCATCGCGATGCAGCCCAGCCGGCGAACCAGCTCCGGGTGGTTCGAGATCTCTTGCGTGCGCATGATGATGCGCTCACGGTAGAAACCGATATTGCGCTTGAACTCCTCGTTGGCCGCCGGGCTCAGGGCGAAGCCCGTGCACGACGCGACGCGGAGCACGCCATCGCGCAGCATGTCGAGCATGCCGTCCTGGATCACTTCGGTGAACGCGGCCAGGTCGCGGAACCCGCTCTCGGAAAGCCCCGCCAGCACGGCGTTGGGAATATTGCCCACACCCGACTGGAGTGGCAAAAGGTTTGCCGGCAGGCGGCCCTTCTTCACTTCATGCTGCAGGAATTCGATGAGGTGCCAGGCGATGCGCTTGCTCGTGTCGTCAGCCGGCGAGAACGGGCTGTTGCGATCGGGGCCATGCGTGCGTACCACCGCGACGACCTTGTCCGGATCCACGCGCAGCGAGGTTTCACCGATGCGATCGTCGGCGTTTACCAGCGGAATGGGCTTACGGTGCGGGGGCAGGGCGGTGCCGTAGTAGACATCGTGCATGCCATCAATCCCTTCCGGCTGCCAGTCGTTGACCTCGATGATCACTTTCTTCGCGAGGTCGAGCCAGGTCTTGTTGTTGCCCACCGACGTGGAGGGAATCAACGAGCCATCCTCGCGGATGCCGGCCACCTCAACGACGGCAGTATCGATATCGCCGTAGAAGCCAAACCACACATGCTGGGCCACGTGGCTCAGATGGATATCGATGTAATCCAGCGTGCCGGCGTTGATCCGCTGGCGTGCGTCCGGATCGGTCTGGAACGGCATGCGCAGCGCGATGCCATCGGCCTTGGCGAGGGCGCCATCGAGTTCCGGCGCGGTCGAGGCGCCGGTCATCAGGCGGATGCGGAACGCCTCGCCCGCCACGTGGGCGTCCTCGATGCGCCGGGCCAGGGCCAGCGGTACGGCCTTGGGGTAGCCAGAGCCGGTGAAGCCGCTCATGGCTACGGTCTCGCCGGGCTGGATAAGGGCGGCGGCGGCCTCCGCGCTGACCACGCGGTCGCGCAGGAGGGAAGAACGGATGCGATCGGAGGACATGGGCGAGCCGGTGCTGCGGGAGGGGACCGCCCATTTTCCCATCCGCGCCGCGGTACGGCCCATCCGACCATGGTGGTATGGCAACGTGCCGCAGGGCGTGTCCCGGGCTGAACGAACCGAGACACGGTGCCGGAATCGCGGTGGACCTTTTGCTACGCTCGGGCGGGCCGCGACCTGGCGGCCATGGAAGGAGTCGCGATGCCCCGGCAACGCTTGCGTCACCCCGGTTTGTTCGGTCACCCCGCGCGGTTGGCCCTCGCCACCTTACTGGCCGCCTCGGCCCCGCTTACGCACGCTACCGAAGCGAAGGAGACACCCCGCATGAACGCGTCCGCCGCCCACGTCACCGCCGAGCAGGCCATGCACGGCATGCTGGAACTGATCCGTACGACGCCTTCGGTGGCGGAGCTCACGCCGGAAGCCATGGGCGAGCGCCTGGGCCTGCCGATCAAGCGCCTCAGCACGGATCATTTCGGCTACGCACAGCCACTGACCGGCGGCTGGGCCTTCAGCGTCGAGCGGCAGCAGGTCGGTACCGTGGGGCCGCGTGTCGACCTTATCTTCTCTCCGGTCGGTGAGGACCGTCCGGCCGCGACGCCGATCTGCACCCCTGATTTCGGCCACTTCACGCAGGAACTGGAGCGCATGGGCTTCACGCGCCAGAGCGCGCACGGCGAGCACGGCCGCTGGACTTACGATGCGTTCGACCGCCCGGGACAACACGTCGAGGTCTACCCGCTGGTCGCCGAAGGCGCGGATGCCGCGGGCGCCTGCGTGCACATGGTCCTCGTGCGCTAAGGGGGCCGGCCATGCCACTCAACGCGAAAGCCGAAGCAGTGCTCCAGGCGTTCGGGAAAGAGCCTGGAGTCACCCCCGATCAACTGAAGAACCTGACCGATACCATCCATGCCTCCCCGGCACTGGTGGATGAAGTGAACCGTGCCGTCGATGCAGGCCACCTGCAGCGCATCGTTGCCTTGAACAACCCGCACGCTGGCGGCGAGTACAACGCCGGTGCCCACGAGATGCGCTTGCCACTCACCAGTCTTTCCACGCCGGCAGGCGGCAAGTACGACGCGTCAGAAGCGACCTTCGTACTCGGCCACGAATTGCAGCACGGGTTCAACGCGGCCGATATCGCGAAGGCCAACACGCAGTTCACCCACGACCTGCAGGCTGTGGCGCAATCAAAAACCACGCCCCACGACTATACGAAGCCCGTGGGCGATGTGATCGCTGCGAGCCGCCGTGATGAGGCCGGTGCGGAGATCTCCGGATGGAACGCGACAGTGAGCGCCGCGCGTCTCGAAGCGCAGACGAACCACGCGCCCGCGCCCACGCTCGAAGACATCTACAAGCGCAACCCGGGGCGCATGGATGATTTCATCCACGTCGATCGCAGCCAGCTGCCCGCGACGTACAGCATGCGCTCCAACCTCACGGTGAATGCCGACCTGACCATGCCGTCCACGCCGGCCAATATCGAAGGCATGGGCAAGAATTATTTCGACCGGTCATCGACGCTCGGACACAACGGCAACTCGTCGTATGCGAACTACTACGGCGCCTGGGCCGCAGGCGTCGCCGTGCAGTACGAGCGCCACTACGGGAATGGGCAGGCGCCCATGGCGCTCGACCTGAAGTCGCTTCATCTGGATCCCAACATCATGGCGCAGAATGGTATCGACCTTGGCGCGAGCCACAACGCCATGCCTTATCTGGACACCAGCACGCAGCCGCCGACAGCGCGCAATTTCCGCGACTCGGCAACGTCGCATGTCTATCAGCCGGTCGTTCCCGGTTCGGCACCTGTCACGCTGGACCACACCGATCACCCGGACCATGCGCTGTTCAAGCAGACGCAGGGTGCCGTGCATCGGCTCGATGCGCAGCATGGCAGGGCGCCCGACCAGCAGAGCGAAAACCTGGCGGGCGCATTGACCGTCGCGGCCCGCGAGCAGGGTCTGAAATCAGTCGATCACGTGGTGCTCAACGCGGATGCGTCGAAAGCCTATGCCGTGGAAGGCCAGCTGGATTCGCCGCACAAGCGTATCGCCGAGGCGTCGACGCAGCAGGCGGTCAACACGCCGATCGAGCAAAGCAGTGTCGCGTGGCAGGCGGTCGCGGAACGCGCACAACAGGCCGGCCACCAGCAGGTCGCGCAACAGCAGTCAGCATCACAGCAACATGCCACGCAGCCGCCACCGGCGCAGTCCCAGGCGCCGGCGATGTCGCATGCCATGCCGGGCCCCTGAGTGAACGGCGGGGCCTCCTGGCCCCACGTCAATGGCCGTGGCGGCCTAGCGCCCACGCCACGTGCTCACGCACCACGGCCGAGTCGTTATTGGCTCGCGCAAGCAAGGCGTCCACCACCTCATCCGTGGTGGGCGCGTTTCCAAGGCCTACGGCAAGGTTGCGCAGCCAGCCCTCGTACCCCGTGCGGCGAATCGCCATCCCCTCGGTGCGAGACAGGAATTCCTCCTCGCTCCACGCGAACAGCTCCACCAGCTTCGGCCCATCCAGGCGGTGACGCGGCGCGAAATCCGGTTCGGTCGCATCCTGCGCGAATTTATTCCACGGGCAGATCAGCTGGCAGTCGTCGCAGCCGAAGACGCGGTTGCCCATCGGCGCGCGCAGTTCTTCGGGAATGCTGCCCTTGAGCTCGATCGTGAGGTACGAAATGCATTTGCGGGCATCGAGCCGGTACGGCGCCACGATGGCCTGGGTCGGGCAGATATCGATGCATTTGCGGCAACTGCCGCAGTGCGCCGTCGCAGGTTCATCGACCGGCAGCGGCAAGTCGGTGTAGAGCTCGCCAAGGAAGAAGTACGAGCCGGCGCGCTTGTTGATGACGACGGTGTGCTTGCCGATCCAGCCTAGCCCCGCGTTGCGCGCAAGCGCCTTCTCCAGCACGGGGGCGGAATCCACGTACGCGCGGTAGGCGAACTCGCCGATGCGCTCGGTGATGCGCGACGCCAGCTTCTGCAGGCGGTTACGCATGACCTTGTGGTAGTCACGGCCAAGCGCGTAACGGGCGATGTACGCCTTGTCCCCATCGTTGATCACATCCCAGGCATTGGCCGTGCCCGGCGGGATGTAATCCATGCGGACCGAGATGACGCGCAGGGTGCCCGGCTCCAGCTCGGCCGGGCGGCTACGGCGCGTACCATGGCGAGCCATGTAGTCCATCTCGCCGTGGTGGCCATCGGCCAGCCAGCGCTCGAGGTACGCCTCGTCATGGCCCAGCTCGGTGCCTGCGATGCCGGCATCCGCGAAGCCGAGCTCGACCGCCCAGCGTTTAATGTCGCTGGCCAGGGCGGCGTAGTCGATGTCGGTGGAAACGGGCATGCCTCCATTCTACTTGGCCCACCTATAATCCCTACGATGAGCGCCCCACACCGCGATACCGCCCTGTTCACCTCAGCGCAGTCGCGCGCCATCGACCGGCGTGCGATCGACGAGCTGGGGATTCCTGGCTTCGAGCTTATGTCGCGCGCCGCGGCGGCGGCGTTTGCCCAGCTACGTCGGCACTGGCCGGAGGCCCGGCGGGTTCGGGTGGTGTGCGGCGCGGGCAATAACGGCGGCGATGGCTACCTGGTGGCCCGCGATGCGCTCGCGGCAGGCCTGCATGCCGATGTCATCGCCCTGGGCGAGCCCAAGGAGGGAGGTGACGCCGCAGCGGCCCGCCAGGCCTTCCTCGCTGCCGGCGGGGTGCTGACCCTGCCGGAGGACGACGACGCCCTCGCCAGCCCCGACCTGATCGTGGACGCCATCTACGGCACCGGCCTGAACCGTGCGCCGGAAGGCGAGGCCAAGCGGGCCATCGAGGCAATCAACGCGGCCGGCGTGCCTGTCCTTGCGCTGGATATTCCCTCGGGCCTGTCGGCCGACACCGGGGCGTGCCCGGGCGTGGCGGTGCGTGCCACGGCCACGGCCACCTTCATCGTGCACAAGCGCGGCATGCACACGCATCTGGCCGAGATGGCCGGCGAGGTGGTGCTTCACCCGCTGGGGCTGCCCGAAGGCATCCTTGAGCCGCCCGACGCCACCATCCTCGCGCCCCGCGGCCTGCCGCCGCGTCCGCGTGATTCGCACAAGGGCACGAATGGCCATGTGCTCGCCGTCGGCGGAGACCACGGTACGGGCGGGGCCGTGCGCATGGCGGCGGAGGCGGCGGCGCGGACCGGCGCTGGCCTGATCAGCGTGGCCACCCGCGAGCAGAACGTGCTGGCCATGAACGCGGCGCGCCCAGAGCTCATGGCGCATGCCGTCGACGGGCCGCAGACCCTGCAGCCCATGCTGGACAAGGCGTCCGTGGTGGCACTGGGCCCAGGGCTGGGCCAGGCCGCGTGGGGGCACGCCTTGTGGACCACGGCGCTCGATGCCGGCAAGCCCACCGTGCTCGATGCCGATGGCCTGAACCTGTTGCACGCCGAGCCGCGGCTGCTCCCCGCGCGCATCGTGCTCACCCCCCATCCGGGCGAAGCGGCACGTCTCCTCGGCATCTCTACGGCCGAGGTCCAGGCGGATCGTTTCGATGCCGTCCGTCAACTCGCGCGCCGCTTCGAGGCCGTGGTGGTGCTGAAGGGCAATGGCAGCCTCATTGGCTCGCCAGACGGCGATGTGGCGGTGTGCCCCTGGGGTAACCCGGGCATGGCAAGCGGTGGCATGGGCGATACGCTCACGGGCATCATCGCCGGCCTGCTCGCTCAGGGTTGCGATCCCTTCGAAGCGGCCTGCCTTGGCGTCGGCCTGCACGCCCGCGCTGCGGATGCCGCCGCCCGGGCAGGCGAGCGCGGCCTGTTGGCCGGCGACCTGCTCGAGCCGCTGCGCCGCCTCGTCAACGGCCTGGAGGCCTGATGGAACTCGTCCTTCCCGATGAAGCCGCCACCATCGCCCTGGGCCGCCGCCTCGCGGCCGCGTTGCCCGACGGGCTGGTGGCTTTCCTGCATGGCGACCTTGGCGCCGGCAAGACGACCTTCGCCCGTGCGTTCCTGCAAGCGCTAGGGGTGGGGGAGCGGGTGAAAAGCCCGACCTACAGCCTGGTCGAAGGCTACGAGCTCGGTGAACGCCAGGCCTTCCATCTCGACCTGTACCGCATCGCCGATCCCGGCGAACTGGAATGGCTGGGCCTCGATAGCCTTGCCGAACCCGGTGCCATCGTGCTGGTGGAGTGGCCCGAACGCGGCGCCGGCGCGCTGCCGCCCGTGGACCTGGAGCTCAGCTTCCGCCACGACGGCACCGGCCGCGCGGTGGCTTTTCTTCCTCGGACAGCCGTAGGCCGGCGGATCGTCGACTCGCTCGCGTAGGAGCGCGCTTGCGCGCGATGGGGTGTTCGGCAAGCCCGATCGCGTGCAAGCACGCTCCTACATAGGTAGACAAATCTCATCGCTTGCAGCGCATTCCTGTACGGTCGTTGACGAAGTGTTCGCAGGTTATGGATTAGCAAGGGAAAAAATCTTGCAATCCGCGGGCGCATGGAGTTCAATCCGGGCCATATGAGGGGAATCACTAACAAACTAGGGCTCCTTGCGTGCGTGACCGCCGTCGCGACGCTGGCGCCTGCCGCCTCGAATGCGGCTGACGTGAAGGGTGCACGTGTCTGGGCTGGCCCCGAATACACGCGCGTGGTCTTCGACCTTTCCGGTCCGGCTACCTACAAGATGTCCCAGGGCGATACCCCGGGCAGCGTGGTGCTGGATATCGCCGGCAGCGCCGTGGCGCCCGATTTCTCGGCGCCGGGCGGGCAGGGCCTGTTCAAGTCCATGAGCACGGGCAAGCAGGGCGCCACCGCCCGCATGACCGCCATGGTCGATCCGAAGGCCAAGCCCAAGAGCTTCCTGCTCAAGCCCGCTGGCGACTACGGCTACCGCCTGGTGCTGGATCTGTACCCCGGCGGCCAGACCGACCCGGGCGACAACGCGCCGGGCGACGACGATGCGCCGTCTGTCGCGAAGGCCGTGGCCGATGCCCCGGCCGAAGCCCCCGTGTCCACGGCGCCGTCGAAGGGCCGCAGCGGCAAGACCATACCGGCCGGCGTACCACCCATGGCCGGTGGTGGCCGCAAGGTCGTGGTTGCGATCGATGCCGGCCATGGCGGCGAAGATCCCGGCGCCAAGGGCGCCACGGGCCTGCGCGAGAAGGATGTCACCCTGATGGTGGCGCGCGAGCTGGCCGATCAGATCAACCGCCAGCCGGGCATGCAGGCCGTGCTTACCCGCAACGGCGATTACTTCATCCCGCTGAAGCGCCGTTACCAGATCGCCCGCGAGCACAACGCGGACATGTTCGTGTCGATCCACGCGGATGCGTTCAAGAACAGCGATGCCAAGGGTTCGTCGGTGTGGGTGCTGTCCCCGCGTGGCAAAACCTCGGAAGCCGCGCGCTGGCTGGCCGATCGCGAAAACCGCGCCGACCTGGTTGGCGGCGTGTCCCTGGATGACAAGGACGATTCGCTCGCGGCCGTGCTGCTCGACCTGCAGCAGGGCTACGCCATGCAGGCGTCGGAGCAGATCGCCGGCAACGTGCTGAAGGCGTTGGGCCGCCTTGGCCCGACCCATCGCGGCTACGTGGAACGCGCTAACTTCGTGGTGCTGCGTTCGCCCGATGTGCCGTCAATCCTGGTGGAAACCGCGTTCATCACCAACCCGTCGGAAGAAACCCGTCTGCGCAACGAAGGCCACCGCCAGGAGCTGGCCAACGCCGTGCTCGGCGGCGTGCGCAACTATTTTGAATCGATGCCCCCGCCGGGCACCTGGTTCGCCGCCCAGGCGGCGCGCCGCAACGGTACCTATGTGGCGTCCACGCCCGCGCCGGTCGAATCGGCCGATAGCGGCGACGACAGCAGCGATGCCAAGCCGTCGCCGAAGTCGGTAGCGAAGGCGCCGCCGGCGCCGGCGAAGGCCTCGAAGGTCGTAGCGAAGGCCGATACGCCGGCAAAGAAGGGCGCCAGCGGCCGTGCGGACGACAACATCCGTGATCTGCACCGCGTGGGCCGCGGCGAGACCCTGACCGGCATCGCCCAGCAGTACGGTGTTTCGGTGGGCGCGCTCAAGCTCGCCAACAAGATGAACGACAACACGGTGCGCGTTGGCTCCGTCATGGTGATCCCGTCCGGCTAAGCGGCCGGGGTCCCCGTTGGGCTATCCTTCTGGCTTGTAAGTGATCGCCAGGCCACGCCCATGCCCATCCGTCCCCTTCCGCCCGAGCTGATCAACCAGATCGCGGCGGGTGAAGTCATCGAGCGTCCCGCCTCGGTGGTGAAGGAACTCGTGGAGAACAGCATCGATGCCGGCGCCCGCCGCATCGAGGTGGATATCGAGCAGGGCGGCGTCCGGCTCATCCGCGTGCGCGACGACGGTGGTGGGATCCCACGCGATGAATTGCCCCTGGCCGTCGCCTCCCACGCTACCAGCAAGATCGCCAGCTTCGATGACCTCGAACGCGTCGCCAGCATGGGCTTCCGCGGCGAGGCGCTCGCTTCCGTGTCTTCAGTCGCCCGTTTCTCGCTTACCTCGCGGCATGCCGGCCAGGATGCGGCGTGGCGCATCGAAGTGGATGGTGGCAGGTACACCGATGCGCGCCCCGCGCAGCATCCGCCTGGCACCACCATCGAAGTGCGCGACCTCTTCTACAACGTGCCCGCCCGGCGCAAGTTTCTCCGCGCCGAGCGCACGGAGTTCGCACACATCGATGACCTGCTGAAATCACTCGCGCTGGCGCGCGAAGGCGTCGATATCCGCCTCACGCACAACGGCAAGCCGGTACGCCTGCTGAAGCCCGCGCGCGACGAGCACGCCGCACTGGCGCGCGTGGCCGAAGTACTCGGGCCTGAGTTTCCGGGCCAGGCATTGCGCGTGGAACATGAAGCTGCGGGCATGCGTCTTTCCGGTTGGGTCGGCCTGCCGACCGCGTCGCGTTCGCAGGCCGATCAGCAGTACTTCTACGTCAACGGTCGCCTGGTTCGCGACCGCATCGTGGCGCACGCCGTGCGCCAGGCGTATGCCGATGTGCTCTTCCATGGCCGGCACCCGGTGTTCGTGCTGTTCCTTGATGTCGATCCGGCGGGTGTGGATGTGAACGTGCATCCCGCGAAGAGCGAAGTGCGTTTTCGCGAGCAGCGCCTCATCCACGACTTCCTGTTCCGCACCCTGCACGAGGCGCTATCGCAGACGCGCGCCGGTGCCGCCGCGCAGGATGCACTGACGCCGGTCGCGGCTACCGCCACCGGTGCTTACGAGATGCGCACATCGCAGCCCATGCCATCGATGCCCGCATGGCCGCAACAGGCCAGCCAGTCGCGGCTGAACCTGGGTGTGCGCGAAGAGCCCCTGGCCGACTACGCCACGTTGATGGGTGCGGCGAACCACGGCGCGCCGACTACGTTCGCGCCGCGGCCTGCCGCCTCGTGGTCGCCCACGCTGGCGCAGGACCCGGAGCGGGGCGATGACGTACCGCCGCTGGGTTACGCCATCGCGCAGCTGAAGAACATCTACGTGCTCGCGGAAAATGCGCACGGTCTCGTGCTTGTGGATATGCACGCGGCGCACGAACGCATCACCTACGAGAAGCTGAAGAACGGTCGCGTCACCGCCAACCTGCGTTCGCAGATGCTGCTGGTGCCGCTGTCGATCGCGGTCAGCGCCAAGGAAGCGGCGGCCGCCGAAGAGCACGCCGAAGCGCTCGCCGACTGGGGCCTGGAGCTGTCACGCAGTGGTCCCTCGGGCGTGGTCGTGCGTCGCATTCCGTCGCTGCTGGAAGGTGCCGACGTGGCCCAGCTCACGCGCGATGTGCTCAGCGAACTTGCCCAGCACGGCAGCTCGCGCCGTCTGGAGGAGCTCGAGAACGAACTTCTCTCCACGATGGCCTGCCACGGCTCGGTCCGCGCCGGCCGCCGTCTGGGCGTGCCTGAAATGAACGCGCTGCTGCGCGAGATGGAAGCCACCGAACGCAGTGGCCAATGCAACCACGGCCGCCCGACCTGGGTGCAGCTCTCGCTCGCCGAACTCGACAAACTCTTCCTCCGCGGCAGGTAACGCTATGCCCTGTAGGAGCGCGCTTGCGCGCGATCGCGCGCAAGCGCGCTCCTACAGGGATTAAGGATTCCAGAGGTTTTTTATGATCCGTATGTTCGCCCTCGCCTCCGCCGTGGCCATGGCCACCGGCAGCGCCATCGCCGCCGACGACACCGCTTCGGTGACGAAAGCCCGCGCCCAACGCCTCGCCGCCCTCACGGCTCCGGATGGCTGGCTAAGCCTGATCGGCCTGGAATGGCTGGAGCCCGGCGCCAACCGCATCGGCAGTGCAGCCGATAACGACATCGTGCTGAAGGCCGGCCCGGCACACCTTGGCACCATTACGCTGGATGACAGTGGCAACGCGACGATTGAGCTGGCGAAGAACAGCGGTGCCCTGGTGGATGGCCGGGAAGTGGAGCGTGCCACGCTCGTGGACGACGCCCCGGGCCACACACCGACCGAAGTACGCTTCGGTTCCGCGCAGTTCTTCGTCATC
>Ga0157369_10008222_pt1 | contig 11963 bp, 11 predicted proteins | sample C25metaG_FD_113461 | JGI IMG/M metagenome (GOLD analysis project Ga0157369, IMG submission 113461) | Corn rhizosphere microbial communities from Kellogg Biological Station, Michigan, USA - C2-5 metaG | ecosystem: Host-associated > Plants > Roots > Rhizosphere > Soil | place: USA: Michigan...
ACGGTCGAGCATGACATCGCCGACCACCAAGACAGGGGCTTGATCGAATCGCGGCATGGACAACTTCATGGAGCAACCCACATACAAAATGAACAGGGGCGCGATATTAGCACAGGGTGAGCGCCGCCTAGTTCGAGAGCTTTATCCGGGATGCATCACGGGGGTTTTCTGGTTATTTTTTAAACAGCACCGCCAGGATATGCTGCACCGCGTCGGCCAACTCGACCTCATCGGTGTTAATTTCGCAGTCAGCCGCCTCCGGTGCCTGATAAGGGCTGTCCAGCCCGGTGAAGGCTTTGATGCGCCCTTCCAACGCTGCGCGATACAAGCCTTTGGGGTCTCGCCGTGCACACACATCGAATGGTGTGCTGATGTAGACCTCGAAGAACTGCCCTGGCCCGAACAACGCCTTGGCGCTCGCCCGGTCGGCGCTAAAAGGGGAAATCGCCGAGACGATCACGATCAATCCTGCGTCCACCATCAGCCGCGCCACTTCGCCGATACGCCGGATGTTTTCCTTGCGCGCCGCGTCGCTCATGCCCAAGTCATTGCACAAACCGGTGCGTAAATTATCGCCGTCGAGCACGAAGGTATGTCGCCCCTGCTCGTTGAGCTGTACTTCCAGGGCGTTGGCCAGGGTCGATTTGCCGGAGCCGGATAACCCGGTCAGCCACAGGCAGCAGGGCTGCTGATGCTTGAGCGCCGCCCGCGCGGCCACCGACAACGACAAGGCGAACGGACGGATGGAGGCAGAACCACGTGAGAGCGACTGACTATTCATACCCCAGGACCTCGTAGTCACGTTGATAGGCGCGCCGGACCAAGCGGCGCGTACGCAGGCTGCAGAACTCCCTGACCGGCTCATTGCGCCGCCCGAGTGAAACGTTGAGATGGGGCAGCGACAAGGTCACGCCGAGGCGTTCGCACAACTGCTGGAAGTCTTGCTCCAGGGATTCCTGGCGCCCGAGAAAGTCCATGGCCATGCGGCCCATGTGATCGGCCAGGAAATCGGTCTGGGGTGCAAAGTGCAACTGGCGGCGCAGGTTGTCCGGGTGCAGCCAGTTGCCGACGAAATCATCGAAGTCCCGGTAGCTGCTGACGAGTGCCTGAGCCTGCAGGTCGCGCACGCCCATGTGGTTACTGCGCAAGTAGGTGTAGGCCGAATAGGCGCGCTCCAACGGATCACGCACAAAGGCGAACTTGAAACTGCGTGCGCAGTGTTCAGGGAATTGCTGCTGGTACCAGTAGTACGGCAGATGCCCCGGCCAGCGCCCATCAAGCAGCGCCGAGCAGACACTGCTGCCCGCACATTTGGGCACATGAATGAACACGCAGTTGTGTTGTTCGAAAGCACGCGGAAGGGTGGTCACCCCAGACAGGGATTTATTCACCGCCTGGCGATCCACCACCGACAAACGCCCCAGCAAAAACACCCGCTGGGGCTTGGGAAGCAGTTTCCAGAACAGACGTTGCAACATTCCATTACCCACGCAAGAAGGTTAGCCCTCTCGTTCGTCAATCGAATCGAGAAGGCCAACATAACAAACGATAGGCAGCGAATTATTTGGCTTTGGTCAAGCCTGTAAGGGGCCAGATACAAACACCGGGGCGCATTGCGCGCCCCGGTCTACATCAGGTGATGTTGGCCGTGACCGGTTCATCCAGGCCCATGGCGTGCAGGCGCGAGTAATACCCGCCCATGGCCAGCAGTTCCACATGTGTACCACGCTCGACAATTTCACCGTGGTCCATCACCAGGATCATGTCGGCTTTCTCGATGGTGGACAGTCGGTGCGCGATCACCAGGGTGGTGCGGCCCTTCATGACCTTGTCCAGCGCGGCCTGAATGTGGCGTTCGGACTCGGTGTCGAGTGCCGAGGTCGCTTCGTCCAGGATCAGCAGCGGGGCGTTTTTCAGCAGCGCGCGGGCGATGGCCAAGCGCTGACGCTGGCCGCCGGACAGCAGCACGCCGTTTTCACCGACCTCAGTGTCCAGGCCTTTGGGCAGCTCGGCGATGAAGTCCATGGCATAGGCATCGGTGGCGGCTTTTTCGATGTCCGCACGCGGTGCTCCCGCCAGGTCGCCGTAGGCGATGTTATTGGCCACGGTGTCGTTGAACAGGGTGACGTGCTGGGTGACCTGGGCCACGTGCCGGCGCAGGTTGCGCAGGCGGTAGTCTTCGATCTCGACCTCGTCCAGCAGGATTTCCCCGGTCTCGTGATGGTAGAAACGCGGGATCAGGCTGGCCAATGTCGACTTGCCACTGCCCGAGCGCCCGACCAGGGCGATCATCTGCCCAGGCTCTGCGGTGAAGCTGATGTTCTTCAGCACTTCGCGCTCGGCACCCGGGTAGGTGAAGCTGAGGTTACGCACGTCCAGGCGGCCGCTGACGCGATCACGCTCCACGGTGCCGCCGTCGACTTCCGGCTCTTCGTCCAACTGTTCGAAGATGCTTTCTGCACCGGCAACGCCCTTCTGGATCGTCGAGCTGACTTCCGACAACTGGCGGATCGGCTTGGGCAGCAGGCCCGCTGCGGTGATGTAGGCCACCAGGTCACCGGCCGTGGCGTCGCCGCGCAACAGCAGGACCAAAAACATCAGTGCGGCCATGGCGGTGTAGATCACCAGTTGCAGCATCGGCGTGTAGACCGCGCCGGTCTTGTTCATGCGCAGCTGTTTGTCAGTGTTGCCCTGACTGGCCGCGGCAAAACGGCGTTCTTCGTAGCTTTCGCCGCCGAAGCTGCGCACCACGCGGTAGCCCTGGATGGTTTCCGAGGCCACGTGGGTGACGTCGCCCATTGCCACCTGGATCTTCTTGCTCTGCTTGCGGAATTTCTTGCTGGTGCTGCCAACCATGATCGCAATCAGCGGCAGGATCGCCAGCATCACCAGGGTCAGCTTCCAGTTCATCCACAACAGGTAGCCGAACAGGAATACCACGGTCAGGCCTTCGCGGATCACTACTTTGATTGCGTCCGTGGCGGCGCCGGTGACCATGGTCACGTTGAAGGTGATGCGGGAAATCAGGTGCCCGGAGTTATGCGTGTCGAAATAACGGTTGGGCAGCACCAACAGCTTGTTGAACAACTGGACCCGCAAGTCATGCACCAGGCCCAGGGAAACCTTGGCCAGGTAGTAGTTGCCCAGGAACGAACCGAGGCCCTGCCACGCGGCGATCAGAATGATCAGCAGCGGCACGGCCATCAGCAGTTTCAGGTCCTTGAACAACGGGATCTTGGGCAGGAACACCACGTCGGGATTGCTCAAGCCGTCCACGAAGTACTTGAGGATCCCGGCGAGCATCGGCTGGGTGGAAGCAAAAATCACGAAGCCCACGATACTCAGCATGAACATGCCGATGTACGGTTTCACATAGCCCAGCAGCCGGAAATAGATTTTCAGGCTGGATTCCTGGTCCGCTTTTGGCGGTGCGTCACTCATGTGTCGAGCTCACTGATTGGGTAGGACGCGAACTTTATCACATGCTTCGGGGTTGGCCCGAGCCCAGACCAAGACACTGGCCAGCGCGATCGGCAGCCACGAGATAAACCACTCGGCCCGTGGGGTGCCCGTCAGGCTGGCCGCGTCGAACTGCATGGCCAGGAACGAAAACACCCACATACCGATGATGCCCTTGCCGTAGAGCGTGTCGCGGGCTTTCCAGGCTTGCCACAACACACCGAACCAGAGCCCGCACCACAGCAACAGGCCGGGCAGGCCCAGTTCAATGGCGACGTGGGAGAACAGGTTGTGGGCGTGGTCGAAATACACGCCGTCAGCCAGTACTTTATAGTCCCCGCCCAACCCCAGTCCGGTCCACGGGTGTTCGGCAATCATCTGCATGGCCGACATAAATATCTGAGGCCGATAAGAGACCCCGCGAGCCAGCATCAGTGATTGCATGGCGAAGAACACCGCCAGCGCCGCCAACACTGCGCCGGCTGCGATCACGGTAGTCCGTCGGTCACGGCACCACGCCGGCATCGCCACCACCGTCAACAGCAACGCCAGCGCCGCGCCACGGCTTTGGCTCAGCACCACAAAAAGCCCGAGCAACCCGATGGACAGCACCCACGCCACTTGCATCCAGCGCCCACGGGGCAGCCAGTGCAGCAACCAGACCGCGGCCAGGCCAATCACATAGGCGCCCAGAATCGGGTGGGACAATTGCCCCAATCCCTCAAGACGCGCATACCAGGCATTATGCTCAAGGCCGTAGAACTTGATGATAGCGCCCAGTGATGACAAGCCCAGCCCGAAACCACCCCACTGCATCACGCGAATGACGCGCTCGGTTTGCCCGCAGGCAAACACCGGGAAGAACAGCAGGAACATACCTATATACAGAAGGCGCTTGGCCTCGCGCGAAGGGTCTTCGGCGTTGGTCCACAGCAAACTGATCGCCCCCCAGGCCGCCAATGCGGCAATCATCAGGCATATCCAGCGCTGCTCACGCCAGACGTCCTTGAGCCGTTCACGCGCCGACCAGGCAAACACCACGGCCGGCAACCACAGAAACAGGGTCAGGCCTTGTTGATAAATCTTGTTGGTGGGTGCAAAGGCAATCGCCAGCAAAAACCACAGTAAACCGAAAATCATCCATACCTGCGCCCAACGACTTGCTTGCATCACCCGCTCCTGAATACGTCCAACCCGCCAACCCGGCATGGTTAAAACCCAAAACTTTCGGCATTATTGCCGATCACTGTGCCCGCGACTCCCACAAGGCTTTCCGACGATGCAATGTTCAAGGCTTCCCCAAGCCGATTTAACCGCGATGATTGAAGGCGCCAAGATCCTCGAAAAGGACAGCTACGGCCCCAAAGTCTACCTGTTGGCAGACGGGAACATCCTTAAACTGTTTCGCCGTAAACGTCTGTTTTCGTCGGCACTGTTTCGTCCTTACTCCAAACGTTTCATCGACAACGTGGCGCAACTGCAACAGCGTGGCATCCCCACCTTGACCGTCCTTGCGTTCTATCAGTTGGCTACGCCGGGCATGACGGCGGTGTTGTATCGCCCACTGCCAGGGGAAACACTGCGCCAGATTTCCAACAAGGAAGGCTTTGACTGGCAATCCAACCTCGACCCGCTGGTGGCCCTCATTCGCCGCCTGCACGGTGCTGGCATCTACTTTCGCTCCCTGCACCTGGGCAATATTGTTGTCACGCCTGACAATGAAATGGGGCTGATCGATGTGGCCGATATGCGCTTTTTGCGCGCCCCGCTCAACCCCGAACTCGCACGGCGCAACTTGCAGCATTTCGCACGCTATATTGCGCGCGAGAAGCTGAACGAACGCTTTCCAATGCAAGCGCTGGAGCAGGCGCTGCTAGCGGCATGAAAACAGGCGCTGGGAGGTTTCACTGAAATCCTTCCAGGCCTGCTCTGGCGCCAGCGCCCGCGATTGAGCCTCCAGCACTTCCCGTGGCGAGGCCGCGAATGACCGCTCCATCAGGTGCGCCCAAGCCTGCACATCGTCTGATGGGGCATACCAGCCGGCATCCGCCAACTGCTCACGGAACACCGCCAACTCACTGGTCAGTACCGGTACACCGGCCATCACCGCCTCTTGTAGGATCAACCCCAGCCCCTCTTCCGTCGACGGGATGGCCACCCAGTCAAACGCCCGGTACAGGGTCGCGGCTTCCGGAAGGTGACCTGGCAACGAGACCTTGCCCTGCAAACCCAACTCTTGGATACGCGTCTCAAGGGTAGACCTGGCCGGACCCTCGCCAATAATCACCAGGCGCGCCTGCGGCTGTTGGGCCGACACACCGGCAAACGCCTCAAGCAAACAGCCAAATCCCTTGCCGTCCACCAACCGACCGACGGCGCCCAGCACCGGTGAGTTTCCCAGGGGCAGGCCCAGACGCGACCGCGCCTGCTCCCTGGAAAGCGCGGCAGCACGAAATGCTACCGGGTCAAAAGCGCTACGCAGCACCGCAACGGGCCGTTGCAGGTAGTGTTCAAGGGAGTGGGCCAGGGTTTGCGAGACGGCAGCGAGGGTCAAGTGTGATGCCGGGAATTGGTCGAGCAGCTTGCGGTCGGCCTTTCGCAAGCGCGTCGCCCCATGAAAGACAACCACGGCCCGCACCTGCGGCGTACGCTTGAGCACCGGCAACATCACCCGGGCAACGCCCACCCCATCCAGCAATACAATTTCCACATCCTCGGGCAGCGCTTTGTGAAAACGCGCGCGCATCAGGGGCGCCAGCAGCTTCCAAAGATGCCGCCCCTTGAGTTGGGCGGAAGACAGGTTCCACTCGCGAACCGGCTCACCCGGCTGCGCGCCGCCTTGCAGCAGCCAGGTGTTGATCGGCGCATGGCAAATGGCATGGGACAGTATCTGTTGATGAACCTTCTGCACCGAAGCGAATGCAGAACCACCGGCCCACATGATGTTGAGGATACTCATCAGTAAAAATGACCTTTTGCGGCGTTAGGTTGGCTTGTCGTACGCAACTAATGGATCAACCAGCCGATACCCAGTCCCAGTATCAGCATGGCCGCCAACTTGATCCGCTCTCGCCGCTTGCGTCGCGCCTTGGTCAGGCGTTCTTCTGCCGTTGCCACATGCAGACCGAAACCGGTATGCAACACCGCATCACCCTCCAGGGTCACGGCGCCCAGGTTCAGCTGCGCGTAACGCTTGGAAAGCCCCTTCTCACCCTCGAACCCGGCATAGGGCGCGCACAGCCGATATTCCTTTATGCGTCGCAACCCCGGGTTGAGTGAAAACCCCTGCCACTCAGGCTTGTCGGACAGCAGGGGATAACACGGCACCCCTCCAATCACTTCACGCGGCCCCAAATGGATATAGGGGCTGTGCACCTGCAAGTCGTAAACGTAGTTGCGCAACCACACCTGCAAAATATCGGGTCGCTGCTCCAGTACCGTCTTGGAGTCCTCGACAAAGCCGGGTCGATAAAACGCCCAGTCATCCTCGCAATGGAAAATGTAGGGGGTCTTGACCGACTCGTAGGCCAGGTCGATAGATGCCAACTGCCCAAGCTTCGGGCGATTGATCAAGAAAGTGCAATGACTGTGCCAGTGCTCTGGAACCGCAAGGCGCACGGCATCATCGCCGGAGTCTTCGGTGATGAAGACTTCGCGTATGTCCGCCGTATTGAACAGATCGAAGCTCGCGAGCGTGCGCTTCAACAAATCGAAGCGACCGCAACTGGTCACTACGAGCGTTATGTCGCTTTGATCGGAGAATTGCATTCAAGCCTCGATAATATCATATAGCCATCATTTATGGCCATTTGGCCGACATTAAACGCCCAGCTTCGAGCGCAACCTTTCCAACAGACTCAGTGGAGCACGCGGCCGCAAGGGCGGTTCAAGCACTTCGACAATCCGCTGGCCGATACGAGCAAAGCTGAACTGACTGACAGCCAGCTCCTGCCCACAGCGTGCAATGTCGGCCGCCAACTGCGGGTTCGACCGTAACACGGCGAGTTTTTCCTGCAACTGCGGGATGTCCTTGTAGAACACCACATTGACCATGTCTACGAAACCGAGGGCTGCATTTTCCTCAGCGCCCTGATCGAACGCCAGCAATACGCAACCACAGGCCATGGCCTCGAAGTTCTTGATCATGTACTCGCCCATGCCCACATCGGCACTGACGAAGAAACGAATCCGGTTGAGTGTGGCGCAGTATTCCTCGCCGGATTTGGTGCGCGTAACCACCAAAGGTTCAACCTGTGCCAGCTCATCGAGCAGTGCCTTGCGGCCACTGTAGGCCACGCTATTGGTACTGCCGACAAACGCCAGCTCGATATCACGCACACGTTCCTGCGGCTGCAGCAGCGCCTGATCGTAGCCCTTGGGCACAAACACTGCGTCAAAACCTTCGGCACGCAGGCGTTCGGTCACCATATAGCCGGAGCTGATCACCCGCGCCCACGGCAGGCGGCGGTAATGCGCGCTGAACTTGCCGGTGTACTTGCAGGGAATATAGTTCTGGTAAGCGTCGTGCTCGAGGATCACCAGGTTCGGGATCGTACGAATAAACCCGGCCTGGCGGATCTCCTGCTTGAAACGCAGGAAGAACACGATGCGGTCGTAACGGTTCACATCGACTTCGTGCCGGAAGTAACCACGCAGGTTGCGCTGCTCATCACTGCTCAACCAGCGGATGTCACATTCGCAATGCTCGGCCACGCCTTCGTACAAGCGATCCAGAATGGCGCGCTGCTCTTTCTGCACCAGGAACAAGACTTTCATTATTTATCCTTTCCCAAACGCCAGAACAACTCATGCCGTCGTACGGCCTTGCGGAAAAATTCGTTCTCGCCGTAGGGTGATTGCGCACGGCCTGCCAACACGCGCTGCAGCCAGCGCCGCACACGGCGCTTGAACGGTGGCGCAGGTTGCAGATCATGCATCATGCCCAGCGCCATGGCCTTGTCGCGCTGTTGCTCCAACGACAATGACAGGCTGCACGGCGTCAATTCCAGCCCATCATCGAACTGCGGCGGCAACGCAATACCGGCGCCAGCATCGCCCATGGGCCAGCGGTCGTTGTCATGCAGGTGGTTGGCGTAGCCCAGTAAGGTCGTCGGTTGCCATTCCAGCCCTTGCAGGGCTTCGATTACCGCCTGCTGCGCGCAGATGTGATCGGGGTGCGGGTCGATAACCGGATGGGGCAACACGATCACTTCGGGACGTGCGGTGAGCAGCAATTGGCGCAGGTCGGCCAGCAGGTTGTTCCAAGTGGGCAGGCCATCCACGTCAGCCGGCAGCGAAAACGGGTTGAACTGGCGGAACAGGCGGATATCCGAGAGGTTCGCTTCGCGTGAGGCCACCGGTTGATCCGGCGTCGCGCGCATCGCGGGCAATTGCAGGCAGAAGTAACCGAGCTGCACGCAATGCGCTTCGGGCACCCCGGCCCAGCGGGGCACGGCGATGCTGTCCCAGGCGCGCAGGCGCCCCTTGAGGCGCGAGGCCTCGGCCGGGGCCAGGCCCATTTGCTGATAGTGTTCTGCTTCAATCTCACCGGCGGTGAGGGTCACGATCCAGGGTTTGTCGGCCTGGCTGTACAGACCAAACGCGGCCAACTCGGCATCGTCGGCGTGAGGGGCGATTACCATCACCCGTTGTGCCGCATAATCCGCAGTGGCCCACTGCCATAGCCGGGGCGCGCCCAGCAGTCGGCAAAAGCGCCCGCGCAAACGCAACTCGCCGGCCACCAGGGCGGGCGCCAAACCACTGAGATTGAGATAACGAACGCCGTTCACGCCACGTTCGAACACTTGTTGATCGGGGCTTGTTCCGCCCGATAGTTCAATGGCCGGGTCCAAAAAGCGCCCCAGCCAACTGCTCTTGACGCGGATGGCCAACACCAACGTCGCATCAGCCTCCAGGGCCGAATCAACCAGCAGTCGCCCGCCCTCCAAGCGAACCGCTCCCACCTCGGCATCTGCCGAAAAGCGGTATTGATAGTCTTCGTTGGGGGCATAAAACAGGTGATCGGCAAACCACGCCTCGTGGGCAACCCAGGCCAGTACGCCGAGCACAAACGGCAGCCACCAGGCCACCCAGATACCGATCACCACCAGCAGCATCAAGCCAATCAACAGGCCAATGCGCTTGTTGCGTCGGTGGCGCTTGAGCAATTGCTGTTTGCGGCTCATACGCTCAGCACCGGTACGGGGTTGCACCACCGGTCCTTGTACTCCCGGTCGGCGCGACCGAAGGAGAAGCGCAGCGGCTTGCCGGCCTCGCGCGCCTGTTCCCAGGCACTCTGGGTGTTCAAGAAACTCAGCACACTGCCTGGGCTGAACGCGCGGGTTTCAGGGTCCACGCCACCGTTGACGTACTCCACGCTGATCCACTCGGGCGATTCAACCCGGTACACCAGTTGGACGGCAATCGGCGCATCGTTGAGAAAAATCACCGAGCCTATCAGCCACTCGCGCAACAGCTCGATCACTTGCGCCATACGCTCGGCTCCCGTGGCGACAAAACCCCAGCGGCGCAGGAACAAATCGCAGTAGATCGCCGCCAGTTCCTCGCTGGAAAATTCACTCACCGGCCGCACGACGCCCCCCGCCTCTTCCAGCAAACGCAGTTCACGGCGTTGGTTGTAGCGGAATTTCTTCGACAGCTCTTCCGGTGTACGCGCCATGGCCAGTTGCTCAGCCTGGGGCTTGAGGCCACTGAAACGGCCTTCGTTCAACACCGACAGGTAGCGTGCACGCTGGCGCAGCGGCGCCTTGGCGTCGGCAGCAGCCGGCAGGATCAGCTCGGCGTTGCCCAGGTCGAACAAGCCTTTTTTGCCGCGTTGCTTGAGCACATCCTTGGACAGGGCCAGGTCTCGTCCCCAGGTCGCGATGCATGCCTGAAGCTCGCCGCCCTGCTCCCAGGCCAGGTAACGCACCGGGATCTCGGCGAGCCCCGCCAGGCGCTCGATCACCTGCGGGTGGGTGGCGACGCTGCCACCAAAACGCTGCCAGGCGTCGTTGTAGGCAGGCGCATCCACGACGGACCAGCCCCGCTCGCGCCAGCCTTGGAATCGATTGAGCATCAAGCCCCCGCGGTCAGTTCAATAACGTGCGGCAGTTGCCAAAAGGTGTCGCGTACCGCCTGATCCGAAAAGCGCGCATGCAGGCGTTCCAGCATCATCTCGGCACACTGCCGTTGCTGGTGCTGATCCATCGCGGCCAGGTGTCGCAACCCTTGGGCCAGGTGTTCGGCATCGCCCAAGGGAAACAGGATACCCACGCCCTCGACCACTTCCTTCGCCCCACCACATGCCGTGGCCAGCAACGGCACGCCAGCGGCCATGGCCTCCAGCAGCACCATGCCGAACGGCTCGTGGTCGGAACTCAACGCAAACATATCGAACGCGCGGAAATACCGACGCGCATCCGGTACCTGGCCAAGGAACAGTACCTTGTCGGCAATCCCCAATTCACGGGCCAGTTCCTTGAGGTCCTGTTCCAGGCGGCCGGTGCCGAGGATCGCCAATCGGCTGTGCTCCGGCAGGTGCGGCAGCGCCAGGGCAAAGCCCTTGAGCAGCGTGGCTTGGTCCTTGTCCGGGTGCAGGCGGCCGACATTGCCGACCACCCATTCGTCCGGCGACAGCCCCAGGGCATCACGCGCGTCATCCACCGGCACCTGCATGGCTTGCAGCGCGTCGACATCAATGCGGTTGTACAAGGTCTGGATGCGTGCAGCCGGCCAGGCCGGGAGGCAGCGGCGCATGTCGTCACGCACCGCGTCAGACACGCCCAGCAAACTCAGGCGCTTGCGGAATAACCCGGCAAACAGCTTGCGGCTGCGGCGCTGATAATCGCCAAAGGCGTGATGCACACCGATCACCGGCAACCGCGTGGCCAGCAAGGCCACGTAGATAGGCTTGAAACGATGGGCAATGCAAAAACTGAAGTTGCGCGATGCCGCGATCTTGCGCAGCTCGGCAATGGCCGACAGCTTCAGGCCGCGAACGGCCTTGGAGCTGTACGCCATGAACAGCACTTCATCGCTGGCACAACCGGCGGCTACCTCGGGGTCGGCGACCCCGGTAAGGAACACCGTCGTCACCTTGTAGCCAGACCCTGCGAACAAACTGGCGTACTGTCGCGCGCAGTCCAGGAACGGTCCGTCATAGCTATGACAGAACTGCAGGACGTGGCGGTCAGCCGAGCGCGTCATAAGGGTCCACGCCGTCTTTGACGACCAGGATGTCTTCCATGATCAGATACTGCAGGTCGGAGCCGAAGAACATGTTCAGCGCGTCGGTCGGCGAGCAGATCATCGCTTCGCCGCGACGGTTGAGCGAGGTGTTCAGGGACACGCCGTTGCCGGTGAGGACTTCCAGTTCCTTCATCATGTCGTAGTAGCGCGGGTTGTATTCGCGCTTGAGCACCTGGGCACGGGAGGTGCCATCTTCATGGACCACTTCCGGCACACGGGTTTTCCACTCTTCGGCCACTTCAAAGGTGAAGGTC
>Ga0157369_10008226_pt1 | contig 11960 bp, 13 predicted proteins | sample C25metaG_FD_113461 | JGI IMG/M metagenome (GOLD analysis project Ga0157369, IMG submission 113461) | Corn rhizosphere microbial communities from Kellogg Biological Station, Michigan, USA - C2-5 metaG | ecosystem: Host-associated > Plants > Roots > Rhizosphere > Soil | place: USA: Michigan...
CTGCTTGAGGATTGAGACGATCTGCGTCTCGGTGAACTTCGATGTGCGCATGGAACCTCCTGACTGGGAAACAATGCCAGAAAGTTCTAGTTATGAGGTGCCTGTTAGATGGGGGAGCTTACGTATCGGCGGAATCTTTCCAGCATGGTCCTCGTTGGAAGCGGCAGTTCATTCCATCGTCGATCGAACGAGATCCTGGTTGCCGCAGGCAAGGAACCGAAGCAAAAGCGGGGCCCAGTCGCGAAGCCGGAGGCAAAAAAACCATCCGCATGACTTGAACGTGGCCCAGGCGCTGGTACGGTGCGTCCAACACAGAGAGGACAGCACCATGCCAAAGCCTTACCTGCGAGACCTCAGGGGTGAAGCGGACCAGCTTCAGCGGGAGGTCGGGGACTGGGTCATTGCCGGGGTCGAGACCACGGTTCCCTGGCCAACCACGGCGCAGGTTGTACCGTATGACGGGCTTGATTTCATTCTCCGGCCTGGCACGTCCCAGCTGTCGCCCACCGTGTGCCTCAATGCCCGTAAGCACCGCCTGACGACAGCGCAGGCGCATGATGCTGTGTCCCGCCTGGGAAGTGCGATGGCATGGAGTGGCGACTGGCAGTTTGAAGTGGTGACCTGGTTATCTGGAAGTCGCCCCTTCGGTGTCGGGCGCGTGCAGATGGGCATCGCCCAGGACTTCTTCGAGATCGAGGAACTGGCCAGCATCCCCAACGACGATGCGGCAACCGCCCTCGCCTTCTTCCGCGAAGGGGTGTCCTCCCGCAGTCCTTTTTATGGATTCCTGAACCTCTACAAGGTCATTGCCTTCATCCACAGGGACGGCCGCGCCCGGGGTCGCTGGGTCGACGACGCGCTGCCAGTGCTCACCGAGCGCGATGCGATCGACCGCCTTGATGAACTCCGGGCTGCCGGCACTGACCCGTCACCGTACCTCGTTGAGCAGGGACGGCATGCCATCGCGCACGCGGAAAGGGATGTGTTCGTCAATCCCGACAGGATGGGTGACCACCAGCGGATCACTCGTGACCTGCCTGTCATCCGCGCCCTTGCCCGCATGGCCATCGAGGAAAACTTCGGCATCCACCACCGGTTATCGAAAAAAGCGACGCGGCCCTCCCCTATTGCAGGATTCCGCGCACTGCTGGGCCAAGAGGTCATCGAGCAAACCCTCGCCGGGGTCGACCTGTCGGGTCACACCATTTCCTTTCCGGACGAGGTGACGATCGTTGTTCGCAGAGGTGCCGACGTCCATGCGTTTGAAGACCTAACGATTCAGGGGCTCAAGCAGGTCAGGGGTGGTGTTGGACTCTGGATGCGGAATGCCGATGAGACGTTGCAGGCCACAGTCCTCATCAACCTCGACGACGACATCCTTGAGATGGCTCCCGATGGCATCGAGTGCCTGATGAACGAAAACAGCCGCTCGAGTGTCGACCAGGCGCTCAAGGCCCATCAATTTTCCTGGACGTATCTCCTCAACGGAACTGTGGAGGTGTGGAGTCCGGACGATGCCCTGCTCGGCAAGACGAGTCCCTACATCCCGGTCAATGCGATGGCGAACCCGGATTGGCACAAGAGGTCGGTCGATGAACTCACTGCCATTCGCGATGCGGCTCCCGACGCCTGAGCATTCCCGCAACGAGGGCCGTTTGACCGGGACTTGACTCCGAAGGGTTGCGTGGTAGGAAGGAAGCCATCATCAGGGATGTGACCATGCAGACCCATCTGTTCTCCCGGCGCGATACCCAGGCGGCAATTGACCGGTTGGCGGGAATCGTGACCGACCGCGACCTTCAGGTCATGGTCGACGACCTCAACCGTCCCGGGCGCCAACGCCTGACGAAAATCTGGGAGGTCGTCCTCCTAGATGCCCTTGCCAATGTTTCGCCCATCCGCCATGAGCAGCCCCTAGCGGATAGGCGCAAGCCAGATTTCGCATTCGGGATCGCCGTCAGCGGGCTACAGGTTGAGGTGGTCGGGGACATCACCTGCGTGTCGGATGTCGGGCTCGACAAGGAAAACCCAGTCGAACACTTCAGCGGCGAACTCTCACGGGTGGCCCGGAACATGGGCGTTGACCCGAACAAGCTCTATACCTCGGTGCATGGGCAGACACAGGGCGAATACAGGGATGCAAAGATGGTGCTGAGTCTTCCCAGTAAAGGGGAAACGACTGCCTTCATCAAAAAGTACATCTCCTCTTTTCTGCGCGGTGTGGCAAAGGACAAGGAAAATCCGGCGTCCATCAATCTCTCTTTTGATAGCATCGGCATTGCTGTGGCCTACAACCCGTCGCAGCTTGCCTCTGGCATGCATCATCCCTCCTACGACGTTGCCTACTCCATCGACCGCAATCCATTGGCTGCCGCACTGAAGGACAAGGCCGACCAGTTGCGGAAGGCACCGGAAGAAAGCATCAGGCTGGTCATCGTGTGCGACGGGGACTGTGCAACCCTCAGGCAATCCGGCGGGATGGGGACACACTTCACTGCCAAAGCCATTGTGGAAGACTTCCTGCGCAAGACGTCGACCGTGGATGCGGTCTTGGTGCTTCCCATCAAGGAAACCGGTCATGGTGAAAACAAGCAATTATCCGTCGATTGTCTGTTCCGTATGCGGCCATCGGGCAGGACACGCCCGGCGCTGGATTTGGATACAAGACAAGCATTGATGGAACGGCTGCAGGCATCGCTCGATGTCCTGCCCAAGCCCGTGATGAGCGCGCCCAATGCGCGACACCGCATCAACAAGACGGACCTCGCCTTTGGTCCGCATATCGGATACTGGTCGGGAGGCAACCGCTTGAAAGTTTCGTCACGTCAACTCCTCGAAGCCCTCGCTGGACTTCCTTCCCATGGCGCTCATCGCCTCGGTACGCCGGCAGATGCACCACTGCCTCCTGCAGCCTGGCAAGAGTTTTTCTTCAGTCATCTAAGACAGGGGCACATGATTACCAGGGTTACGGTCATCCCTGGTGGTGACACGGACGACGACACGCTGGAGTTTGAGTTTGGTCCGGCAGACCCTGCCATCAGTCCGTTTCGGATGCCGCGTTGAATGGGGAGTCATCAATGACCACGGAAGAGCCCGAAGGCTACTCACTGGATGCGCTCATAGAAGAATCCCACCAGCTCCATGCCGAGCTTTGGGAAGCGCTGGAGGGCTGTCACCACGACGGCACGCCCCGGGGAAAGGTGGGGACCATCTTTCTGGAGCTTGCGCAGCAACACTCGCTGGCCTTTCGCTGCCTGATGGCAGGTGCCCTGACCCACTCGGCCATTCCCCTCCTCCGCCTTCAGTTCGAGTCGACAGTGAAAGGGTTCTGGGTGAACTACGCCGCAACCGACGACTGGATTGGAAAAGCCGCGACGGTCGTTCTGAAAAACAACCGACCAGCCGAGCCACCCGGGAGAACCATCAATGAGATGCTCATGGCTCTCCAGCATACGGCCCATCCTCTTGTCGGCGTCCAGTTGCGGGAGTTCGAGCAGAGTAACCTCAAGCCCCTGAACTCCTTCATCCACAGTGGCATCTCTGCCCTGTCAACCCTCCACAGCGGGCTGCCCGAATCTTTCCTCTGCCAGATTGTCCGAATCTCCAATGGCCTGGCCGGTCTGGGCGCCACCCTTCTGGCCGAGATAGCCAACAACGTGGATGCGAGCCATGCACTCTTTGCGGTTCAGGCTGCGCACCTGGGCTGCATGCCGAAGATTCGCGCAGCCGGGAACATCGATGTCCTAACCGAGGCTGCTATCGAGACAAGTCGGGGCGGCTGAAGGGTGAAACGGAATACACCGGCGCGAAGGATCTCACGCCGCCTCGGCGGCTTCCTCCTCGGACTCGAAATCGTCCCCCATCATCATCCGGTAATGGTCGCCCTGCTGGAGATTGGTGAAAATTCGTCGGAATACCTTCAGGTACATCACATCCTGGTCTTCGTTCGGAACCATGTACAGGTCCTCATGGACCGCATGCGACCCGTCGTTCGCCCACGACAGCAACGAGTGCGCAGCAATCTTCTCGTCGCCAACGAGGGTGCCACAGGCCTTGTCGATATCGAGACCTCCCAGCAGCTTGAAGTAGCTGTCAAAAATCCTGCGCATCGTGTTGGGAAGCGTCAATGAGTGGTCTTGTGGCTTGCGGACATCCTGCCAAAGGAGCTGGTAGCTACTCTTGACCGGATTGTTGTTTTGATAGGCAACGAGGTTACTGACGTCGCCCCTCTTCCTACACACCCAGAACGCGGATTTCAGCAGGCCGCCGGCTCCCTTGGCAAAGGTGACTTCTTTGTGGAAGTAGACGTTGTGTGTCAGAACCAAGACCTGCTTGATGGGTCCTTTGCCAGCGCGTGCCATCTCAGCCATCTCCCGCACCAAGGACGACACGACAAAGAGGATGTCGCTGTCGAGGCTTGAGACGGGGTCATCGAGAACAACGACGCGGTCATCTTCGATGCCGGTGGTGGAATTAGAGGCACGGGCTAAGTGGTAGAAGTAGAGGAAGGTGATGAATGTCTTCTCACCCTCGCTCAGGTTGTGGTATGCGGGCTGCCCATTGGCCCTGACCAGCACATATGTATGGGCCTCTTCCGCTGATTTCAGATGGAAGTTGGTGAAGTGGAAAGCTCTCAGCGTCTGGTTGATTTTCTCAACGGTGGGCTGCGTGCTGGTGGTCCTCTCCTCCAGCCCGCTCAGCTCTTTTTTCCATTCCGCCTGCGCATCCTTTGCTTTCTGGATTTTCTCTTTCAAGCCCGTGATAGCTTTGCCGGTGGTGTTACCGGCCAGGTCCCACGCAATAAGGGCATTCTTCAGCTCGACGTCGATGAGATAGCGCCAGAAGTCGGATGTGAGTGACGTCTTTTCAGACGCTTCATTGGCAACCATCCGATTGTGTTCCGAGATTTTGAGATTCGCCTCGACAACGAACGCGTTGATGGCATCGAGTGCGGCCACAAGACCGGTTAGTTCAATTACCGAGCTTGGCGATTGCAGCTTTTTCTGTATTAGGAGAAGCGCAGCCGGAAGTCGGTCATTGAACACGTCGATAAGCCGGCTTAGCTCCACGCTGTCATGGAAATCAGTAGACCTCTCCCGGAGCTTCTCCAGTGATTCACGGGTGACCGTGGTTGCTTGGGCGTACTCGTCTGACACCCGCTTGAGCGTTGCCGTCTCGGTAGCAAATGACTCGTCAAAGAACTCAGCCAAGTCCTGCTCCAGCGTGGCAGGCACATCCTGCTGACAGAATGGACACTGTGGCCTGCTCTCCGCCAGGAATTCCATACCCTGAGACACCCAGTCGGAATTTTTCAGCCGGGAGATGAGTCCCGCAATATTTACGTCCTCTTTGCCAACGATGGCTTTCTTGAAGATAGGTTCCTGCTCCAGCCGACTGAGGTCAGTGGTGACTGTGAGCGGCAAAACAGACACCGTGGAGGGGTCATCCGCGAATATGGTGCGGGCCCGCGTCTGCAGGTCCTCAAAAGTGCAGGTCTTGCCATTATTGGTGACTCGCCTTTCGAGCAGCCGATTCCGGAAGACCTCGCTGTCACCCATGACCCCCGCGAGCGCGACCTTGAATTCTTCCTTGTGTTTTCGGGTTTGGGCGAGGCATGCATCCTTCAGGGCTTTGACTGCCGTTGCCATCTCCGCCAGTTTTCCTCCGTTGCCGTCACTGCCTTGCAGGTTATGCGTAAAGCCCTGCTCCTCCTTCAGTGAGGCGGCGATGTCGTCGGACAGCGCCCGGATGCGCCCCTGGATAGCCTTGTCTTCTTCCCCGAGAGTGAAGACACCTTTGGCCTTGCCGTCTTCTCCGAACACTGATTGGAGAAAGTCGCGATTGTAGACATCCATCCGGAGAACCCGATTGTCCTGCCACGACACCGAACATTTACCGAAGAGTTCGGCTTCCCGCCCGGACAGGAATTTCGACAGCGTCGTCTTTCCCGCCCCATTCGGTCCATAGATGAAGTTGCAAACATTCAGCGGCCCCATCGGCACGCCGGCAACCGGATACGTGGCCACATTCGCCAAGGTGAGTGCGGTAATCATTGGTGGTTCCCCCTTCCTTGTCTTTGACTATCGGCCTGACTCCATCCGGCCTCAACCGGATTGACGCCCGCTCGCTATGTATTTCCGGCAACCACCCCAACGAATGTCCGCAGATTCGAATGTCCCGACTTCTCCAGCAGGGCCCACACCTGGCTCCTGACCGTGCTGATTTCACCCCTCGCCCTTTCGCGTGCTCAGCAGGGCTGGTGCCAGCCGCCAAAGCCCTTAGCATCGCTTCTTCGGCCGGCGTCGGGCCCCACTGCCGGGCAAGCCCGGCCAATACCGGTCGGCCAGCCCCGGCAGGCCCCGAGCCGGTCAGACCCACGCGGGCTTCGCCGACCATTCTGCAAATGCCACCGGCTCAAAAAAAGACCAAGTGCTATGTCGGCGGAAATGACAACTACATGGTTTGCAAACGAATCAACGAAGTTGGCGTCATTGAGTTCTACCAGGTTTACTTCGACCTCTACAGGCCACTTAGCGAGGATCGATTGGTCATGTATGTCCAAAGCGCCTAAGTCAAGGACAGTCCGCTTGGCGCAGATCGCGCCCATGAAAAAGTGTTTGCCACCACCTGCGCCGAGAAGACGGGGCTCATTCAAAAGAATCCAAAAGGACCGCGCAGCAAGACCAAGAAAAAGCCCAGCAACTGAGCGAATGATCAGGGCCAAACGACACGCAGGCCCTCGACCAACTGTCAGAGACGTTTTTCTTGATTCAGAAAAAGAAAAAGGCCCTTGCGGGCCATTTCTTGAACCAGGCACATCGGGTCCGACTCCTCTTACCTAGCGATTGCTAGACCAATTCGCATTGGTGGGCGGCTCCTCCCATCGGCTAGGGAGCCTCATAGCCAGGATGAGAGACAACGACCTCCCAAAATGGAGCGGGTGAAGGGAAGAAGATCAAGATCTTCCGTAACCCCGCCACTGGCGTTTCTGCAGCATTTTCATCGACTTGGGCAGCGGTACCCGAAGCGATACCTCGCGAACGTAGCAGAAGTGCACCTGCCCGGGCTAGCCGGTGCACGACTTCTGCCTCCAAAGCCAGCCCTTCCCGTTAGCCGGGCTAGCTCGCCGTCGGGGTCTATTTACCCGAGAGGTGCTTGCGCGCCCACGCTTCTGCGGTGGTGACAGGAATGGACTGCTGAGCGTTGAACGTCCCGGCTTTGGGCCAGGACACGCCGCGCCCTTGGGCAAATACAGCGCGATATTTCTTGATGTGGTGGGTAGGGTCTTTCTTCAGCTCTTCCAGCAGGTAGGGCACGGTCCAGACGTTCTGCTTGAACGGGCGGCCCAGCACGCGTTCCAGGACACCGGCCACCTCGCCGTAAGTCACCGTGTCGCCGGAGAGGTAGACAATTTCGTTTCGAAAGCGGGGTTCGAAGAAGACGATTTCCGCCGTGAGCACGCCGATGTCGTCGGGGGTCGTGAGCGTCACACTCGTCTCGGGACTGCCGAGGGCGTTGACGGTGTCATGCTCGAAGTCGACCACCTCGAACACGGGCTCGAAGAGGAAACTGGTGAACATGCCCGTCGAAATGATGACCCATTCGGTTTTGTCCTGAGCGCGGAGCAGCTCGCGCACATCTAGCTGGGCATCAAACAGGTCTTGCGGGCTGCCTCGACCAATCACCTCGAAGTCCACGCCGAACTGCCACGGGAAATAGCGCTTCACGCCGGACTTCAACGCTACCCGAGCCAGCTTCATGGGGGTTTCGCGGCCCGCGACCATGCCTGCGCAGCCAATGACGGTATCGAACCGGCCAAAGACGGGCGCCAGCTCGTCAATGGAATCGTTAACCAGGTCGGCCGCGACCATCCGAATACCCAGACCTCGCAGTTCGTCGATTTCCGCTTTCTTGCCAGGGTCGGTGGTGTGGATGGTGGATTCCCGCAGGAGGACGCTGATGCTCGACCCCGGGGCACGCGTGGCGACCTTTGCGAGGTTGCGCAACACCGGTAGGCCGAGTTCACCAGCGCCAAGAACGAGAATGGATTGCGGGGGCAATTGCTTGATGTCAGTCATGAGGATGACAAAGACCTATGCTTGTAAGATGCGCAAATGCTTCCACGATTTGCCACTTGCCGTAAGAAGGCACACGCGTGATACCAGGAGAAACTCATGACCGATGAGGAGACGCTTTACCACGCCGAAGCCGTCTGCCAGACCCTCGGAGAGGACGAAGATGGTGTGCGGCGGGAAGTCCTTGCCCATGCGGGCAGTCGCTGGGCTTTGGGCATCCTTCACGCTTTGGGTGTGAACGGTACGATGCGCCATGCCGAGCTACGGCGGCAGATGACGGGGGTAACACAGCGCATGCTTACCAAGACGCTGCGCGCCATGGAGCGGGACGGTCTCGTGGTCCGGCGCGAGTTTGGCGAGATACCGCCCCGTGTGGAGTATGAGCTGACGCCGCTCGGCATGGGCCTGCTGATACGAATGTCGCCCGTTTGGACCTGGGTCGTGGAAAACGTTGAGGCCGTCCGCGAAGCCAGACGCGACTTCGACAGCCGAGACGGCAAGGGGCCGTATTGGCAAATTCCCATGGACTAGAGACGGATCACGCGTCAGAGTCGCTAATGAAGGCTACCGGCAAGGTGGATGTCCAAGGAGGGCGTCCAAAATTAACGCGGCGCCCTTAAGCTCCCCAGTCTTTGAAGCTGAGGATGGAATCCAAGGATGTCAGCTGCGTTCTCTTTGGAAACAAACCATCCCAGTAAAAGTGCCGAGCACCCGCATTTCCCGCGCCGGACCATTCCACAACGCGGATGGGAAGCTGGGGATATCCGGAAATCAGGTCATTGAGGTGGGTATCCAGCCCTGAGTAGCCGACGATGACAATGCCATCGGACTCCAACAGGGCCGCTTCTAGGAGCTTCCAATAGGCCGACAGAACGTCCGACGCCGCAATCACCGTGGGCTTATGTTTGAAATGGGTCAGCACGATGTGCGAACTTTCGGTGCTCCCGAGCTTTCCGGCGATAGCCTGTGGCATTTTATGGGCGTGTCCGTCGTCGCCGTTGACGAACAGCGGGGAGCCGTGCAGATGCATGTAGTAGCCGAAGGTTTTTTTGTATTTGCGCTCTACATGCTCAATAGCAAAGCCGCCGGCATTTAGGAACCCGTCGACCAGGTATCCGTCGTAGCCCTTGAGCACCTCATTCTCGATGAGCGGCTGATAAAGCAGATTGTCGTAGTTGAGCGTTGCAATATGGGACTGGGTGGCCTTCACGAAATCCACGAGCGGCTCAATAAACTCGGCCGGAAGGCCGGGTTGGTGCCCATGAAACTTGTGCGCGGTATGATAAATAAAGCGGCGAATGGCTTCAGGGAAATGCTTGCCGTGCTCGCTCAGCCAATGGATACGGTCCTCGCCAATGCGCGAAAGCAACTCGCAGGCCGATAACGCCACTTGAAGGGTATCGAGGTCGTCTTCGCCATGCGGCCGTGCATCAGTCTGGTCCGGTAGGCAGTTCTTAATCAGCGTTTTGCCTACGTCGTCCAGTATCGCGTCGTCAGCCCAAACCTCCCCAATGGCGCGGTCCAAAGAGAAATAGTTCGGGTCGAGGGCCATACCCAGCCCGTTGCCGAAAATGATTGTTTTGCGCACGACTCCCCCTTTGCTTGCCAAGTTCAGACTCACCGCGTAGGGGCAGATTTTGTAGCGCCGCCGTTCGCGGTGTCTGTAGGCGAAGGATTACATGGAGGATGCCGGCTGAACCCTGTCCTCGCGGCAAGAACTAGCGCTCCGAGCCCTCACCGTCACTGCGGAGGGCGGCGTGGGCCTCAAGCATGGCTTCGAAGACCTTAAGCCACGCTTGCATGGACACCCCCGCGGCCTGGCACCAGTCGCGGACCTGCAACACATCCAGGCGCACCACCCCTTGCTCCACCGCGGACACAAAGCTTTGGTTGCTTCCGAGCCGGTCGGCGAACGCCTGCTGCGACAGCTTCGCTGACACCCGGAGTTCTCGAAAGCTGGCCAGCAAGGCGGCGTTTTCAGGGCGATAGAGCGACTTTCGCCGCTGCGCGGACGCCTTGGGAGCCTTAGGCGGCGGGGATTTGGCAGGCATGGCGAGGTCAACAAACCGGAGGCCGCCCAAACTACGTGTCTTCCGTAGAATCTAAATCTTTCGTTATTTACCAAATGTTTTGGTAATGTGCAGACGAATACGTTAGCGTTCCCACCACGGCGAAATGGTCGCCGTGGCTCACTACGACCACAGGGGAATTGCATGCTCACTCGTCTTCGTTCGGTTGCTCTCGCCGGCTTAATGACCTTGGCCATCGCCGGTTGCGCGACAACCACTGGCCGGCCCTTCGATTCTGAAGCGGCCTCCCACTTTGTGGATGGCAAGACCACGGCGGCTCAGGTTCGGACGGCGCTCGGCGAACCCGAAACCACGCAGGACAGGGGCGATGGCACGAGCATGTGGGTCTACTCCTACTCCGAGTCGAAAGCAGCCGTCCGGGACTTCGTGCCGTTCGCGGGCGGAAGCAACCACCCGGCCCGACAAATGGTGAGCTTGGTCTTCGACCGCCGCGGCGTGCTCGAGAGCCACACTGCCGCCCAGAGCCACGAATAAGCAAGGAGACCGACATGGCAATGGGATTGCTCATTCTGGTGGTGGCCGTGGCGCTGGTGATGGCGGCCAAGAAGTCGCCCAAACGGGTGGTGACCTGGGCCGTCGGCGGTGCAGTGGTCGGTGGCTTGGTCAGCGCCGTCGGCATCCTCCCGCTGTTTGGCCTCGCTGGGCCGGGCATCGGATTGGGCCTCGGGGCGGTCATCGGATTTGTCCGCTCTTTCCATCATCCCGTGGCGAAGCCTCAGCAGACGGCATTCGAAGCCACTCACACTCATGACAATGTGGCCATCAACGAGCACCGAAACCTTCTTTGGGCGCGAGACGAACAGGGCCGGGAATACACGTTGGAAGCGAGGGAAATCCGCGAGTGGTCTCACCTGTGGGTTGCAGACCGAGGCTACAAGGCCAACAACCGCTTGCAGCTGAGAACGACCCGACTGGACACGCCGGTCATCACCATCCCGTTCAAGCGCCACCCCGCCACCATTTTCGGCGCACCGAGAAACGCGCAGGAATGTGAAGAGTGGCATGGGAGACTCAGCGCTTTCCTGCAACGCTAAAGCTCGGAGGCGAGGCCGGCCACGCCGCGCCTTCTCGATTCGACCCTAACCACGGAAGGATGCACGATGACTCCCATCACCCCGACAGAAGAGCAATTTGCCGCCCTCATCGGCGATGCTGTGTCCCTCAACGACACCCTCGGCAACCACCGGTGGCCGCAGGCTCGCCATCATGTCCGCATGCTGGCCACGCGAGCGGTGGCCTTGGGTCATCCATCGATTCGAGGTGCGGCGCTTGAGCTTTTGGCAGCCCTTGAGGCAGCGGTTCGACCAGACCCATCACTGTGGAAGCCCCGGTTGGCGGCGCTTAACGGGGTCATCGACAAAGCGCTGGATGACTCGGACGGCGCAACACCGGCCGGATAGGCCCCGAGACAAGCAGCAATCCGATTATCCGGCGCCTCACGGGACCACCACCCTCTCTACCACCTCGACCCCGAGCCGTACCTGCAAGGTGCGAACGCGGGGCGGAAGTGTGCCCGCAATGACGAGCACTGCCCGCGTGTCCGGCTCTCTTTTCGCCTCAACCGCCGCCATTGCGCGCAACACCGCCGCATATTTGATGCACTGATAGAGCCCACGGGTGAGGTCCCCTTCGCCCGATGAAGCCGGCTTGCACTCGACGGCTATCCACTCGCGGCCGGTGTCAAAAAACACGTCGGCGCGGTCTCCGGACGGAAGGAGCTTCTCACTATTTCCGAAGCGGCCACCGGTTTTCAAACCAACGCGCTCTGGGTTCCTGCGAACATATTCCTTCAAGC
>Ga0157369_10008229_pt1 | contig 11959 bp, 7 predicted proteins | sample C25metaG_FD_113461 | JGI IMG/M metagenome (GOLD analysis project Ga0157369, IMG submission 113461) | Corn rhizosphere microbial communities from Kellogg Biological Station, Michigan, USA - C2-5 metaG | ecosystem: Host-associated > Plants > Roots > Rhizosphere > Soil | place: USA: Michigan...
CAGATACTGGCCCGACCATCTGCTTGGCGAAATCCTCTCGAAGCGCTGGACCGAAACGGCGATCCCCGTCATCGTCCTGATCATCGTCGCGACCGCGCTCAGCCGCAACATCGACAATTTCCTGTCCCCGGCCTCGCTCGCCGATACCGCGCGCCAGGCCGGGGAAATCGGCTTCATCGTGCTCGGCATGGCGCTGGTCGTGATCGTCGGGGGCATCGACCTCTCGGTCGGGTCGATGTTCGCGCTGTGCGATTTCTGCGCGCTCTATTTCCTGGACGTGCACGACTGGCCGGTGCCGGCGGTGATCCTGGTGACGTTGTTGTGCGGCGCGCTGCTCGGCGCGGTCAACGGCCTCCTGATCGGCTATCTCCGCCTGCGCGCCTTCATCACCACCCTGATCACGCTGATCATCTACCGTTCTACTTACGATCTCCTGTTGTTCAGCAACTCGACCAAGATCGCGGCAGCCTTTCCGGATTTTCCCTCCTGGAATTTCATCGGCGGCGGCGATGTGCTGGGCGTGCCCAGCGTCGCGATCCTCTATCTCGTCGTTGCGATCTTCGGCCACATCTTCCTGACCCGGCTGCGGCCGGGCTGGCATATCACCGCGATCGGCGGCTCGCGCCGTTCGGCCTATAACTCCGGCATTCCGGTCCGGCGCACCATTGCCCTCTGCTACGTCGCCTGCGGCGTCCTGACCTCGATTGGCGCACTGTTCTTCGCGGCGCGCCTTGGCACCGTCGGCGGCGATGTCGGCGTCGGCCTCGAGGTGACCGTGCTCACCGCGACCGTGCTCGGCGGCATCACGCTCGGCGGCGGCAAGGGCTCGGTCGCCAAAGCGGCGGCCGGCACGCTGATCGTGCTGCTCGTCACCAACGGATTGACGACGCTCTCGGTCCGTGGCGGGTTCAACCGCATGGTGCTGGCCAGCGTCCTGCTGGTTGCCGCGGTCATCGATATCCGCTGGTTGAAAAACCGGACGCGGATCATCAGCAAGGTCTACGTCGCGCCGACCTATCACCGCCTGCCGCCACCGCCGCCGACCGAAATCGGCGGGGGCGGTCCGTTCGAGCAGAATGACAAGCTGCGCGATGTCTCGCTGATCGGCCTCGGCCGTATCGAGGCGCCGGAGGACGTGATCCTCGATCGCCACGACAATCTCTACGCGGGATCGCGCCACGGCGACATCATCCGCTTCTTTCCCCCCGACTACGAGAAGATGGAAGTCTACGCCCATATCGGCGGCCAGCCGCTCGGCATGGCCTTCGACCGCCAGGACAACCTTTACGTCTGCATCGGCGGCATGGGGCTCTATCGCATCACGCCCGACCGCAAGATCGAAAAGGCCACCGACGAGACCAACCGCAGCATCTATTCCGTCAACGATGACAGCCGGCTGCGGCTGGCCGACGATCTCGACATCGCCGATGACGGCCGCATTTTCTTCTCCGAAGCGACCGTGCGCTACGAGATGCATGAATGGCCGGTCGATGGCCTGGAGGCACGCGGCAACGGACGCATCGTCTGCTACGATCCCAAGACCAACACCACGCGTACCGTGCTGCGCGGCCTCAAATTCCCCAACGGCATCTGTGTCGCGAGCGACCGGCAGTCGATCCTGTTCGCCGAGACCTTCGGCTGCTCGATCAAGCGCTACTGGTTCGATGGACCCAGGCAGGGCAAGGTCGAGGTCGTGATGGACAACTTGCCGGGCTTTCCCGACAACATCAATCTCGCCTCCGACGGCAATTACTGGCTCGCCATCGTCGGCATGCGCTCGCCCGCGCTCGATCTCGCCTGGCGGATGCCGGGATTCCGTCGGCGCATGGGCAAGCGGCTTCCGGTCGATGAGTGGCTGTTTCCCAACATCAACACCGGCTGTGTCGTGAAGTTCAACGAGAAGGGCGAGGTGCTGGAGTCCTATTGGGACATCAAGAGCATCAATCACCCCATGATCACCTCGATGCGGGAGCACCGCGGCTATCTCTATCTCGGCGGCATCGCCAATAACCGGATCGGCAAATACAGACTGGAGAACGCGGACCCGAATTTCGTCCAGTATGACCGGCGGTGGGGGAAATCCGCATGATGGCGGCATTGGAGGATTTCTTCGATCGCGTTCTCGGGCGCGGAGATGCCGCGATCACCGTGCCGCCGTTCGATGGCTCGCTGAAGCCGAACCAGCTCCTCGAGCACGCCGAGGTGCTTGGGGAGTTTGCGGAGCCGGAAGATCTGGCGATCGTCGATGGCGCACTTTATCTCGCCGACGGCACGGCGCTCCGGCGCGTTGAAGGAAGCTCATCGAAGGAGGTGCGCCGGTTCGATCAACCGGTCACGGCGCTGGCCGGGCTTCCGGGCGGGCGTCTGGCGGTGGCCCTTGGCGGCACGGAGATACAGGCCTTCGCCGCGGCCGAAGGGACCGGCATCGGCAAGGTGATCTCGGGTGGCGGCATGCGCGCCGTCAACGCGCTGGCCGCCGCTTCCGACGGCATGCTGCTCGCCACCGACGGGTCGACGAGCGAGCCCTATCAGGAATGGGCGCGCGATCTCCTGGGCCGGGGCCGCAGCGGACGGCTGCTGTCGATCAACCCCGAGACGGCCGAGATCAAGGTGAGGGCTTCCGGGCTCCAATATGCCTTCGGCGTCGCCGCGGCGGGGCAGGATACCCTCGTCAGCGAAAGCTGGCGACACCGCCTTGTGGCGGTTGGTGCCAGTGGCGCCGTGCGGTCCGTGTTCGACCAGCTTCCGGTCTATCCCTCGCGCATCGCGCCGGCGTCCGGCGGCGGCTTCTGGGTCACCGCCTTCACGGCGCGGACGCAGTTGCTGGAGTTCGTGCTGCGTGAAAGCGGCTATCGCAAGCGCATGATGAAGGAGGTGCCGCCCGAGTTCTGGGTCGTGCCCCGGCTTGCCTCGGGCCGCTCCTTCCGCGAACCCATGCAGGGCGCACATCTGAAGACCATGGGCGTCGTCAAGCCCTGGGCGCCGCCGCGGTCCTATGGATTGGTGATCCGCCTCGCGCCGGACTTCTCGCCGATGTTCTCGTTCCACAGCCGCGTCGATGGCGAGAACCATGGGGTCGTCGCGGCGGCGGAATTGAGCGGCGCGCTCTACGTGCTGGCCAAGGGGCCGAAGCGGCTGTTGCGACTGTCGATATCGCAAGCGAAAGAGGCGCTCGCCGCATGACCGAGAATGTCGTCGAATTTCGCAAAGCGACCAAGCTCTATGCAGGCGTGCCTGCGATCCAGGACGTCGATTTTGCGCTTCGGCGCGGCGAAATCCATGCCCTGGTTGGCGAGAACGGAGCCGGCAAGTCCACGCTGACCAAGGCGATGGCGGGCGTCGTCACGCTGACCTCGGGCTCGATGTTCGTGAACGGCGTGGAAGCCTCGCCGCAGACGCCGCTGGAGGCGCGGCATCTGGGGATCGCCATGGTGTTCCAGGAAAACAGCCTGGTGCCGACCATGACGGTGGCCCAGAACCTGTTCCTGGGGCAGGAGAAATTCTACAACCGGCTTCGCGGCATCTACATCGCCGCGCAGCAATTCCTGCAATCGCTGAATTTCGACGTGACGCCGACCACGACCGTCGGCCTCCTGGGCGCCGCCAAGAAACAGATGGTGGAGATCGCGCGTGCGGTTCTGCACAAGGCAGAGGTCATCATCTTCGACGAGCCGACCGCGACGCTGACGCCGGAGGAGAAGAACTATTTCTTCGACCTCGTGCGGTCGTTGAAGAAACGCGGCGTTTCCATCGTGTTCATCTCTCACGCGCTGGAAGAGGCGCTGCTGCTTGCCGACCGCATCACGGTGCTGCGCGACGGCAAGCACGTCGTGACCGACGACGCCGCGAAATTCGATCGCGCGCGGATCGTGCAGGCCATGGTCGGTCGCGATCTCTCGAACACCCTCTACGGCAAGCGCAAGACCGAGATGCGCCCCGCGGGCGAGCGTGTCTTGACCGTGCACAATCTGAAAATGGCGCCGATGGTGAAGAACAATTCGCTGTCGGTTTTCGCCGGTCAAATCACCGGCGTGTTTGGCCTGGTCGGGGCTGGCCGCACCGAGACCTTCAAGATCGTTGCGGGCGTTTTAAAGCGCGACTTTTTCCACGGCGGCGAGATCCTTTTGCGCGGCAAGCCTGTGCGTTACCGGGTGCCGGCGCCTGCAGTGAAAGCCGGGATTGCCTACGTGACCGAGGACCGCAAGGTCGAAGGCTTCTTCGAAACCATGTCGATCGCGCGCAACGTCTATCTCGGCATGCTCGCCAAATTCCCGCGCGGACGCTTCTTCCTGTCGAGCCGCGAATCTCAGAAGGCGGGTGACAGCTGGATATCGCGGCTGAACGTGCGCGCGATCGGCACCAGGGCCAAGGTCGTCGAGTTGTCGGGCGGCAATCAGCAAAAGGTCGTGATCGCGAAATCGCTCGCGCAGGAGCCCGATCTCATCATTTTCGACGAACCTACGCGTGGCGTCGACGTCGGGGCCATCGTCGAAATTCATGAGCTGATCAACCGTCTTGCCGACGAGGGTAAGGCGGTGGTGGTCATTTCCTCTTATTTGCCGGAAATATTGGCGTTATCCGACCGGATACTGGTCAGCCGCCAGGGCAAGGTCGTAGAGGAATTTTCGGCGCTGGAGGCCAGCGAAGAGAAGATCATGTATGCGGCCATTCATTGAGAAGGAGCGGAGGCCTGAGCCTGGCCGAAGTCGCCACCCGGGATGCCGCGGCCGAGCGCGAACTGGCCGACCGGACCTTCGACATGGAAGGGCTGGCCCGTCATCCGTGCGAACAGGTCGACATTGCTGGTGCCGATGGCGCAGCCGCCGAGCCCCATGTCGGTTGAGGCGAGATAGAGCGTCTGAAGCAGCACGCCGACATCCTTGAGGATCAGCGAATAGGCGATCGCGCTGTATTTCCAGGCCACGCGGTTGAAGCGCGCGGCAATCGTGACCAGGATTTGCGGCGTGCCGTCGACATCCATGGCGAAGCTCGCCGACGAGAACAGCGCTTCAAGCTCCTGCGGGCGCGCCTCGATCGGCGTGAGCGCATGGCGGTCGGCGTCGTAGTGGTAGTAGCCGCGCGCAAGCCCCTCGCAATTGTTCACCGCGAGATAGAGCTCGAGCTCATAGGCGCTGCCGGCGGCCGGGTAGGGGCGCGAGGTGAAATCGAGATCGGGGCCGACATTGCCGTCCCCGAAATCGAGCGGCATGGTCCATTTCGATCGCACGCGGGCGGTGGTGTCGAGCAGGACCGCAAGCTCGGCAAGCGTGATGGGCCTTGCTTCGTCGAACTCGCGGACCGAGCGGCGTTCGCCGAGCAGCTTTGTGAAAGGCGAGGCCGGTGCGCCTGCCGCGGGCGACAATGCCTGCAGGTCGATCGGCGGGCCTGGCCACGGCGCGCGCACGGCCGCAGGCGGCGCAATTGCGCCAACATAGGTATAGCGGCCGCCGAGCGGATTGGCCTGGCGGCCTTCGGTGGAATGAGTGTGGAACAGGAGATCGTGAAAATCCCAGAGCACGAGGTTTTCGTCGCCTTCGCCGACGCGCAGGCCGTCGTTCTTCGGGTCGACCTTGAACAGGATATCGCAGGCAACGAGCAGGCCGAGCAGCGCGAGCCCGACGAAATTCCTCTCGCGTCGGAGCGCACCGATTTTCTGCGGCGTCGACAGCGCCAGGATCGCCGCGGTGAGCTTTGGATCGGTGAAACGAAACAGCGCCGGCGCGCGCGGCGATTCCAGCACGAGATCGTTGCCGCGACGGCGCATATAGGCAAAGCGCGACAGCGCCACCGCGTCGGAATTGCCGAGCTTTACGATCTGCGGCCAGTAGTCGGGGATTTGCGGCTCGATCGCGGCGAGCGCGCTACCGCGCGCCGGCACAAGCTCGTATTCCAGAAATCCGCTGCGGGCGAGGCGGCGGGCCAGCAGCTCGATCTCACGGTCCGCCGGCTTGCGGGCCGGCGAGAACGATGTGATCGCGAGGCCCTCGCCAAAGCCTTTGGCGCGCGTCACCGAGCCTGGGCTGATCGTGCCAAGCTCGATCGCATAGCCGTCCACAAAAGCGCCGACCTTGCCGTTGGCATAGACCTCCAGCGTCACCTGGTCGTTGACCCGCGCGAGCAGGGCGGGCGCTGCGTCCTTGCGTCCCGGCTTCGGCCCGGATTTTTGTCCCGACTTTTTCTTGGGGGTACGCGCGCCGGGCATGGGACCTCAGGTGTGCGGCAGGAACGGCGTGAGCTCGTCCTCGCGCAGCGGACGATCGAGCAGACCCATCTTCACGGGCACATCGTACAGCCGGCCCGGTCCGAAGCGCATGTAGAAATGCCGCAGGCCCGGGACGATCACGCGCACCACGGGGACCTCGACGTCGAGCCGCGTCTGGTCGAGCACCAGGAAGTCGTAGCCGGCGCGGCGGGCGACCTCCACGCAGGCCTCGACCTGTTCCTTCACGCTGTCGAGCGGGACATTCATGCCAAGCGGCGGAGGCGGCAGTACATCGGTCGCAGGTTGCAGGAACGGATAATTTTCCAGCTTCAGCGGCGTGATGCCGTCGAGCGTCGATTGATCGCCGCGCATTCCGCCTTCGCCGATCGACAGGAACTGGCTGAGCTCGGTGAGCGAGCGCAACAGCGCGATGCGGCGGTCGAAATGCGCTCCGGAGCCGAACTCGATGTGCTCCTTGCCGTCCTTGATCCAGTGCATGATCGCGACATAGGTAGGGACGCCGAGATCGCTCGTGATGTCGAGCACCCAGATGTTGCGCCCATGATCGGCGAACTGGCTCTTGATATCGCGGATATAGGCGTCGTCGAATTCGCTGAGGTCGACCTCGGGGCGCCGCAGGCGGTTGTACCACCAGATGGCATAGGCATCGCGTTCGACCAGCTCGAGGAAGCCCTGGACGATGGCTTCCTCGCGGGTGTTGCCGGCGGCGCAACCGTTCGAGTCGGTGTGGAAGTCCTCGTAGAAGAAATAGAGCAGGCCGGTTGGAAAATATTTGAAGCGCTGGTCGCGCAGCGACCAGACCGGCGTCCAGTCAATCTCGGCCGCGGGATCAATCGGCTCCGGCACGGGATGCGAGCCGTCCGGCTGTGGCTCGTGACGCGTGGCAAATTGCGCTTCGCTGAAATGCTGGATGTCGTTGGCGAGAAAGGCCTCGCCTTCCGCGAAGTCGCCAAACCGGCCCTTCTTCCTGATCTCGTCGCCCTGGAAAATTCCCGAGTAGCGCTCGATCGCCTCCATCAGCGCGCTCGCTTCGGCCTGCTCGGCGGTCGAGCCTTTACCGGAGCTGCCGCCGTTCAAGCCCGAGCGCAGCTGGTCGACGTCCATGGCCGGCGCCGAGAAATTATGCTGGGCAAAGAAGTTGGTGTTGAGCGGCAGGTCGCCGTCCATCTTCTCCAGCTTGGTCACGACGCCGGACAGCGGGCTGACATGCTTGCGATAGCGCGAGACCGTGGTGCGCGACGACACCGAACGGTAGCCGCCGCTGGTCATGATCAATCGCGCGCTGGTGCGAATGTCGACAGGTTCGGGTGCACGCTTTGGGTCCTGCAGCTTGCTGTCGCCGCAGACCGGGCATTGCGGCCGGCGCGCCACGAAATGCTTGCTGATGGTCGCGCCCATCAGGTCGAAGCTTGCGATGTGGTCGCGCAGGTCCGTGCGGAAGCCGGATGCGATCGCTTTGGCGATCTCGAGGGCTGCAAACTGGATGGCGCCCTGTCCGAACGGATTTTGAACCAGCGGCGACTCCGCGACGATGCGCGTGTCGGCGCGATCGAGGAAACCCTTGATCTCGCGGTTGCGGAGCATGCGGTCCGCAAGACAGGTCCAGCACGCGCTTTCGCCGGGCTTGAACACGGGCCCGACCAGCGGAAACGCACCCGATGGCTGCACCAGCAGCCAGGGGGTCTTGTCCTTGACATGCTCTCGGTTCAGTTCAGCGAGGCGCCGCTCGAGGTAGTCGTTCACCAGCGTGACGGTGAGGTCGGGCGAGCGGGTGACGACGCGCACGCCGAGATGGGTCAGCGCCGTGGTCAGCTCCTTGGCGCCTTTCACGTCGATCGCATCGATGCGCACGCTGCAATTTGCCAGCGCGCTCTCGGCCGCTTCAGGCGGCAGGCCGAGGCTTGCCCAGAAACCGGCGACCGTGCCCGTGGTAATAGGAGAAGCGATCGTCACATAGCGCCGCTCGTACAGCCGCTTCAGGCCTTCCTGGATCTGATCGACCAGGTATTTGCGCGAGAGCTCGCCGATGAGCGCGTGGGTGTCCTTGCCGTTCTTTCCGATCGCCTCGGCGATCGCGACATAGAGCTCGCCATGCAGAAAGAACTTCCGGTGCTCCGAGTAGAGGCAGATCGTGGCGGGCGGCAACACATAGGCAGTGAAGTTCGGTGCGAATTGCACGATCTCCTTCGCCGCTTTCTGCTGCGTTTGCTTCGCAGCCTTCTTCAACGGGGTCTTCGACGTCATCTTCGACGCCTTCTTCACCGTTTTCTTCACGGTCTTTCTGGCGGCCTGCTGTGGCGAGCGAGTTTTGGATTTGGTCTTCATCGGGTCAGCACGCGATTATCTGTCGACTATTTTGCGATCGGCGGCGCGTGGCGAGCCCTTTGGCCGCCGGCTATCTTGGCCGCCTTGCGCGCTAGCATTTTTCGATGTGAGTGGAAACACGCGCTCGCGGGCCAAAACCGACGCAGGGGTGGCGAGCGCGGCGGGCATACACATGAATTGGCCGGGGCGAGCCCGGCCAATGAGGAGCTGATGGTAAAGCGCAACCGGAAGACGCCGCTGGCTCAGCAGACCCTGCAGAAACCCCAGGACAAACAGCAGCGGGCGCAACCGCCACAGCCGCCGCAACCGCAACGACGGCAACCGCAGCCACGGCAGCCGCAGCCACCGCAACGGCAACCCCAGGCCATCTGCTGGAAGCCGGTGCTACCGTTTTCCTTGTCGAACAGATGGAAGGTCGCGAGGCTGACGTCGGCGATCTCTTCTTCACCGAGCAGCACGGATTGCGTCGGCGAGAAGCTCAATTTCTGCGGAGTGTCCGCACTCGGCATAGCCGATGCTGAAGCGCCCCCTGCGAGCGAAAAGGTCAACCCGGCCGCGCCCAATGCCGGCACTGCGGCTTTGGTGACACGCTTCCGCTTAGAAGCTTGCTTCGACATAGTCGCATCTCCTCCATACCTGTAAGAAGCAGTTTCGATTCAACCAGCCCTCGCGATCCTACGATAAGATTATCCTCTCGCGCAAGGCTATCATTCTCACTAACGTGTTGTTGTACATTCAGTTTCTATTCATCTTGATGAATGTGATTGTGTCGTCCATGCGATGAAACAGGCATGATCGTGTGACAAGTTTGACGCGCAGCAACAAATGCTGCGGCGCAGTTTTTCTCGGCGCGACGAGGAGAAGCGAGTTGACGGATCGGGACGGAAGCTTCGCCTGGTACGAGCTTTTGACCACCAATGCCTCCGCGGCGCGGGCGTTCTATGCCAGCGTCGTCGGCTGGGAGACGCAGGACGCTTCGACCGCCGCATTTCCCTACAGCATTTTCTCGGCAGGCAAGATTGAAGTCGGCGGGCTGATGGAGCTTCCGCCGGACGCACTGCGGATGGGTGCGGAGCCGCGTTGGGTTGGCTATGTCTCCGTCGATGACATCGATGGCACGGTCGAACGGCTGAAGCATCTCGGCGGATCGATTTTCGTTCCGCCGACCGACAGCAATATCGGCCGCGTTTCCGTCGTTGCCGATCCGCAGACGGCGACGTTCGGCATCGTCGGCGCCTTGAAGCGCGGCGCGCCGGCGGTGGAGCCGCCGCCGCCGGGCCGCGTCGGCTGGCACGAGCTGCTGGCCGCCGACGGGCAGAAGGCTTTCACGTTCTACAGCGAGCTGTTCGGCTGGCAGTCCGCTCCGCGGGAAAACGATCCCCTGGAATCCTATCAGCTGGTCGACGCGGGCGGGCTCACCACCGTCGGCATGTTCACCAAGCTGCCGCGTACGCCGGTCCCGTTCTGGCTGTATTATTTCGAGGTGACCGACATCGCGGCTGCCGTGGCGCGGGTCAGGGAAGGCGGTGGCCGCGTCGTGCAGGGCCCGATGGAGTTACTCGGCGGAAGCTGGATTGCCCGCTGCATCGATCCGCAAGGGGCGATGTTTTCGCTGCAAGGAAAAACCAGCCAGACCGGCATCGAGCCGGCCTCGACGCGAGAACTCGGCTGGTCGACGGAGTGGGGCGGCTTTGCCTCGCGGGGCAAGGTGGTCGCCTCATCGGTCAAATCCGGAGCAAAGCCGAAGCGTTGACGAGCCAGCCGCCGACCGATCACCCGGCCGGAGCAGCCGGCGCCGCCGCCGGCTTCGGAGGAGCGGCTTTCGCCGCCGGCTTGTCCTGCCTCTTCGACCAGGAGATGTAATAGGCCACCACGGTCATGATCATGATGCCGGCGAGGCTGACAAGGATCTGCGCGAGCAGAGAGCCCGAGCTCAGCATCAGCGTGAAATGCGCGACAAAGGACAGGAACACGCCGACGCAGAACACGGCGAGCGACTGTTGTCCGCACACGATCGCGGGATCAAAGCCCTTCCACTCCAGCGCCGGCCAGGTCTTCGGGATGAAGCGCACGACCAGCATCGCAATCACGATGAAATGGATGAAGCGATAGGGCGCCATGAACGTCTTGTCGTTCGGATTGAAGGCCGCATAGAGCCAGTGCGGGAACATGGCGCCGAAGTCCGGCAGTTTGCCTGCAAACGTCATCACCAGCGCGAAGATCAGATAGGCCACGCCGAGATAGAGCGCGGCGGCCGAATTGATCAGCCATGCCGCCTTTTTCGCGCCGCCCAGCGCGCACCAGGAGCCGAAGATGAAGATCACCTGCCAGCAATAGGGATCGAAATACCAGGCGCCGGCCGGATAGGCGGCGAAATTCCAGTTGAAATGGCGTGCCAGCAGCCACAGCACGATCGAGCCCAGCATGGTCAGATCGGGCTGGCGCAACATCAGCCACAGCACCGGCGGGAAAAATCCCATCAGCACGATGTAAAGCGGCAGCACGTCGAGATTGACCGGCTTGAACTTGAGCAGCAACCCTTGCCCGAGCGTCTGGGTGGCGTGATCGACGAGACCGGCGACATTGAACTCGTTGATGATCTCGGAATCGCCGAAACGCTGCGCGAGGAAGCTGATCGAGACGATGTAGATCACGAACAGGATGATGTGGGCGACGTAAAGCTGCCAGACACGCTTGAACAGGCGTGTGGCACCGACGACGAAGCCACGCTCCAACATCATTCGTGCGTAGACGAAAGAGGCGGTGTAGCCGGAAATGAACACGAACAGGTCGGCAGCGTCGGAAAAGCCGTAGTTTCGCGTCGTGATCCAGTTCACGATGTTATCGGGGATGTGATCGAGAAAGATTGCCCAGTTCGCGATCCCGCGAAACAGGTCAAGGCGAAGGTCACGTCCTTTTTCGGGGAGGATTGCGTTGATTTTCATGGGCGCCGTTTCGAGCTGATACTTTCCCGCGGGAAATCGAGTGGCTTTTGGATCGATCCGCCCGGCCTTGTCACAGCGCAGCAATGACATTGTCACAGCGCGGCATAGTGACTATACCGGTCGTCAACGGGTAACATTCAGGCAGGAATCGTCGGCCCGAACGCCGTCAATCCTATCTTGGACGTTTCCACCAAGCGCTTCAATATCGTTTCTTAAAGGGACCCCGCCATCCATGACCGCTCGCATCTTCAAGCCCGCCAAGAACGCCATGCAGTCGGGCAGGGCTTCCACCAAGGAATGGCAGCTCGAATATGAGCCGGAGCAGCCGCGCGCGATCGAGCCGTTGATGGGCTGGACGTCATCCGGCGACATGAAGCAGCAGCTCACGCTGCAGTTCGATACCAAGGAAGAGGCGGTTGCCTATTGCGAGCGGAAGGGCATCCCCTATCAGCTGATCGAGCCGAAG
>Ga0157369_10008230_pt1 | contig 11958 bp, 10 predicted proteins | sample C25metaG_FD_113461 | JGI IMG/M metagenome (GOLD analysis project Ga0157369, IMG submission 113461) | Corn rhizosphere microbial communities from Kellogg Biological Station, Michigan, USA - C2-5 metaG | ecosystem: Host-associated > Plants > Roots > Rhizosphere > Soil | place: USA: Michigan...
ACTCGTACGGGTTGCCGACGACCTGCGGGATCTCGTCGAAGTTGAAGATCGGCGGCGGCGAAGAGACCTGCCACTCGAGCGTGAGCGCGCGCCACGGGTTCGGCGCGGCCGCTTCGCCGTAGCGCCACGAGCGGATCATGTTGTAGAGGAACACGAGCGTCGAAGCGCCGAGCCCGAAGGACGCGATCGAGATGAAGAGGTTGATGTCGGCGAAGCGCGGCGCGTAGTTGGCGACGCGGCGCGGCATCCCCTGCAGCCCGATGTAGTGCATCGGGAAGAACGTCAGGTTGAAGCCGATGAACGTCAGCCAGAAGTGCAGCTTGCCGAGCCGCTCGCTGTACATCCGTCCGGTCATCTTTGGGAACCAGTAGTAGATGCCGGCGAAGATCGTGAACACGGAGCCGCCGAAGAGCACGTAGTGGATGTGCGCGACGATGAAGTACGTGTCGCTCGCGTGGATGTCGATCGGCACCGACGCGAGGTACACGCCGGACAGCCCGCCGATCACGAACATGCTCAGGAAGCCGAGCGCAAAGAGCATGGGCGTTGTGAAACGTATTCGCCCTTCCCACATCGTCGCTAACCAACTGAAGATCTTGATGCCGGTTGGCACCGCGATCACCATGCTCGTCACCATCATCGGCACGCGCAGCCAACCCGCCATGCCGGCGACGAACATGTGGTGCGCCCACACGCTGAAACCGAGCACGAGAATCGCCATCAGGCTCAGCGCCATCAGTCGGTAGCCGAACACCGGCTTGCGGCTCATCACCGCAATCACTTCGCTGATGATCCCGAAGCCGGGCAGCATCATGATGTAGACCGCCGGGTGCGAGTAGAACCAGAAGATGTGCTGGTACCCGAGGACGTAGCCGCCGTTCTGGAACTCGAAGAAGTTCGTGTGCAACACGCGGTCGAACATCACGAAGAACTGCGAGCCCGCGATGAACGGCGTTGCGATGACGACGAGCAGCGACGTCGTGAAGTTCGCCCACACGAGCAGCGGCATGCGCCAGAACGTCATGCCCGGCGCGCGCATGGTGATGATCGTGACCAGGAAGTTGAGCGCGGTCATGATGGAGCTCGCACCCGCCCACTGCACGCCCATGTTGAAGAAGACCTGGCCGAGCGGTTGATGCACCGACAGCGGCGCGTAGGCGGTCCAGCCCGCCGACGGGCCGCCACCCGGCGTGATCATGCCGCCGACGATCATCGTCCCCGCGATCGGCAGCAGCCAGAACGAGAGCGCGTTGAGACGCGGGAACGCCATGTCGGCGGCGCCGATCATCAGCGGGATGACGTAGTTCCCGAGCCCCGCGAACGCCGGGATGATGAACAGGAAGATCATCAGCGCGGCGTGCTCGGACACGAGCACGTTGAACGTCTGCGGGTTGAAGAACTGGTCGCCCGGCCGTGCGAGCTCGGCGCGGAAGAGCATCGCCATCAGCCCGCCGACCATGAAGAAGATGATCGTGGTGACGACGTACTGGATGCCGATCACCTTGTGGTCGGTGTTGACACGGAAATAGTCGCGCCACGACTTCGCGCCGTGGCCGGAATGGTCTTCGGGCCGTGTCGGCCGGCCGCTTGCGTAGTGCATCCAGTAGTCGAACCCGCCGAGACCGGCGAGGAAGCCGAGCGGCGTCGTCGTCAACTCGACCGTCGTGATCACCTGGCCGCGGAAGAGCGGATGCCAGTGCGCTGCCCAGCGGATCAGCACCGTTAGCCCAACGCCGATGCCGAAGCCGAGCGGCGTCATCCACATGACGCGCAGCCAGCCCGGCGCGGTCAGGCGATGCCAGCCGCGCGGCGGCGGCGCCTCGACGTGCGCGTGCTCGATCTCTGCGGTGTGTGCGGACGTCGTCATCTCACTTCGCCTGCTCAGCCAGATACTGCACGAGGTCGCTCAGCTGCTTCGCCGACAACTGCTGGCCGAACGTCGCGGGCATGATGTTCTGGTAGCCCGACTGGACGTAGGCGCCTGGGCTCACGATCGACTCCTTGATGAAAGCGGCGAGAGAGCCGCGATGCGCCTGCGCCGCGTACTGCTTGAGCTTGTCGAGATCCGGGCCGATGGTGCCGGTCGCGTTCGCGTCCTTCAGCGTGTGACAACTCGCGCAGCCGTTGTGCTGGAAGACCGCGAGGCCGGGCGGCCCGGTTGTGCTGCCACCGCTTTTCAGAAACGACGCGAACTGCGCCTGGCTGACGATGTCGATGTGGCTGCGCATCAACGAGTGGCCGAGCCCGCAGAGTTCGGTGCAGATCACCGGGAATGTTCCGATCTTGATCGGCGTGATCACGAGCTTGTTGTGCTGACCCGGAACCGCGTCCTGCTTCTGCGCGAGCTGCGGCACCCAGAACGAGTGGATGACGTCGTCCGACGTGATGTCCAGCTGGACCTTGCGGTTCACCGGCACCTCGAGATACCCGAGCGTCTTGCCGTTCGAGTACGTGAACGACCACGCGAACTGCCGCGCCAGCACGCCGACCTTCACCGGGTCGGAGCCTGCGTTCGAGTTCTGCGCGAGGACGATCGCGCTGACGATCGAGATCGCGGTGACGAGCACTGCCGGGATCGCCGTCCAGACGATCTCGAGCGTCGTGTGCCCGTGAATCGGAGGCCCGTCCGAGTCGTCGTCGGGGCGCGCGCGGAACTTCCAGACGGAGTACGTGATCACGGAGACGACGGCCGAAAACACGGCGATCGCAATCGCGGTCGTGAACCAGAAGACGAAGTCGATGCGCTGCGCTTCTTTGCCCGCCGCCGTCGGCATCCACGGGATCGCGAGAGCGACCGCGATGCAGATCGCGGCCGCGACCGTCGCGATTGCCGCGAGCTGAATGATCGAACCCTTGCGCACCCGTCGCAAGCCTAGTGGACGCCGCTGCGTGAGGCCACGCAACCAAAAGTGCGTCTCAAACGTTGCAACTTCGAGCCAAAGGAGGTTCGAGCTAAAGACATGGGTATCGGAGTCAGCCTCATCCTGATCGCTGTCGGCGCGGTCCTCACATGGGCCGTGAATGCAACGGTGTCCGGTCTCAACATCCACACCGTGGGCGTCATCCTGTTGATCGTCGGGATCGTCGGCCTGCTGCTGTCGCTGATGTTCTGGTCGAGCTGGGGTGGCGCGGGTATGGGGCGCCGCCGCACGACCTACGTCGACGAAGGCCCGCCTCCCGGCTACTAGGCCGGGGTCGACAGGACGTACCGCGAAAGGCCTCGGAAACGGGGCCTTTCGCGTGTTCAAGCCAGATTCATGGTGGCACTTGACAGACACCAACAGTGATGTCATAGTGCTGTCACGATGAATTTGACGATCGCGCTCGAGGGGCTCACGGAAGACCTGCAGGGGATCGCCTCGCTCGGCGACGAGCGCTCGGCTCAGATCGCCCGCCGGCTCTCGGACGCCCTCGGCTCCAGCCTTCGCCTCAAGGTGTTCGACCTGCTGACGCAGGCGGCGGTCGAACTGTCGTCCAAGCTCCCGAGCGGCCACATCGAGGTTCGTCTCGTCGGCCAGGAGCCGGAGCTGATCTTCGTCGACGACGCCGGCGCCGAAGCAGCTTCGTCGAGCGAAGAGCTCTCCGCCCGCATCACGTTGCGTCTCCCCGAGTCGCTGAAGACGTCGGTTGAAAAAGCAGCCGACCGGGAGGGCGTCTCCACCAACACGTGGCTCGTGCGCGCGATTGCCCGCGCCGCGGAGTCACGTACCCCGACCCAGAGCGGCCGGCGCCTTTCCGGCTACGTCTCCAGCTAGGAGGTCAACGTGCAGAAGACATTCGAAATCAGCGGTCCCGTCGATCTCAACGTGGAGCTCACGGCGGGCGACATCGTCGTCGCCCCCGGAAGCGACGGCAGCGTCGAGGTGGAGCTCGTCGCACACGACGCCGAGAGCCAAGAGCTCGTCGACAACGCAACCGTCGAGCTTCGCGGGCGCGAAGTGTTCGTCCAGATCCAGAAGAAGGGCGGCTGGTTCAACTTCCGCAACCGCGGCATCACGTGCACGATCAAGTGCGTCGACGGATCGTCGTTGCGCGCACGCACCAAGTCGGGCGACATCGAGGCCGACATCGACTTGGCGCGCGCCTGGGTCAACACCGCATCCGGCGACATCTCGCTCCGCAACGTGAGCGGCGACCTGAGCGCGAACAGCGCCTCCGGCGACACCACCGCCGGCAACGTCGGCGGCCGGGCAAACGTCAACTCCGCGTCCGGCGACGTCAAGCTCGGCACCGTCGGCGGCGACGTGTCTGCGAACACCGCGAGCGGCGACATCTCCGTCGACGCGGCCGGCGGCAGCGTCAAGGCGAACAGCGCGAGCGGCGACATCAGCGTCGACGCGGCCGGCAACGGCGACGTCTCGGTCAACTCCGCGTCGGGCGACGTGGGCATCGGACTACGCAGCGGCACCCGCGCGCATCTCGACTGCAACACCGTGAGCGGCGACACCCGCTCCGACCTCGGCCTGAGCGGCGACGAGCCGCAGGGCGACGCGCCACTGGTGCACATCAAGGTGCGCACCGTCAGCGGCGACATCCACATCTACAGCGCGCGGACGTCCGCGTCCGCCGACACCGCACAGGAGGTGCAGGCATGAACCGCGTTTCCTGGGACTCGACCGCGCCTCGCCGGATCGGCCCGCGCCGCGCCACGTCTCCCAAGCCGAAGCCCGAGGAGGGCATCGCAACCGCCGAAGCAGAGCTGCTTCGCGGCACGTGGGACCAGCTTCGCTCTCGTCCCTTCTGACTGCTCCAGATCGGGGACGCTGGGTGCCTGGCACTTGAAAAAGGTGCCAGGCACCTTTCTTTTGGTTTCAGGCGCGCGAGATGGGCCGTGAAGGATTCGAACCTTCGACCTTGGGATTAAGAGTCCCCTGCTCTACCAGCTGAGCTAACGGCCCGCAGCGGCTGCGTATCGTAGCGCCGGATGCGTGTCGTCTCCGTCGTCGGCAACAGGCCGCAGTTCATCAAGTCGGCCCCGCTCTCGCTCGCGCTGCGCGAGGCCGGGATCGACGAGGCCGTGCTGCACACGGGCCAACACTGGGACCCGGAGCTGTCGCAGGTGTTCTTCGACGAGCTCGACATCGCGGAACCGAAGTACCGGCTCGACCTGCGCACCGCGGACCCGGAAGCGATGGAGCCGGCGATTCGTGAGGTGATCGAACAGGAGCAGCCGGACTGGGTGCTCGTCTACGGCGACACGAACTCGACGCTCGCCGGCGCACGCGCTGCGGGCGCCGTGCGCGTCGCGCATGTCGAAGCAGGCTTGCGCAGCTTCGACCTCGAGATGCCGGAGGAGCGAAACCGCATCGAAGTCGACCGCATCTCAACGTTGCTCCTCTGTCCCGACGAGCGCAGCGCGGCGCAGCTCGAGAAAGAAGGCGTCGCGGGACGGCGCGAAGTCGTCGGCGACGTGATGGCCGACGCGGCGCGCATCTTCGCGCCGATCGCGCGCGAACGCACGCACGTGCTCGAACAGCTCGGCGTCGAGCCCGGCGCGTACGTCGTCGCAACGGTGCACCGCGAAGCGAACGTCACGAGACCGGAACGGCTGCAACACATCGCCGACGCACTGCTGCAACTCGACGACCCCGTCGTCTTCCCCGCCCACCCGCGCACGAAAGCGGCGCTCGAGCAACTCGGCATCGCGCTGCCGACGATCGCGCCGCTCGGCTACCTCGAGCTCGCCGCGCTCGCGTCCCAGGCGCGCGTGATCCTCACCGACTCGGGCGGCCTGCAGAAGGAGGCGTATTGGTACGGCGTGCCGTGCGTCACCCTGCGGCCCAGCACCGAGTGGGTCGACACCGTGGAGCAGGGCGCGAACGTGCTGGTCGACGACGACCCGGCCGCGATCGTCGCCGCCGTGGCCTCCGCCCGGTTCCCCGAGAACGCCCCACCGCTCTACGGCGACGGCCGCGCCAGCGGAAAGATCACAACCGCTCTGTACCCTTGAGCGCCGGATGAGCTGGGACATCGCGGTCATCGGCGCCGGCTATGTCGGCATGCCTCACGCGCAGACGTTCGCGGAAAGCGGCAAGAAGGTCGTGCTCGTCGACGTGCAGCAGCGCGTCGTCGACCTGATCAACAGCGGCGAGAGCCACATCCAGGACGTCTCCTCCGAGGCGCTCAAGCCGCTCGTCGACTCCGGCCTGATCAGCGCGACGACCGACTACGCCGCCGCCGGGGAAGCCGATGCCGTGGTGATGGCCGTGCCGACGCCGCTGACGCTGCAGCGCGAGCCCGACCTCACCGCAATCGAGAGCGCGACGCGCGGCATCGCGCCGCACATCAAGAAGGGACACGTCGTCGTACTCGAATCGACGACGTACCCGGGCACGACGCGGGAAGTCGTGCAGCCGATCCTCGAGTCCGGCAGCGGGCTGAAGGCAGGCACGGACTTCTTCCTCGGCTATGCACCGGAGCGCGTCGACCCCGGCCGCGTCGACTGGACGACCAAGACGACCACGAAGGTCGTGGGCGGCATCGACGCCGCATCGACGAAAGCCGTCGGCGATCTCTATCGCTCGGTGCTCGACGACGTGCACGAGGTGTCGAGCACGGAGGCGGCCGAGCTGACGAAGCTGCTCGAGAACATCTTCCGTTCGGTGAATATCGCGCTCGTCAACGAGCTTGCGCAGCTATGTGACCGGATGGGCATCGACGTGTGGGAAGTCGTCGACGCGGCGGCGACGAAGCCGTTCGGGTTCATGTCGTTCAAGCCCGGCCCCGGGCTCGGCGGACACTGCATCCCGCTCGACCCGTACTACCTGGCGTGGAAGGCGCGCGAGTTCGACTTCAATACGCGGTTCGTCGAGCTCGCCGGCGAGATCAACAACAACATGCCGTACTTCTGCCGCTCGGTGATCTCGCAGGCGCTGAACCACGGCGCGGGCAAGCCGGTGAGCGGGGCGAAGATCTTGCTGATCGGCGTCGCCTACAAGGCCGACATCGACGACCACCGCGAGTCGCCCGCCGAGAAGCTGCTGCAACTCTTGCGCAACGCCGGCGCCGACGTCGCCTACCACGATCCGTTCGTGCCGGAGTTCGACGGCTTGAAGTCGGTGCCGCTCGAGCCCGAGAAGTACGACTGCATCGCGATCGTCACGGCGCACACGAGCATCGACTACGCCGACGTGGTCGAGCGCAGCAAGGTCGTCGTCGACTTCCGCAACGCCACCAAGGGCTTCGAAGTCGACGGCAAGGTCTGGAAGCTCTAGTGGCGACCGTCGGTGTCGTCGGGCTCAACTACTGGGGCCCGAACCTCGTCCGCAACTTCGACGATCTCGCCGACCTCACGTGGCTGTGCGACCTGGATGAGGCGCACCTCAACGCCATGGCCGAGCGCTATCCGCAAGCGAAAGCGACGCAGAGCTACGACGACCTGCTGAACGACGACACGCTCGACGCGATCGTGATCGCGACGCCGGTGCCGACGCACTACGAGCTCGCGAAGCGCGGCATCGAGGCCGGCAAGCACGTCTTCGTCGAGAAGCCGCCCGCGATGCACGCCGCCGAGATGGACGAGCTCGTGGCCCTCGCCGAGGTGCGCGACCGCGTTCTCATGCCGGGCCATTTGCTGCTCTACCACCCCGGCGTGCTCAAGCTGAAGGAGCTGATCGACGCCGGCGAGCTGGGCGAGGTGCTCTGCGTGTACGGCAACCGCCAGAACCTCGGCATCGTGCGCGAGAAGGAAAACGCGCTGTGGTCGCTCGGCGTGCACGACCTGTCGGTGATCCTCTATCTGCTGGACGAGGACCCGAACGTCGCGACTGCGCAAGGCGGCGACTTCCTGACACCGGGCGTCGAGGACGTCGTCTTCTGCTACTTGCGCTTCCCGAGCGGCAAGATCGCTCACATGCACCTCTCGTGGCTCGACCCGCACAAGATGCGCAGGATGACCGTCGTCGGCCGCGAGAAGATGGTCGTGTTCGACGACATGGAGCTCGAGCGCAAGGTGACGGTGTACGAGAAGTCGCCGTGGAAGCGCGCCGAGACGTACGGCGAGTGGCAGACACGCTCGGGCGACATCTACATCCCGAAGATCTCGACCGCTGAGCCGCTGCGCCTCGAGTGCCAGCACTTCCTCGGGCTGATCAATGGCGAAGGCGACCGCGCCAAGGTCGCGCGCGACGGCGCACGTGTCGTTCGCACACTCGAGATGCTGACGGAGAGCCTGCGTGGCTGAGATTCATCCGTCTGCGACGGTGTATCCCGGGACGGTGCTCGGCGAAGGCGTGAAGGTGCTCGAGAACGCGGTCGTCGGCAAGCAGCCGTCGCTCTCGCCGCGCTCGACCGCGAAGCGCGAGCCGCTGCCGCCGGCGACGATCGGCGACGCCACGATCATCTCGACCGGCGCCATCGTCTTCGCAGGGTCGACGATCGGCGCGCGCGTGATCCTCGGCGACCAGTCCTGCGTGCGCGAACGCGTCACGATCGGCGACGACGTCGTCGTCGGACGCGGGTCGCTCGTCGAGAACGACACGACAATCGGCGCGCTCACGAAGATCCAGGCGGATGCCTACATCACCGCGTACTCGACGCTCGAGGACCACGTCTTCATCGCGCCGTGCGTCGTGACCACGAACGACAACTTCATGGGCCGCACCGAGAAGCGCCACGACCTGATCAAGGGGCCGACGATCCGCCGCGGGGCGCGCATCGGCGGCGGCGCGATTCTCTGCCCGGCGGTGGAGATCGGCGAAGAGGCGTTCGTCGGCGCAGGCGCGGTCGTCACGAAAGACGTGCCGCCGCGCAAGGTGGTCGTCGGCTCACCGGCGCGCGTGCTGCGCGACGTGCCCGACGACGAATTACTTACTTAGCGCGAGCTTGTAGGCGAGCGGGTTCGCCGTCTGCGTGTCGAGGCGCACCTCGACGTAGAACGTCCCTGCGCTACGCGCGCGATACGCGATCCGCAGCTGCCCGTGTACCCGCTTCCCGATCGAGACGCGATCGTGAGGGACGGCGTGCGGCGGCAGCACATGTGTCGTCCCGGGCCGCCACAGGGTCAGCTGGAGCTTCGCCGACGCGAACGCAGTCGACAGCCGCAGAAAGAGCTTCTGCCCACGCGCAAGGTTCACGCGATAGACGTCCACGTCGTCGTCCCAGTAGTCGAGCGTCGGCGAAACCGTGCGGGGCAGCGGCGGCAGCGCGCGCGACCACGGGCCGGCGTCGTCGTTCGGCTCGTACGCATCGGCCTGCGGCAGCTGCAAGCCCCCCGTGAGCCGCGTGAGCGCGGCGGCGACGTCGAGCCGCCCCCAACCGGAGAAGCGGTCGCGTCCGGCGCCGCACATGACACAGCCCGTCGCCGGTCCTTCGTCGGTTGCGGTGCGCTCGAGCAGCCACGTCACCTGGTCGGGTGTCAGCTTCGGGTTCTGGCCGATCAGCAGCGCGGCGGCGGCTGCGACCTGCGGCGCGGCGAACGATGTGCCGATGGCATCCCTGAACTCCTGCGACTCCGAGCAATCCGAGTACGGCTCACCGGCGCAGCCGGCGTCGGAGCTGACGAGGCTGCGCGGGATCGTCGAGAAGATCGCGTCGCCCGGAGCTGCGATGTCGTTGTACACCGCGTCCCGGTTCGAGTACGCAGGCACGCTGCCGTCGCGGCGAATGGCGCTGACGCCGAGCACGTGCGGCAGCGCCGCCGGGTAGCCCGCGAACGGCCACGGCGTCGCCGGCGACTGCGGGCCGTTGCCCACCGCGGCCACGACCACTGCGCCCTTCGCGTACGCGTACTCGACCGCCGCCTGCTCGAGCGGCGAGAACGAGTCGAGCCGCGCGTTGAGCGGATCGCGCGCGGCGCCGAGACTCAGGTTGATCACGCGCGCTCCGTTGTCGACCGCCCAATGGATCGCATCGACTTCTGCGCGCAGCGGGATGTTGCCGTCGGCCTCGACGACTTTCGCGACGAGCAGCTGCGCGTTGAACGCCATGCCCGCGATGCCGACGCCGTTCGACGCGTTGGCGGCGATCTCGCCGGCGACAAAGGTCCCGTGGCCGTCGCTGTCGACGTCCCACGGCGAGCCGACGAACGACTTGCCGGCCGCGATACGCCCTGCGAACTCCGGATGTCCCGCGTCGATCCCCGAATCGACCACCGCGACCTTCACGGTCGCGAGCTCCGGCTGTGTCGGCCAGAACGCCCACGCCTTGTCGACGTCGAAGTACCACTGCTTCGCCGCGTCCGGCTCGGTGTTGGCAAAGCGCGTCGTCGCGCCGACCGCGCCGACGATGACCAAAAAGACCAGCAGGGCGCCGACGGCGCCGGTGCGCCTCACGAGACCTGGACGGTTGCCGACACGCCGGCGACGAACCCGCCTCCGGGCGCGCAGCGGACGCGATATGCGCCCGGCTCCAGCGTGCCGGCGAAGGTCCAGGCGCCCGTGCTGTCCGTCAGCGTCGACGCGACGGTGGCCCAGACCGTTCCCGACTCGACCTGCAAATCGACTTCGACCCCCGCCAGAACCGGCTGCAGGCTGCCGGTGATCCCATCGGTCGTCGCGCTCGCCGTGACGAGCGGTGCGACGGAGACCTTCGCCAACCCGACGCGGACGCTGCCCCACGCGAGGCGGTACTGCGTCGTCACGTCCGGCGTGACGGGTGCTTCGAAGCTGCCGTCGGCCGCGGCGTCGACCGAGCCTGCCGGCTGCCAGGTGCCGCCGAGCGGACGCTCTTCGAGGGTGACGCCCGAAACGGAGCCGCGCGCGAAGCCGGACAGCGACGCGGGGCTGCCGAACGCAACCGCGCCGGCCGGCGGGACGAGCTCGAGCAGAGACGCGGCGAACCACGTGGACCGCAGCCCAAGCGCGGTGCGCAGGCGGCTGCCTGTGAACGCCTGCGAGCCCGCGTCGGTGACGACAGTCGCGGTGCGCACCCGTCCTGACGCGCCGAGCGCGATCTGGATGTCGTCGATCGGCGAAGTGAGCTTCAGCGCCCTCGCGACCTTCGCGAAGTCCACCACCACCGGGCCCCAGTTGTGGTGCGGCGATGCTGTGTCGTACGGGTCGGTCACCGACTGCAAGTACGGAACGGCGACGCCCGTCGCTTCGAGCGCCGACACCGTGCGCCCGCCGGAGCTCGAGAAGTAGAGCGTGTCGGCGACCTTGCCCTTGTACGTCACGACCTGCCCACTCGTCGCGTCCACTGCCGCATTGGTCGCATCGGTCTCCGCCTTCACGCCGCCGTACACCTGGCTGCGCCCGTCGCCGAAGAGATCGTAGGGCGCGTCCTTCGCAAGGTTGGCGAGCGCATACGAACGCGCCGCGACGGCCTGCGCCGCCAACGCAGCGGCCGGCCATGTCGAGGGCATCTCTGACGGGACGACCCCCTTCACATACGAGTCGAGCGCAACGTCGTCGATGACGAGCAGCGACTTGCCGGACACCTGCACGATCATGTTCCCGCGATACGCCACACCGTTCACGGCGATCGGGACGGTCGAGGTGAACGTGAGCGGCGCGGTGAGCTGCTCGCCGCTGACGAGCAACGCCGGCGTGAGCACGACGGGACCCGAGAGCTGAAGGGTGTGACCCGCCGAGTCGCTCACGGTTGCCGCGGTGAGCTTCTCCTTCTTTCCTTGTGCGACCAGCACACGGACGGCCGGCACGGAGGCGGAGCCGAGCGACGTGCCGACGTAGTAGTGCGCGAGGATCTTGTCGAACGTCCAGCCGTGCTTGGCGTAGCCGTACGCGCCCCACTGGCTCATGCCGATGCCGTGACCCCAACCGTGCCCGTTGAGCACGAGCGCGCCCTTCGACGTGATCGTCGTGAGCGTCGGGGTCGTGGTCGTCGTTGCGGTTCCCGCGGCATTTGCGGTGCCGAGAACGACCGACGCGGCTGCACCGGCGCACATGAGGGCACAGAGAACCCCGAGTCGGAGGGCGGGCCGACCCATGCGCAGGACGGTAGCCCAGGCGACCGTGCCTTTCAGTGCAGTTTTACGAAACGCTTCCATCGAACCGGTTC
>Ga0157369_10008232_pt1 | contig 11957 bp, 9 predicted proteins | sample C25metaG_FD_113461 | JGI IMG/M metagenome (GOLD analysis project Ga0157369, IMG submission 113461) | Corn rhizosphere microbial communities from Kellogg Biological Station, Michigan, USA - C2-5 metaG | ecosystem: Host-associated > Plants > Roots > Rhizosphere > Soil | place: USA: Michigan...
GAGAAAGTGAGCCGCGAAGTGGCGCTGCACCACCTCCTCGGCCGCACCGTGCGGGACCCGAATGGCCGCAAGGTGGGCCGCATCGAGGAGCTGCGCGCGAGGATCGAGCTGCAGGAAGCGCGATCCGACTACGTGGTTGCGGAGTTCCACGTCGGCTCGTTCGGCGCAATCGAGGGCCTCGCCGGCGCGCACTTCGCGCGATTGCTGCTCCATCGCCTCGGCCGCTTGGCGCCATACACGAGCCACAGCATCCCCTGGGATCGCATCGACCTGAGCGATCCACGAAATCCGAGGACCCGGGATTCGCTGGAAGAGCTGAAGGCGAAGTCGGCCGCCAGCGGAAGCGCCTAGCCGGCGAGATCGACAGGGCAGGCGACGAGGAGCCGCGCTCACCACCTGCCGGCAGCATCATGCCGTGCGGGCGCGGAGCTATGCCTGCTCGACCTCGACCTGGTTGTCGTAGAACACCGGACCATGCCCGAGGTCTGTCTCGCGCTGCGAGGTCGTCTGGTTGGCGTTCGCCCCGTCGTCAGCGAGCTTGGCCCACCACACCGACGGGGCCCACGCCACGCCTTCGCGGATCGCCGGCTCGACGCGCGCCGTCGCGAGGAAGGCACCCCGATCGTTGCGCACCGTCACGCGCATCCCCGCGGCGATGCCGCGACGTTCGGCATCCGCGGGATGCAGCAGCACCTCCGGCTCGCGCGCCTGGCGCCTCAGCGACGTGATGTTCACGAACGTCGAGTTGAGGAAGGTGTGCGCCGGTGAAGAGATCAGCGTGAGCGGGTAGCGCGCCACCAGATCCGGATCGCGCTCGCGCGACTCGTAAGGCGGCGTGTACGTCGGCAGCGGATCCAGCCCCATCTGCTCCAGCCGAGCCGAGTACAGCTCGCACTTGCCGCTCGGCGTCGGGAACTCGCCGCCGGCGTAAGGGAGATACGGCGTCGGCAGTGCGAGCCGCATCCAGCCACGCTCGAGCAACTGCTCGAGCGTGACGCCACTCAGCTTGGGCGACGAGGACGCAAGCGCCTGACGGATGATTGCGAGGTCGTCGTCACGCAGGCACTCGTGGTCGAGCTGCATGCGCGCGGCGAGCAGGCGGAAAATTTCACTGTTCGGCCTGGCCAGGCCTTCGGGCGCGATGGATGGCCGATTGAGTGATACGTAGTGATGTCCGTACGCGAGATGCACGTCCCAATGCTCGAGCTGGGTCGTCGCAGGGAGCACGATGTCTGCCCAGTCGGTGGTGTCGGTGCGGAAATGCTCGAGCACCACCGTGAACAGGTCCTCACGCGCCAGGCCGCGAAGCACGACGTTCCGCTCCGGTGCCACGGCGGCTGGATTGCTGTTGTAGACGACGAGCGCCTTCACCGGCGGACCGCCGACGCCGGCATCGTCACGGGTCAGTGCTTCGCCGAGCCGGATCATGTTGATCGTTCTCGCCGCCGAACCCAGATCGGGACGCTCCAGCGCCGCGCGGTCAAAGGCGAAGTTGGCCGACGTGGAGAGCTGTACCCCTCCGCCCGCGCGGCGCCAATGGCCCGTGATCGCCGGAAGACAGGCGATGCTGCGCACCGCCATCCCGCCACCGGCGTGGCGCTGCAGCCCGTAGTTCACGCGAATGAACGCGGCGCGGGCGCGTCCATAGCGTTCGCCCAGTGAGACGATCGTCTCTGTCGGCAGGCCGGTCACGAAGGACGTCCGCTCCGGCGTCCACTCGGCTGCGCGCTCGCGCAGCTGCTGATGGCCGAGCGTGTACCGTTCCAGGTAGTCACGGTCCTCGAGCCCTCGCTCGAAGAGCACGTGCATCATGCCGAGGGCGAGCGCGGCGTCGGTACCGGGACGGATGGGCACCCACTCGTCGCACTGCTGCGCCGTGCGAGTGCGGATGGGATCGATGCAGATGACCGGCGCGCCACGCGCGCGCGCCTCGAGCACGAACGGCCAGAGATGCGGGTTCGCCGTGAGCGTGTTGGTACCCCAGAGCAGTACGAGATCGCTCTCCGGCACGCCCTCACTGTCCGCGCCGACGTTCGCTCCCACCGTCATGCGCATTCCCACCGTGCCGGCCATCGAGCAGATCGTGCGATCCAGGCGCGACGCACCGAGCAGGTGGAAGAAGCGCCGATCCATGGACGAGCCCTGCACCATCCCCATCGTGCCGGCATACGAGTAGGGCAGGATTGCCTGCGGTCCCTCGGGCGAGCGTACGATCTCGCCAAGCCGCGACGCGATCTCGTCCAGCGCCTCGTCCCATGAGATCTCGCTGAACTGGCCGCTGCCCTTCGGTCCCGTGCGACGCAGCGGCGTGCGCACCCTCTCCGGATGGTAGGTGCGTTCGATGTAGCGATTCACCTTCGCGCAGAGGAACCCCTGCGTCACCGGGTGCTCCGGATCTCCGGCGATGCGCGTTGCGCGCCCGTCTTCGACGGTGACGAGCGTGGCGCAGGTGTCGGGGCAGTCGTGCGGACACGCGCCGCGTACGACGCCGTTGCGCGAGAGCTCGATGGAATCGGGGGAGAGCGTCGTGGCCACGAGGGGAACTTAGTGCTTCCTGTGGCGGCAGGCAGGAGGCAAGGAGCCAGGGCGGCATCCGGGTACCCTCGCGTCCCAGCAGCCTCGCTGCCCGTTCGTTGGTAAGTCCATGCATCTCGGCACGTTACTGCCATCCAGTAAACATCCGTTGGCGGCACGGCTCCGTTCGCGACAGACAGCGGTGTGCCAGCGATCGTCGTGGCCGATTGGAAACTCCTTGACCTTTCAGCACTTGCCGCGTCTCCCGCTCTTGACACTGAATCTCGTGTCCGTAACTTTTCACGCCGCCGCTGCCGGGCACAGCTTCGCGTGCACGGAACCCGCGACATCCACTCATGATTACCCAGGAGATCCACATGAAGCGTCTGGCCCTTGTCGCCGCCGTTGTGCTCGTCGCCGCCTGCAGCACCCAGGAGAAGCCCGCCGATACCGCCGCCCCGGCAATGGCTCCGGCGCCGGCGATGTCCGCCGACACGAGCATGGCGCACGATTCCGCCATGGCCGCGATGGACACGACCAAGAAGGACACGACCAAGGCCAAGGTCGACACCACGAAGAAGAAGCCGTAATCGCGTTTCTCTCCGAGGTTGAAACGGGGCGCCCACTCTCCAGTGCGGCGCCCCGTTTCGTTTCCATCATCCGCCGTTCGCGCGTCGGGTCTCCGCGTACCAGCGAAACGCGTTCGGCACACCCTCGCTCGGGTGCACGAGCGGATTCCACCCGAGCTCACGTCGCGCGCGGTCGGAGGTGAACGGGTTGTCCCGCGTCAGAAAGTCCACCGACTGCCGCAGCGACGACTTCAATCGAGCCGGCCCAACGACTGCTGCCAGGCGCATGACGACGCGCGCCGCTGGTTCGGGGAGCGACACGATTCGCGATCGCATGCCAAGTCCGACTCCGGCGAGGCGGAAGAATTCTGCCACCGTCACCTCGAAATCGTTCGCGAGATTGTAGGCGCGGCCGCCGGCCGCATCACACGTCGCGGCGCGGACCATTCCATCCGCCACGTTCGCGGCGTGCACCACGGCGAGCGTCGAGCGGCCGCCGCTGATCACGGGCGCCACGCCGAACCGGAGCAGTCGCGCAATCCGCGGCACGAACTGGCGATCCCGCTCGCCATACACCACGTCCGGTCGCACCGCAGTCGCCCACAGCTTTCCTGCGGCATGCGCGTCGAGCACGAGCTGCTCCGACTCGCGCTTCGATCGCGCGTAGTACGAGCGCTCGCCGAGTGGAGCGAGCGGCGTCTCCTCGCTCGTCTTCCCGCCGTGCGGTGCGTAGCGCGCATGGCTGCCGTACACCGCCACACTGCTCACGTGCACCAGCCGTGCGCCGGCGTCGGCCACTGCATCCACCACGTTGCGCGTGCCGTCGATGTTCGGGCGGCGAAATGCTTCCCATCCGCCGTCCGTCGTCACCGCGGCGGCGGTGTGGAACACGACGTCGCATCCCGTGACGGCCGACCGCAGCGTCGAAACGTTCAGGGTGTCGCCAACCGCGAGCGCGACGCCTCGGCGCTGCAGCCACTCTGCATTCGTCGGATCGCGCACCAGCGCGCGTACTCGCCATCCGTCGCGAAGGAGACGTTCCACCACGTGCGACCCGACAAGCCCGGTGGCGCCGGTCACCAGCGCGGCGGGCATCGTCAGGTCACGGCAAAGGGGAGCGCCACTACTTCCACCTTTCGCTCGGCGAGGACGCCGGGCTCGGCGTCGTCTTCCGCCCAGCGTGCAACGAGCGTCGTCCCCGGCTCGATTTCCCGCCTGACCATGGCGAGTCCGACCCCGCCGAGCATCGGTGAGCGCACCGCGCTGCGGACGTCGCCCACCTGGCTGCCCGCGTCGTCGTGCAGGGTGGCGCCTCGTGGCGCGGGGTCGGTGCCCGCCGAACGCACGCCACGCAGATGCTTGTTCACGTGCCCGCGAAAGTGCACGCGTGCGACCGTCTCCTGACCGACGTAGCACCCTTTCGTGTACGAGATGGCGTGCAGCTCGTCGAAGTTCGCTTCCTGCGGGATCGTCGAGTCGTCCATCTCGATTCCCCACTCCGGTCGCCCCGCTTCGACGCGCGCAATCTCCCACGCCTCGAGGCCGGCCGGCGTGGCGCCCGCCTCCACCGCGCGCTGCCAGAGCGACGCAAAGGACTCCGTCGGCAGAATGAGCTCGAATCCCTCCACGCCGAGATCGGGCACGCTGGCAACGATGGCCCGCGCTCCATCGAGATCCACGGTCACGTGCGCGTAGGGTGGAAGGGCCGCGAGCGCGGGCGCCGGCACACCGGTGATGGTGCTCATCACGTGGCGCGCGTTGGTGCCGAAGATGCCGATGTCCCGCAGCGTCGCCGTGACGTCCGCATGCGGTGCGAGCCGCGGGTTCACGTACTTCTTCACCATCCCCGCCCAGGCGTCGGCCGCGCGCGGCGGCGTATCCGTGAGCACCGAACCTTCCTCCACGAATATCCGCACGTCGGCGACGATCTTTCCCTTGGCGGTGAGCGCCGCCGCGTAGCAGCCCTGACCGGGCGGGAGTCCTGTGACGTCGTTCGTCACGAGGCCGGCGACCATTTCGGCGGCACGCTCACCGAACACCTGAAGGCGTCCGCGATGACTGCGATCGAAGATGGCGGCGCGGGTGTGCAGCGCCTCGTACTCGGCTGCCACACTTCCATAGGCCAGCACGACGCTCCGGCCGCCAACATCGGCCGTGGTGGCGACGCCGCTGGGTGCGCTCTGCGTACTCACGTGTGATGCTCGGTGGGTGTGATCCCTACCAGCGCCGCAAGCTCGTCGAGCGTCAGCGTGGTGAGGTCGGCGGTGGCGCCGTCGGCGTCGAGCGCCACGTGGGCGGGCGCGCCGACGGCGAGTACGTGCACGCCGGCCATTCGCGCGGACCGGATGGCCGGCGTGGAGTTCACGAGGGCAACCGTGTGCTCGCGGCGTGCGCGACGTGTGCGCGCGAGGTGCGCGGCCGCCTGCTCGTACAGCTCCGCGGATGGTGGCGGCTGCAGCACGTCGTCGGCGGTGAAGACGCACGCCATCATCCCATCCAGCGCGGAGAGACGAAGGAAGAGATCGGTTTCCGCTCGGCTCGCGCGAGACACGATAGCCAATCGCGCACGCGGCTCGGTAGCGCGGAGGAAGCCGGACACGCCGGGCTCGAGTGTCAGTCCGCGCGCGAGGCGCTCAGTGAACGCACGCCCGGCACGCAGCACGACGAGATCGACGAGCGCCGGGTCGTCACCCCGAGCGCGCTCGACCGCGATGCCTGCCGCGTGATGGACGTCGAGGCCGGCGCAATGTTCATCGTATGCATCGGCACTCCAGGCCACGCCCTCGTCGGCCAGCGCGCGCAGCAGGGCGTCGCGCCGCGCGGCGCCGGTGTCGGCGAGCACTCCGTCCCACTCGAGGAGCACGGCGTCAACCATGCTCGTAAGTAAATTCGGGTGTCGGGTGCGCGCTACGGGAGTGGGAGGGGACGACTCGGCGCGCTACTCAGCCTGCTTCGCGTACGACGCATCCAGCACGTCGACCGGATGCACCACGCGCGCGCTCATCTTCGCCTGCCTCAGCCCCGCGCCGATCTGCATCAAGCACCCCGGGTTGCCGGTCACGACGAGCGGAGCCGAGGTGGCGGCGATGTTGGCGAGCTTGGGCGCCAGCACTCTGTCGCTCACGTCCGGCTCGATGAGGTTGTAGATCCCCGCGCTGCCGCAGCAGTGCTCGCTCCCTTCCAGTGGAACGCGCGTGAGCCCGGGCACCGCACCGAGCACGGCCAGTGGTGCGGCAACGACGCGCTGGGCGTGCATGAGATGACAGGGCGCGTCGTACGTCACCGTCACCGGCAGGTTGCCGCCGGGCTTCGGCCCCGCATCGGCGAGCAGCTCGCTCACGTCACGTACCCTCGCCGCTACGGCTTCGGCTCGCTCGTGCCACTTGGGGTCGTCGGCCAGCAGTGCGCCGTACTCCTTCATCATCGCTCCGCAGCCGGCGGCGTTCGTCACGATGTAGTCGGCGCCGCTCTTCTCGAACGCCGCGACGTTGGCGCGTGCGAGCTTGCGCGCAGCGTCGTCGTCGCCGGCGTGCGCATGGAGCGCACCGCAGCAGCGCTGTCCCGCCGCGGGCACCATGCTGTAGCCGTTCACGGTGAGCGTGCGCTCGGTCGCGCGGTTCGTGCCGGCATACAGCCCCTCCATCACGCACCCGGTGAGCAGTGCTGCCGTTCCCCGCGTGCCGTCGCCCGCTGGCTCGTAGGTCTTCCCACGAAGCGGTGGGCGCGTGGATTCCAGCATCGCCATCGAGAAGCCAAGCCGTCCCGGCAACCGCGACAACAGCCAGGACACTCGAGTCGCGCGCGCGATCCGCCCGCCAAGCATCGCCATCTTGAGCAGCGATTGCCGCGCGAAGACGAACAGGATCAGCCGCGCGATCGGCGGGTTCGGCTTCACGTCGGTGAGCGTGGCGCGCGTCGCCTCCAGCAGATGACCATACGGCACGCCGGATGGACAGGCTGTCTCGCACGCCCGACAGCCGAGACACTGGTCGATGTGGGTGCGGACGTCGCGATCATCGAGGGCGAGCGTCCCCTCCACGACCGACTTCATGAGCACGATGCGACCGCGCGGGCTGTCGTTCTCGTCCTCCAGCGTGAGATAGGTGGGGCAGGCGGGAAGACAGAAGCCGCAGTGGATACATGCGTCGATTCCTTCACGCGCCTTGGCGAGCGGCGTGCCGGGAATGACGCAGGCGTCAGGATATGGAGAGAGCGTTTGGCTCACGTGAGCTCTCCGAAGATGCCGGGATTCAGGATGCGGTCGGGATCGAACGCGGCACGGATGCCGCGCGACAAGGGATCGGATGCCGTGGAGGGAACCAGCGAGGACCAGAGCGGCGCCGGCAGGCGTTCCGCAACGAGGGTCGCGTCCACGCGCAGTGCCTGGCTGATACCCCGTAGACGCGAGAACTCTTCATCGCCTTCACCCAACGGGATGATACATCGTATCACTCCGCGCCGCGGCGTGGCATGCGCCTCGCCCCCCACGCGTTCGAGCACGGTCGTCACCCGTTCCCACACGGGCGCGAGACGTGAAGGTCGCGCACTGAGCCGGATCACTGCCACTCCCGCTGCATCCCGCATCGAGACTCGCGACCACACATCTCCCTCCACCGGGCGCGGTTCGCCAAGCGTGGCGAGCGACTGCAGCGCCGCTCGCACGAGGGCGTCGTTACCGCCGAACCGCACGAGCAGCGTTCCCGCATCACCGACGCCGAGCGCGCGGGCAAGCGCTGGCGTGACCAGTTCAGCGGCGTAGGGGGTGTACTCGCTCGCGCTGATCCAGCGCCACGCATCGGCGGCGCTCGCCGTCACGGCCACCGACGCTTCTGCCGACGGCACGGCGCGCAGGCGCACCGACACTTCCGTAACTGCGCCAAGCGTCCCCCAGGCGCCCGTCATGAGGCGCGTGACGTCGAAGCCGGCCACATTCTTCACGACTCGGCCACCGCTACGAATGACGTCGCCGCGGCCGGTCACCACTTCCATGCCGAGCACCTGCTCGCGCGGCGTACCGAAGGCGGAGGACAGCGGTCCCGCAGACCCCGTTGCGATCGTCGCGCCGATCGTGCCATCCATTCCACCCGCAGGATCGAGCGGAAGCCACTGGCCTTCCGCACGCAGCACACGGTCGATCTCGCCGAGCGTTGCCGTCGCACGGACGGTAAGCGTGAGATCGCCCGGCTCGTAGTGAACGATGTCCGGGCTCACGAGTGCGGGAAGGTGCAGCGAACGCTCGCCGCGAACCGGACGGCCGGCATCGAGCCAGCGCCCTGCGCCGACGATGCGCAGCGGCGCGCCGTCGGCGCGCGCGCGCTGTACTTCGTCCACCACGGCGGAGGTGTGACTGCTCGCCGGCGCGTCGTTCATGGTCAGGCGGACGGTCGCGCCGACGGAGCGGCGTGCCATTCCCGACAGGCATGAACCGGCACCACCTTGCCCGGGTTGGCGCGACGCTGCGGATCGAAAACTTCGCGGAGGGCGCACATCGCCTGAAGCGTGGCGGGCGTGAAGAGCGAGTCCATGTACGGCATTTTGTCGAGCCCCACGCCGTGCTCGCCGGTAATGGTGCCGCCGGCAGCGATGCAGGCGTGCATCACTTCCGACATCGCGGCGTGCACGCGCGCGGCTTCCGCCGCACTCTGCGGATCGTAGCCGATGTTCGGGTGCAGGTTGCCGTCGCCGGCGTGAAAGACGTTGCAGATGTGCACGTCGTGCCGGTCGGCGATGCGATGGATCTCGGCGAGCACCTCCGGCAGCTTCGTGCGCGGCACCACGGCGTCCTGCACGACGAGCGCCGGCGAGACGCGCCCCATGGCGCCGAACGCCTTCTTGCGTCCCTGCCACAGTCGCGCGCGCTCGTCCGGATCGGTAGCCGACCGGACACCACGCGCACCCGCGGCACGGCAGAACTCCGTCACGCGCGCCGCGTCGTCGTCGAGACCGGCCGCCGCGCCATCGAGCTCGATCAACAGGATCGCTTCCGCATCGGTCGGATAGCCGGCCGCGTAGATGGAAGCTTCCACGACCTGCACCGTGGCGGCATCCATCATTTCCATCGCCGCCGGCACGATGCCGGCTGCGATCACCGCCGACACCGCATGGGCCGCGGCGTCCACCGACATGAAGTCGGCGAGCAGGGTGCGCACGGCCTGGGGGTTCTTCGTCAGCTGTACGGTCACGTCGAGAGCGACGCCGAAGCAGCCCTCGGAGCCGATGAATGCGCCGAGCAGGTCATAGCCGTCTGTCTCGCCGTCGGCATTGCCGAGCGACACGATCTCTCCGCTCGGCAGGAGCGCGGTGATGGCGAGTACATGGTTGAGCGTCACGCCGTACTTGAGACAGTGCGGCCCGCCGGCGTTTTCCGCGACGTTCCCGCCGATCGTGCACGCCGTCTGGCTCGAGGGATCCGGCGCGTAATGCAGCCCGAACGCTGCCGCTGCACGACCGAGCGACGAATTCACCACGCCAGGCTCGACGACGGCGCGCGCATCGTCCGCATCGATCGAGAGAATTCCCTTGAGCCGGTGCAAGCCGAGCAGTACGACGTCCTCGGCGAGTGCGCCGCCTGAAAGGCCCGTACCCGCACCGCGCGGAACGAAGGACACGTTCCGCTCGGCAAGCAGGCGCACCACGGCCACCACTTCGTCTCGCGTGCCGGGAAAGACCGCGAGCGACGGGCGCTTCTGATAGCCCGGAAGGCCGTCCGACTCGTACGTTCGAAGTTCGCCGGCACGAGCCAGCACGCGTCGCTCGCCGACAATGGCGCGCAGCGGCTCGACGAGATCGTTCATGACGGGGGCGGACACACCACGGAAAGTGCACCGCAGCGCAGCTCGTAATCCAGTGGCGTGGCGAGCAGCGCGACCTCGCCGTCCACTGCCACCCATCCCGCGCCACGCGTGGTGATACGCAGTCGGTCGGCAATGACGTCGTCGAAGTGCCCGGTCCGAGACACGGCGTCGAGGCCGCGAAGGACGGCCGTGGCACCGATGGCGATGAACCGCAGTCGCGACCGCCCCTTCACCACCATCACGTGCAAGCCCCGCTTCCCGTCGTGCACCCGCCGCCCGAGCACGGGAAAGCGCAGCTCCCGCTCTCCCACGCCGATGAATACGAGGGGCGTGCGAAACAACCGCGCCTGTCCGTCGACCTCGATCTCCACGCCCATGCGTCGGACGGTGGCCGCCATGCGCACCGCCGCCAGAAAAGATGCGGCCCTGTAGCCCAGGTGCCGCTCGAGCCTCTCGCGTGTGCGGACGAAGCGCACATAGCCGCCCACGCTGCTCGTGTTGAGGAAGACGCGTCCGTTCACGACGCCGACGTCCACCTTGCGCGTCCCCGGGTTCGCCGCGACTTCCACCGCCTCCGCGGCGACCGTGCTGATGCCGAGGTCGCGCGCGAAGTGGTTGAGCGTGCCGCCGGGCAGGATCGCGAGCTCGGTGTTCGTGTCGAGGAGCGCCGCGGCCGCCGTCGCGATCGTACCGTCGCCGCCGGCGACGAGTATCCGCTTCGCACCTCCGTCCACGAGGCGCCGCACCTCGTCGGCGATGTCCGCGGGAGGCACCTCGTGTACCTCGAAGGCGCCACTCACGTCGAGCGCCTCGCGCGCCGCCGCGGCAGTGCCGGCGGCGGCGTTCACGATTGCCGGGATCGGGAGGTGGTCAGCCAACGGCGTCCAACCGCGGAACGTGCTCGGGGAGCGCGACGGTCGCCTTGCGATCCAGCTTTCCCCAGCCAACCAGGCGTCCGCTCAGCGCGGCTGCAAATGAACGTACCACTACCCAGTACATCACCTGCCGGTACGCGAAACGCTGGAGGAAGATCAGCCAGGTGAGCTGCTTCTCCTCGTCCGGCTCCATCAGGAACGCGAGTACCGCCGCCACCCAATCCACGAGCAGGAAGATGGCGTAGTAGGTGAGGACCTGTTCGAGGTTCACCAGTCCGTACTCCAGCCGGCCGTCCACGCTGTGCGCCATCGCGTTCAGCCACACCGAGAGAATGCTCAGCACGAACATGAGATCGGCGACGGGTGAGATGGCGGGGAGCAGGAGCTGGAAGAGAAAGACATTGGGCAACGCGATGAAGCCGAGCGAGCCGTACTCACGGCGGAAGAACGCGTCGCGATGCTTCCAGGCACACTGCAATGTGCCGAACGACCACCGGAAGCGCTGTTTCGCGAGACCGCGGAGCGTGTCGGGTGCTTCGGTGTAGGCCACGGCCGCGTCGGCGTAGGCCACCGAGTAGCCAGCGCGGCGCATGGCGAGCGTGAGATCCTGGTCCTCGGCCAGCGTGTCCTCGCGGAACCCGCCCACCTCGAGCACCGCCTCGCGACGCCAGGCGCCTACCGCACCCGGCACGACGGTGATGCAGTCGAGCAGTGAGAAGGCGCGGCGATCGAGGTTCTGGCTCGTCACGTACTCGAGTGCCTGCCAACGGGTGACGAGATTGATGCGATTGCCCACCTTTGCATTGCCGGCGACCGCCGCCACGGAAGGATCGGCCAACGGCTGCACGAGCTCGGCCACCGTATCGTCGTCGAAGATCGTGTCGGCATCGAGCCCGATGACCACCTCATGCTCCGCGAGGCCGATGCCGTAATTGAGCGCGCTCGCCTTGCCTCCGTTCACCTTGCGGTACACGCTCACGCGCGGCTCGTGGCCGTACGCCGCCTCGCACGCCCCCGCGGTGTCGTCCGACGATCCGTCATCGACGACGATCACTTCCAGCGCCCCCGCATACTGCTGCGCCAGCAGCGACGCGACGGTGCGGACGATCACCTTCTCCTCGTTGTACGCCGGCACGATGACGCTCACCCCCGGTGTATACGACACCGGCGCATTGCGATCCTGGTGGCCCTTCAGGCGCTGCACC
>Ga0157369_10008234_pt1 | contig 11956 bp, 12 predicted proteins | sample C25metaG_FD_113461 | JGI IMG/M metagenome (GOLD analysis project Ga0157369, IMG submission 113461) | Corn rhizosphere microbial communities from Kellogg Biological Station, Michigan, USA - C2-5 metaG | ecosystem: Host-associated > Plants > Roots > Rhizosphere > Soil | place: USA: Michigan...
ACCGTGATCTTAGAGCCTGCTGCAGGCATCGTTTTGTTAGAGCAACTTTATGGCGGATTAGATGCACGGAGCGCAGATGAAGGCCGCAGCTTTTTGAGCAAACCCGGTGGCAAAACCAAACTGGGCGAGAAACTGGTTGATGAACGGGTAAATATTTATTCCGATCCATCCAATCCGGAATTGCCTACTTCAAGCTGGGCAGGCGATGGCCGTCCACAGGAAAAAGTTAGCTGGTTTGAAAAAGGGGTGCTTAAAAACCTGCAATATTCGCGTTATTGGGCACAAAAACAGGGCGTAAAAGCTGTGCCTTCACCAGATAGCATTATTATGGATGGCACCAATACCTCACTGGAAGACCTGATAAAGGGAACGGAAAAAGGCATATTGGTTACCCGCATGTGGTATATCCGCCCGGTTGACCCGCAAACTTTGTTATTTACCGGCCTGACCCGTGACGGTACATTTTACATTGAGAACGGTAAGATCAAATTCCCGATAAAAAATATGCGCTTTAACGAAAGTCCAGTGATCATGCTGAATAACCTCGATGCATTAGGCAAACCCGAACGCGCAGTAAGCGGTGAGTCATTCTCGAGTGCCTTGATACCGCCGATGAGGATACGGGATTTTACGTTCACTTCGTTGTCAGACGCGGTTTAAGAATAGTTGATTAGGTTGATAGAGTTGGATTAAGTTGATTAAGTTTAACTCAATCAACCACTCACTTAATCAACTTAATCAACTAAATTAATCTATCCTTTACCACCAGCGTTTCCGCCATGATATCATGCAGGCATTGCTGCCTTTTGTTAAAAAAGCTAAGCAGGTAGCCGGCAATGGTGATCAATGAAAATATTTTGAATAGGTTTCTGCTTATCGCTCTTCCTGTACTTATTCGTTTACCTTCAAGATCGCAAACCTTTATTTTGAGGATCTGTTTTCCGTATGTTGCCTGCTTTGGGGAGCATTCCATTACAATATGATAGATGATCTTGGTGATAGGTACAAGCGCCAGGATACTTAAAGCGATTATCAGCCTGGCGGTTTTATCCTCAATAATATATGCCGCGAGGAAGGCAAGAACAATAAACCCGCCGCCCACAAAAAACCAATCCAGCGCCGAGGCCATCCATCGCTGATCGAACCCTGCAAAGTATTGGGGGATTACTGATCTTTCTCTAAAATGAAACAGCTCCCGCAATTCGGCAATCTCATGCGCTTCCTTATAGTCGACCATTTCGGCCGTTTTTAAGAAGTCGGATGGCTGAACGGGCATATCCTTTAGCCGTTGTATGCTAAAGGGCCCTTCAGGTTTGCCGTTTATTACAAGGAAGTATTCATTTGCCATGATCACTGGTTAGAATCTTTCAACTTCTCAATGTTACGTATAAAACCAAAAAGTTGTAATGTGTCCAGGCATAACCTTTCAACATTACAACTTTCAAACTTTACAACTGAATTTTAGTATCTCTTCACTTCGAAGCCTGACATGGCGCCACTAAAGTGGATATAAAATTTATTTTTTGCAGCGTCAAAACCAGGTGTTTCATAGTCGCCATCTCCTTTTTTGGTAAATCCTTCAAAATCATCAGATGAGAAGGCCGAAGATTTACTGATACGGCATGCCGCATTTTGCGGAATGGTAAATTTGACACTAGCAGCACCGGTAGAGATATTAATATCGGTAGTATTAAGCGGCTGACCCAATTTTATAGCAAATGAGCCTGCGCCGCCGTTTAATTTTATTGTTTTGATCTTAAATTTTGAAAGATCAAATTTTACGTCAGTTGCGCCGGCATCAAGCTTAACGTTCCATATCGGGTTAGGGTTCAGTTTCATATCCACTTTGTTCCCATGATTATCGTCGCCATCAAAATTGAACCCATGCTTGCTGTCTTCCATCTGAAAGTCAACTACATATACAGAATCTTCAATATGATGGTTCAAGTCGTAGTTACCTACGGTTTCCTGTGTAACAGCATTGAACAACTGGTTAGAGGTATCGCTCAACTGATAGCTTGTTGCACCACCGGCGATATTAAGTTGAGCAACCTTTATAGCCTGGTCGTAAGGAAGATTGAAGGTGCTGTTACCATGTGTTTTAACAAGTCGCCCGCTGTCAGTGTTATCATCATTATCGTCGTCATCGTCACTATCGTCATTATTATCGCTATGATGATAAGTATAATGCGGCCACCACCATCTGTTATACCTGTCATTAAAGTTGCCGAATATAATGAGGGCAAAACCAGCAATTACAACCGCTATTTTAAGGATGGTAGCCCAGGCTGATCTGTTGTTTGCAAACACCAGGTTTACACCGCCGATCACTAAAAATATAGGCCACAGATGAATAAGGTTATACCAATGAAAATGGATGTACCCGAAATTATGCAGCAGAAATATAGCGCCGATCATCACCAGGATCATGCCTGGTATCAGTTTATCGTTTCTCATGATCTTGAATGTTTAAGGTTATACTGTAGGTGTGTTATCGGCCGGCCGATTTGCCTCAGAAGCAGCATCGTCTGCCGGTTTCTCTTCAACTGTATTTGTTTTATTCCAGTCTACTTGTTCCCACGGCTTTTTACGTTCGCCCGATATCATAATGGCGCATCCCACCACGATCAGTATCACAGGCCATAGTCTTTCAAAATCCCAGTCCGGGAATATATCAAAATCGTTCAGCAGAATAGAGCCCCCAATCATAATCAACACTACTCCAAAAACAATGGCAACCAGTGAAGTACTATTACGCGGCGCCTGGTATGGCTGATTTGGGAACGATTGATTAGCGAATGGCGCGCCGGGATTAGTATTGGCATAAGGCGCACCTGTAAATTGGCTTCCGCTATCCATCGGGTTTTGCGGAGGCACCCTGTAATCGACATTTGGATCGATGAAAAGCGGCTTTTTAGGCAGCACGATCCAAAATATGATATATATTAAAAGGCCGCCCCCGTGAAATATAAGCGCCAGCACGAATATCACACGTACTATGGCAACATCTATATTGAAATATTCGGCAAGGCCGGCACAAACACCAGCAATCTTTTTGTGGTATTCGTCGCGATATAGTTTCCTGTCCATTTTATTTATGTTTAAATCAGTTTTCATATTTGTCCCCCAACGGGTTTTATTATTAGTTCATCTACATTAGCGCCGGGGCTCATTTTGTAAACATTTACAATGGCCGAGGCTATATCTTCCGGTAATACAAATTGGTCTTTAGGTATCGTGGTGCCTTCCCACGAGTTGGTTAGTGTTGAGCCAGGGATAACCGCCGTAACTTTCACATTATGAGGCATCATCTCCAGCCGCATTACTCTACTGAGACTTAGTAGCGCAGCTTTTGTTACACTGTACGTCCCTGCGGCGGCAATAGGACCAAGCGCTGCAACCGAGCAGATGGTGAAGATATGCCCGTCGCGTGCTGCGATCATACTTTTACCGAAATAGCGGTATAAATGGTATGCAGGCATGTAGTTGGTATTCATCTGCTTTTCAAAAGCAGCCCCGCTTTCATCCAGTATGCTGATCGGGTCAAACATACCAAGGTTATTTACTATGACGCTGATAAATCCCAGTTCCTGTTCGGCGGCGCCGGCAAATTTGAGCAACTGATCTTTTACACTGCCGTCGGCTACCTGTGTAAATACTTTTATCTGTGGATTGATTGTCAGAAGCTCCTGTTTAAATTCCTCCAATTCACTATCCTTCCTGGAACAAACAGCCAGGTTAACCCCTTCTTTTGCAAAGGCTATGGCGATTGCTCGTCCCATGCCTTTAGTTGCTCCGGTTATTACTGCATTTTTCATTTTTTGTGTTAGTTTCGGTTTTATCCTGCTGTTGTTGATACAAATCTAATTTCTATTACGGGACAAGTTATTATGCTTTTTGGGAAGTACGAACAAAATCTCGGTAAAATGGGGAAAATTAACGGTAAACGATTTTACAACTGTTTACACCGGTTAAGTAGCCGTGAGAAGACTCTTTGTAGAATATACTCCCCGAATTATGTATTTTTTGCCTATTAGTTATTATTGAAAAATCAATTTTAAGTGTAATACCAGCATAATCAACGCATTTTTTTAAATAGGAACACTTATTGCACATGATATTATAAAAGTATTTAACCCTAAAATAATTTTATCATGAACTCGCAAACATTAATCGGAATCGTTGTATGTGTAACACCGCTAGTGTTAATTATTGCAACCTTAATCATAAGGGGTAAAAAATTATTTGATTAATCATAGCAAGCCCATTCGGGTTGGATCAACCCGAATAACGGTTAGATCAAACATCAATTTACCTTAAAAATCCGTCTGTTTCTTTCAAAGCAGATAGATTAAAACAGCTACTGGCCAATTGCCCCTATTGATCTGAAGTTAACTATTTCTGTTATTAATAAATTTAGTTAATAATAAAAACAAAGTATAGGGCTCGCGGGTTGTGTTAGAACTAACAATAACTGCCTGCAATGTTAATGCTGCTAATACAAATCATTGGTGCAATAGGCACAGCTATTATAGCCATTATCTTGTTGAAAAAAGATTGGCGCACCAAAAATGAAGCTATAAGGAAAGAAGCTGTATTGGTTACCAAAATTATTTTTGCAGTAACTATAGTCTCCATACTCAACCTGGCTATTACGTCTTTTCAGTCCCAATATGAAATCGGTAAGCTTGAAAAGGATAAGCGCCAACTGCAGGTAACCAATGCGAACCTGAGTTTCAATATCTCAAAAATTGTTACTGCACAACCAACTCCTGATCTATCAGCCAAAGAGAGTGTCCGGGAAGCACCAAAGCGGGTTCAAGCAACAAGTGATGAGTCTCAAAATCGCCTTGCTGCGGTTAGTAAGATCGGGTCTAAGAAACACGTAGGAGTAAATAAAAAAGCTGAAAAGCATCCAGAACCATTCAAGGCAGTCGAAAACAATATGGCGGTTAATCGCAAAAATACTCCTGTTAATATCGTCAGGGAACAGTCGAATGAGCCTGACGATGTTCCGCTGTTTCATTTTATCGGCACCGGCGGCAGGATCCTTTCGGGCGTATTAGTTAGCAAAGACTCCAGGCCAATTTATAATTTATCAGTAAAGGTGACCAATTATGACGACTTAATGGATTGCAGATGTTTCGTCGGCAATACCAATAGTGTCACTATCGGCGCATTAAATAGCCAAAGCACCTATTTGCTTAAGTTACCGCAATTTAATCGTCGTACGCAAACCGGCCGGTATCTGATCACGCTGCGCTACAACGACAGGCTATATTATGAAGAAGCGATATATACCTTTACTGACCGCCGCAATTTCTCCCAGGCCTTGCGCATAAAACAATATGAAGGTTCATCGTTGGTTCACAACACAGTTATGCGTGGCTCTAGTTACCAATTAAAGTCGATCAACTGGGACCGGGGTTTCCCATTGTCCCTGGACGAGCAGGCGAAGAAGGCTTATATCGCTGCCAATTAAAAATTATATCCCAGGCCAAACTTTACGCCAAATTCCACGAGGTTGTTATTGCCATAAAACCGGTGGTTGAGCAGGTATGAACCAGAAAAAATTGAAACAGGGCCGAAATCATATTTTCCACCAATGCCAGCTTCAATCCCAATGCCGGATTGGTCATTTACTATATGGTCAGCAGAATAATTTGTTTCATGATCGATTGAGATACCACATTGCCCGAACAAATATTTCAGGAAAGTAAATTTCGTTAAAATTGGAACAGATAACATATGGACCTCTCCTTTATATATTTTTTCTCCATATCCACCTATAGTATTCAACTGTACTTTATTTGTCGAATATGACAATCCCGTTTCCACCGAAAATATTTTAGTAAAGCTGCGGGTATAACTTAAGCCGTAGAATTGCCCCGTTTCAACATTATAACCATAGTCGCCTATTGCACCGTGTATATCAACATTATTGATGTTAGCACCATAAACCAGCGAAATATTATTCTTTGTTTGACAGAAAGTATAAGTAGTGCAAAGCAGTAAGGCAATGGCAAGCAATTTTGGTTTCATTTGACAGGTTTAGATAAGTGATAAATATCGCATTTATTATTTTATTACGACGATAGTTATCTGATTGATACGGGCATAGACCGTTAAATAAGTCGATCCTGAAACATTAAGCCTTCATGTTAGTATTATTACAGAAGTGAATAATGCCTAATCAAAGCGGAAAAAATGTATTTTTGAAAAGCAAGAGTCACTGCCATTTCTGAGCTATTTAGGCACTTTTTAGAATCAAAAAAATCGAATTTTGTCCCTTTTCACCACTTGTTTTGTCCCTTTTCGGAGGAATTTAAACAGTTGGAAATCATACTTTTCCGCCTTGCAGACATAACTAAAAATTAGCTATTATTTGATTTAGCTTGACCTATCTTCTACGATAAAATTGGAAAAGGAATTAAAGCGTTTTAAGAAACCTCCTTTAACGAATTAGTGTTTTAGTGTGGCTCAATGATTCATCGCATATTTGGGCTTGAAACGGCCTCTATGGCTCCATTACATCACGTCCGTATAGTAGTGAATCCGAACTACAAACCATCCTTACTTGAAGCAGTGGAATTATCTTGTAATTTAATTTTAAACCCATTCTCGGATAATTCATTCTCAGCTGCTTCTGCTGTATTTGGGTAGTTAGTATTATCTATGGCTCCTAACTCTAACCTTCTTACATCATTCAAAACTATATAAGGATTGAATTTTCTAATCTTCAATGATTCTGCTTTCCACGTTAATCCTTCACCATTGGAATTGGTGAATATTAAAGATTGGCTACCTGAATATCTTGAGTTTTTACCCGCTGTCAGCTCATATAAATTCGTTAATTCTTCAAAAACTGATTTTTCTATCCGAACATTTACAACATAACTTTCAGTTTTGTTGTCAGTGAATTTTGTTATTTTAAGGTCTTTTTGCATAATCCATTCGTTTATTGTTGAATTCAAGCTTTTTTGATATAACTCAATATAGATTCTAAATACTTTTGAAAATTTTCATCGTTTTCAATTTCAAATTTCTTCCAATGTTTTAAGCAAAACTCTACAGTAAACTCTTTGCATTTGATTCAATATTGTAAGCAACTTTTAAACTATGGATTCTATCATTCTAAACTACCTTGATACTTTTTCCATTTTTCAATGATTCAGCTTAGTTGTTTAAAAACCCAATACATTGCTATAGCCAACATAAACAAATCAATTAGCAGACTCCATTGGTCATTTTTAATGTTTTTAATTGTCTTCGCTATAATAGTGAGAATATTAACATTATTCGATTCAGGTTTTTTTAAAATATTCTCACCAACTAATACTTGTGGGGTTGATGACTGACTTGTTAATTCCACGCAAAGGGGTAAATTTAAATTATCAAACCACATTTTTGTAGTTGGTGGATTATCATCAATGCACCAATAATTTATATGGCTCAAATTAATTTCATCATATTTTATCAAGTTTTTACTTTTAAGATACTTGATAAAATACACCCCAAAATCCCTATCATTAGTTGTTCTATTGGATTTTGGATTGGGTTTTATGAAGTTAGAAACCATAAACTCAGTAATGTCCACTTCATCTGAAATATCTGTTTTTCTTTTTTTAACAAAAGCTACGAGCTTGTCTTTTAACAAATCTAAGTGTGTATTTAAATGAACCTTCCCAATTGGGGTAATAAAATAATCAGATTTTGAAGGCTCAGCAAACCCTAAATTTGCGAGCATTTCCAAATAACCAATTACAGAATCGCCATCCAAATTCCCAACTTCTAAGGTATATATATCTGTTTCGTGGATACTTAGTAGGAACAATAGTGCGCAATAATAATCCTCCTGTGTATAGGTCATAAAAATAATTGATCTTTAACACTCTAATCTACAAAGTTTAAGCTGAAGAATATACTGACAATGGGTATATTTGGATATGAGGTATTGCCTGATCTTGTCAGTTATATTATTGATGTCTTGTACTAATAAATTTAATAAGCACGGGACTATTTTAGCTACTGCATGTACTAAGGACTCTTTTTATTTATTCTCGGATGGCAGGGTCGTAAACCTGATTGATAATAAAATAATCAATGATACAACTTGTAAGATATTCAAAATAACAGGCAAAACCGCTATGCTAACTGCTGGAGTAGAATTGGACGATTTACCAATTCAAACGCGTTTAATTTCAAAGGCTAATAAGTTCATTTATGCCAATGACGTAGCAAGAGTTGTAAATGAATATTTTTTAGTGAGAAGTAATTTTTTAAAATCTCATTTTGATTTTAAAAAATACGTGATTTTTGTGATAATATGTGGTTATGATAGCCTTAGCAGCCCCAAAGAATACTTATTCAATAGTACAACAAGCATTCCATTTCAAATATCCGAACATCATATCCAAACGCCCCTAGATTTACTTTCAGTGGGCGCATCAAATGGGAATAGCTTTTCTCAAAATGTAAACGCTGTAGATACCGGTAAATCAGAAGTATTAGCATCTGAATTTTTGAGAAAAGCATTCGATAGAATGAAAGAAGTAGAATCATTTCACAACACCAATGTTGGCGGAAAAACTTCGCAATACATACTTAGCAGAACATCATTTCGACGTGTCGGGTATTAACTTGGTTTTCAACTGAATAATTTATTGTATCATTTTACCAAACCTATTAATCTTTGATAGAAATACCAGGTGAAGATGCATTTTAAAAAATAAAAAAACCTCCTTACACTCGCTGTTTGGAGGATTAGATAAGTACTTCAATGAAGGATATAAAAGATTAGCAGGATATCCATTTGGCAAGTCCTTACTTTTAGTTTTTGAAAAATCAGGTAACAGCGATTCTATTTCTCTGCAGTAATAAGCTTGCTATTACTAAATCCCTTAAATATTTTTACACCAAATAAGTATATAACGATTTCTCCACGATTGTACTCACCTACTTCAATATAGGTAGTTTGATTTTCTTTATCATAATTTTTAGATAAAAAATATTCTAAAAAATCTCGTTTGTAAAGATTATTTTGTATCCTTTAAATAAGAAACATATGGATGAATTTTATCAAATATTGATGGAGAATCTAATCGTCGATCAGGTTTTGTACACTACTGGGTTGGGGACCGAATATAAATTCTATGGTTGGTCTAATCTCAATAACAGTTTGCGATACAAAATCAATAACAATACGAAATACATACCGCCGCAAACTTTGATTGAATGTAATGAAGCTGTAAATGGAGGTGTTGATTTTACACGTTCATGGTTTAGACAACATCATTCTCAACAATATACCAATTCACCATGTAATTTCAGTGTAATCATAAATCTTATTAACCTGTACGGGGTTTAAAAAATAAAGCCCGCACGCAATTGCTGCTTGGTGGCTTATACTTAAACCTTATCAGAAGTAAATATTATAAATTGTATATCTTGTCCCGTTTCCAATTACTGTCTAATAACTAAAATAGTGGGGAAGTTTTTTAATGGAATCCAAAGCTGCATACCTATCTGCTTTATCTGTTCTAGAAAAAAACATTGTACCAGATTTGTTAAAGGTTGCGAAGTCCTACTTTAAAAAACAGTTCTCAGAATCAGTAACAGAAACCGAAAAGGATAAGTTATTCAAAAATTATATCGCCGTCTATAAATTTGATCCTTCAACGGGATTTGATAAGTTATCATTTCTTCATAAATAGTTTTTAAACATCAAACATTTATTACATGAAAGACCATGAAAATGTTTTTGATGGCGTTCCCGAAAGCATAAAGCCTACTATTATCTTAGAAAATGCCAATCAAAGTATAGAAATATACAAAGGTGATTTTATTATAAAACAGGTTAATAATATATTGAATGTTAAAGGTGAAATTAGATTTAGTTGGTTCCCTTACAGTTGCGTGGTATTTACTGGTAGTGTTACGAATCAAGAATTTCTAAATATCGACCAACTCAAAGAAGTAACAATAATTATTAATGGATTAACATTTGGAATCGGATATGTTAATAAACGGGTTGTAAATAATTCTGAAAAGATTTATAATTTAAGAGGGAGGTGCCAGTCTGCTACGTTTGGTGATAAATCATTACAGGTTAATGAAATAAACTTTTCAATACCGAATTTGAGGGAACTTTTTGGTTCGCTAATTAAAACACATCTTGAAAATGGTACCCAAGGCACTAATGGAAGAATTTACTTTGAAGATGACAAATTCATTATAGCTATTGATAAAATAAACGATTTTAAAAAATATGAAGATGAATTAAAATCTAATGGCGGCTTTATAGTCCTATATGGCGGCAAAATTTCTAAGAAAAAAGGAGCGATTAGCTTTGAAGAATTTAAACAAATTCATTTCGGATTATCAAATTTTCTTTTTTTTATCAATGGAAGACGAACTGCTCCTATTTTTAGTAAAGGTATTCATGACGGAGAAACATTATGGACAGATTATTCCGCCTTTAATGTTGATCAATATAAAAATGTTTCTTCCTGGACAGAATTCCAATGGTTTGATGATATAAGCTACATTTGGCAGAACTATTTAACATTATGGAAAAACCAAAATGATAAAGATTTTTTAAATACTGTCATACACTGGTACGTTGAGGCTAATTCAAATGCTGCTTATGTAGAGGGCTCTATCATACTTGCTCAAACTGCATTAGAACTAATTTATAACTGGCTAATTATAGAAAGAAAAAAGTTAATTATTGGAAACGATGCTGAAAATATTTCGGCATCTAATAAGATACGTTTGATACTTTCAGAACTAAGAATTGATTCTACAATTCCTAGTCAATACATAGAACTTACAAATTTTTCGCAACAAGCAAATGCTGAATATATTGACGCTCCCGAAGTTCTCACAAAAGTAAGAAACGCATTAATTCATGGACAAGAAAAGAAAAGAAGAGATTTAATGAATATGGATACTCAAGCGAAGTACCAAGCTCTACAAGTAGCTCTATGGTATATCGAATTAGCTATATTGAAGATTTTAAAATATGAGGGTAGGTACTGGAATAGAGCTATGCAACAAAATGACATTGTACCTTGGAAAGAAGCTATTGAAGGCCAAGAGGAAATTAAATGATTGCTGACACAGTTCATTTTACAGACCCTAATCGCTACAAATAATTTTGGAATTCACATGTACCTTTAACATTTCCATTAATTATATCCGATATAACTTCTTCCTTCCATACAATTCCTAATTGAGCATCAAATTTATCCTTTGCTCCAATTCTACCTGAATAAACTCCGAGGAACCCTCGTATTGTTCCTATGATACTGTCCGGGTTTAGTTCTTTCGAATAACCTCTGTTCATAACTCCCGTGCGTTGATAAATTACTGGTGAACCTGACATTCCAGGACGCGTTGCAGTATCAATTAAAATTTTTGGTAACTTATCCAAATCAAATGAAGGTTCAGTGGCAATACTACCCCTTTTCCATATAGGCAGCTCCATAGTTCCATTCAACTTGTACGGGTACCCTAAAACAAAAACATCATCTGAAACTGATACAGGCACCTCATTTTCAAATTTTAATGTATTTATTGGTGTAATCGACAAATGGTTGGGAATCTGATTTTTATCACAAATGTATAAAGCAACTACATCAACATCATATCCAAATTTTGGATGAATTAACCATGTAGGTTTGAGATAATCTTGGTCCTGATATAATGGTGTGATTGAGGGCTGTGGATGTAATCCTATTAGTTTAGCTCCAGGAGTGATTGGTTCTTCTTGATTTGCAAAAGTTTTTATTCTTGCTTCAATTTCATCTGGAAAGCCGCAATGGGTATCAGAAAGTCTTTTTTTTGTCTCAGGATTAACACCAGTAACATTGTGACCGTTTGTTATTAAATATATTTTATCATTTAACTCATAAAAAAAACCAGTTCCTGAAGCTAATTCAGTATTTGTACTTGA
>Ga0157369_10008235_pt1 | contig 11955 bp, 13 predicted proteins | sample C25metaG_FD_113461 | JGI IMG/M metagenome (GOLD analysis project Ga0157369, IMG submission 113461) | Corn rhizosphere microbial communities from Kellogg Biological Station, Michigan, USA - C2-5 metaG | ecosystem: Host-associated > Plants > Roots > Rhizosphere > Soil | place: USA: Michigan...
CAGCAGATACTGGCGCATCCGGGCCTGCCTGCGAGACTGCCGCCTGCGCGGTCATCATCGCCGTCGTCTTGTCGCAAACAATTGTGCGGATCATCTGCGGCCGGTTGGTCACCGGCTGCGACTGGATGTCGGCAAAGCCGGAAAGACCCTGGATGATCGGGTCATAGACCCGCTTCTTGACATAAGGACCGGTGTCGCCGACGCCGGAGATCGAGACATAGATCAGACGCGGATGGCGCTTGCGCAATTCATCGACGCCGAGCCCAAGCCGCTCCGTCGTGCCGGGACGGAAATTCTGCACCAGCACGTCGGCCTTCGCGACCAGCTTCGCCAGCACCTCGCGGCCGGCGTTGCTCTTGACGTCGATCGACAGCGAGCGCTTGCCGCGGTTCGAGGAGATGAACAGCGCCGAGAATTCGCCCTTCTTGTCGATCGAGGCGCGGCTGCGGCGGGTGATGTCGCCGGTGATCGGCTCGATCTTCAGGACGTCGGCGCCCTGGTCGGCCAGGAACATGGTGGCGAAGGGGCCGGACACGACACCGGTCAGATCCAGCACGCTGACACCCCTGAGTGGACCCGGCATGACGCTCTCCCTTTCTCTTGTGACCCGATGGACTGGACGCTGATGCTTCAGCCGGCCTTCGCCATCTGCCCTTTCTGCTCGACAATGGACTCCTCGACGTCGCGAAGCTGATCCTTGCCGAAAAACATTTCGTCGCCAACGAAGAAGGTCGGCGACCCGAAGGCGCCGCGCGCGACCGCGTCATTGGTGACCTCGATCAGGCGCTTCTTGACGTCGTCCTGCTGCGCCCGCGCCATCAAGCGATCCACGTCGAGGCCGGACGCCTTGAAAGCCGTCTTGAACACCTCGACATCGTCCATCTTCTTCGGCTCCTCCCACATGTGATGGTAGGCGGCACGGAAATAGGGCTCGAACATCCCCTCGAACTGGGCGGCGACAGCGCCGCGCATCAGCATCAGCGTATTGACCGGAAAGAACGGGTTCTGGCGGAACCTCGTGATGTTGTGGCGGCGGAGGAAACGCCGGGTCTCGAGCGCCTGGTATTCCGGCTTGTTCTTGATGCCGCGAAGCGAGTCACTCGGCGACATGTTGCCGGTGGCCTTGTAGATCCCGCCGAGCAGGACCGGAACATAGTCGAACTTCACGCCGGTCCGCCGTTCGATCGACGGCAGCAGATATTCCGCCAGATAGGCGTTGGGGCTGCCGAAATCGAACTGAAACTCCACCTTCAGGGGGTTTGCCACTGGTCTCTCCCGACGCGCATCGATCACTTGTCAATCAGTTGGACGGGGCGCGGCTGGAACACCGTTCCCCGTCCCCGATCTTTCTACAGTTCTAAAATTGAACTGTCAATTCCAATCGGGCAAATAGAGGCTTAAACTGGCCTTCGAATCCAATTTCAAGGTGTTGTTTCATTATTAGTACCTATTTAGAATGATATGATCCGCTGGCGCGACGCGACCGACGGCGAGGTGGAGACAGGAATGAAGTGGGATGAACTAGAGGAAGAGGCGTGCTCGGTAGCCCGGACGGTCGGCGTGATCGGCGACCGCTGGACCATGCTGATCTTGCGCGAATGCTTTTTGCGCACGCGGCGCTTCGAGGCGTTTCAATCGGCGCTCGGGATCACCCGCCATCTGCTCGCGGAGCGGCTGAAGAAGCTGGTCCGGACCGGCATCCTGCGCCGCGTTCCCTACCAGGAATCGCCGAAGCGCCATGAATATATCCTGACCCAGAAGGGACTCGACCTCTACCCGATCTTGATGGCGATCGTGCACTGGGGCGATACCCACATGGTCGACGAACGCGGTCGTCCGCTGCTGCATCAGCATCGCAAATGCGGCAAGGTCTTCGATCCCGTAATGGTCTGCTCGGAATGCGGCGAGCCGCTGACGGCCAAGGAAGTGACGACGCTTCCCGGCCCGGGCGCGCGTCCGGCGGCGGCCAAGCGCACCCTGGAGCGCAACGCCAAGGCTGCATCGCGCGCCGGCGCGGCCTGAGCTCACGGCGCGAACTCGGCAAGCGCGAGTTCGCGTTTCTCCGGCGCGCGGCGTGACTTCGCGGGCGCGCTGCCGGGCGCGGATGACGCCTGGTAGAACCGCTCCAGCAGCGAAAGCAGCGTGGCCGCTTCCTGTTCCGGGAATTGCCCGACGATCTCGGTCTCAACGACGGTCGCATAGACTTCGGCCATGCGCTGCTGAAGCGCGAGACCGTGCGCGGTCAGCCGTATCACACTGGTCCGGCCGGCCACGGACAAACGGCGTCGCGCAACCAATCCGCCTTCAACGAGGCGCTCGATCAGGCGAGACACCTGATATTGCCGAAGCGACAACTCTTCTTCCAATTCGGGAGCAGATAGTTCGCGCCGCTCGCGCGAGGCAAGCAACAGCAGCGCATGGTGCCAGATCAGCGGCGGCAGGCCCACGCGCTTCAGGCGGCGTTCGACCAGGCGCTGAAGCCGCCGCCTGATCCTGACCAGGCTGATCCAGATCGCCATCTCGCCACCGCCGGATGCGCATGGCTCCGGCAGCAATGGCGCATCATGCTTCACGTGTAGCGTCATGCGGTCTGCGCAGCACGCTGCTCGCGCGAGCGGCGGCTTTGATAGGTCTTCAGATGGGCGTAGGCCACGCGCAGCAATGGCGAGGATTTTGCGCCGCGTTTGTCGCGCTTGAGGAGATCACCCAGGATGTGATCGGCCTCGATCGGCTGGCCCGCCTCGATGTCGCGCAGCATCGACGCCGTGAACAGCGAGCCCGGTGCGGTCAGAATCGACATGAACCGATCATGCGCCGCCTTGCTGGGTGCAAAGCCGTGCGAGGCGCCGATCGCGACGCATTCGTTGAACAGGGCAGTCGTCAGCTCCACCGCGCCGGCCGCGACGATATCGCCGACCGCGCCCCGCATCAGGCTGGTGATGCCGGCTGCGGAGGCGATGAAGATCCATTTCTCCCAAATCTCGTGCATGATGGAATCAACCGGCAACGCATCGAACTTCGCGCCCGACAATGCGGCCGCAACGGCGGCAATGCGCTCCGACTTGCCGCCGTCCTGCTCGCCAAAGGACAGGCTGTGGAAGGGCTGCAGATGCAGGATCTGCCCGTCTTCGTTCATGGCTGCCGAAATCGCGCACCAGCCGCCCAGCACCCTGGATTTGTCGAACCGCGCATTCAGCGCGTCGATGTGCGACAGGCCGTTGAGGAACGGCAGGATCATCGTGTTCTCGCCGACCGCCGGCGCCATCGCATCCATCGCGCTCGGAAGATCATAGGCCTTGCAGCTCAAGAGAATGAGATCGAACGGCTGCTTGACGCGATCGGCGGTGATGGTCGGCGGATCGCTGATGTTGATATCGCCGACGGGACTTCTCACGGACAGTCCGCGCTTGAGCTTCGCGGCGCGCGCCGGGCGCACGAGCAAGGTAACGTCCTTTCCTGCTTCAAGCAGCCGAGCGCCGAAATATCCGCCGAGCGCACCCGCGCCGATCACCAGAATACGCATGTGGTCCCTCTTCAGGTTTGAAGTCCGCCGCGCGGCTCAGACATTGGCGTCCGCCTCTGCCGCAAGCGCATAGTTGGCAGCGAAACGCTGACGCAGCTCCATCTTCTGGATCTTGCCGGTCGCGCCATAGCTCAGCGTTTCCGCAAAGACGACGTCATGGGGATCCACCATTTGGCGATCCGCCCCTCGAGATAGGCCTTGATGGACGCGATCGTCAGGCTGGCGCCGGCCTTCGGCACCACCACGAGCAGCGGCCGCTCTTCCCATTTCGGATGCGGAATACCGATCACTGCGGCTTCCGCAACGCCGGGACATCCGGCGACCATATTCTCGATATCGATAGAGCTGATCCATTCGCCGCCGGACTTGATGACATCCTTGGCGCGATCGGTCAGCCGCAGGTTATTGTCGTCGTCCATGACCGCGAGATCACCGGTGTCGAACCAGCCGTCCTGCAGCACGTCCTTGTCGCTCTTGAAATAGCCGGAGATCACCCATGGGCCGCGCACCATGAAGCGGCCGGCCGATGTGCCGTCGCGCGGCAGCTCCTTGCCGTCTGCGGCCGCGATCTTGATGTCGATACCGTAGATCGGCTGGCCCTGCGAGGTCTTGCGGTCGCGCCGCTGCTCGGGCGGCAAGGCCGCGATCCGCCGCGACGGTTGTGCGCTGGTGCCGCTCGGGCTGGTCTCGGTCATGCCCCAAACATGATTCACGGCAACGCCGAGGCGCTCAAAGCCTTCGATCAGGCTTGGCGCCGGTGCCGAGCCGGCAACGAGGATTCGTTGCAGCGTCCGCGGCGTGATGCCGGCCGATTCATAGTGCCGCAGCAGGTTCGAGTAATGCGTGGGCACGCCGGCGGTGATGGTAACGCCTTCGTCCTCGATCAATTGCGCCACCGAGGCGGCATCCAGCTTGGGGCCGGGAAACACCAGCTTGGCGCCGACCATCGGCGCGGCATGGGTCAATCCCCAGGCGCCGTTGGCATAGAACATCGGCGTCATCGGCAGAATCGCATCGCGCGCCGTGTAACCCATCGAATAGGCCCCTGCGATGGACAGGCAATGCAGCACGTCGGAGCGATGCGAATACAACACGCCCTTTGGGTTGCCCGTGGTTCCCGACGTATAGAACAGCGACGAGGCCGAAAGCTCATCGAACTCCGGCCATTCAAAGCCCTCGTCGCCGGTCGCGATGAAATCCTCGTAACAGCGCAGGTTCGGCAGCGCAGGTTCGGCAGCGCCGCCGACACCGGCATGTCGGCGCGATCGGCCAGCAGCACCATGAGACGAACCGTCGGCAGCTCGCCTGCCAGCTTCTCGACCAGCGGCAGAAAGCTCGCGTCGAAGAACAGCGCTTTGTCCTCGGCGTGATTGGCGATGTAGGAAATCTGCGCAGGAATCAGCCGCGGATTGATGGCGTGCCAGACCGCGCCGAGGCCGGTGACGCCGTGCTCCAGCTCAAAATGCCGGTAGGTATTCCAGGCAAGCGTCGCGACGCGATCGCTGCCGATGATGCCATGGCGGCGCAACGCGTCCGCAAGCTTGCGCGTGCGCCGCGCCGCCTCGCCATAGCCGTAGCGGTGAATGGGACCTTCGACGGTGCGGGAGACGATCTCGGTGTCGCCATGAAAGCGGGCGGCATGCCGGAGCAGCGACGACAGCAGGAGCGGCTGGTTCTGCATCAATCCTTTCATGGCTTCGCCTCCTCGATCGGCCGTCCCGAACCCTTATTCGGACGCGGCGTCCAGCACCTCGCCGAAGAGATCCCAATGCGTGCCGGTCCAGCGCTGCAACCGCATCTGGGTGAAGTCCATGTTGACCTTGTCCGAGGTGTTGACCGTGATGCCGGGCAGCAACATTGGCAGCTCGACGTCACGAAGATTTCTCGCCTGCTTGACGACGTTCTCGCGCGACAGATCGTTGCCGCATTGCTTGATGAGCTTCTCCAGCAACGTACCCTGCGTATAGCCGAACAGGTAGTTGTTATCGGAGATGTCGATCCCGGGCATGTACTTCTCGACGAAGGCCCGGAACGTCTTCATGCCCGGATCCTGATCCCACTGCGGATCGCTCGGATCCTTGGTCATGGTTCCGACGACGACGCCGGTCGAAACATCGAGGCCCGCAGGCTTCAATGTGGCGCCGACCGAGCCGGACGGGTAATTGAGGATGATCAGCGGCTTCCAGTTCAGCTCGTGCGCCTTGCGGATCGCTTGCGCGGCGAACTTCGGTGTGCCCGCAATGAGGAGGGCCTCCGCGCCCGTGCTCTTGAGATTGACGACCTGCGATTCCACGGTCGGCTCGGTTACTTCGTAGGAGGCCGTCACGACTTTCTTGTCGAAATCGCCCTTCAGGATTTCCTTGAACGCGTTGACGTAGTCCTTACCGAGATCGTCGTTCTGGTACAGGATCGCATATTTCGCGTTCGGAAGCGTCCTGGTGAGGTATTTGGCGTAGATCTTTCCCTCGGTGTCGTAGCTGACAAGGCTCGTCGTCGTCAGGGGGAAATTATCGACATTGGTGAACTTGCTCGACCCGGTCACGATCGCGATCGTGGGCACATGCTTCGCTCTCAGATACTTCGCGGTCGCGGTGTTGCCGGGCGTGCCGAGCTCGCTGAACATGAACGCTATCTCGTCGCTCTCGACCAGCTTGCGGGCCTGCTCGACCGACTTCGGCGGACTGTAGGCGTCGTCGTAGGCGATGTAGTTGATTTTGCGCCCGTTGATGCCGCCCTGGTCGTTGAGGAATTTGACATAGGCCAGTACGCCCTGCCCGGTCAGGCCGATCGACGACGCCGGGCCGCTGAACGGGAAGATCCCGCCTACCTTGATCTCGGTTGAGGTGACGCCAGTCGGATCGGCGGCCATCGCCGATGTTGCAAGTGCCAGCGTGAGCGCACAGGCCGCCGTGAATGTCCTGAACATCGGGTTTCCTTCCTTCGTTGTATCGGCCGGGCCGCTGCCTCAAGGGCGCGGCTTTCTTGTTTCGGACGTGGATGTCCTCCACGATCGCGGCAAACCTACAGTTCTATTTTAGAACTTGTCAAGCACCTGATATTCATCGAGCTGATGCGCACAAAGTTCTATTTCAGAATGGTATATGATTACGGCGCGACTTGCATGCATCGTCCCCGGGCGCGGACGTAACCATCAGCGCCGGGAGCGATTTGGTCAGGCATTACGATTTGGCAGAGCCGAACTCGGCCGCGCCGTTGAATTTCAGCGCCAGCGTCAGCAAGGCGGCGAGCAGCGACAGCACGGTGAGGAACAGCAGCCCCGCGACGTCGCTTCCCGTCGAGTCCTTGATCCAGCCGATCAGATACGGGCCGCCGAATCCGGACAGGTTTCCGATCGAATTGATCAGGGCGAGGCCGCCCGCAGCGGCCGATCCCGTCAGCAATGCCGCCGGCAGAGTCCAGAACAGCCCGAAGGCCGCAAAGCCTGCCATGGAGGCGATGATGAGTGCCGCCATCGTCAGCACGAGACTGCCGCCATAGGCCGACGCCGCCAATGCGGCCGCCGATACCAGCAGCGCCACCACGATGTGACGCACACGCTCCTGCTTGCGATCGAAACGGGCGCCCCACAGCACCATCGCCAGCGCGCCGAACGCAAAGGGCAGCGCGCTGGCAAAGCCGGTTTGCAGGTTCGACAGCCCAAAGCCCTTGACGATCTGCGGCAGCCAGAACTGCACGCCGTAAAGGCTGGCCAGCAGGCCGAAATAGACCAGGCTCAGCGCGAGCACCTTGGGCGATCTCAACGCCTCGCCCAATGAAAATTTATGCGCGGCTTCGACCGAGGCGCGCTCGCTCGCCAGCTTCGCCTCGAGCCAGGCCTTCTGTTCGGCCGTTAGCCAGTTGGCGTCGGACGGGCGATCGCGCAGATAGAACAGGCGACCATGCCAAGGATCACCGTCGGCACGCCTTCGGCGATGAAAAGCCATTGCCAGCCCTTGATGCCCAAAGCGTTATGAAGCTCAAGCAACGCGCCGCAAAGCGGTCCGCCGAGCACCGCGGAGAGCGGCGCCCCGAGAATGAAGGCCGACATCACCCGGGCGCGATATTGGGCCGGAAACCAATGGGTGAGATAGAGGATGATCCCCGGAAAGAAGCCGGCTTCAGCCAATCCGAGCAGGAACCGTACCGCATAGAAACCGTATGGTCCGGTAACGAACGCCATGCAGGCCGAAATGATGCCCCACATGATCATGATGCGGGCGATCCAGCGGCGGGCGCCGAACCGACGCAGCGCGAGATTGCTCGGGATTTCCAGGATGAAATAGCCGATGAAGAAAATTCCGGCGCCCCAGGCATAGACCAGCGGCGAGAAGCCAAGATCGGCGTTCATGGTCAGCGCCGCGAAGCTGATGTTGACGCGATCGAGCACGCAGAAGAAGTAGGCCACGACCAGAAACGGGATCAGCCGGTACGATACCGTCGCAATGGTCGAATGTTCGATGTCGTCTGTCGCTGATGACAGGCGCGCAAAGTCGGTTAGTGCCTCGCTCATGATACCCCCGTGTTGATTTTTTTCAGTATTACAGGCGCGGCGGAAGCCTGTGCCGGCTCCGCCGCAACCGTGTCAGTCGCGGAAATTTTGTCCGGCGACGTCGAGTTGTCGGACTAGCGCGACATAGGTGTCCTCGCCAAAGCCGCTGGCCTTGTCGAACCCCTTGGCGACGGCGGCCTGCGATTGCTGGACGGTCCGCGTCAGCACCGCTTCATCCAACGGCCGGAGCTCCTGGCCCATCTTCATGGTGTTGACCTGGACCTCGCAGGCGCGCTGCAACTGATACATCCGGAAAAACGCAGCCGCCGCAGTCTCGCCGCAGGCGAGCAAGCCGTGGTGGCGAAGGATCATGTAGTTCTTGTCGCCGAGCGACTTCACCAACCGCTCGCGCTCGCCGAGATCGATCGAGATGCCCTCGAAATCATGATAGGCGACCATGCCGTGGAGCTGCGCGCCGTAGAAATTATGCGGCGACAGGCCCTGCTCGGAACAGGCGACCGTCACGCCCTCCGTGGTATGGGTGTGTACGATGTAGTGCGCGTCCTCGCGCGCCATGTGGACGGCCGAATGGATGGTAAAGCCGGGAGCATTGACGCGCGCGGCACTGCCGTCGACGACGCGACCGTCGACGTCGATCTTGACCAGATTGGAGGCCGTGATCTCGTTGTACATCAGGCCGAATTGATTGATCAGGAAATGCCGATCCGGCCCCGGCGCGCGCGCGGTGATGTGGTTGTAGATCAGCTCGGTCCAACCGAACATGTGGCAGATGCGATAGAAGGCCGCGAGGTTCTCGCGCGCCTCGCGTTCCCCCGGCGCGATGTCGCGCGCACCTGCGGGCATGGCATGCTTGTTCATCTCTGTGCTCCCTTCAGATAACGCCGATCAGTCCAGGAAATCCGGCTGGTCCTTCAGGATACAGGCGTAGAGCGCCTGGAACGCGAACCAGCCGCTGAAGGACGTGCCGACGATGTTGCGCGCCTGCTCGGCCGCTTCCTGTGAGATCAGCTTGAGCGGCTGATTGGTGCGCGCGGCGGCCGCTTCGGCCAGCAACTGGACCTGGCAGGAACGCTCCATGGTGATGAACCACCACGCCGCTTCATCCACGGTCTTGCCGACGGTGAGCAGACCATGGTTCTGCAGGATCGCCGCCTTGCAGCCGCCGAGCGCTTCAGCGATACGCTGGCCTTCGTCGAGCTCGACGGCGACGCCGCCGTAATCCTCATAAAGCGCATGGTCGTTGTAGAAGGCGCAGACATCCTGCGAGATCGGGCCGAGCTTGCGTCCCAACGCGGCAAAGGCCCGGCCGAAGGTCGAGTGCGCGTGCGCGGCGCTGACTGAATCCGGCCGTGCGGCGTGGACGCGCGAGTGGATGGCATAGGCCGCGGCGTTGACCGGACGGCCGACCTCGACCACCTTGCCGGTATGATCGACCCGGACCAGGTCGGACACTTTGATCAGGCTGAAGTGCAGGCCGAACGGATTGACCCAGAACGTGTCGTTGAATTCCGGATCACGTGCCGTGATGTGCCCGACCACCCCCTCGTCGAAGCCGAATTTGGAGAACAGGCGGAACGCCGCGGCGAGCCGCTGCTTGCGATGCACGCGCTCTTCCTTGAGGGTAGCGAAGACCGGCGGCTGCGGCAAATCGGTGTACATCCGCTTCGCTTCGGCAGTCTGGGTTTCGACTTTTGGCACGACGTTCATCGATGGCTCCTCTCCCCACGCCGACTTTCTGTGCTCGCAGACAGCCGCGTTGCTTGTGTGGATCGTTGGTGCGAGCATGGTGAGCCGCCATCGGCGCCGCAAATGAATTTCCTTGCGATCATATGAGCCCGATTCACATGCAGCGTTCCCGATCCTCCCTGCCGCCGCTTTCAACGCTCCGCGCTTTCGAGGCCGCCGTCCGGCTCGGCAGCTTCAAGGCGGCTGCTGAGGATCTTCGACTGACGCAATCGGCGATCAGCCATCAGGTGCATTCGCTGGAGACGCATTTCCGCCGGAAATTGTTCGTGCGCGTCGGCAACCGCTTGGCGTTGGCCAAGCAGGGCGAAGCCTATGGCGCCTCGATCCTGAAAGCGTTCGCCGAGATGGGCCGCGCCGGCGAAAGCCTGATGGGACGCAGCGGCGGCGAGATCGTGCGGGTCAGTGCATCCCCGAGCTTTGCCGCCTTCGGCGCGCTGCCCCATATAGAAGCGCTGAAGGCGATCAACACCTCGCTCGAGGTGCGCATCGAAGCCCGCAACACCGGCGTCGACTTCGACACCGAAAGCATCGACGCCGCGATCCAGGTGGGCATACCGGCCGAGCGCGGCTTGACCACGCATCGCGTTTTCCGCTCGAGAATGGCGCCGTTGGCGCGTCAAGATCTCTGCACGAGATACGCGCCGGTGAAGACGGAACGCGACATCGCAAAGCTGCCGTTGATCGAGCTCAACAACATCCCCGGTCTCTGGGAACATTGGTTTGCGCAGGCCGACCTGGCCATCAAGGTGCCCGATCTCAAGTTGTCGAGCGACAGCCTGCTGGCCGCATTGCAGATGGCTGAAGCCGGAGTCGGCGTCGTGCTCGGCCCGCTGCCGCTGGTGGCGCCGCTGGTCGTGTCCGGTCGCCTCCAGGTGTTGCTGCCGCCCCGCCTGGTGCCGGAAGCGCCGGATTTTCATCTCGTCTATCGCAAGGAAGACGCGGGCACGTCGCGCATCAAGTCGATCCGACGCTGGCTGAAAGACATCGTCGCGGCACTGGAGCATCAGGCTGCAGCGTGCGACCTTTGACACGCTGGCGCAGCATCGACATTTCCGAGCAACGCTAAGTAGCTCAATCAAAATACACATCCGGCTGCGGTACTCCAGCCTCTTGAGCGAAATCAGCTCCAATGGCGGCTTTAGCCAAGCCCGATCGCCGTTGCTAAAACGGGACAACAATCGATTGTGCTGATGGATTCGTGCGACAAGGGCATAGTTTGGATTGTTTCGTTTTGCAGGCCCAAATATCCCACGCTAGATGTCCCGCCGCCGGCGTGGGCGATGCAAAAGTCATGGCCGACGTCTCGTCGGTAATGCCGAATGATCGATTCGGCCGGAACCGATTGCTCGCGCAGCACAATTAGTTTGCCGATAGTCGACGAGCGTAGGGAACGTGCTACGATCGAGCGATCTTTGATGGAAGCTGAGCAGCGGGACTACGGCTAAAGCCGGCCACCGTCAGCATGCATGCCGCGCTTCGATAGATGCTCAACCTTCTTGGCCGTCAATTTTCCGAAGCCCACGCCATACGCCGGTCTCCCGCTACATACACTTCTACATACACTTAGGCGATTGACGAAACAAGGTGGAATAGCTTGGAGCGCCATACTGCCTTTATGACGCTGTTATCGCTATTCTTATGACAGAAATCGGATCCGGGTGGAATGCTCTGTGACAGCGTTCTGACGGAGAGAGTGTCAGTCAATCCCCATTGATTTATAGGCGATTTTACATCGCAGCACGTGGGTACCTACGGTCCTCGCTACCGTTAATTGCCTATCCTTGCGCCCCGCTCGCCTCAAGCCTCTGAGTAGAATGGCGTAGAAATTAGTGAGAACGAGCATCAGGGTCCACCACATCGCCAGAGCCAGTTCGCGGAACCGGATCTGGTTGAGCAGGCCTGCTTCGATGTATTCGCCATATCGAATGCAGTGCTCGATCAGGGTCGGATGGAAGAATGTCGCTTCGCGAGCTCCGGCTGGGCAAGCCCGTGCCACGAACTCCCAGCGAAAGCGAACGAAGGTTGTCAAGCCGAAGCCCGCAGGGCGAAGGAGGACTGTATTCGGGGAATGCGCTGCCGAGGGTTCGCCGCTTCCGCTTGATGGGCTGTTTTGTGCACTGTCACCGTAATGCCGAAACGCGCGTCCGAAGCTGCCAGCGTGTTTGTACGCAAGACA
>Ga0157369_10008237_pt1 | contig 11950 bp, 11 predicted proteins | sample C25metaG_FD_113461 | JGI IMG/M metagenome (GOLD analysis project Ga0157369, IMG submission 113461) | Corn rhizosphere microbial communities from Kellogg Biological Station, Michigan, USA - C2-5 metaG | ecosystem: Host-associated > Plants > Roots > Rhizosphere > Soil | place: USA: Michigan...
CCGGCGTGACCGCGCCCCGCGCGCGTGAGCGCGCCCCTCCGGAGACCCGCGCTCGCGCGTCAGGCCCGCGGTCGCGTCAGCGCACCGCGCTGGCCCAAGGCGACGGCGGGTGGAGGAGCGGGCTACCGGGAGCGCAACACCTCGAGCGCCTGGGGCGAGAGCGGTGCACATTCGCGCCTAGTGGGGCACACTCACGCCAGCGCACCGCGCTGGCGAGTTCGGTACCGGTGTCAGCGCGGTGCGCTGGGGCCGAGCGCGGGTCTGGCGCGTGGGCGCGGGTCTCCGGAGGGGCGCGCTCGCGCGGGTGGGCCGCGCCCACGCCGGGTCGGGTGCATTCACGTCAGCGCACCGCGCTGGCACCAACCGGGTGGGGAGGTGTCAGCGTGCGGTCGCCCGCGCGCCGTCGCGAAGAGCAGGAGGGACGGCCTCTCCGCGACGCTCGTCGCTGTAGACCATGAGCGTCGAGCCGATGAGCGCCAGCACGATCGCGATGGTGCCGAAGATGCTCGGCAGGGTCTGGTAGACGACGAGCGAGACGAGGATGGTGAGCACCGGCGCGAGCGCGTTGGTCGTCGGCGCCACGACGGACGCCTTCCCGCGGCTGAGCGCCATCACGAGGAACAGCGCCCCGACCGCGTTCAACAGCTGCGTGCCCGCCGTCAGCACCGGCGCCTGCCACGGCGCGTCGAGCGGGAGCCCGCCCATCGCGATGATCGCGAACGGCGTGAGGATGAGGCCGCTGATCGCCATCCACGAGAAGGTCGTCGCATCGTTCACGCCGATCGTCGCGGCCTTGCGCATGAAAAACGCCTGGACGCCCCAGGCGATGCACACGAGGATCGCGATGATCAGCCACGGTCCTGACGCACCCTCAGTGGACCCGCTCGACACACTGAAGAGCACGATCGCCGCAAGTGCCGCGACGAGCCCGACGACCGCGATCGCGTTCAACCGCTCCCGCAGCAGGATGACGGCCATGATGACGGTGATCGCGGGGGAGATCGAGATGATCGGGAAGATCAGGTAGGCCGGGCCGGTCGACAGGGCGTTGAACAGCAGCAGCTGCCCGCCGGCGCCGGTGAGCCCGATCAGCAGTCCGTAGACGGCGGCTCGTGGGCGACGGTCGAAGGTCTGGCCGCGCAGCGCGAACACGGCGGGGATGATCATCACGACCGCCCAGATGACGTAGACCATCTCGTCCGGGTAACCGTACAACGTGATGGGGAGCGAGGAGAACGCTCCCCAGACGCCCCAGAACAGCACCAACAGTCCGGCGTACAACATCCAACTCTGGGTCTTCTTCACGATGGTCTTCCTTGACTGCTGATTCGGGCAGGAGTATGCACCCCGGGGTGCTGAGGTGGTGGTGATGGCGTCCGCGGATGCGGGCGGGGCCGAGCGTCAGCGGGAACCCAGGCGGTCCAGGGCCGTCGCGGCCAGTGGCGAGCCGTGCTGCTTCGCCGCGTACAGGGCGGCGCCGACCGCAGGACCGAACATCGGGACGCGGAGTTCGTACGCCGGTGGCAGCGTGTGGAGCGCCTGCTCGAACCCGACACGGATCGCGTCCGCCGTGAACATGCCGCCGGAATAGGACACCGGGACGACCTCGTCGTCCAGGAAGCCGAGCGCGACGCGGGTCGCCTCCACGATCTCGACCAGCTCCCCGCTCGCCTCCCGCAGGATGGTCGCCGACGCCTCGTCATCGTGGTCGGCGGCGTCGACGACCGTCTTGGAGAGGTCGGCGATCAGCGCACGCTGCCCCTTCCACTCGTTGACCACGACATCGATCACGTCGAGATCGCTCGAGATCCCGACCCGCGCCTTCATGAGGTCGTACAGCGGCCCGCGCGGCAGGCGGCCGTCGCTCATCCGCGTGAAGGCGTTCAAACCTCGAGCCGCGATCCAGTACGCCGACCCCTCGTCACCGAACAGCTCGCTCCAGCCGCCGACCCGGTGCCCGCGGCCACGGCGCTCGCCGTAGGTCATCGAACCGGTCCCGCTGATGACGTTGATGCCGTCGACGGCGCCGAGCGAGCCCGCCCAGCCGCACACCATGTCGTTGTCGCACGAGTACCGTCCGTGGCCGAGCACCTCGCCGGGGATCGCGTTCAGGCGGTCGAGGTCGGAACTGACCTCGCCGTATCCCGGCAGACCGAGGAACGCCTGATCGATGTCGGACGCCTCGACCCCCGCCCGCGACGTGACCGCCGCAACGCCCTCGGTGAGGATCCGACCGACGAGCTCGATGCCGTCGTCGAAGTAGTAACAGCTGGCCGTCTGTGCTTCAGCGACGACATGTCCGCCGTCGTCGAGGAGCACGAACGCGGTCTTCGAGCCGCCGCCGTCCACACCGAGGAAGAGTGACACGCCTACCGCTCCTCGGGTGCGGTGCCCGCAGCGCCTGCGGTCGCCGGGTGGATCCGGACCCCCTGCACGACGCGGTTCACCGTGCCGCTCGGGAACGGGTTGTCCGGGGTCGCACCGAGCTGCAGCGAGTAGGACAGGCCGAGCAGCTGCGCGACGAGCACGTAGCCGATCGCGAGCTGCGCGTCGTCAAGGCCGGCGAGCTCGGGCAGCACCCAGTCGTACGCCGTCGCGTCGGCGACGGGCTCGGAGGAGATCGCGATCACGCGCTCCGGCGAGAGCGTCTCGCGCAGTTCGGCGACGATGTCGAGGTCGTACCGCCGCGTGTACGGATCGGACGACAGGTAGACGACGACGAGCGTGCTGTCGTCGACGACCGCCTTCGGTCCGTGACGGAACCCGAGCGCCGAGTCGTAGTAGGTGACGATCCGTCCGGCGGTCAGCTCGAGCAGCTTGAGCGCCGACTCCCGGGCCAGACCGGTGAGCGGGCCGCTGCCGATGTAGACGACACGTTCGCAACCCTCGTTGGCGAGCGCGCGGATGTCCACCTCGCGGTGGTCGAGGATCGTCGTCGCGCCGGCCGCGAGCGCCTGCACCGCGTCGTCGTCCGCGCCGCCGAGGATGAGGAGCACCGAGAGCAGCATCGAGCTGAAGCTCGACGTCATCGCGAAGCCCTCGTCGTTCGACCGCAGGGGCATGAGGACGGTGAGCGACGACGCGCGGTCGTGGTGGCGTCGGTACAGCTCGCCGGTCTCGTCGCACGTGATCACCAGGTGGTGCACCTCGGTGAGCGACTGGTCGGCGAGTTCCGTCGCGGCCACGCTCTCGGGGCTGTTACCGGAGCGAGCGAACGACACGAGGAGCAGCGGGACGTCCTCGGCGAACGACTCCTGCGGGTTGGAGACGATGTCGGTGGTCGCGACGGCGTCGATCCGGCGACGGAGCGTCCGGGTCAGGGCGGGTGCCGCGATCTCGCCGATGAAGGCAGAGGTCCCAGCCCCGGTCAGGACGATCCGCAGCTCGGGTCGGGCGAGGAGCGGTGCGAGGAACGCGTCGATCTCCTCGCGTCGGGCGGCGATCCCCGTCGACGCCTCGAGCCAGACGTCGGGCTGCTGGGTGATCTCGCGGACGGTGGCTTCCGAACCGACGATGGTGGTGATGGACACGGTTGCTCCTGGGGTGGGTCGAGGTGATGAGGGGAAGATGCGAGGTATCGGAGTTGGTTCAGCGTGTGACGCGCTCTCGCGGCGATGGAGGCGATCCTGCCACGCCGGGATCGGTGCCTACCCCTTGAGGCCTGAGAAGGTCATGGTCGCCACGAACTGCTTCTGGGCGAAGAGGAAGAACACGATCAGCGGGAGCGTGGCGACGACGTTGCCGGCCATGAGGAGCGCCCAGTCGGTGCGGCGCGCGCCCTGGAAGTTCGTGATGCCGAGCTGCAGCGTGAAGGCCTGGTCGTTGTTGATCGCGATGAGCGGCCAGACGAGGTCGTTCCACGAACCCAGCAGGGTGAAGATCGCGAGCGTCGCCAGCGCGGGCTTCGCGAGCGGCAGGATCACCCGGAAGAACACCTGCAGGCGGGTGCAGCCGTCGATGAGTGCGGCCTCCTCGAGCTCCGCCGGCAGCGACAGGAAGAACTGCCGCATGAGGAAGATGCCGAACGCCGACGCCAGCCACGGCACGATCGCCGCCCCGAGGCTGTCGATGAGCCCGATCCGGGAGAACAGGATGTAGGTCGGGATCATGAGCAGCTGCGTCGGGATCATGATCGTCGCGACGATCATGAGGAAGCCCATCGTCTTGCCGCGGAACTTCAGGCGTGCGAACCCGTAGCCGGCGAGCGAGCAGAGCACGAGGTGGGACAGGACCGCGACCGTCGACACGATGACCGTGTTGCCCAGCCAGAGCAGGATGTTCGACTCGGAGAAGAGCTTCGCGAACCCGTCGAAGGTGATGTGCGAGGGGAGGATGCGGGGCGGATAGGTGTTGATCTCCGACTCCGGCGTCACCGAGGTGATGAACATCTGCACGAACGGGATCGCGAAGATGATCGCGATCGGCGCGAGCACGAGGTGCCAGGGACTGAAGCGCCGACGGGTGCGTCGTTCAGCGGGCGGGGCGGTCACGGACGGCTTGCCGGTGGCGGCGTCACCGCGTGGTGGGGTGGTCAGGACGGTCATCAGAATGCCTCCACGTTGGAGCGGCGGGAGTACAGGACGACACCGATCGTGGCGATGAGCGTCACCACGAAGAGCCCGTAGGCGACCGCGGAACCGTACCCGAACTGCAACTGCTTGAACGCCGCGTCCCAGAGGTAGAACACGATCGTCTGGGTGGCGCCGAGCGGGCCGCCCCTCGTGGTGGTGTACACGAGGTCGAACAGCTGGATCGCCTGGATGAACTGCCAGATGGCGACGAACACGGTGACCGGTCCGAGCTGCGGGAAGGTGATGCGCCAGAACGACTGCCAGGCGTTCGCGCCGTCGATCCGCGCCGCCTCGAGCAGCTCGGAGGGGATGTCCTGCAGGGCCGCCAGGTAGATGACGGTCGTGAACGCCGCCTGCCCCCAGAGCGACATGATCGTGATGACGACCATCGCCTGCCCCTGGTCCTCGAGCCAGCCCTGCGCCGGAAGTCCGAGGAACCGGAACACGGTGTTGAGGAGCCCGAACTGCGGGTTGAAGAGGTAGGTCGTGAGGATGCCGGTCGCGGCCGCGGAGGCGACGAAGGGGACGAAGATCGCCGTGCGGTAGACGCCGATGAAGCGGATCCGGCGGTTGAGGGCCACGGCGAGGAACAAGCCGAGTCCGAGCGACGCAGGGACGAACAGGAGCGTGTAGACGACCGTGTGGACGACGGCCGCCTGCAGCTCGTCGTTGCCGATCATGCTGGCGTAGTTCTCGAGCCCGACCTGCTCCGGCTCGCTGAACCCGTCCCACTTCTGGAGTGACAGGAAGAACGCCCAGATCGCGGGGAAGATCGACAGGCCCAGCACGATGAGCATCGCCGGGGCGACGAAGCCCCACCCGGTGAGGTTGTCGCGAAGTCGGTTCTTGCCGCGCCGAGACGGAGCCGGGAGACGTTCGGGTCGCTCCGGCTCCGTCCTGGGGGTCGTGTCGCGTCCTGTGACCGTGGACATCAGTCCTCCGTCAAGGCGTCGTCGGCGGCCTTCGCGGCATCCTCGAGTGCTTGCTTCGGGTCGCCCTGGCCCTGCAGCACCGAGGAGATCGCCTTGCCGATGGCCTCCGACAGGCCGACGTAGCCGGGCACGGTCGGGCGGGCCTGCTTCGCGTTCACGCCGTTCTCGGCCATCACGTCGAGGCCGGGCAGCTGAGCCACCTGCGCCTGGAACTCGGGGGTGTCGATCTCGCTCGACCGCAGCGGGAGGTTGCCGTAGGCGACGTTCCACTTGAGGTCCTGCTCCGAGTCGGTGAGCCACTTCGTGAACTCGTACGCCCAGTACTCGCGGTTCTTGTCCTTGTGGTCGAACAGCGCCCAGACGTCGGGCCCGGAGACGGTCTGGTGGTCGCCGTCGGTGCCGGGGAGGACGGTGACGCCGTACTTGGTGCCCTTCGTCTGCAGCGTCGACAGCTGCCACGGACCGGAGGTGATCATGCCGATGCGGTCGCTGGCGAACAGGTCGCCGAACTTCGTGTCGGTCTGGTCGAGGTAGACGCTCTTGTCGTCGACCGCCATGTCGCGGAGGAAGGTCAGTGCGTCGACGCCCGCATCCGAGGCGAACTCGGCCGTCTTGGCATCATCGGAGATGATCGACCCGCCGTTCTGCCACAGGTGCGGCCAGAACTGCCAGGTCGTCTCCTCGCTGCCCGACACCGAGTACGCGTAGCCGTAGTTGTTCGTCGACGGGTCGGTGAGCTGCTTCGACGCCTCGCGGAAGTCGTCCCAGGTCCAGTCGGCCGTGGGGTAGTCGACGCCGGCCGCGTCGAACACGGTCGTGTTGTACAGGAGCGAGATGTTGTCGACCACGGCGGGGAAGCCGATCGTCTTCTCGCCGGTCGGCTGCACCGTCTTGCGGGCCGCCTCGGAGAACTCGTCCCACTTCACGTCGGGCTCCGCCACCTGGTCGGTGATGTCGAGCGTGCGGCCGGACGCCTCGAGCCGACTCGCCCAGGAACCGAAGGCGTACGAGACGTCCGGGTAGTTGCCACCCGCGAAGCTCGCGGAGAGCTTCTGCAGGAGGTCCTCCGTGGACGGCGCGCCCGAGGACACGTCGATGGTCACGTTGGGGTGCAGCTTCTCGAAGTCGTCGACGAGACCGGTGAGGATCTGCTGGGCCGCGTCGGCCTGCCCGGTCCAGAAGGTGAGCTTCACCTTCGCGTCCTTGTCGAGCGTCGTGGCACCGGACGATCCGCCGGCGCACCCGGAGAGCGCGAGCGCTCCGACGGCGAGGACGGCGGTCGCGGTGAGGAGGCGACGTGCGCGGCGGGCGTGCGGGGAGTTGGAAGCGTGGATCGTGGAACGGGGTGGGAACATCGGTGGTCGTCTCCTGTGTCGATCGTTCGGGAACGGTGCGGGGCTGCGGTGCTTCGGGTCGGTCAGATGCGGTCGGCGGGGATGATCTCCCGCAGCGGCTCCGGCAGCAGCTCGCCGTGCGCGGCGACGAGGTCGTTGCACAGCTCCCAGATCTGCTCGGGCGTGAGGGTGGACGAGGCGTTCGGGTCCATGAGGACCGCCTGCCGGATGAGGGTCGGGTCGCCGGTGCGAGCGGCCTCGATCGTCAGTTCGGCGACCGAGACGTAGGGGCGGTTGAGCGCGGCGCACTGCACGGGCAGGGCGCCCATGGGCTGCGGGGCGATGCCGTTCCCGTCGACCTGGACGGGGACCTCGACGACGGCGCCCTGCGGCAGGTTGTCGATGAGGCCGCGGTTGACGACGTTCCCGTGGATGAGGCGCGGGGTGTCGGTCACGAGGGAGTGGATGAGCTGCGGGGCGTACTCGCTCGCTTCGTCTTCGAGGGTCAGCGGGGCCCCGGCCGCGAGGGCGGCCTTCGTCGCCTCGAACTCCGCGACGTTCTCCTGGCTGATGCCGAGGTACTCGAGCGGCTGGAGGCGGAAGCGCTCGACCTGCTCGGGGGAGCGGAGGAACCACGACAGGTACTCGGACGAGTGCTCGCTCGTCTCGGTGGGGTAGTAACCGATGCGGCGGAACATCTCGACGCGCACGCGGCGGCTGAGCTCCGGGTCCTCACGGATGCGGTCGCGCAGGGCCGGGTAGAGGTCGCGGCCCTCGTGGGTCCACTCGAGCAGCCACGACTGGTGGTTGACGCCGGCGGCGCGGTAGCTCGTGCCCTCGATCGGCACGCCGACGAGCTCGCAGAGGTCGTTCACCGTCCAGAACACGCTGTGGCAGAGGCCGATCGCGCTGATGTCGGGGGCGACGACCGACGCCCACCAGATGTTCATCGCCATCGGGTTGGTGTAGTTCAGCAGGTGGGCGTCGGGGCAGATCTCGCGCATGTCGGCGGTCAGGGCAGAGAGCAGCGGGAAGGTGCGGAGGGCGCGGAAGACGCCGCCGACGCCGGTGGTGTCGCCGATGGTCTGCAGGAGACCGCGCGCTGCCGGGATCTCGAGGTCGGAGACGGTCGCGCGGATGCCGCCGACCTGGACCATGTTGATCACGAAGTCCGCTCCGGCGAGGGCACGACGACGGTCGGACTCCGCCGAGATCGTCGCTCGGCCGTCGAGGCGTTCGTCGACGTGGCGGGCGGTGCCCTCGGCCACGGCGAGGCGTTCGGGGTCGATGTCGTGCAGGACGATCTCGAGGCCGGCGAGGTCGCGGTAGCGGAGGAGGTCGGCGATGAGTTGGCGGGTGAAGACGACGCTGCCCGCCCCGATGAAAGTCACTCGTGTCATGGAGTGATCATCGACTACAGTGATCGAACCGAGCAAGAACTTGATCGGAAATCGACTCAAATGCTCACTTTCGCTGAGCATCTGGTGCGGGATGCGGTGGGTGCGGCGGTCGAGCTCCGATGAGTCGGTCGACGAAGCACCCGAGGACGGAGGCAGTGATGCGAGCACCCACAGCGGCGGAACTGTCTCGACACGCGCCGTCGGGCAAGCGCAGCCAGCGGATGCGCGACATCCTCGCACTGCTCGCCGTCGACGACGTCGTGGTCTCGATCGACGAGCTCACCGAGCGGCTCAAGGTCTCGGCGCCGACGATCCGGCGCGACCTGGCCGACCTCGACGACCTCGGACTCGTCCTCCGCACCCACGGTGGCGCTCGCGCGATCGAGGCACGCGACGAGGTGCCGGTCCGGTTCCGTGACACGCAGTTCCGTGAGGCGAAGCGTCGGATCGCGATGCGGGTGGCGGAGATGATCCCCGCGGGGCCGTACGCCATCGCCCTGAGCGGTGGCACGACGACCGCGGCGGTCGCGAAGGAGCTGTCGAACCGGTCGGAGCTGACGATCGTGACGAACTCGCTCACGACGGCGACCGAGATTGCCTCCCGGCCGAACCTGCAGGTGATCATGACCGGCGGGCTGGTGCGGTCGACGTCGTTCGAGGCGGTGGGGGCGCTCGCCGAGAACACCTTCAGTGCGATCAACGTGGGTACCGCGATCCTCGGGACCGACGGCATCAGTGCGCAGGGTGGTGCGACGACGCACGACGAACGTGAGGCTCGGACGAACCTGGCGATGGTGCGGCACGCGCAGCGGGTCATCGTGGTCGCCGACGGCTCGAAGGTCGGGCGGGTCACACTCGCGCGCATGGCCGAGTTGGGGCAGATCCACGACCTCGTGACCGACTCCTCCGCCGACCCCGACGAGCTCGAGCGCCTCGCGGCCGCGGACATCGCGGTGCACGTCGTCGCCCTCTGACCGGTCCCTCCCTCCGCTGTGGCTGGTGCCAGCGCGGTGCGCTGACGTGAGCGCGGGTCTGCCGCGTGAGCGCGGGTCTCCGGAGGGGCGCGCTCACGGTTGTGGGGTGCGCCCGCGCCGAGTGGCGCACACTCGCGTCAGCGCACCGCGCCGACCTCAACCCCACAGATGTCGCGGGCACGGGCAGTATTGTTCTAGTACCATTGCAAACATGTTGTTCCGCGTCGATCCCACCTCCACGGTGTCGCTCGCCGAGCAGATCGCGGTGCAGGTGCGCTCCGGTATCGCGACGGGAGCGCTGGCACCGGGGGAGCGCCTCCCGCCTGCCCGCGACCTCGCCCGAGCACTGCAGATCAACATGCACACGGTCCTCCGCGCCTACGGAGAGCTTCGCGACGACGGACTCATCGGCATGCGACAGGGCCGCGGAGCGTGGGTGAACGAGGACGCAGCACCGGGCCTCGTCCGGGTCAACGAACTCGTCGCCCAACTCGTCACCGAGGCGCGCAAGTTCGGGATCACCCCGAACGACCTCAGCCGGATGATCGAACGCACCTGACGATCCCCGACGCCACCGCACGACCACGTCGGTCGGCGACACCGACGATCAGACCACCTCAGCAGCTCAGGGGGAGCACATGCACGACAGCACCACACCGCCACCGGCGGCATCAGCGCGCGGACGAATCGTCCTGGCCGGCCTCGCCATGGCCGTCCCGGCGATCGCGATCGCACTCACCCGGCTCGTCTGGGGCGATGCGATCCCCGTCGACGTCGCCTCGCACTGGTCGGGCACCGGGGCACCGGACGACTCCATGCCCGCCGCGCGCGTCTTCCTCGTGACGCTGATCATCGCATCCGTCGCCGCTATCGCAGCGGCCATACTGCTCGCCCTCCCGCGGCCCGGCATGCGGACCAAGCGCATGATCATCCTCTTCATCGGTATCGCCGCCGGGTCGGCCGCCTCCGTCTGGGTCATCCCGACATGGCTCACGTTGCAGGCCGGCTCGGTCGACGGTGCCGTCCTCGGTTGGTGGGTCGTCCCCCTCGCCGCGTGCTCGCTCTGGGGCGTGATCCCCGCCATGATCCTGCCGGCTCAGCCGCTGCTCGCCGGGGCAGCCGCTCGGCCCGCGCCGATGGACCTCGGCGAGACCGAGGTCGGTGCCTGGAGTCGGAGCGTCACGGCCCTGCTGTTCCTCTGGCTCACCCTCGCACTCGTCGCGATCGGCGCCGTCGCCTACACGCCTATCCTGCTGCGCGGCGAGTCGGGCGTCGCGATGTTCGGTCTGTCGATCCTCGCCGTCGCGACCCTCCTGTGTGCTTCGTTCATCCGCCTCCGGATCAGCGTCGACTGGCGCGGCCTCCGCGTCGTCTCGCTCTTCGGCATCCCCATGAAGCGCATCCCCCTCGACCACGTCGACGTCGTCGAGGCCACCGACATCCGTCCGATGGACTGGGGCGGCTGGGGCTACCGGATCATGCCCGGTCGCTCGGCCGTCGTGCTGCGCTCCGGGCCCGGACTCGTCGTCACGAGCACCTCCGGCAAGCAGTTCGCGATCACGATCGACGACCCTGAGGAACCCGCCGCACTCCTGCAGGCGCTCGTCGCCCGAGCCGGATCGCGCGCCTGACGTTGCACCGCGTGACGAAGCGGACGTCGAACCTGTCGTGAAGCCGTACGGTGAATCCATGAGCGAAGCGCCCCTGGCCACGGAGCCGACCACGACCGCACTGCCCTCGACCACGATCGGCACGGGCGACACCGCCGCGGAGGTCGGCGCCATCGGGTACGGTGCGATGTCCATCGCCGGTACCTACGGGGCGATCGCCGACGCCGAGGTCACCACCATCCTCGACGCCACCCTGGCGAGCGGCGTGAACCTCATCGACACCGCGAACGTCTACGGCGAGGGCCGGAGCGAGGAGCTCCTCGGCCGGTACCTGACCGGGCGCCGTGACGACGTCTTCCTGGCGTCCAAGGTCGGCATCGTCACCGGCGGCGGCATCGGCAAGCGAGGGATCCGCGGCGACCGTGCTCACCTCCACGAGCAGATCGACGGGACGCTCACCCGCCTCGGCACGGACCACCTCGACCTCTACTACCAGCACCGCGTCGACCCGAACGTACCGATCGAGGAGACGGTGGGAGCGCTCGCCGAACTGGTCGCCGCCGGCAAGGTCCTCCGCATCGGTCTGTCCGAAGCGACGGGCGACGAACTCCGTCGTGCGCACGCCGTGCACCCGATCGCCGCGATCCAGTCGGAATGGAGCATCGTCAGCCGCGACATCGAGACCTACGTGGTCCCGACGGCGGCGGAACTCGGCGTCACGGTCGTCGCGTTCTCACCGCTGTCGCGCGGGCTGTTCACCGAGGACTTCACGGCCGAGACGGTGCCGCTCGGTGGGACGCGAGCGAACTTCCCGCGCTTCCAGCCCGAGCACCTCGCGGCGAACCTCGAACTCGCGGCACGCTTCCGGAGCCTCGCCCGCCGCATCGGGACGACCGCGGAGGCGCTCGCGCTCGCCTGGGTGCACGACCGCGGGCAGCAGCTCGGCGCACGGGTCGTCTCGATCCCCGGCACCCGGAGCGTCGCGCACCTGCACGCGAACCTCGAGGCGTTCCAGGTGGAGCTGACGGACGAGATCCGGTCCGAGATCGACACCTACGCCGACCAAGTCAGCGGTGCGCGGGCCGCCGACCCGAACTGGGTGTCGGGCGGCCGCGAGGGGCTCATCTGA